>RHMF01001248.1_pt1 | contig 17389 bp, 14 predicted proteins | sample 5365151 | NCBI WGS metagenome assembly RHMF01 (sample SAMN10266501, study PRJNA497801) | feces metagenome | isolation source: feces | host: Bos taurus | place: China: Prairie of Fairy Mountain | collected 2017-08-14 | reverse complement strand
CGCGGGCGGCATTCATGTCGCCTGGTCGAACGGCTCGACCCTCGCGGCGATCCATGGGATAGACCGCATCCGCAGAATCGACTGATCACAATCAACCGCCAAAGGGCCACCCGTCAAAAGGTGGCCTTTTGACGTCTTTGGAGGAATTCTCATGCAGGACTTTTTTCTCTGGAACGGGGTGGACTGCCGCACCTACGGCATCCATGTGACGGAGCAGCCGCCTATCACTATCCCTGCCGAACGCAGCACCCAGACCAATGTGCCCGGCAGGCCTGGAAGCCTGACGCAGTTGGAAGGCGAAGACGTCTATGACGATATGATTCTGACCGCCACCTGCTTTATCTCTGATCCGGCGCAGATCCCGGCCATCGCCGCCTGGCTCAAAGGCAGCGGCACCGTGACCTTTGCCAACCGGACAGGCGGATACTACAAAGCGCGGATCGCTAACCAGATTCCTTTTGAAAAGGTGCTCCGGGGCAATCCACACTGTACTTTCGCGGTCAATTTCCGCTGTTATCCGTTTTTCTATTCCGATGCCGCCGCTGACATAACGGTCACCACATCCGGGACGATCATCACAAATCCGGGCAGCGTGTATTCCGAGCCGATCTTGACTGTCACAGGCTCCGGAAACATTACGCTCATGGTCGGCATGACCATCGTGGAACTGGAGAATATTTCCGGCAGCATCGTTATTGACTCCGCGCTGCAGGAAGCATATCAGGGCACCACCCTGATGAACGACCATATGAACGGTGAATTTCCGGTGCTGAAGCCCGGACCGAATGCCATATCGTGGACTGGAACGGTGACGAAGGTGGTTGTCAGGCCGAATTGGCGGTATTTATAACGGATCCTGCCTTCCAAATCCTGAAAATCCATGCTATATTGGTATTGGCCATTAGGCCGACAACTCGGGATTTGTGGAGATGTTATTATGTGGTTCTGGTTAGCACTTGGTTCTGCAGTTTTTGCTGCACTTACATCAATATTAGCAAAAATAGGAATTGAAGGCGTCGGTTCAAATCTGGCTACAGCGATCCGCACGATGGTCGTTGTCATCATGGCATGGGGAATGGTTTTTATTACTCACCAGCAGGAGGGCTTAAACACGATAAGTCAGAAAAGCTGGATTTTTCTGATTCTGTCCGGCCTTGCTACGGGAGCTTCATGGTTATGCTATTATAAAGCGCTGCAAGTTGGAGAAGCCTCAAAGGTTGTGCCGATAGATAAACTATCTGTGGTTATAACGTTAGTTTTGGCATTCCTTTTTCTCCACGAAAAGTTTACCGTAAAGTCAGCAATTGGCTGTATCCTGATCGGTGCCGGTACACTGCTAATGGTTCTGTAAATCATTTGTTGCTAAATCGGGATTTGTGGGAGAAGTGTTTTATGAGACGTAAAGACAGAGAAGTTCGAGATATCCATGAAATATTCGACATATTGATTCGTTGCAACACGATTAGGATCGGAATCCAGGGAGAAAAGTATCCTTATGTGGTTCCAGTGTCATTTGGTGCGGAAATGGCCAGCGAAAAGCCTGTGATCTATTTCCACTGCGCCCGTCAAGGAATGAAATTGGATCTGCTGAAAGCAAATGCACATGTCTGCGTTGAAGGCGATATCTTCATTAAGACTGAAACCACAGCGCATGGTATAACAACGCGATATGAAAGTCTGATCGGGTTTGGAGAATGCCAGTTGGTTGAAAACCCGGATGAAGTTATCCATGGCCTCCAGCTTCTGACGGAACACTATGGTTACGATAATTATTCACTTGAGCGATGCAGAGGTGTTGATCACCTGTTTGTCGGGAGAAAATCACTCTTGACGAAGTAACAGGAAAGAGGAATCTGCCGGGTCAGGTGGTTGCAGCCGATCGAGAATCCAATTAACGGACTGACAAATTCCAGTTTTCCGAGATGAATAACAATCCTGCGTCGCATCATGCGGCGCTTTCTTTTTACCCTTCTGGAGGTGATTCCCATGATCTGCGTTTATCCTGCCGACTGCACCGACTTCTCCACCAACGGCAACGGCACCCTGTCTCCGCTGTCGGCGGAGGTCACGGAAACGCTGAACGGCGAATACGAACTGACGCTGGTGCATCCCATCGATGAAGCCGGGAAATGGCAGCGGCTGGTGGAGGGCTGCATTCTCCGCGCACCTGTGCCCGCCGCCATGACGCCCCGAGTCAACTTCACCGCACCGGGCGACGACAACCGGACGGAGGTATGGCGGGTCAACACAGATTTCTCCGGCGCGGAAACCCGTAAAGGCACCCTGCGCCTGCGCTCCGGGCCTGGCACCAAGTATAAGGTGCTGGCGACCTATAAGAACGGCTCCTTCGTGCAGGTCATCGCAAAGACCAACAGCAGCTGGTATGAGGTAACCGCCTCTGACGGGAAGCACGGGTACATGTCCACCACCTACCTGGTGCTGGATCATACGGAAGGCTCCGCGTCCGAGGCAACCTCCTCCGTAGTGGAATCCCGGCAGCTGCGGGATCAGCCGTTCCGCATTTACCGGGTGGTGCCGGAGCTCGACAAGATCACCGTTTACGCCAGGCATGTGTTCTATGACCTGCTCGACAATATGATCAAATCCTACAAGCCCTCATCCGCTGCGGTGGGGGCTTCTGTTGTGCAGACGATTTCATCCTCCTGCCTGTCGGAGCATGACTTCACTTTCTATTCCGACCTGGACAGCCAGGCCGAGGATGTGGAGTTTGAGAACTGCAATCCCGTGGACGCCCTCCTGGGCGAAGGCGGTGTGGTCGAAAAGTACACAGGCGAACTGACCCGTGACTGGTGGGATGTGTATGTGGTGAGGCGTGTCGGTCAGGACAGCAACGTGCAGATCCGGCAGGCCAAGAACCTGCTGGGCATTTCCTATGATATCGACCTGACCGATGTCGTCACCCGGATCATGCCGACCGGTGAAGATGCTGATGGTAACGTGCTGTACCTGCCAGAACTGTATATCGATAGTCCGCTGATTGACACTTATACCCATCCAAAGTGGATCCATCTCCCGGTTTCCGAAGCCAAGGAAGATACTGACGGGGACGACGCGAAGACCAAAGCTGAATGCTATACCCTTATGCGTGATGCCGCGCAGGCACAGTTCGATGCCGGGTGCGATGTTCCGACTGTCACGCTGGACGTCAGTTTCATCAACTGCGCTGAAACAGAAGAGTATGCGGAATACGGTTTCCTGCAGAATATCTTTCTCGGCGATGCGGTTCGGGTCATTGCTCCCCGGGTAGGCGTATGGGTATCCATGCGCATGACGCAGTATACCTATGACTGCCTGACCCGGAAATATACACAGATGACCCTCGGCACAGTTGCTGATACTGTGGAGGGAAATACGATCTCTGCTCGGCAATTGCCTTCCGGGATCATCACGGGAAGCAAACTGGCAATCAACTCCGTTGGCTCTGGTGCACTGCAGAATGGTTCCGTCGGTTCCCTGCAGATCAAGATGGCGGCAATTGAAACGGCCCACATCGAGGATGCGGCAATTACCAAGGCCAAAATCGGACAGGCCGCGATCGGCACTGCCCAGATTGAGGATGCCGCTGTTACCAAGGCGAAGATCGGACAGGCGGCAATCGGAACCGCCCAGATCGAGGACGCTGCCATCACGCAGGCGAAGATCGGCAACGCCGCTATTGGCACTGCCCAGATTGAGGACGGCACGATTACTTCCGCAAAGATCGGAAACGGTGAAATCCTGACCGTTCATATTCATGACGCAGCCATTACCGGAGCGAAGATAGACCAGGCTGCAGTGGGTACTGCCCACATTCAGAATGCGGCAGTTGATACCGCACAGATTAAGGATGCCGCCATTACCAATGCCAAGGTCGCCGGAGCAGCAATCGGTACGGCAAACATACAGGATGCAGCCATTGTGCGAGGCAAAATCCTTGATGGCGAGATTGTCACAGCGAAGATAGCAGACCTGTCTGTTACTTCCGGTAAGATCGCTGATCTGGCGGTCACTACAGCGAAAATCGCGCAGGCTGCGATCACCAACGCCCAGATCGCCAACGCCGCTGTGGACACAGCCCAGATTGCCCTCGGTGCCATTACCTCTGCTCTGATCGCCCAAGGCGCTGTGGGAACGGCTCAGATCGAGGACGCTTCTATCACTGCTGCGAAGATTGTCTCGCTGAACGCTGACGTCATCACATCCGGCACCTTGGCTACGGAGCGCCTGATCATCCGTGGGGCAAACGGCCTGATCTATGAGATCAACGCTGAGTCCGGCGGGCTTTCCGCTCAGGAACTGACAGATCCGAAGTACAGGGAAAAACTGAACGGCTCTGTTATCGTTGCCCGGTCTATTACTGCCGCGCAGATCGCTGCCGCGACGATCACAGCCAATGAGATCCTTGCCGCAACCATTACCGGCGATAAGATTGCCGCTGCTACCATTGAGGGCAGCAACATCAAAGCTGGAGCAATCACTACTACCCATATCTCCTCTGACTTTGGCCAGACGCTCGACCTGTCCAGCAATACGGGTATCAACCAGCGGGTACAGCAGATCTACACCGACATGAACGCTGCCATTGCAGCGGCGGGCGGTGGTGAGATCATCGTCGGTACCCAGACAAGCAGTACCAGTGCATGGGAGGGTGAAGCCAGCTTCTCAACGCTGACGGATGGCCAGCAGATCGTATACTGGCTTCCGATCGCCGCAACATCCACTGCGGTCACGTTGGAACTGACGCTCTCCGGCGGTGGGACTACAGGCGCGATCCCTGTTTATTACAGCGGAACCACCCGGCTGACGACTCATTATCCAGCAGGCAATGCCATCCGGTTGATCTACAAAGTGGATGCCCCCATCGGTGAGGCCTATTACACCGGCTGGTGGGCAGACGCCAACTATGACAGCGGTAACACCTATGACCGCATCAAGCTGGGGAACTCCATCGTTGTGAAAGAAAGCTTCGCATGGGCCAAGCTCATCGTCGGGGACGATACCGGATACTGGAACCTTGCCGGAGGAACTACTTTCAATATTGATCACCCGATCCTGTATCCGTCCGCGAACGGTACAGCCGGATATTATTTTTCCAATGCCTATATCTGCTATCCGACTGTCAGCCTGCGGACAGTGACCGGGGATGATAACTTCAATGTCACCGCCCGGAAGATGGTGTACCTGGTAGGTCGTCTCAACGGCAGGCAGTTCACTGTGCAGAGCACAGGTTGGCTGACCACCAGTCCTTCTGACTCGACCGGAACGCTGACCTTCATTTCCCTCGGCTACATGTACAACACTTACCAGATGTACCTGTACCCGGAACATCCGATGTATATGTTCGTGGACGGAGAGTTCCGCAGCCTGAGTGAGGTCGCGTACAATGCCAGCATTGTTGCGAATGACGCATCACAGACGGCAACAGAGAACGCCGCTTCCATTAACACCCTTCAGGATCAAATCTCCATGAAGGTATCCCAGACTACCTATGACAGCGACCACAACGCCATAGAACAGCGGCTTTCCAACGTGGAGCAGAGTGCCTCTGACTTCAAGGTGGAAATCACCCGGAGCGTTGCAGATCAGATCGCCGAAGTGTCCGGGGATGTGGACGAGCTGGCTGAAGAAATGGCAGGGTTCAGGGATACAGTCACCGGCTATATGGATTTCAACGGCGACTCCCTTGCCATCGGTGTGGTCGGGTCCAGCTTCAAAACTGAAATCACGAACACGGAAATGGCATTCACCGAGAACGGTGAAAAGGTTGCTTACGTCTCCAACAACGATATGTACATCACCCGCGCCCGAGTAACGGACACCCTTTCTGTGGGTACCGTTGATAACGGGTATTTTGACTTCGTCACTCTTCCCGGTGGTCTGGCCCTGAAGTGGCGTAATGCCGCGACATCGTAAGGAGGGATTCCATGGCAATTACCGCAACCTATACGGTCACGCTGTCCGCTTCGGATAAAGACCATGCCCGGGGTGAGTATGTCTATGCGTCTATCGTAAGGACATCACCGGCGACGCTGGTGCCGGAAGGCCTCTATGTCCAGAGCGCCACCATTAACATGGCGGGTACAACGTTCTGGTCTGGCTCCGGCTATAACCCGTACCTGGACTTCGGGGATATCGGTCGTGTCTTCGTCTCCACCTCGGTAACGGACAAGACCGCGATCCCGATCACAACGCCGACGGACTTCAATCTGGATGAGCTGCTCCTGGTTGGGACAGTCCTGAACGACTTCTATATCTACGGATACAAGAGCTCGAACGGTAACGTCTGTACGTATTCCAGCAACAACGCCCAGTTTACGATCACGGCCACGATCGTTCAGCAGTACGCGAAATCCTCTGCCCGGGTCACCTCAAGTGTAGAAGCGGGCAGTGCGTCTACCGTCACCTTCATTAACCCTTACCTGAGCAATGTCTACCACGTGGTGGACTGGCGGTTTGGTACGAAAGTGAAGAGCACGACCACTGCTGTCGGTGCTTCTTCCACTTCCTATACGATCCCGTTGAGCTGGCTGACTGTCATTCCCAGCGCGACGTCCGGCACAGCAACCGTATCGGTTACGACCTACTCATATGGTGGTCAGGAACTGGGAACAGACACGTACAGTTTCACCATTACGGCTCCATCGTCAGCTGTACCAACGCTCTCACTGGCAGCGACCCGGATTAACAACTCAGTTCCTTCCTCGTGGGGAATATACGTTCAGGGGCAAAGCGGAGTGACGATAACCGCAACGGCTGCGGGGTACCAGGGCAGCACGATCTCCAGCTATACGATCTCCGGAGGGGCCACAGGGACACAGTCATCCAATGTTTTCACGATCTCCACGATCTACTCAAGCGGATCCATCACGTACACCGTGAAGGTCACTGACTCCCGTGGACGGACGGCAACGGCCAGTACCAGCATCTCGGTTGTAGCGTATTCAGCTCCGGCATTTTCCGCAACTGATGCCTTCCGGTGCATTGCCAATGGTACCGCCTCAGATACCGGCACTTACATTTCAGCCAAGGCAACAGGCACGTTCTCCTCTGTCAGCAGCAAGAACAGCATGACCCTGAAAGTGCAGTACGCGCTCAGTACATCCGGCGCTTATTCCACGGCGGTCACACTGACAAATGGAACCGCATCCATCATCGGAAACGGATCGATTGATATCAACTACTCCTTCAAGGTGAAATTCACCCTGTCGGATCAGTTCAATACCATCGAGAAAGTGCTCAATGTCGGTACTGCGGCTTTCACCGTTTTCTTCCGGCAGGGCGGTAACGGTGTCGCGATCGGTAAAGTCTCCGAACGGGCAAATGCTGTGGAGATTAACCCGGACTGGGATATCTACCATGGCAGTACCAAGCTGAACGGAACAGTCCCGATCTCCCGGGGCGGTACCGGCGGGACAACAGCTGCGGCAGCCCGGAGCAATCTGGGCGCTGTGAACAAAGCCGGGGATACGATGACAGGTAACCTGAACATTCAGGGTTCCCTGTATCCCTCTATGCTGCTGAAGCCGACACAGTCCGGGCAAACCAACCAGACAGTCTTTGAGGGCAGTTATGTAGGCGCTTCGTCTTTCGCAGCATGGGAAGACAACACCGGCAATAACCGCCGGATGCTCGAGGTTCGCACGAAGGCTTATGCGGCAAGTCTGGATAACGCCGTCATGGTGCGTGTCTGCGATGGCGGCACCTGGGGAAATTACCGGGTCTACCATGAAGGTATGGAGACCGTGATCCCGCTTTCCAAGGGTGGAACAGGCGGTACTTCCGCAGCGACAGCCCGGTCGAAAATCGGAGCCAACAACGCCAGCAACCTGACCACAGGCACACTGCCCGCGGCACGGCTGCCTTTCAAGATTCAGTATGGGCAGACAACAGTCACAGGTGTTTCCTGGACAACGGTTAGCCTGACAGCCGGGTTTACTGCTACCCCGACAATCATTGTGTCGTATGCTGGCAACCCCTCGTCCAGTGGTATCGCCGTGCTGAAAACTGGCAGTGAATCCACGACCAGTTTCCAGGTCTGTATGGCAGGCTCCTCTGGTTCCGGCAGCCGGAAAGTGAACTGGATCGCGATCGGTACATGATGAACTACCGCCTTGTCCACCCAGGGCGGTTTTTTCATATCAAAAAATAAGGAGGAACATCCAATGCGTGATTTTTCAATTGACCTGATCTGGGCAAAGATTCAGGTAGCCATCACCGCTGTGGGCGGATGGATCGGCTGGTTCTTGGGAGGTGTGGACGGTATGCTGATTGCCCTGATTGTGCTCATGGCGCTGGATTATCTCTCTGGCGTTATGTGCGCCATCGTGGATAAGAAACTGTCCAGCGCCATTGGCTTCAAAGGCATCTGCAAAAAGGTGCTGATCCTGATGCTGGTCGGTGTGGCCAACATCATCGATGTACACGTGGTCGGCACCGGGGCTGTCCTGCGGGGGGCCGTCATCTGCTTCTATCTGAGCAATGAAGGACTGAGCCTGCTGGAAAACGCTGCCTATCTCGGACTGCCGATTCCTGACAAGCTCCGGGAGATCCTTGCCCAGCTGCATGAGCGCAGCAAGAAGGAAGCTGAGCCGATTGATAAGGGCGAAGGTGATCGGGATGCTTGATGCCCAGAAACTGATCGCCTCTGTCGAGGAATGCCTCGGCTGGCCCTATGTCTCCCCGGGAACAAACGATTCCCGGGGCATTGACTGTTCCGGCTTATTCGTGAAGGCTTACCGGGATCAGGGTGCCAGTATTTATCATGGCAGCAACACGATCTACCGGAAATACTGCTCCGAAAAGGGCAAACTGACGAACGTTTCCCAGCTGAAGCCCGGCATGGCTGTGTTCAAATGGAACGCCAATACTCCGGAAAAGTTCGATGACGGCCTCGGGGACTTCCAGCACATCGGTCTGGTTACCAGCGTGAATCCACTCCGGATCGTACACGCTTCCTCTGCTGCCGGGTGCGTCACGACCGATACGAAGCTCGGGAAATGGGCATACTGGGGCTGGCTAAAGGATGTAGCCAAGGGTGACAGCCTGCCGCCCGCTCCCGCTGAACCGACGGATGAAGGAGATGAAGAACCTATGGCCTCGACTGAATTCGCCACTGTGATTGCCGATAGCGGTTCTACAGTGAACATGCGCACGAAGGCAAAGAGCACTGCTTCTCTGGTTGAACGTGTCCCGCTCGGTGCCCGGGTAGAAGTGCTGGGCTCCTGCGGATCCTGGACAAAGGTGAAGTTCGGTTCCCGAACCGGGTATATGATGACAAAGTTCCTGATCGCTGAAGATGATCAGGAGCCAGATGAGGATCTGACCCTTGAAGAACGTGTTACCCGGCTGGAGAAGCGGGTAGCCATGCTGGAAGCATATGACGGCGCAGTCGGATGACCGTCAGGCCCTGTGGAGCAATCTATGGGGCCACTTTTTTCGTTTTGGAGAGAAATATGCCGCAGTAATTTTCTCTTCTTATCCTGTTTTTATGCCTTGCAATGCCTTATCCTATCATCCTTGTTTTGAAGGAAGGCGATATTGTGGAACAGGGAAGCCATGAAGAGCTGATGACCAAAGGCGGTTTCTATGCGGAGCTGTACAACAGTCAGTTTGAGCAGGCTGCCTGAAGAACGTGCATCATGCCTGGAACTTCAATAGATCGCCATGAAGCTTCACTACATCCGGCAGGGATTCGCCGGATAGAATAAGCATCTTGTTTCTCTTTGCGGCAGCAGAGTTCTCTTCAGCTGCCCGCTTTTGTTTATTTTCCGTTTAGATTGTTCAGCTAATATGCTTCGGGAAAGGGAAACATCGGAGGTTTAGTATCAATGAAGACTTATGAAGAAAGCAGCCTTCTTCGCACAAGAGATTGCGATGTGAACGGTGAATGGCGCTTCAGCGCTATTCTCGAAACCTTGCAGGAAACAGCAGGTGAGCATTGTGACCGAATGGGATGCGGAAGGAGAGATCTGATCAAGAGTCATATTGCGTGGGTCCTGATTCGCAGCGAGGTTCATATGGATCGATATCCTGTTATCGGAGAAAGGGTTTATGTGGAAACCTTCCATACGCCTGTACGGCATCGTCTTTTTCCTCGCTACTTTCTCGTTCGGGATAATCAGAGGCAGATGATTGGAAAGGCCAGCACACTGTGGACGCTGATAGACATCAGCACAAGGAAAACGATCGCGGCGGATTGGGTGGCCGCAAAAATGCCGGACAACAGTGATATGAAGACACCGATGAGCCTTCCGACAAACATCCTTGCGCCTGAAAAAGCCCAGCGGGAAGAGGTTATCTACCATCCTTCTTATACAGACCTGGATGCTAATGGGCACATGAATAACGCGAAATATGCTGATTTGCTCTGCAATCTGCTTGGAACGGAAGCTATGCGGAGATCGAAAATCTGCTCAATGATACTGAATTTCAATGCTGAAGTCCTTCCAGACGAAGCTATCCCTCTTGTATTGGAACGAGGCCAACAGCAATGCCGTCTGACGGGAGAAAACGGAGCCAGAAAACTATTTGAAATCGGCTGTTACCTGAGGGAACGATCAAAAGAAAAAGCAGAGAAAGGAAGCTGACCTGGTGATAAAACATGAAGAAGCTTATCTTTCTTATTCTTGGCATGATTTTTCTTCTGACAGGCCTCGTTGGACTCCTGCTGCCAGTATTTCCCCAGATCCCGTTTCTTACCCTCGGATGCGGTTTTCTGATGATGGGGTCCAGGAGGTTTGAAAAATGGCTCAAAGGTACAGCATTTTATCAAAGCAAGCTTTCGCCACTGTTCAAAAAGTACCGGCAAACAAAGCTTGCCGAATGGGTGAAACAGAGAGGAAAAGCTCCCTGAACAAAATGAAAATCAGGGCATCGCGCCGTGACTCGATGCCAGCCGTATTTGCAGATAAACAGTGCAGTTTCTTTTCAGTATAGAATGGCATCATAGGCGTCAGATGGAGCTGATTTGTATTCAATCCATGGTGGAATCCCAGTACAGTCAACATCAATTTGGAAATGAGTAAGTTTGCGCAGTGGCCATTCAGCCGCTCTGCATCAATGTCTGGAAGACACCTGCTGAGAGAGTTTATTTTCAGTTCATGATAAAATCCTGAGCTTCTGCCATTCCAATAAACAAGGTAAAGATAACAATGTAAGGTCGTTCAGTTCCTATTGGTCGTTCAACGATTGCCTTTTTTGAACTGCCATCATACTGCATGGCAGGATTCCTGAATTGGTCATCATATATGGGGGCTTACTGCACATGAAAGCTATCAGGCTTAAAAACCGTCCCGGATTTGATACCTTTGGCATGCGCATCATTTATCGGGTGCTTTTCCTTTTCTTTAATTGTCGCCTTGTATCGCCTGAGAATCTGCCTGAAGACGGCGAACCGGTCGTTTTTGTCGCTAATCACTATTCTGTATTCGGCCCGGTCAGTTTTATTCTGTCCGTTCCGCTGATCAGCAGCGTGTGGGTAAATGAGGATATCATTACCCCTGAAACAGCTGCTGAAACGATTTATTCCGGTATACGGGACACAGTGCCCTTTCTGGGAGAAAAGGCGTTCCGCTGGATCTGTGGCTTGCTGGGGCGCCTGACTTGTAAAATACTGGTCCGCTTTAATGCTATCCCGGTGAATCGGAACAACCCAGGCCGGCTGATCTCCACCATGCGCAGGAGTGTCTCCGCTCTTGCCGAGGGACAAAACTTGATTGTCTTCCCGGAAACAGGAGTGCCTGAGTATTCTCTGACCTCGGTAACTCCATTTTACTCTGGCTTTGCCACTGTCGGTTCGTTATATTACCGAAAAACAGGAAAACCACTTCGCTTCTGTCCCTGCTATATCGATGAGCAGCATCATACAATTCGCTTCGGAGAGCTGATCACTTATCAGGCGGAAGACACATCTGTTTCGGAGGAATCTCGCCGGGTTTCCGATGAATTGAATCTGAGTATTCAAAAAATGGCAGCTGCCAGTCGACACTTCCCCTGCAAAAAAAACACTCCAATCGGCGGAATGATTATCTTTTTCTGCAATCTGCTTCGGTTGCTGATCCTTATTCCTCTGATCGTGACGCTTTCAATTTCAAATCCACATATCAGTACAATTCTTTACGCTGTCAGCCAAGGACTGCGTATTCTTTTCAATGCCGCTGTCTCCCGAAGCTATGCTGCTTCCAATCACTTTTCCTTTCTTGTATCCCACGTGCTGGGCCTGATAACAGATATCTGCATGCTTTTCTATCTTTACTCGTTCCGACCTTTTCTACGTTGGCTGCTACTAGTGCTGATCTTTAATTGTATTATCACGATAGGAAGCAATTTTGTCTCCTTAGTGAGGAGCCGTTGGTTCGCTGGAACCAACTATTTCGACACGCTTTCTGCTAACCTGATCTGCTTTATCTGTTTTCAGCAGATTCTAAATATCACCCTGCCCCGTTTTTTTCTAGGGTATCTGCTGATTCTAACCTATGTTTTCCTGGTATTGTCTGCTGGTTATACCGTCATTTTTAATCTGCGCTTCCGGGAAGAGTCTGATAATGCATAGACTATCAGGAATCTGTTCTTACGAAAAAAATTAGAAAACCATACATTGACGAATATTACCATCTGCCACACCAAATTGGATTTCTCAGTGTCTCCAAGTTCTCAACTAGGCTTGTGATCAAAACAATTAAAATAAAACTATATTATGGCAGCTGGACTGAAATACACGTAAAACTCTGCAAGCGGTACTGAACATGCAATCACGATGGGACGCTTACACTGTATTCCTGTACATTCCGCACCGTTTCTCCGTCAATCTGCAAAGCAGCAGGCTGATCAAAACATACGGAGATCTGATGCCCTACCAGGATTGAAACCATGTGATCATGATTGACATGCTCTCCTTTGAAAATGGATGGAAAGACTGACAGCGTCTTCATTTTTCCACTGTCATGCATGATCATGCAGCTAACAGTGTGCTCTTGTGAATTACGGCTCTGTTTCGGCGTAGGCATCATCCCGCCGCCGTAATATCGGCCGTACATGGTCGGCGCAAGCCAGACCTTGCGGTATACGCTTGTCTTACCATCCACCGTGATCGCCGCCGCTGTCGGATGATAATGGAAAAGCAGCCCTTTTACAGCGATCCCCGCATAGTTGATAGGCTTGCTTGTGCTTTCCCGCAGCCTGTCGCCCACTTCGCAGCAATACCCGTCAATGCCGTAGCCAATTCCGTTCAGGAACAGCCTGGACTGGCCGTTTACTCTGACAACAGGGAGCAGAGAAAGGTAGTGAGTAATCTCAACAGGCATGCCGGATATCCTTCCAGAAGTCATTGCCGCTGCCGGTGGGATAATACCAGACGGGCATGTCTCCCCGGATACCTTCTGTATCGTTGACGAAGTGGTTCAGCGTTCCATCGCCGCCGGCGACCAACAGCTGTTCTCCTGGAGCCATAGCATGGAAGAAATCAAAGTAATCGTCCACGCTTGTAATATCCTGATAGCGAAGCCGGCAGTCTGAAAGCACCGCATCAAGCTTGTGCACAGCATCCTCACCGTGACCATTCCCCGCCTTTGGGTTGTACAGAACACAAACGCTTTCACGCACAGGAAACACCTCTTTCAATTCTGCCTTTTGTGATTATTCTGATCGTTTCGTCAGCTTTTGTTTGATGCGCAGCCGTCATGTTCATTCATTCTCTTTGGACTCGCTGGAGGGCGCGGAAAGGTCTCCCATCATGCTGTGAAAGCGATCCAGCTCCGACTGCATCCGATTGCGCTCGTTCTGCGGGTTGGCGTCGATTCTCCGTTTCAGGCGGTTCATCTTTTCATCCAGCAGCGCACTGAGCTCCGCACAGGCTCGGATCTCATCCGCCATCTCCGCATCAAAAGCATTTTCCTTTTTGTAGCGCAGCTGATGCTCCAGGCTCGCCCAGGAATCCATCGCAATGGTGCGCAGCTGGATCTCCGCCTTCATCATCCGCTTTTCGTGTTCCAAAAAGATGGGGACTTCCACAATGAGGTGCAGGCTGCGATAGCCGTTCGGCTTCGGATGAGCGATGTAATCCTTCTGTTCAATCAGCCTGATGTCATCCTGCTTGAGCAGGGCGTCCGCAAGCGTATAAACATCCTCCACAAAGGAGCAGATAACCCGTATGCCGGCAATATCGTGCAAATATGTCTCCATGCTCTCCGTGTTCATAGGCCAGCCATGCCGCACCATCTTTTCGTGGATGCTCAGCGGGTTCTTCAGTCTGGTTCGGATGCTGCTGATGGGCTGACGGTCAAAGCGCAGGGAAAACTCCTCATTCAGAACATTGAGCTTGGTTTCAATTTCCATCATCGCGCAGCGATAGCAGGACATGAGGCGGGCAAAATCGTAGGTCTTCTGCAATGCCCACTCAAATGTGTCCTGGTGCAGATTGACAGGCAAATTGGCTGGCTCATTCCCCGGCAGATTCAGATAGTCACTCATGGTCATACCCTCAAATGGACGAAATGGTTGAAAACGTGTTTCAGTTTTCCTCTTCCCGATATCTTGCCATCATCTGCTGAAAAAGCTCCTGCGCAGTTGGCGGCGTATAGGTAATTGCATTTGCGCCGGCCTCAATGGTTTGAAGAATTGTTTCCGGCCGATTGCCGCCGGTAGCGATAATGGGTACCTCGGGGTGCTTCTCCCTGATTTCGCGGACCAGCCTCGGCGTGTCTTTCCCGCCCGCCACGTTCAGGATGCTTGCTCCGGCCTCTATTCTTTCCTGGATGTTGGTAGCGCTGTTGACTACAGTAATCACAGTCGGAATATCCACCGCGTTGGCAACCGCCAGCAGATTCAGATTTGTCACAGGCGCGTTGAGTACAACGCCGATGGCGCCCTGGCTCTCCGCATCCTTGGCCAAACTGACCGTACGAAGGCCCCGGGTGGTGCCGCCGCCAACCCCGCAGAAAACCGGAACGAAGGATGACTTGATAATCGCGTCGCTGATGGATTGCTGCGGCGTAAAGGGGTAAACGGCAAATACCGCATCGGCGTCACAGTTTTTGATGATGGCAAGATCTGTTGTAAACACAAGGCTTTTGATCCTGCGACCAAAGATCACAATCCCGCTTGCCCTGCGGATTTCCTCCGGCATATGCAGGATATGGCGGCGCAGTCTTGCTTCATAACGAGGTCTTTCATTGTCCGGCATCCAAACAGCCCCTTTCTTTGGCGATTACCCTGCTGCGGTTATTCCGTCCGCAGCGCCACGACGGGATCCTTTTTCGCGGCGCTCCTGGAGGGGATCACACCGGCGATCAGCGTCAGCAGCATGCTGATGCAGACCAGCAGCAGCGCCATCCGGACATCAAGGAATGCGCTGAGATTGCCAATGCCGGTCAGATGATGAAGAATAGCATTGATCGGGATACAGAGCAGCCAGGTGACGAGCACCCCCAGCGCGCCGCTGGCAAAGCCGATCAGCACGGTCTCCGCGGTGAACATGCTGGACACATTCCGCTTGGATGCGCCGATCGCTCGCAGAATGCCGATCTCCTTCGTGCGCTCCTGAACGGAGATCAGGGTGATCACACCGATCATGATGGAGGAAACCACCAGAGAGATCGCCACAAAGGCAATCAGCACATAGGTGATGGCGTTGATGATGGTAGTCACGGAGCTCATCATCAGCCCCACATAGTCCGTATAATGAATCTCCGCCAGGTCATCCACCGTTTCGTTATAAGCTGTGATCGCGTCTTCGATCCGTTCCTTATCGGCAAAGGTGGACGCATACAGATTGATGGTAGCCGGCGTGTCGAGATCCACATAGCCCAGAAGCTTCAGATTCTGCTCATAGGTGGAATCTGAAAATGTCAGCGTCTGATCATACCAGGCGGCGCATTGCTCATCGGATGCGTTTTCCGCTGCTGCATCCATCAGAGCCGCCTGTTCTGCCGGGGACATTCTCGCCAGCTGCAGGCCGGCAGCCTGTGCATACTGCGCCGTGATCTGCGGGGTCATCGCCTGCACCAGCATAGCAAACAGTTCTTCGTCCGAACGGCCTGAGAGGTATTCGCGCACTGTTGTTTCATCCAGTCCCATCTGTGCCGCCATGCTCTGCGCCAGCGTGCTTTCCAGCTCTTCGCGCTGGTAACCCGCCATATAGTCTCTGACTGTCTGTTCAATCACCGCATCAGACGGCACGGACATCAGCGCCGCGTACATTTCCGCTTTCCGGCCTTCATCCATAGAGGAGAGGAGATTCCGGAAGACTGCCGTTTTCCGCTCGTCGGTCATGGTGTGACTGTCGCGGAACGGCAGCCCTGTCAGAATATCCGTTTCCGGTGAAGCCTTCTGCGCCAGCACAGGCTCCGACTGGTTGCAATGCGCCACCACATGCTCGGTCAGCAGATGGGTATAGGCGATCCCGCCGGAAATCATGGTGGTCACGGCATCCCTGGACGGGCGGATCACGCCGACGACCTTCAGCTGAAGGCCGTTGTCATAGAGATACTGCAGGCCGGCCTCTGTCTGGCGCAGATCCGAGTACAGGCCGGTTTCCGGATCCGGCACATAGCGGTCGGAACCCATTACGATCCGGAAATCCAGTGCGCATATTTCCTCATAGCTCCATCCCTTTGTGTCGTATTCGATGGTTTCATGGGTGATTGCCGCCTGCATCACGCGGTCGATATCCTCCCGGGGGATCAGTCCCAGGGCGTAGAGCGTCAGATCGGGCAGCTCCCCGTCCTCGTCTGTGACCAGAATCACCTCGTTATAAGCAGTCGGCCATGCGCCATAGACAAGATCATACTGCTTTTTGTACAGCGAGCTGATGACCGTTCCATCTTGACCGGGCAGCATTTCCCGCCAAAGCGCCATGGAATTCATCATGGCGGACTGGGTACTGGTCATGGCGCTGTTCCGCAAGGCCAGCATGCCGGAGAAATCAGTCTGCAGATAATCGCCCATCATCTCCTGCATCAGCGTCTGCAGATCCGAAACCATGATGCTTCCGTCCGCTCCGCTGGTATATACCTGCAACTGCGTGTCATAGGTGTACTGCACGCCGCTGACGGCTGTTTTCAGCGGGTCATCGCTGTTGGGATCCGCCTGGATAGCCTCCAGATGCGCTTTGAAGGAACGGAGATCATTCTCCTGCGCCTGGTTGGCGTTCAGGGCGTTCATCATCTCATAGACCATGGCTTTCTGATACACGCCATCGTCCCCATGTTCCGTAGAGGACTGTGCCTTTCCCATGAAGGTGGTCAGCAGGGAGCTGCTGTCCACATGCTGCGCCTCCAGCATCAGTGGATAGGCGGAGAGGGTGTCCTCCTGCACGGTATCGATGTAGGCTGTCATGCCGTTGGAGACCGCATAGATCAGGGCAATACCGATGATTCCGATAGAACCGGCAAAG
>RHMF01000542.1_pt1 | contig 17392 bp, 14 predicted proteins | sample 5365151 | NCBI WGS metagenome assembly RHMF01 (sample SAMN10266501, study PRJNA497801) | feces metagenome | isolation source: feces | host: Bos taurus | place: China: Prairie of Fairy Mountain | collected 2017-08-14 | reverse complement strand
GGACTTTGAGGTGCAAAGCCGTGAGTTCCATACCATAGGCGGCACATTGCGCGGCAAGCCCATCATGGCGCTGTCGCATGGCATAGGTCCCGACAACATCGATATCGTGATGACCGAACTCGATGCACTGGCCAATGTGGACTTTGCCACGCGCCTGCCCAAAGCGGAGCACCGCGCGCTCAACATCGTGCGCATCGGCACCAGCGGCGGTATGCAGCCCGATGTGCCGGTAGGTTCGTCGGTTATCGCCGCCAAGTCGCTCGGTTTCGACGGAGTGCTCAACTATTATGCCGGCCGTAACCAAGTGTGCGACCTTGATTTCGAAGACAAATTCTGCGAGTTCGTGAAGTGGAACCCCACATTTGCCCGTCCCTATGTGGTAGACGCCGACCCCATGCTGGTGGAGAAAATCGGGCGCGACGACATGATTCGCGGTTACACCATCAGCGCCGTGGGTTTCTATGGCCCCCAGGGTCGCCGGGTGCGCCTCGATCTGACCGAGCCCGAACTTAACAGCCGCATCCAGCAGTTTGAGCACAACGGAGGGCATATCACCAACTATGAGATGGAGAGCGCGGCCCTGCAAGGCATGGCCAAGTTGCTGGGACACCATGCGATGACGGTGTGCAGCATCATCGTGAACCGCATGACCACCCTGTCGAACCCCAACTACAAAACCGCAGTCAATGACTTGGTGAAAACGGTGGTAGAGCGCTTGGTGGATTGATTGAGGGAATTGAATTTATTTCACACAGAAGATAAAATAAACACACGCATTGGCCGTTATAGATATGTATAACATTTCTAAAACGATTGCCTATGCAGAAAATCTCTACTCAGCTACAGAGTGAGAAACCGACGTTGCAATCTGCCCTGCGGAAGCCGCAAAAGGCTACAGTGGATTTCATCAAACAGTTTGCCAGGGCCTATAAGTTTAATTCAATGATGCCTTCGGATTTAGGCTCGTTGGTGGTCAATTGAATTAACAAACGTCGCATCTCGCTGAAAAATCAAGACGGGTCTCCCGATTTAATCAGGGAGGCTCGTTATTTTTATGGAAAGTGATGCAGGAAGTGTGCGCTAAATTTCGTAAATTTGCCACACGATTAACAATCAATCAAACCTAAAGCAAGCAACTCATTGTGAAAAATATCATACTGCGCATCCTGTCGGGCATCGTCTATATCGCGGTGATAGTGATACCGATTCTGCTCTACGACAATTCAGCCGTGGCATATCTGATTGTGTTCCCGCTCTTTGTGGTGCTGGGTGTTAACGAACTCATACACATGGCCAAAGACGAGGCCTCCGAATCGTGGTTGCTCACGATGGTGGACTGGGCCGGCGGCGTGGGGCTTTTCCTGGCTTTCTATATGCTCAATGACACACCTCGCAGTGTCAGTATGTGGGTGCTGCCTCTGGCCGTGTACTTGCTGGTGCGCTGCATCCTGCAGTTGTATCGTCCGCGTCAAAACGCCCTGCGCAGCCTGGAGCGGTCGTTTTTTGCCATCCTGTATGTGGCGCTTCCCATATCGCTGCTTAACAATATCATAGCCGTGTCGGCTCCCCGCATTCTGCTGGCCATGTTTATTTTTATCTGGATAAACGATACCGGCGCGTTTTGCGTGGGCAGCCTGATTGGGAAGCATCCGCTGTTTGAGCGGATATCGCCCCACAAGACGTGGGAGGGCTTTTTCGGCGGCCTGTTGGCCTGTGTCGGCATTGCCTATGCCGGCTATTTATGGCTGAATGAATTCTTCGAGGTGCCCGATTTGTTGACCTGGATGGGGCTGAGTGTGGTGGTGTCGGTGTCGGCGACATTCGGCGACTTGGTGGAATCGCTGATAAAGCGCACGGTGCATGTGAAGGATTCGGGTAATCTGATTCCCGGCCACGGCGGCGTGCTCGACCGGATTGACAGCCTGTTGCTTGCGGCTCCCGCCGTGCTGATATTCCTTATTATCATGAATTACAATCATTGAGAGAGTGCTATGCGTAACCTGCTGATGGCAGTATGGATGATGGTCTTGACCTCGCTGGTGGTGGGTTGCCGCTACAGCCAGGAAGAAGCGCGTGGACACGGTGGTGGTGAAAAGCCCCTGCCGCAAGTGCTACGCGTAGGCACCGTGTATAGTCCCACCGGGTATTTTATCCTGCGAGGCGACACGTTGGGCTATGACTACGACCGCATCAAAAGCTTCGCCCGCAGCCACGGCATCACGCTTGATGTGAAGGTGGCGCGCAGTATGCCCGAACTGGTGGGGATGCTCGAAAAGAAAGAAGTGGATGTGCTGGCTTGCGAGATACCCATCACGGGCGAATATGAAAAACGCATGCTGCATTGCGGTGCCGTGAATGAAACCCATCAGGTGCTGATACAGTCGTTGCGCGACAGCGACAGCCTGGTTACCAATGTGACGCAACTCGTGGGGCGTGACGTGTGGGTGGAAGAAGGCTCGAAGTTTGAGGCGCGTCTGCGAAACATTGACGACGGTCTGGGTGGCGGCATCAATATCCACACGTTAAAAAGCGGTAAAACATCGTCTGAAGACCTCATCAACATGGTGCTGAGTCGGAAAATCGACCTGACTATCATTGATAGTGATGTGGCACTTTTTAACAAAACTTATAACGACAGCATTGATTTGAGCCTTGCCGTGAGTTTCACGCAACGTTCCTCATGGGCGGTCAACAATGACGACCAGTGGCTGGCCGACAGCATCAACGCATGGACCGAAAGCCTCAGCACAAAGGCCTATAACAAATCAGTGCTGCAGTATTATTTCGAGAAAAACAAGGGTCCCAAACCCGACACTTCCCGCCAGACAGTGAAGAAAGAAGTCATCATTCCTGTGGGCGCCATCTCACCCTACGACAGTCTGTTCCGGCATTATGGCAAACTCATTGACTGGGACTGGCGACTGCTGGCGGCCATTGCCTATGTGGAATCGGGCTTTGACCCCGACGCCACTTCCTGGGCCGGAGCACGCGGGCTGATGCAGGTGATGCCGAATTCGGCGCGAGATCTGGGCGTGGGAGAAGAACGTCTGTACGACCCTGCCACGAGTGTGAATGTGGCGGCCCGCTTGTTGCAGAACCTGGAGCTTGCCATGCGCGGTCGTGGAAACCGCTCCAACAAGGTGAAGTTTATCCTGGCTTCCTATAACGCCGGTCCCGGTCATATCCTCGACGCCATCGCCCTGGCCAGAAAACATGATCTTGACCCAAACGTGTGGGACTGTAATGTGGAGATGGCCGCGCAGTGGAAGATGCTTCCCGAATATTACAACGACCCCGTGTGTCAATTTGGTTACTTCCGTGCCACCGAAACGGTTAACTATGTGCAACGGGTGCTGACCCAATATGACATATACAAGAAAAAAATACAACGTTAAAATTTATCTGGATTATGAGAAAAACTTATTTAGTAACCGCCACCGTAGTGGCACTGACCGCCTCGATGATGTTCTCATCGTGCATTGGCAGTTTCGCGCTTTATAATAAGGTGCGTGCCTGGAACGACCAGGTGGGCAACAAGTTTGTGAACGAGTTGGTGTTTGTGGCCTTGTGGATACTGCCGGTGTATGAACTCAGTTTCACGGCCGATATCCTTGTGCTCAACAGCATCGAGTTCTGGTCGGGCAACAACCCTGTTGTGGCCGAGGCCAAGGTGATTGACGGCAAGGACGCACGCTATCTGGTGGAAAAAGACGCCACCGGCTACGCAATTACCAACCTGAGTGACAAGAGCGTGACCCGCTTCAACTTCCATGCCGAGGACAACAGCTGGTGGCTGGAGAACAATGGCAAGGACGTGAAGTTCATGACCTTTGTTGACGACAGCCATGTGCGGATGCTCACCCGCGACGGCTGCTTCACTACGGTGCCCCTGAATGAGCAGGGTGTGCTTGCCTATGAGCAACTTGTGACCGCCGAAGCCCAGATGGCGATGCGTTGACAACCGGCGCTGCCCATCTTTAACGGCCGGCTGAAATGTGATATACCCCCTGAAGTTTTGTCTCACTTCAGGGGGTATCTCAAAGCCCGGCCGTTTTTTATTTGCAGGCTCTGTAGTAAAGGAATGCGGCGATGATGGAGTAGATGATGTTTGGTATCCACATGGCCACCCTTGCGCTGGTGTAGCCCGACACGGCAAAAGTGCTGGTCACGGTCATGAACAGCAGATAGGAGAAACTGAGCAGCAGCCCGATGCCGATGTTCAGTCCGATGCCGCCCCTCACTTTTCGCGACGAGAGCGACAGTCCGATGATGGTGAGTATAAACGCCGCCGCGGTCATGGCAAACCGGCGTTCGTATTCAATTTCAAAGTTTTTGATATTGGCCACGCCGCGAGCCTTTTGCTGGTCGATATACTCTTTGAGTTCGGGAGTGGTGAGCGTTTCCTCGTCATGCTTGGAAATAAGGAAATCGCGTGGCTTCAGGTTGAGCAGTGTGTCAAGCGACTGGCCTGAGACGCGGGTTTCCTTCTCTCCGTTGAATTTGCGTATCACATAGTGGTTGAGAGTCCATAGTCCGGCGCTGTCGTAGCGTGCCGTTTCGGCGGTGAGGCGCGATTTGATGGTGTTGCCCTGGAACTCTTCCAGCGAAAAGCGGTAACCGCTTCTGGTGCCGTTGTCATAGCGTGACATGTAGGCCATTACATTGGGCTTTACCTGCAACTGTATGTTGTCGCCATAGGTCACTTCCTTGTTTTTCACCCATTTGTTGGTGTAGGCCAACCGTTCCACAGTGGCGGGCGGTATCACGTAGGCAGCCAGGATATAGCTGCCCGTGGCGATGATGGCTGCGCTCACCAGATAAGGCACCGTGAGGCGCTTGAAACTAATGCCGCTCGAAAGCATGGCAATGATTTCGCTGCGGTCGGCCAGCCGTGATGTGAAAAAGATAACCGATATGAAGGTGAACAACGGACTGAACTGGCTCAGCACATAGGGAAGGAAGTTCATGAAATATTGAAAAACCGTCGCCTTGAGCGGTGCGGTGAGCACAGCATCGAGTTTCTCATTGATATCAAACATGATAACAATGGCAAACAGCAGCAAAATGGCAAAGAAGAAAGTGCCCAGAAAGTGCTTGATGATATAGCGGTCAAAGTGCTTGACGAAATACCATGGCCGGCTGGACGCCTCTTTCTTGATTTTCTTTGCTTTGTTCCTCACCGCAAGATTTTTAAAGAGTTCTACAGTCGTTTCTGCACATCAATGACCATTTGCGCTTTCCAAGCGGGGAAATCGCCGGCGATGATGTGCCGCCGGGCTTCACCCACCAGCCATAGGTAGAAAGCCAGGTTGTGGATGCTGGCGATTTGCATGGCCAGTATTTCCTGTGCTATGAAGAGATGGCGCAGGTAGGCTCGTGAGTAGATGTGGTCCACCACCGAGGGCCCGTCTTCCTGAATGGGGGAGAAGTCATCGGCCCATTTTCGGTTTCGCATGTTCATAATGCCGTGGCGGGTAAAGAGCATGCCGTTGCGCCCGTTGCGTGTGGGCATCACGCAGTCCATCATATCCACGCCTCGGTCGATGGCTTCCAGCATATTGGCAGGCGTCCCCACACCCATCAGATAGCGGGGACGGTTCTGCGGCAGGATGTCATTGACCACTTCAATCATTTCATACATCACCTGGGTAGGTTCGCCCACTGCCAGGCCGCCGATTGCGTTCCCGTCTGCCCCCAGGTCAGCCACAAAGTGGGCCGACTCCTGCCTCAGGTCTTTGTAGGTGCAACCTTGCACGATGGGGAAAAACGCCTGGTTGTGTCCATAGAGAGGTTCGGTGTGTTGGAAGTGATCCCAACCGCGTTTCAGCCATTTCAATGTGAGTGTGAGCGACTTGCGGGCGTAGGCGTAGTCGGATTGCCCCGGAGGGCATTCGTCAAGGGCCATCATGATGTCGCTGCCGATGCTGCGTTCGATATCCACCACCCGCTCCGGGGTGAACAGGTGCTTAGAACCATCGATATGGCTTCTGAAAGTCACGCCCTCGTCGGTTAGTTTGCGGTTGGCGGCCAGTGAAAACACCTGGAAACCGCCGCTGTCGGTCAGAATGGGACCATTCCAGCCATTGAACTTGTGGAGTCCGCCGGCTCGTTCTATGATATCCATACCCGGCCTTAAATACAGGTGATAGGTATTGCCCAGAATAATCTGGGCATGAATGTCTTCGCGCAGTTCGTGCATATGCACGGCTTTCACGGCGCCCACGGTACCTACGGGCATGAAAATGGGGGTCTCGATTTTACCGTGGTCGGTAGTGATGACACCCGCTCGTGCGTTGCTTCCGCTGGCCGTGGTGATGAGTTGATAGTCCATGTTGGAAAAATTGTGGTGCAAAGTTAATGTTTTATTGGCAAAAGGCGGCTGATTGCACTATTTTTTTTAACTTTGCCCCATCAAAAGTAGTAAGCACATGTTCGAAGTCTCAATCAGCAAGGAGCAAGTTAATAAAATGCAACCAGTGGTTTTTCCTGGCCACATTCATGTGGTGGATGCTGTGTCTCTCGTCAAAGTGGCGGTTGAGTCGTTGCGAAAGGCTCCCCTGGTGGGTTTCGACACCGAAACGCGTCCGGCGTTTAAGCGCGGAGAGCACCACAAGATTGCTTTGCTACAGCTGTCTACGCCCACCGATGCTTTTTTGATACGCCTTAACAAAACAGGCATGACGCGTGACCTGAAGAACTATCTCGAGGATGCTGGCTGTATCAAAGTGGGTTTGTCCACCAACGATGACTTCCATCAGTTGCGGGGCATCAGCGATGTGAATCCGCAGGGTTTTGTGGAGTTGCAGTCACTTGCCCGCCAGAATAAGATATCAGACATGGGGTTGCAAAAAATATATGCCATCCTGTTTAATCAGAAAATCAACAAGAGCCAGCAGCTAAGCAATTGGGAAGCCCCAAAACTGACTGAGGCTCAGAAGAGTTATGCCGCCATCGATGCCTGGGCATGCATCCAGATTTACGAGCGCCTGCGCGACGGTAGGTTCATCCCTGAGCAGAGTGCATATTGGAACGAGGTGGCGACCGATGGTCAAATTGCGGGTTAATCCTTTTCAGAATTGTTCAACAAGCTCTTGGCCAATTCCCGGGGCACACCCATTTTGATGGCCTGCTCCAGGTCGGCGTTCATGTCGTCGTAAGCAAACCGCATCTTGTTGAGTTTGGCTTTCAGGATATAGAGATATGGGTCGTCAGGGTTAATCGCCAGGCCATTTCGAATGTCCTCTTCTGCATTATTTAATTGTTTGAGCATCAGGTAGCAGTCGGCTCGGTTTCCCAACAATTGCGCTGTGGGTTGCGCCTTTATCACTTGGCTCAGCAGTTCGGCGGCCCGCAAGTAATGGCCTTGTTTCTTATGCAGCATAGCCATGCCCTCGCAGTATAGTCCCGAACTGGGGTTGATGCGCTTGACTTGATTGAAATAATCCTCAGCCGTTTTGTCATTGTTCTGCTCAAGCGCCATCATGCCAAGGGAATAACGCGCCTCGGTGTTGGTGATATCGAGGTCGCACACGCGTTTGAAGTCTGCCTGAGCTTGGTCCATACTGTCCATTTCCACCATGAGAGCGGCGCGGTTGAGCAGCAGGGTAGTGGCGTTTGGGGTGAGGTCGAGCGCCATAGAGTAATTCTTTGCAGCGTCGTTCAAACGGCCCTGATAGCGTTGCAGAGTGGCGATATTAGATAAAATCAACGAGTTGTTGGGATTGGTCGGGTCGGTGGCGACCGCCTGGCGCAGCAGCGACTCAGCCTGGGGCCACTCGTGGCTGTTGATGAACACTTGGGCTGAGTCAATGAGTCGGAAATATGGTGTTTCGGTGTCGACGGTGACCGACGGGTCAAGCTCCACCTGTTCTTTGTCCGATTTGATGCCGCGGGGCACTTTCAGATTTTCTTTTCCCATTTGGGTGACCACCTGTCCGCTGGCCGGCGGGCAGGCGCATATGGCAAACACGGCTGTCAGAATGATGATGAGGATTTTGTTCATGATTCTGCGTGGTTGATGTGAACGTCCATTTGCGGGAACGGGAAGTGAAGCCCTTGTTTGGGGAATTCGGTATAGATCTGCTCATTGATTTTGTAGAGTACGTCCCAGTAGTCGCTGGTCTTGGCCCATGCTCTTATCACCAGCGTTACGGCGCTGCTGTCCAGACTCTCGAGCGCAACAACGGGTGGCGTCACTCTCGTTTCACGCTTGATAAGTTCAGCCTGTTTTATCAGTTGCTTGACTTGGCGTTTTCTGTGCCAGTGCAACACTCTGTACCACCAGTGTTTATTTTCTTCTTGGTCGTTGGTGGTTTCGATGAGAGTTTCATCCGGCACCTTCAGATCCTCCACGGCATCCTCCTTCCGCTGAAGTATCCGCGGTTCGGCTTTGAGAATGTCCAGAACCACCCGCCTGGCGGTGTCCACGCTGTCGCCGTAACTGATTCCCACTTTCCACTGCAGGCGGTGGTAGGCCTCGGCCGAGAAGTTGTTGATGCTTCCGGTGGAGAGCCCGCCGTTGGGGATGACGATGCGCTCGTTGCTGTAGGTGGTGATGACGGTGTTGAAGATTTGGATTTCACGCACAAAACCTTCATATTTGTCGTAATAGATGTAGTCGCCCACCTTATATGGCTTGATAAGCAGTATGAGCACTCCGCCTGCGAAATTCTGCAGCGTGCCGCTCAGGGCCATGCCAATGGCTACGCCGGCGCTGGCGAAGATGGCGATGAACGAGCTGGTTTCTATCCCCATTATTCCTATCGCGGTGATAATGAGCAGGAAAAGCAGGGTGATCTTGATGAAACTGAGCAGGAAAGTGGTGAGCGAGCGGTCGAAGTCTTTGCGCACCATGATGGCCTGCAGCAGTCGGTATATTTTGTTGATGATGAATTTTCCGATGTAGAAACAAATCAACGCGGCGGCAATGCGCAGTCCCACCGTGATGATTTGTCCCGTGAGGTTGTTCACAATCCCCGACCAGTCCATGTCGGTAAAGCCCGAAACCACTTTCGACGGGGTCATGTTTGCCAATGAGTCGGGGTTGGTCAGGGTGTTGGTCAGCGAGTCGATGTGGGCCCTCACCGAATCAGACGCGGCTTTGATATGCTTGGCCGCTAATGTGTCGGTCGGAGTTATTCCTGCCTGGAGTAGGATGGTGTGTAGTGTCATTACGAATCAATTGAATATTTCTGACTGCAAAGGTAAATATATTTTGCTTGAGTCGATTTTAATGGATGTTATTTTCCGACCAGAAGTAATAATATTTCGGAATTATTCATAAAAAACTAAAAAAAATCAGAATAGCAGTGAAATTCCACGCCAAAATTCTTGATAAATTTAAATCTTTGCAGTAATTTTGTGCTGCTTAAGGGGTTTATGGCGGTTTGGCGGCAAACAAAGAATTTGTCAGTCATGATAACGCCTTGTGAGAGAATCCCTTGGCCGGGATGTCGTGCAAGCGTGCGGGCATCATTACCAAGCATATAAAATAATAACATAAATGACAGGTAAATGGAATTACTTACCTTTGACATCCAAAGAACGCAAAATCGAGGAGCAGTTGGTGCAACAGTTTCCCAACTGCCCTGCGATTGCACGCTTGCTGGTGCTGCGGGGGATAGAAAGTGCGGACGACGTCCGCTCATTCTTCTACCCTTCGCTGCGACAGATGCCCGACCCGTTCCTGATGAAAAACATGGACAAGGCCGTGGCTCGTCTCAACCAGGCGCTGGGTGCCAAAGAGAAGATTATGGTCTATGGCGACTATGACGTAGACGGCACCACGGCCGTGGCCCTGGTGTATAAATATCTTCAGAACTTTTATTCCAAACTGGTCTATTACATACCCACCCGTGATGACGAGGGGTATGGTATATCGTTGCAAAGCATCGATTATGCGGCCAGCATTGGGGTGAAGCTGATAATTGTGCTTGATTGCGGAATCAAGGCAATCGACGAGATTGCCTATGCCAAAAGCAAAGGCATTGATTTCATCGTGTGCGACCATCATGTGCCCGATGATGAACTGCCCGATGCAGCTGCTATCCTCAACCCGAAGTTACCCGATGACAAATACCCCTACAAGGGTCTGTCGGGCTGCGGGGTGGGCTTTAAATTCATGCAGGCCTTTGCCAAGAGCAATGGCATAAACGTGATGTACAGCCTCGACAATATGCTTGATTTGGTGGCGGTGAGCATCGCCGCCGACATTGTGCCGATTACCGGTGAAAACCGCGTGATGGCTTATTATGGCCTGCGGCGCCTTAACAACAATCCCAACGTGGGCTTGAGAAGCATCATCCGTATGTGCGGACTGTCGAACAAAGAACTCACCATCAGCGACATCATCTTCAAAATCGGTCCGCGCATCAATGCATCAGGCCGAATGGAGTCGGGCCAGGAAAGCGTGGAACTGCTGGTGGCCAAAGACAGCATCCAGGCCAATGAAATCTGCAAACGCATCGACCAGTATAACAGTAACCGAAAGGAACTTGACCGCCAAATCACAATAGAGGCCAACAAAATCATCGAGCGCCACAGCCAGGCCCTGGACGGAAAAAAGCCTATTGTGATTTATGACCGCAACTGGCACAAGGGCGTGATAGGAATCGTGGCGGCACGTTTGGCCGAATTGTACTTCCGCCCGTCGGTGGTGCTGACCTATAGCAACGGCGTGGCAACAGGTTCGTCACGTTCGGTGCGCGGATTTGACGTGTATGCGGCCATCAAGTCGTGCCGCGATTTGCTTGAGAACTTCGGCGGCCACACCAACGCTGTGGGGCTTTCGATTAAAGAAGAGAATATACCGGAGTTCCGCCGCCGCCTCACGGCCTATGTGGAAGAGCACATACACGATGAACAAGTGACCCCGACGCTTGACATTGACTGTGAACTGGGCTTTGATGACATCAACAGCTCCTTCCTGCGTTTTCTGCGCATGTTCAACCCATTTGGCCCCGAGAACCAGAAACCTGTGTTTGTCACAAAGGGTGTGGTGGATGCCGGCACGTCGAAACTCGTGGGCAAAAAGATGGAACACATCAAACTCGATATGGTGGATTCCAAAGGCAACAAAGTGATGAACGGCATAGCCTTTGGCATGGCCCAATATTTTGATTATATTAAGCAGCATAAGCCTTTTGATGTGTGCTACACAGTGGAGGAGAACAAACACCGCAACAGCAGCACGGTGCAGCTTATGGTGAAGGCAATAAAAATTAGTGAAGATGCCGAGCCAGTCAACGCAGATTCATGAAATCTTAAAAAAATATTGGGGTTTTGATAGCTTCAGACCACTTCAGGAGGATATCATCACCTCGGTGCTTGCCGGCCGCGACACTCTGGGCTTGATGCCCACAGGCGGTGGCAAGTCAATCACCTTCCAAGTACCCACGTTGGCAATGGACGGGATGGCTCTTGTGGTTACGCCCATCATCTCGCTAATGAAAGACCAGGTGGACCACTTGTTGGAACGTCACGTCAAGGCCACCTATTTGTATGCCGGTCTTTCACGGCGCGAGGTGCGGCTCACTTATGAGAAATGCCTTTACGGGAAATGCAAATTCCTGTATGTGTCGCCCGAACGTCTGGGGTCGGAATCGTTTGTCGAGCAACTGCGGCAAATGCCCGTAAGCCTGATTGTGGTGGATGAGGCGCATTGCATCTCGCAGTGGGGCTATGATTTTCGACCGTCGTTTCTCCATATAGCCGATGCGCGCAAGTATTTCCCCGGCGTTCCGGTTCTGGCCCTAACGGCAACCGCCACACCTGTGGTGGTGCGCGACATCATGGAGCAATTGCATTTCCGTGCTGACAATGTGATGAGCATGAGTTATGCCCGAAGCAATCTGTCGTACGTGGTGCGACCCACCAACGAGAAACTGGCGGAGTTGGTGCGTATCATGCGTTCAATGCCTGGCTCGGGAATTGTGTATGTACGAAGCCGTAAGCGCACCAAGATGATAAGTGACGAACTTAACCGCAATCATGTGGAGTCGGACTTTTACCATGCCGGACTCACTGTGCAGGAAAAGGAGGACAAGCAGAATAAATGGAAAAACAATGAGTGCCGCGTGATGGTGGCCACCAATGCTTTTGGCATGGGAATCGACAAACCCGATGTGCGTCTGGTGGTGCATGCTGACGTTCCCGACTCGTTGGAAGAATATTATCAGGAGGCCGGGCGCGCCGGGCGCGACGGCCTGCGCTCGTATGCCGTGCTGCTCACTTCGCCCACCGACAAGCGCGTGCTGCACAAGCACATCACCGATGCTTTCCCCGAAAAAGAGTATGTGCTGAAAGTATACGAGCGGGTAGGGAACTTCCTGCAGGTAGCCGTGGGCGATGGCTTCGGCAAGATGTTTGACTTTAATTTCAACCTGTTTTGCCGCACGTTCAAGCTACCGGTTCTGCCTACCCACAACGCGCTGAAAATCCTTACCCGCGCAGGCTACGTCGAGTTTGTGGAGGAAATTGAGTCACAATCACGCGTAATGATTCTGGTGGGTAAAGATGAATTGTATGACCTGCGCACGGCCACCCCTGGTGCCGACAAGGTGCTACAGGCCTTGCTTCGCATCTATTCGGGTTTGTTTGCAGATTATGTGTTTATCAATGAGGCCGTGATTGCGTACCACACGGGCATCGACCAGGAAACAATCTACAATGCCTTGCTGGAATTCACCCGTATGCATGTGTTGCACTATGTGCCGCGCAAGCGCACACCTTATATAATTTACACACTTTCGCGGGAAGAACCTCGCCATATGTTGCTTCCCAAGAGTGCCTATGACGATTTGCGCGACCGAATGCGACAGCGGGTGGAAGCGATGATCGACTATGCCACATCGCAGTCGGGGTGCCGCGAACTGATGCTTTTGTCCTACTTTGGGGAGCAAGGTGGAGACCCGTGCGGGCATTGCGACATATGCATTGATCGACGCAAGCGTGCCGACCACACGCCAGACGATGTGCAGCAGGGTGTCCTTTATATGGCAGGCCTGAAGCCACGGCGCCTTCAGGAATTCCTGCATACGCTTTCATTTCCCGCCGACGAGGTGTGCGACACGGTGTCTTTCCTTGTTGACGAGGGCTTCCTGAGGCATCTCCCCGATGACACATACGAGAAATTGAATTGATAAATTTTATAAAAGTTGATTAAGGGTTGATGAACATAAACAACCGACTGATAGCAAAAAACACAATGGCGCTTTATGTGCGCATGTTTGTGCTGATGGCCGTAAACCTTTACGTTTCCCGCGTTGTCCTTAACCTGTTGGGGGTAGAGGATTTCGGCATCTACAATGTTGTGGGTAGTTTTGTGCTGATGTTCAGCATCATCTCACGTTCTCTCACGTCGGCTGTGCAACGTTTCCTTAATTTTTATCTGGGCAAGGGGAATCAAGCCGAACTTCGCAGGGTATTTGCCACATCGCTCATGGTGCAGATACTTATAAGTGTGCTCATTGTCGTCGTGGTGGAAGTGGTGGGCCTATGGTACCTCTTCAATAAAATGAATTTGCCTGCCGACCGAGTGTGGGCGGCTGTTTGGGTGTTTCAGGCATCGTTGCTGGCATTTGTCATCAACTTGCTCAATGTTCCGTATAATGCCGCAATCATTGCCCATGAACGCATGTCGGCATTCGCAGTGGTGAGTCTGGTGGAGGCCGCGTTGCGTCTGGCGGCGGTGTATGCTCTCTATGTGACCCCCGTGGATAAATTGGTCACCTATGCTGTGCTGATTGCGCTGGTCACCCTGATCACCCGGGCCATTTATGTGGTCTATTGCCATTCGAAATTCAGCGAGTGTAAATTCAAACTCATCTACGATAAGAAATTATTTAAAGAAATGGGGGCCTTTGCAGGCTGGAATTTCCTTGAGAATGCGGCATGGGTGCTCAACAACCAGGGTATCATGGTGCTGATCAATGCTTTCTTCAATGTGGTGGTAAACGCGGCCCAGGGCATCGCCTACCAGGTGTATAATGCCATGAAGCAGTTTGTGGACAGTTTTATGTCGGCCATGAAACCGCAAATAACCAAAACCTATGCCGCCCAGGATTACGAGGCATCCTATGGTTTGGCGTGCAAGGCATCCCGTTTGTCCTGTTTCCTGTTGTGGTTGTTGGCTTTGCCCATTTTGCTGGAAACCGATGAACTGATGCTGCTGTGGTTGAAGAATGTGCCGGAGTACACGGTGGAATTCGTGCGCTGGCTCATTGCCACTATCTTGGCAATTGTGGTGTCGGAGCCTCTTTTGACTTTGGTGCTCGCTTCTGGTAAAATCCGGGCGTGTCAACTGACTTCTTCGTTGGTGCAGTGCGGCGCTTTCTTCGGCGCGGCATTGGCTTTCTGGATGGGGTCGTCGCCTCTTGTTTTCTATGTCCTCTTTCTGCTGGTGTTCATTGTTTTGGTGTTCGTCCGTCTGTATTTCGCACACACCAAAGCCGGTTTTCCAGTGGGGCCTTTCATGAGCGGGGTGCTTGTGCGTGTGTTGGTGGTAATGTTGATTTCGGCGATAGTTCCGCTGGCCATACATCTGGCATGCCCGCAAAGTTTTTTGCGCACTGTGCTGGTGACGGCAACAACTTTGTTCTCTTCGGGAATCACCTTCTATTTGTTTGGCTTTGAGCAGAATGAAAAGAATTATCTCGTAAATTGCTTGAAAAATTTTGCCGGGAAATTTCTAAAAAAATCTTAAATCGAATCGAAAAATTTGTGGGATCCAAAATCCGTGATTATCTTTGCATCGAAATTAATGGTGATATCGTCTAGTGGTCTAGGACGCGGCCCTCTCACGGCTGAAACCAGGGTTCGACTCCCTGTTTCACTACAAAAAGCGACTGAGTTTTTCTCAGCCGCTTTTTTTTTGTTGTGACTGAGTAAGAGGAATGCAGGGGCGTGACGACATTTTGTCAGCGCATGGTGACAATTTGTCGTCACAGCTATTTTGGCATAGTAAGTGCGCTATTGCGGGTGTGAGATAAAAACTATTACTAAAAATATCAAATTATGACTATCAAACCATTAAGTGACCGTGTTCTCGTGGAACCGGCAAAGGCAGAAGAAGTCGTGGGCGGTATCATCATCCCCGACAGCGCTAAAGAGAAACCATTGAAAGGAATCGTGCGTGCCGCAGGCAATGGCACTAAGGATGAAGCCATGGTGGTGAAACCCGGCGACACTGTGCTGTATGGCAAATATGCCGGCAACGAAATCGAAGTGGACGGCGAGAAACTGCTCATGATGCGCCAGAGCGACATCTTGGCCATTGTGGAAGAATAACAGCAATATTTAGAGTAATCATTAACAGTATTTTATTATGGCAAAGTTAATTAAATTCGATATCAAGGCTCGTGAAGAGCTCAAAAAAGGCGTTGACCAATTGAGCAATGCCGTTAAAGTGACCCTTGGACCCAAAGGCCGCAATGTTATTCTCGACAAGAAATACGGAGCGCCGCACATCACCAAAGACGGTGTGAGCGTTGCCCGCGAGGTGGAACTTGAAGACGAGTTCCAGAACATTGGTGCACAGCTGGTTAAAGAGGTTGCCAGCAAGACCAACGACGATGCCGGCGACGGCACCACCACCGCCACAGTGCTTGCTCAGTCGATCATCACCGAGGGTCTGAAGAATGTGGCCGCCGGTGCCAATCCCATGGATGTGAAACGTGGCATCGACAAGGCAGTGAAGGCCGTGGTGAAAAGCATCAAGGAGCAGGCCCAGGAAGTGGGCGATGACCTGGACAAGATTGAGAATGTGGCCCGCGTGAGCGCCAACAACGATGACGAGATAGGCAAACTTATTGCCGACGCCATGCGCAAGGTGAAGAAAGACGGTGTCATCACCGTGGAAGAAGCCAAGGGCACCGACACCCGCGTTGACGTGGTGGAGGGTATGCAGTTTGACCGCGGCTACATTTCGCCTTACTTTGTGACCAACGGAGACAAGATGGTTTGCGAGATGGAACGTCCTTATATCCTGATTTATGACAAGAAAATTTCTGGCCTGAAGGACATCCTGCCTTTGCTCCAGAGCGCCCTGCAGGAGCATCGCCCCATGCTGATTATCGCCGAGGATGTTGACGGTGAGGCTCTTGCTTCGCTTGTCGTGAACCGCATCCGTGGTTCTCTTGAAGTGTGTGCCGTGAAGGCTCCTGGCTTTGGCGACCGCCGCAAGGAAATGCTTCAGGACATCGCTATTCTCACCGGTGGCACCGTCATCAGCGAGGAAACCGGCCTGACATTGGAGAAGGCTACCCTCGATATGCTGGGCACCGCTGAGAAGGTGACCGTTGACAAAGAGAACACCACTATTGTGAACGGAGCAGGCGACAAGAAGAACATCGATGAGCGTAAGGAACAAATCCGCAAGCAAATTGAGTCCACTAAGTCAACTTACGACAAGGAGAAACTGCAAGAGCGTCTCGCCAAGTTGTCGGGTGGAGTGGCCGTGCTCTATATCGGAGCGCCCAGTGAAGTGGAAATGAAAGAGAAGAAAGACCGTGTTGACGATGCCTTGAGCGCTACCCGCGCGGCTGTGTCCGAAGGCATTGTGCCCGGTGGCGGCGTGGCTTACATCCGTTGCCTTGACGCCCTGAATGGCATGAAAGGCGAGAACGAAGACGAGACCACCGGTATTCACATTGTGCGCCGCGCCATTGAAGAGCCTCTGCGCCAAATCGTGGATAACGCCGGCCTGGAAGGCGCTGTTGTGGTCGACACAGTGAAGAAGGGTAGCGGTGACTACGGCTACAATGCCCGCACCGATAAATACGAGAACCTGTTTGAAACAGGTGTAATCGATCCTGCCAAGGTGGCTCGTATCGCCCTCGAGAACGCAGCCAGCATCGCCGGCATGTTCCTGACCACCGAATGTGTGATTGCCGAAAAGAAAGAGCCCGAACCCCCGATGCCCGCAGGCGGAGCACCCGGAGAGCACCCGGAATGGGCGGCATGATGTAAAATACAGTTCACAGCTACTGCGAAGAGAGGTCTGGGTCAATTCCCGTCCTCTCTTCTTTTTGCACCTGTGATGATTTCTAACAAAATTCGTGCTTGAGTTCTTATTTTGCCTGTATTTTTGCTGAAAAATATAAAATAAATTGTTCAGTTCTATATTTTTCTTTAAATTTGCACGTTAAAGTGGGGGTAAAGGCTTCAGCCTGTTATCTCTTAAAACTAAACAATTCTTTTTAATTCACTGGGATTCAACTTGTTATCGTTGTTTCAGTGCCCCAGGAATATATGGAGGAATGAAGGTTTTATTATGGAAGTGACCTTAAGGCAGGACAATTTGGACATGCCGATGCAATGGTTTGCCATGCGTGCGACCTATCATCGTGAGATGCTGGCCAAGCAACTGTTGGAGCAGCGGCGCATAGAGTGCTAT
>RHMF01000949.1_pt1 | contig 17426 bp, 17 predicted proteins | sample 5365151 | NCBI WGS metagenome assembly RHMF01 (sample SAMN10266501, study PRJNA497801) | feces metagenome | isolation source: feces | host: Bos taurus | place: China: Prairie of Fairy Mountain | collected 2017-08-14 | reverse complement strand
ATCGAACTCCTCCTCACGCTCGGCAATCGCAACAAGCGAATTTATAATGCTCCGTTCGGCATTGTCGCCCTGCATCAAGCTCTCGAAGAGGGTGAAGCGAAAGCGGTAGGGTGTTCGCCCTACCTCGCGCATAAAATCTTGATAACCAGCAGCCGTAGCGCTCGACACAATGGCGATACGGAGTGCTGGGCGGGGCATATTGCACTCTCGGTTCATATCCCATACACCATCACTCTGGAGTTGCGCTATGGTCTCGCGCCTACGCCTCTCCACCTCGCCCAAGGTGTAGGCGGGGTCGAGGTCGACAATCTGCAACATAAAGCCGTAGACCTCGTGGAAGGTGACCAAGACACGCACCAAGACACGGATGCCCGCAGCAAGGCGTGTGCCCGAGAGCTCCTCAAAAACCGTTGCCAAGCGCTGATATGCCGAGCGCCAGATAACGGCACGAGCCTCGGCTTGGGGTGTGCCACTATTAGTCCCCTTCTCAACAAGGTTGAGGTAGCAGTGTCCCGAGCGATTGAGCTTGAGCTCCGAGATCTCGGCACTCACCCACAACGGCTCCGCAAAACGCCCCTCGATAGTCGAGCGCACCATACGCTGAAGGTCGACCAGCGTAAGGCTCTCGGTGGGTGATGTCGTTATGTTTAGTGGCTCAATCATCGTTAAAGTATAATTACGGCACGCTCCACGGGAAGCTCCTTGCCCTCAGGTAGTTGCAGGTTAACAAGCACTATGCTCTCAACCGCCTTGCCGTCGCGTGTTGCAGGGCTCCAAAGGGGTGAAAGACCGATAGCCTTTTCGACTCGCTTAAGGAATTGGCGAGAGGTGGATTGCAACACCTCGCTAACGGTTGCTCTGCCGTCGGTGCCGATGGTTAGGCGTAGCGACACTCGCTCGGCAGGCATATTCTCGTTCCACTTGACCTTCGAGGCGAGGTACTCGGTAAAGTTGGTGCGACCCTCTGCCGAGAAGCGGGCAGGGGTGTCGTAGCGTAGCTTAACGAGGATAACGCCCTCGGAGGCCTCCAAGCCCCATTCGGCGATGGTCTCCTCGTTGGCAGGTAGCACATCTATCGACTCGATATCCTCCTGTGGAATGCCCTCGATGGTGGCTACAACCTCGCCATTGACCACATAGAGTGGCTCACGCGCCGAGGCGGTGAGTGTGGCGACTAGAGCCAAAACGACTATGGCAAAACGGCGTAGCATCAGAGCTTGAATTTGTAGCTTATGCCAAAGATATGGCGAAACTCGTTCTCCTGAACATAGCCCTTGAGGTCGCCCTTATTACCCTTGTAGTCAATGTTATAGCCACGGTCGTAGTCGAAGTAGTAGTAGAAATCAAGGCGGTGGCTACGGGTGATGCGGTACTTGACACCGATGCCGGCACGATAGCGCGTGATGTAGTTGTCGATGCCGAATTTATCCTCCTTGAAGTTGGCAACAACCTTGGGGGCGTTGAGCGTGTTGTGAAGCTCAAACATAAGGTAGGGTGTCCACGCCGAGTGGCGGATATTGTACTCTGCCATAAGGCGTGAGCGCAACACAAGCTGTGGGTTGGGCTTCTCGTAGCGGTTTACCGAGTCGGTGCGGAATGTGGTCTGCAACCTTTCGCGCAACGAGAACTCCACACGACCAGCCTTGATATTTCCCTCAAGGTTGATGTTTACGCGGTGGCGAGGCTTCTCCCAAACCTTGTCGGTGTGGTCGTAGTTGTTCAAGAGGGCGTAGTCGGCGCCGAGGTTGAAATATTTGTTAACCTCATATTCGAGACCCACGGTGCTCTGGATACGGTCTACCGAGGCGAAGTCGTTGTTGAGGCGTAGCTGAACACCTGCCTCCAACGATAGGTTTTTCACAATCTCCCACTCGAAGTCGCCCTCGATGCGACCACGGAAGTCGTTGGTGTTGCTAACCGTAGGCGTAAGCTCCTGTGCCGAGAGCGAAAAGGCACTAAGGAGAAGTGCTATTATGGTGGTTATCTTTCTCATAACTTATTGATTAAATGCGTTTTTCTCGTTAATCTTCATTGTGGGCTCGGTCATAGGCTGCTCGCCCTTGCGAGCTATGTAGTGCACCTTGAGGAAGGCAACATCGCGCAAGAAATCGACATTGCCAACATCGACACCCTCGACCTTGTGGCCAAGGCGCTCCTCGAGGTCGGCGATAAGCTCCTCACGGCGCTCGGGGCGGATAAGGTCGATACGCTCATAGCAGACCAGACGGGTGGCAATCTGACGGCGCATAACGCCATATTCCAAGACCGCCAAGATAAGGAGAATCAGGCCGTTAGCTGCCAACAGCTCGGCATACGATACCATAAGGTTGATGCCGTTGATAACCGCCACGGCAATCGACAAGAAGAGGTAGGTCATCTCGCGGATAGGCACCATCTCGGTGCGGTAGCGCATAATGCCGAAAATCATAAACAGTCCGAGACCGATGCTCACATCGATGCCCACCGACTTCATAAAGAAGAGGAGCAAAAAGACTGCCGACGAGAAGAGCATAAAGGTAACAGAGAAGTCCTTGCGGTGGCTCTTGGGGTAGTAGAAGCAGCGCACGATAAGGAAACAGACGGCGAGGTTGAGCGTAAACTGCAACAGCAGTTGCAACAGCGAGGTGGTATCACAAAGCGGAATACCGAGGAATGTTGCGCCAACGCTACCCGTAGCGTCGGTAAGTTGTGCTATCTCCTGGTCGAACAAATCGGGGTCAACGCCCTCACTATCAAATCTTATCATAATTGTCTCTATTTAGCTGTTTATCTATAAATCGTAGTTTCTCTTCGAAGCGGTTGCGCTTGATGCCCTCGACCGTAAGTGCTGTGCCGATGCAATATTTGCTCACCTTGAGGGGTGCAATGCGCATAGCGAGAAGTAGCTGCTTGGCGGTTGAGCGTGTGCGACCATCCTGCTTGAGTTCGAGGATTGCCATACGCTCAATCTTGGCAGTTGTTGCCGTGCGGACATCCTCATAGGTTAGGCATAGATCGATGGTAAGTCGCTCCGTGAGGGTGCTGTTTACCAGTGTGATACGCACAAAGCGGGTGCGCAACGAGGGCATCAACGACTCCTCTGCGTAGTGGGCGTTCTCCTCGACAAAACGGCGTGCCTCGGCATTGAGGCGGTAGTTGTCAACCTCGCTCTCGGCAATCGCCACACGCACCTTGCGTGTACGGCCACGGTTGCTCTTGTTCTTGACCTCGACAAATGAGCCACCGCCATCGACATATGTTCGGGCGCGTATCTTCTGGCGCGTAAGCTGCTGGTTGTGATGGGCGATATACATCGCGCGCTCCTCGGTGTCGTAGTAGAGCGTATCGTAGCGCGCAGCACGCACCGAGCCTATCTGCTGTACGCGGTAGCCCTCGTCTGCCGCCAACTCCAAGAAGCGAACGACCTCATCTTCGGTAAGCACATACTTCGTGTCGATGCGGTTCATAAGCTTCACGCCACGCATCTCGTCAAGCGTGATGGGCGACATCCGTTGCCACACCTCGAGAGCATTTAGCTCGTCGTATGTCAGTTGCGCCCTCTGCATCGCTATTCGTAACTAAACTCAAAATCGCGGTAGGAGCTCAGCACGCCATTTGCCTGATAATTGAGGCGGCGAACGCATACGCCATTCTCGTCGTATTCGTACTTGCGCACCTTGTCGACCTTGTTGCGCTCGTTGTAGATAACGACCCTCGTAAGCTGACCCTTCTCGTTGTACGAGAGCTCGGAGCGCCATGCCATACGACGACCAAAGTCGCTATACTCGGCTTCGGCAATCATCTGTCCCTTAGCATTGTAGGTCTCGGTGTGGTCGATCCAGCGGTTGCGACCATCGGGCGTTGTCTTCCACTCCTTGACGGTCATCGTCTTCTGCTTCTTTCGTGCCAAATCGCCACGCTCAGGGTAGTCAGCTGAGGCACCCACGGCGGTGAGCAGGACTACGACGAGAAGTATGTATTTTAGCGCTTTCATCTCTTTGCGGTATAAAAAAAGCGACCTCTCCTCTCGGGGAGTGGCCGCCTTGCTATTAGCCTATTTTGTGCTATCCACTCCCTACACTCCTTCAAACGCTCGGCATTCTCGGCTACGATGAGCTGGTCGATGACATCCTGAATGTCGCCGTCCATAAATGCTGAGAGGTTGTAGATGGTGTAGTTGATGCGGTGGTCGGTGATACGGCCCTGAGGATAGTTGTAGGTACGAATCTTCGCCGAGCGGTCACCCGTCGATACCATCGTCTTACGCTTCGATGCAATCTCGTCGAGGTACTTCGAGTACTCGAGGTTGAAGACACGGGTACGCAACTCCTCGAACGCCTTGTCGAAGTTCTTGAGCTGTGACTTCTGGTCCTGACACTGCACGACGATACCTGTGGGGATGTGCGTAAGGCGGATAGCCGAGTAGGTGGTGTTTACCGACTGGCCACCAGGACCCGATGCACAGAAGATATCCTTGCGGATGTCGTTCATCGAAATCTCGATATCGAACTCCTCAGCCTCGGGCAATACAGCCACCGACGCTGCTGAGGTGTGGACACGACCCTGTGTCTCGGTCTGGGGCACACGCTGAACACGGTGCACGCCCGACTCATACTTCAAGGTGCCATAAACGGCGTTGCCCGTAACCTTGAGGACAACCTCCTTGTAGCCACCTGCAGCACCCTCCGACGATGAGGTAATCTCGTAGCGCCAGCCCTTCGACTCGATATACTTGGTATACATACGCAACAAGTCGCCTGCGAAGATTGCTGCCTCGTCGCCACCCGTACCACCACGAATCTCGACGATAGCGTTCTTGTCGTCCTGGGGGTCTTTGGGTATAAGCAAGAGCTTAATCTCCTCCTCCATCTTCTCGATAGCGGGCTCAAGCGTTGCCACCTCCTCGCGTGCAATCTCGCGGAACTCCTCGTCCTTCTCGTTGGCAAGGACATCCTTTGCCTCGGCGAGGTTGGCAAGGGCGGTGCGGAAGCGGTCAGAGGTCTCTACGATAGGCTCCAACTCCTTGTACTCTTTGGTGAGCTGCACAAACTGCTTGACATCGGCAATCACCTCGGGGTCGGTCAACTTCTGACCAATCTCCTCGTACTTGAGCTTAAGACCATCAAGGCGAATTAGTATCGAATTATCTGCCATAAAAGGTATGTTCTATAAATTAGTAATCAAGTTTTCGTTGTCGGTTGGTTCTATTTCGGTTGCTTTTGAATTTATTTTGGGCTCTTTCTCATTTTTGCTCGGTTACAATGCTCGCATTGCGCCCTCCGTAATAAATGAGAAATATCCTCAAAATACTCTTCAAAATCAACTCGAACTAATTTATAGAACCTACCTTCCTTTCCTAAGTAAGTTATTAACTCGCGCAAATATAACGAAAAATTTTCAATTTTCATACAAGGGTTAATTTGCTATTGGTTAAATAGTTGTATTTTGTCATGAAAAATAAATGCAAAAAATTTAACTCAAACTCTTGACAAACGCATTTTCGTGTTGTATATTTGTACCGTCAAACGCCTCTTAATCCTACCCAATGGAGGGTCGCAAATCTGATATTATCGACACTATCAACAAAAGTTGTCGTGGCGTTATCGACATTCGTAATCATTTAATAATAAGGTGATAAAGTAGTTATATTATCGTTTTTTGACACTTTATCGACAAAATTCCTAACAAATATTTCTCATGTTGCCACACCCCCAGTGGTAGATAAGCAAGACCATTCTCGGCTTGCTCGGCGACCCTCCCGCTCTTTTGTCTATTTCTATATTAAACTATTTAACTTATGAAGTTTACAAACATTCCAAAAAATGGTGCATCGTGGAACGATAAGCTCCTCTACTCATTCTCCACCGAACTTGAACAACCGAGCGATGTTGTGGTAGTTGTGCGAGATGTAGACACAGGTGCTATTTTAGGCGAGATGCGGCTCTACTCTGTAACAGAGGCGACAGTTGATATATCCTCGATTATCCGTCGCAGTGTGAGTCTTGAGCCGCCGATTGCAAGCTCGCCCACAATTGTTGTCTCGCCTTCATTGTGTCATGTAGTGGTCGAGGTTGAGGGTGTGGCATCCCCCGATTTGTTGCTCTTTCGAGCCCCCTTTTTGGCTAATGAGCACCAAATCCTTTCGACAATGACACACGAAAATGGTGTTGCCTTAGGAGATACGCTACGCTTTACGGTAAATGCTGTGAAGGTTCTTAGTGTGGTGATTCATGAGTCGATTAGAGGGCGTATCCGCGTTGTGGAGAGCGTGCAGTTTAGTGGTAGTTCGATGCCCGTCGAAGTTGTGATACCGCTCACTTCACTTTCGGCGTCTGCCGAAAAGATAGAGGTTGCAATAACTAATGGCCTTGTAAAAGAGTTGTATGAGTATCAAATTGTTGAGCGTTCATCAACCTCACGAACGCTTCTGTGGTACAATAGTCGTGGAGGTATTGAGAGCTATGCCTTTTCGCACTCGCGCTTAGTGAGTCGTAAGGCTGATGTGACGACCATAGCAACGACAGAGGGCAGTCGCGCTTGGCTCAATGGTGCTGAGAGCATTGAGCGCCTAACATCTGCAACGCTCTCGAGCTCGGAACAGGAGCGATTGGCCGAGATTATCTGCTCGCCATACATATATGAGGAGTATCAAGGCAAGATTATTCCTCATAGCTTGGCTCGCCGCGAGATTGGCTACGACGACCATGGCGCATTGCAACGCCTATCGCTCGACATCGTCGAGGAGTGGAAAGGGGGTGGGCTATGATGCGCCTTATAATCGACGGTGTGGTATGTCCGATTGTGGGTCGTGAGCCAGAGCTTCCCACATTCAATGTAAAGCGTTTAGAGAGTATCGATGCTTGGCGCGAGGAGGCAGATATCGACCTTCGTGTGGCCTCGGTGGATATGACCGATGCTCTCTTTCAAGATGGGGCAAATATCTATCGCCGTGAGCGTTTCAACTTATCGTATCATCCTGCCCAAATAGAGGTTGATGGTGTGACTCTTTTTGAGGGCTTAGCAATACTTTTGGGAGTGGACATCGACCATCGAGGTACAACCTATAGAGTGCGTATTCGTAGTGGTGGTGCGGAGTGGGCAGAGATGGCTGCTACAACAAAACTCAGCCAGATGGATATTGACTACCGCGGTGTAATGTCACTCTCAGGAATTGCTGAGTCGTGGAGCGATGATAGCCTAGTGCGCTTTCTTCCCCTATGGCGCGATAGTTATCCTGAGCCTGCAATGACGGGGCTCTTTGTCGAGCAGCGTACATTGATGCCCCACAACTATCACCCCTTTATCGCGGTTCTACCCATCATCGAGAGCCTTGTTGAGAGGGCGGGGTATAAGCTTGAGAGTAACTTTATGCGCTCGGATAAGTTCAGTCGACTGATGATGAGTGGCGCATGGCCCAAGGTAGAGAGTGCTACGGCTCAAGCCACAATGGGCTTTAAGGCTTATCGCCTAAAGACGACGACAGCCACAGCAGGCGAGGATGGAAGAGTATATGTTTGGGAGCCAGCTATGGCATCGAATGTGGGAGCTATAGTAGACACAATCAATCCAGCGGCACTCACCGACGATGGTGTCATGGTGGGTGATGCCTACACCAATGGCGGTTGCTTTAGTTTCGAGGAGGGTCGACCTATATTTCGCCCCAAGCGTGATATTAGCGTAGCATTTGATTATCATCTGCGCTTTACGACCGATTATCGCATAGCATCGAGTAAGTTTCTGCAGGGCTTCGATAGGGTAAACATCGGAACAGGCTGTGAAGTGGAACTCAAGCTCAATAATCCCTACATTGACCATCGTCATACGGTATATCCGCAAATAGAGTACAATCTCTATATCTTCGACTTCGACCCCGAGATGGATTATACCTTGCAGGGTTATGGCAGAATTACGGAGGCCGTAACAACCGTTACCTTCCCCAAAGGTGTAGGCTCATCGGTAATGCTCTTCCAGAGCGAGAAAGGCTCTAATGCCTTGAGCCCATATAGTGGCGATTGGGCACTCTACGATGGTTATGTTGAGCCCATAGGCCGTCGCACAGTCGAGATAGATGTTCGCTCGTCGTATGAGCGCTATACGCCCACCTCGCCCAAGCGCTTCAACGACATCTTCTTTGGTGGTGCTACGGAGGGTCAGACTCTCACGCTCCATAGTGGTTGCTATGTAACACCAATCTTTGGTGGAGTGGCAGGTTATGGCGAGAGTGTCGTGTGGAAGGATATCACCCACCACGATATATCGCTTACTACGCTACTTCAGGCGCTACAACAGATGTTCAACCTTCGCATCTATTCGCATGCTCCATCGAGGCGCCTCTTTATTGAGCCATACGACGATTTCTACTCGGGGACGATTGTCGATTGGCGAGCAAGGCAGGTTGATGATGGGGTGGTGCTTGACGAGGGGGCTACGCAGAGCTATGCTACAACGACGCTGAAGTATCAGGCGGGCGATGGTGTAATAAGTCGACTCAAGGAGCAGTTGGGCTCGGAGCCTGGCAGTTGGAGCCACCACAACCCAGGCTATGCGGCGAAGTATGCGGAGCACACCATCATAAACTCACTCTTTGCTCCCACTGCCTCTATTCGTGACTTCGCCCCGTCGGCACCCTCGGCCGAGGTGCTTACGGCTGGCAATCGCGATAGCCTCTACGACGAGGGTCTAACCCCGCGTGTGGTGCTCTATACCGGAATGGTTGAGCTTCCGGAGGGCGAGTGGTGGGCATCGCCCATGGTGAGGTCGGCGTACCCCCACGCTGCATTTCACAACATCGAGCTTGGCGAGAGCCTCTCGTTTAGCGATGGCGACGGTCTAGAGGGTCTGCATCGCTACTACGACACAGAGCTTAAGGAGTGGGCTGAGAGGGAGGTTGTTGAGCTTACGCTACACATCGACGCCGACGAGTATCGCGCCCTCTTTGACCCCTCGAGCTCAGGTGCTACCATTCGCTCACTCTTCCGCCTCGTGGTGGGTGGCCAATCCTCACTCTTTCGTCTGCTCTCGGTAGAGGCTTACGACACCGAGCACCACACGGCACGCTGCCGTTTCTTACGAACATTTAACGATTAACCTTTAACTCACTCTATGACTACCTCTATTCGCCAAACACCCACCATTACCTCGCGCGACCGTCGATATGAACGCCTCATTGCAATGCTCACTCGTCACTCTATGGTCGACATCGTTCGCCTCGAGCGTATGGCTATCTCGCACTTCGTTGCTCAGCATGCAGTGCCTGGTGTGGGTCGTTGTCGGGCGATGTCGGAGGCTGCCGTAGCCTTCTCGTGCTCCTACGAGAAGGTGCGACAGGCGGTCTATGAGCAACAAAAAATCCTTAAAAATCAACCTACAATGAACTCAGTAATCAAAATCAGAAACGAGGCCGAGTGTGCCACAATCGACATTGAGGGCACGATAGGCCTCTCGGAGGAGTGGCAGTTCGACAATCCCGAAAGTCGAGTGGCGACCTACGAACGCTTCCGTGAGAGTGTGGCCAAGATTGCCGACCTCAGCAATGCAAGTATAGTGGTCAATATCCGCTCTACTGGTGGCGATGTCAACGATGCCCTGCTTATCTATGAGGCTCTGCGCGCCACAGGTGCCCACATCACCACACGCTGCTACGGCTATACAGCCTCGGCAGCTACCATCGTAGCACAAGCCGCCTCGGAGGGTTGTCGCGAGATGGCACCCTCGTCACTCTATCTTATCCACAACTCGCTATGCTCGACCGAAGGCAATGCCGAGGAGCTTCAGGCCGAGGTCGATATGCTTCGCCAGACCGACCGTCGCTTGGCCGCCATCTATGCCGAGCGCTCAGGCCGAGCGGTAGAAGAGATTGAGGTGCTGATGTCGGCAAATGGTGGCCGTGGCCGCTGGCTTGCGCCCGATGAGGCTATCGCCGAAAAGCTTGTCGATAGACTTATCCCCACAGCTACGGAGTCGACGACAGAGGAGGATAGCTTTGGCGTAAAGGCTATGCGAGGCGTAAAAGCTCTGCTCAAAGCCATCGGTATCGACTCGACACCCGATGTCGACGACGACATCAACTATATTCCACACTATGACTCACTACCCGTGGCATCTGGCGAAGGTTCGCTTATTGCCCTCGACGATGGGCAGAAGAGTGCTAAGCCTACGGCTGTAAAGGCCAAGGATGACCCATCGCCTATTGATGCACCACACGATGAGCGTATGCTTGCCTATGAGCGTGATGCTCGTTCGATGCGTCGACGCTAAAACGCAATACAAAAAATCTTAACCTATTTTTTAACAACTTAAAATTTTTACTACTATGGGAATGATTGAAAGCCCCAAGCGATACACAAATCGTGATATCGAGACCATCTTTTTCCGTCCAATGTTTAAGGGTGAGAGTGCCGCTGAGCTCGGTATTCGTGTGCTGTACAATATGCCTATGCCTACTACGGTGCAGCTCTGGAGTCCTCGCAAAAATGTCTTGCAGGCCTATAGCTCGGGCTGGACAGGTGGCAATAGTGCTGTACGCGAGCAGAAGCAAATCGAGATGGTCAAGATGAAGGCCGAGGTAGGCTTCTCGGCAGAAGACTACTTCAACCAGATTTATGAGCATATCGTAGGCCGTGCAGATGTCAGCCTCGATGACCTTACGGGTACTGAGCTTGAGCAGGCCGAAACAGAGCTTTTCCGTGCATCGATTGCCGAGAGCATCCGCACTATGATGTGGGTGGGCGACACCAATGCCGACGATTTGAACCTTATTGATGGTCTGCTTGTACGCATCTACAACTACTCTACGATGAACTCTATTGACTTTATCGACAAGCCTTTGACTGCCGACTGCGTGGTAGAACTCTTTGAGAAGTTGTGGAGTGCCGCATCCCCCGAGCTCAAGGCTCTTAAGAGCGAGGGCCACCTCACATTCTTCTGTACATCCGACATTGTGGACTTCTATGAGCAGTATCTCGATAAGTTTGGCGCAGATGCAGCGTATACCGATATGACCACAGGTCGTCGTGAGCTCCACTACCACGGCATCCGCATCGTCGATATGGGTATTTCGCAGTTCTTGCCTCGTGAGTCTGTGGAGTGCTCTACGCTCTGCTTCCTCACCGACAGCCGCAACCTTGTGCTTGCGGTAAATACTGCCGACGACCCTAGTGCCGAGATTCGTATGTGGTACAACCCCGATGAGATGGAGAACCGTCAGCGTGCCTCGTTCCTTATGGGTTGCGAGATTCTTGATGAGGGCATCGTGGTGCGTGCCGACTTCGCCTAAAGTCTAACTATAACACCTCTATTGCTATGTCAGAAAAACGCATTGCTACACGCATAGCAGCCCCCGAAAACCGTGTCGAGCCCCTCTTGGGCTCGGCCGTGACGGGAGCATCTGCAACATCTGAGAGAGTGTGGAATTGGGGTGACGACAATATGTTGCCTTATGCTCTCTCGCTCATCTCGCGTCGCTCGGTGGCTCACCGCCGAATACTCAACGACAAGGCTGACTATATCGCTGGTAAGGGCCTTGTTTGTGGTGATGAGCAACCACTCGTTAGCCACCTTATCGCCTCGGCCAATGGTGCTGGCGACACCCTACGCGATGTTATTCACCGCTTGGCCTTCGACGAGATGTTGTTTGGCAACGCCTTTATGGAGGTGGTGACCGACTCGGAGCATAGCTTTGTTGCACTCTATCATCGTGATGCCTCGGAGTGTCGTGTGGCGCGCGACTCGGAGCATGTGGTTCTGCACCACGACTGGCGCTCGTTCAATGCTGCTGAAGCTAAGTCGTTGCCACTTTACCCCCGTTTCGAGGAGCAAGCAGATGGCACGCTACGCTCGATGGTGCACTACAAAGATTATGAACCTATGTTCTCGCACTATGGTGTGGCGAGCTACCTCGCCGGAATAGATGCGGCAGCTATTGCCTATAAGACTGATAAGTGGAATATTTCGCGTCTTGATAACGCCTTTCAGCTATCGGGCGTGATGATGCTCGATAGTGTGGTGGATAGCGAGGCCGAGGCCGACCGTATAGTGCGTATGGCCGAGGAGAAGTTTGCTGGTAACCCAGGCCAAGTACTCTTTGTTCTACGCGACAAAGCCGAGGGCGATAATTCGCGCTTTATCCCCATCAACACCGCTACCGACGGCGATTGGCACACGCTCCACACTCAGGCCGAGAACGACCTTATCATCGCCCACTCGTGGTTTCGTTCGCTAAGTGGTCTTGACTACTCGTCGGGGTTTTCGTCGGAGCGCATCTTGCACGAGTATGAGGTGGCACTCAACACTGTAATTCTCCCCGAGCAGGAGCAGTTATTATCCCCTATTCGCAAGGTTATAGAGTTGGTTTTTGGTGTTGATGCCTCGTCGTTGGAGATTGTCAACCGCCCACCCACGCGCTCTAAGCCACAATATATGCGTATCTGGGAGGCTCGCAAGGCCGATGGCTTAGACTATGACGAGAGCGACCCCGAGCAGCAGCAGTTCCTTGCTTCGCTTGGTAAAACATCTAATACTTAAATCGTTATGAAGACATTGATTTCTCCCGAAAGGGTATTTCGCCTCGCTTTTTCCGTGGATGAGCTACTCTCGCCAAGTGTCGTTATGCCCTCGGATATCGTGGCTGTCGAGGAGCGCCATATTCGCCCTGTGGTTGGTGAGGCGCTCTATGATGCTCTTGCCGATGGGCACTATACCGACCTTATGGAGGAGTATGTTGCCCCTACCATCGCTGCCTGGGTGCGCTATGCAATCCAACCATTACTCGGCCATCGTTGTTCGTCGTGCTTGGTGAGCGACGGCAACGACTTCTACAACGCTACAACGGCCGATAATATCCGTATGTCTGCCCTGCAACGCAACCTGCGCCACACAGCACAGACCCTCTCACGCCGTCTTGGCGACTACCTCAATGCGCACTCCGCCGATTTTGCGGAGTACAACCCCGATGAAAACCCCTTAAATCGTTGCTCAATCAATGGAGATATTGTACAGACTCATTAGTGGCCTCGTGGCTGCCCTTGCCGCACTTCTTTGTCCTATCACACCACTTATCCTCTCGGCCGTAGCCTTTATTTTCGTGGACTTCCTAACGGGTGTTGCCGCCTCGTATGTCGAGGCACGGCGCTCGGGGCATAATTGGTGGTTTGAGAGTCGCAAGGCGTGGCGCACAATATTGAAGACCGTATTTGTCGTCGTTGGTATCGTAATGTCGTGGGTGCTTGATAGTTGCGTTTTGGAATTTATGCACCTTAACCTCGCCCGTCTCTTTACAGGTTTTGTCTGTGGGGTGGAGCTGTGGTCGTTCTTGGAGAATGGCGCCACGATTAGTAATTCGCCACTTTTGGCGTGGCTCGGTCGTATCGTAAAGCGTCGTGTCGACGAGGAGGTGCAGGGTGAGTAGAGGCATGCGTAATAACAACCCGGGCAATATTCGCCTTTCGGCAACGCGCTTCAAAGGCGAGGTGGTACCATCTAAGGATAGTGCCTTCAAGCAATTCTCGGCGGTGGAGTATGGCTACCGTGCGATATTTGTCCTGCTCGACACCTATGCTCGTCGCTATGGGCTGACTACAATTCGCAAGATGATATCACGCTATGCTCCGCCTACTGAGAACTTTACAGATGGCTATGTGCGCTTTGTCTGTCGTCGGTCGGGTATCGGTGCCGACGAGCGTGTGGATAGCCGAAGCCCCCGCGATATGGTGCCTATCGTGGCGGCAATGGCCGAAATCGAGAATGGCGAGAACCCCTCGATTGATGATATTCACCGTGGCTGGAACCTCTTTGCTTGCGACCGTGGTGCTGAGAGGGTGGAGTGAAGCGGCGGAAAATTGTAGCTTGCTTTTTGCATAAATGCAAAATAAATCCTAACTTTGGCGGTTGTAAACTTTAGAAACGCAATATATGAACAAGAGAGTATTGGTTGCGGGTGGTGCAGGCTATATCGGTTCGCACACCGTGGTAGAACTTACTAAAGCAGGTTTTGAGGTTGTTATCGTCGACAACTTCTCAAATAGCGACCCCTCGTCGCTCGATGGTATTCGCAAGATTACAGGCATCGAGCCCATCTTTGTTGAGGCAGACTGCTGCGACAAGGAGGCTATGCGTCGTGTCTTTGAGCGCTACGACTTCGACTCGGTTATCCACTTTGCAGCATTCAAGGCTGTGGGTGAGTCGGTTGCTGAGCCTATGAAGTACTACCGCAACAATCTCCTCTCGTTCGTAACAATCCTCGAGCTTATGAAGGAGTACGGCCGCCACAATGTCGTATTCTCATCGTCGGCTACCGTCTATGGCGATGCCGAGGTGTTGCCCGTAACGGAGCTTACACCCCGCAAGCCCGCCACCTCGCCCTATGGTGCTACAAAGCAGATGTCCGAGGATATTCTCCGCGATATGGTCTTTGCTACTGAAGGCCTCAATGGCATTGCGTTGCGATATTTCAACCCCATCGGTGCGCACCCCTCGGCACTTATCGGTGAGTTGCCCCGTGGTGTGCCCAACAACCTTGTGCCCTACATCACGCAGACCGCTGCCGGCATCCGTGAGTGCCTCTCAATCTTCGGTGATGACTATCCTACGCCCGATGGCTCGTGCCTTCGCGACTATATCGACATCGTAGACCTCGCCCGTGCCCATGTGGTGGCAATCGCGCGTATGGTTGAGGGTCGAAACAAGGAGCGCTACGAGGTATTCAATGTGGGCACAGGTCGTCCCGTATCGGTATTCGAGCTTGTCAAGGGCTTCGAGGCTGCCAACGAGCTAAAGCTCAACTACAAGGTTGCCGCACGCCGTGCAGGTGATGTAACCGCCGTGTGGGCAGACACAACGCTTGCCAACGAGGAGCTTGGCTGGCGTGCCGAGCGTGAGCTCAACGACACTCTGCGTGCTGCGTGGGAGTGGGAGAAGTATGTAAGAGGCAATAAATAGTTTGATGTGCCGTTTTAATATCTAAACGATTAACGATGAAGAAGTTTTTAGTGTTGCTACTTTTGGTGGCGATGACAATACCTATGGCTGAAGCACGCCGTCGTGAGACTCCCGAGGAGATTGAGCGCAAGACCCGCCACTATCAGGGTTGGGAGAAGGGTGTGTCGTTGCGCGCCAACCTTATCTTCTATGAGCTCGACCGCACACGCATCGTGGGTGAGAAGGCTATGCGCACCTATAAGGACCAGGCGAAGTTTGGCGGTAATGTGCTTGTCAACGCAGGTTACTTCCTTAACAACCACTGGAAGATTGGTGCAGAGCTCGGTGTGCAGATGCAGTATAACTATACAGTAATGCCTATCTATGCCACTGCACACTACTACTATGGCACGCGCAAGAACTGCCTCTTCAACTTCCTAAACCTCGGTACTAACCTACTCTTCGATAAGGGAGTGCGCTTTGGCTCAACATGTGCAGGAGGTGTTGGTTACCGTATTCAGGCTCCCGATAGCAAGTACAAATACGATATCATGGTGGGCTATCAGGCACTTCTTCTCCGCCCTCGTCCCGAGATGGAGGGAGCTTATCAGCTTAACGAGAAGGATGTTAAGCGTCACGAATTCAATCAGGGGGTATTCCTTGGCTTCACCCTCACCTTCTAATTTCTTGTGAAAAGGGGCATCCTTCGACGCCTCAATCATTGCCCTGAATGGGAAATACGCCAAGTATGTCCCATCCAGGGCAATTTCTTTATCGGCGCCAAATTATGCCCCTTTTGAGAAGAAATTGGCTGAGTGCTGATTGGGAGGAGGTTTATTAGGGAATTTAATGAGTGTTGGGAGCTTAGGGATAAATGATGATAGCGCTCTCCCTAACTTCTTTAAATTCCCTAACTTCTCTATCGACTGCGCTTATCTTTAGCGCCCATCTAACAACTAATAACTAAAAACTAAAAAAAAGACCGCCTCGGCGGTCTTCTTTGTTAGTCGATAACCTTCAACAGCTCAACCAGTAGCTTCCAGAACTTATCGACAGTCGAAATCTCAAGGCGCTCGTCGGGCGAGTGTACGCCACGGAGTGTAGGACCGAACGACACCATCTCCAAGTGGGGGTACTTCTCGAGGAACAAGCCACACTCCAAGCCAGCGTGGATAGCACGCACCTTGGGCTCAGTGGCGAAGAGGTTACGGTAGCACTCAACGGTGGTTGCCAAGAGCTTCGAATCGGGGTTGGGTGACCAACCGGGGTAGCCATCAGAGTGCTCTACATCGAAGCCAGCGAGGAAGAATACCGACTCGATAGTCTGCGCTGCATAGAGCTTGGCGCTCTCAACAGACGAACGCTGCGAGGTGGTGATAGTCACCTTGCCCTCCTCGGTGTTGAACTTTACCGAAGCGAGGTTCGACGAGGTCTCAACAAGGCCGGGAACGGCAAACGACATTGCCAAAACACCATTGGGCAAGCCCACGATGGTGATGAGCAGAGCGCACATATCATCATTTGACATTACCTCCGTAACCTTCTCATCGACATCGTTAACGGTGAAACGCATGCGGGGCTCGGTGTGCTTGAACTCCTCCATAAGCTCCTGACCAAACTCCAAGAAGCGCTCCTCGAAATCCTCCTTCGCCTCGGCGGGAACACCTACGATAGCGTATGCCTCACGAGGAATGGCGTTGCGCAAGTTACCACCATCGAACTTTGCCAAGGCAATCTGGAAGGTGTCGGCAGCGTTGTAGAGGAAGCGAGCAAGGAGCTTGTTTGAGTTGGCACGACCCTTGTCGATATCGTCGCCCGAGTGGCCACCAAGCAGGTCGCCAACCTCCAAGCGCACGAAGGCGTAGCCCTCGGGAGCCTCCTCCTTGTCGTAATCCATAGTTGCCACGGTGTCGATACCGCCAGCGCAGCCGATAAACAACTCGCCCTCATCCTCCGAGTCGAGGTTTACAAGGTACTTGCCAGTAAGCATACCCTCGCCAAGACCGAAGGCGCCAGTGAGGCCTGTCTCCTCGTCAACAGTGAAGAGTGCCTCGATAGCGGGGTGCTCAAGGCTCTCGTCGAGCAATACTGCCAATGCTGCAGCCATACCGATACCGCAGTCGTCAGCACCAAGGGTAGTGCCCTTTGCCTTAACCCACTCGCCATCAATCCAGGGCTGGATAGGGTCGTTCTCGAAGTCGAACTCTACATCCGAGTTCTTCTCGCATACCATATCCATATGTGACTGGAGAATCACCGCGGGGCGACCCTCAAAGCCCTTTGTAGCGGCCTTGCGGATAACGACATTGCCTGTCTCGTCGGTCTGGTAGTCGAAGTTGTGCTTCTTCGCCCAATCCACAAGCCAAGCGATAATCTTGCCCTCCTTCTTCGAGGGGCGGGGCACCTGGCAGATGTCATCAAACTGCTCCCAGATAAGCTGGGGTTTCAAATCTCTAATGCTCATAATTCTAAGGTATGTTTTATAAATTAGTAAATAAGTTTTCGTTGTCGGAAGATTCTATTTCGGTTGCTTT
>RHMF01001382.1_pt1 | contig 17432 bp, 10 predicted proteins | sample 5365151 | NCBI WGS metagenome assembly RHMF01 (sample SAMN10266501, study PRJNA497801) | feces metagenome | isolation source: feces | host: Bos taurus | place: China: Prairie of Fairy Mountain | collected 2017-08-14 | reverse complement strand
AAATGTGTTTACATCGAAGGGTAAATCCATTTACATCGTGATGTAAAAATCAGGGGTGTCTAATGTAAAGTTTACAATTTTGTTGAAATACCACTAAAATTAAGATGAATCTGAGACTATCGGCATAATTTGAGTTCATTTTATTTCCTTAAATAATATATAATAGGCTGTATTGTCATAAAGCAGTATTGTTATGTTTGTTCAATACCATAATTGGGGCAATATATATAAAATGTGGAATAATTGTGAAAATAGTACGTGGCTTGAGACATTTTATGTGTATTTACACACTTTTTGTCTGTAGCACCTTTGATTTACCATTCTTCCAATGCAGCCAAAATCTCACTATTGGCATTATCCACAGCTGAAGTATCAAGCGTAGAAAGGTATATAAGTGTAGTCTTTTCGGAGTCATGACCGAGGGCATATACTAAAGAAACAAGATTGCGAAGGGCTTTATTGTGTATACAATTTTGACCAATAGGCCGATAAATCTCGCGCGAAAAGTTAAACGGAATAAAAATTTTCATTAATTTTGTGTAGAAACCTAATGACTTTTTTGATATGAAACGACTTTTCGCACTTGTTTTTAGCGCACTATTTCTCTTTACAGCATACGCCTCGGAAAATGAGAAAATCGAGACCTGGCGAATTATGGAATTGAAATTTTCTTCCGGCACTGACTACACCGAGGCGGGTGCTGACGGGATTTGGATGGATGTAGAGTTTATCCACGAGCGGACTCGTCAGAGCATTGTGCGCCCAGCATTTTGGGATGGCGAAAGGTCGTTCATTGTCCGTTTTGCCCCAACGCAGAAGGGCAAGTGGAGCTATATGACCCGATGCAAGCAGGATGCGTCACTCGACAACATCGCTGGGTCGTTCAAGTGCGCCGCCTACCGAGGCGATTTGGAGATTTACAAACGCGGATTTGTGCAATGTGAAAAGGGCAAGAAATATATGACCTATGCCGATGGCACGCCATTTTTCTACTTGGGTGACACCCACTGGGGAATGCTTACCGAGGAGATTGACGAGGCGGGCGAGCACGCGGGCGACATCAAGACAGACTCGCACTTCAAATATATCGTTGACCGCCGTGTGGAGCAAGGTTTCACGGTCTATCAGAGCGAGCCTATCAACTCGGCCTTCAATGTGGAGGATGGTGAGGTAAACGCTTCGGATATTCCTGGATTTCGGTTAACCGACCGGTATTTCGACTATATCGCCAAGGCGGGCCTTACGCACGCTAACGCACAATTCTTCTTTGTGGCGTCGATGAGTCCAAAGTTGGCGGCAGATGATGAAAAATTAGAGTGGCTCTCCAGATATTGGGTGGCTCGCTATGGCGCATATCCTGTGATGTGGACGCTGGCGCAGGAGTGCGACAACGACTTCTACCGCGAGCGAGGCGACCAGAAATTTTACGACTTCAACTCAAATCCTTGGGTGAAGGTGGCGGAGTATCTGCATAAATATGACGCCTACTCGCACCCCCTATCGGCACATCAGGAGAGCGCATATTTCACCACTGTGACGGGGCGCGGAGTGGATTTTGGCGCAACAAACTCCGATGGTGGCGGAGCATCTGCCTTTGCTGCTGCAGAGGTGGCAGAGAGAACTGGTCACAACTGGTGGGCGTCCCAGTGGAGCACACCACTTGATGCGCCCGTAAATGCCGATTTGGTGCGTGATTATTGGGAGGATGACCGCCCCGCAATCAACTTCGAGGGCAGATATTGTGGTTTGTGGACTATGGATTTTGGTGCACGTGTGCAGGGCTGGGTATCGTTCCTATCGGGCTTTATGGGCTACGGATACGGCGCAATTGATATGTGGCTCTACAAGAGCACCTACAACATTGATGTGCCATCGCACGACGGCATAGAGGAGATTACCTGCGAGGATAAAATGAAGCATTGGTCGGAGGCGATTGAGTATCCGAGCGCACACCAGATGACATATATGCGCAGCTTCCTTGAGCAACTCGACTGGTGGAAACTTGTCCCTGTTTTGCCTGGTGATCCTAACTTCAGCGCAAAGTCGGCGGCATACGCCTATGCGAAGGGGGATGGTGTGGAGTTACTCTACTTCTTTGCACGCGATACGAAGAGTGGCACAATAAACTCGCTTGAGCCAAACCGACGCTACAACCTTGTGTGGTACAATCCACGTACCCACAAGGCGCAAAAAGCGGTGAAGATTTGCTCTGACGAGAATGGATCACTGACACTTCCCGACAAGCCCGACCAACAGGACTGGGTTGCGATGGTGAAACGTTGAGATAATGAAGGTCAAAAATCATTTTTTACCGGACACCAATAGAGTTTATTATTGGTTTCGGTCTTTGATTGCTTTTTGTCTGTTGTTTCCAGACGTGTTTTCTTTTCCGAAAAGATTACCACACATCTTCTCCGCGGTCCAATCCTACAATAAAGGACGGTTTGTTGGCAAAGGGCTGCTCCTCTCCTGCGTGGATGGCGCGTAGGCGGCGTGCGGTTTCCATCATGGCTTCCGTCTGTTCGCGATAGGGGATGTTGGTAACGTCTATCAGACCGCAGTTGTAATTCTCGCCGTCAAAGCGTCCCAATATGTCCTGGTCGTTCCAAGTGAAATAGGTAACACCCACAAGTCCGGGGTGTGTGAACCCTTGTTCCACATAGTAGCGGTAGGCTTGTCCACGGTTGTATTGGCTGGACACCTGATAGAGGGATTGTCCCAGTCCGTGGTCGGTGGCGCCGAAGTGGAATTCGCCGATAATCATGGGCAGTCCGCTCCATTTCAACAGTCTGTCCATCAGTTTGGCATCGGGCTTTACGGCATAACCGTTAAAGCTCATCACATCAAAATATTTTGCGCAGATGGCGGCCAGACGTTCGGTTACGGCATAGGCGTTTCCGAAACGGTAGCCAAGGTTCATGTGGTTGGGGTCAATGCGTTGTTGCACTTCTTTGATGGCGGTGAGGTACAAATCGAACGTTTCATAGACAAAGTCCACACGGCTTTCTCTGCTGTCTCCGTGCTTGGCAATGTGGGCCTGCAACGCCTTTTTCATGGCGCGGTCGCGTCCGCTAAGCAGTGTTGTGCACAAACGGTCTTCCGCACCTACCCAAGTGGGTTCGTTTCCTACAAAATAACCGATGAGCCAAGGATTGTTGCGATAGCCTTCCATTAGTGGTCTGAGCGATGCTTCCAGGCGTTGTTTGAAGTCTGGCTCATAGGGGTCGCCAATGCCAAACAGGCTGCCGTCAACCCCTGCGGGATGCATGGTGCATGTGAACGCCTTTCGGTTGCTCTTTTCCATCCGTCTGTCGCTCCAGTTGCCGATAGTATTTACGCCCCATTTGTCCATACGCTTGATGGTAAGGTCAATGGAGGGTTGTTCAAAGTCGGGACCGAAGCGGCGTTCCAGATTCCATGTGGAATAATCGGCTGTCCGGTTTCCGCGTCTGTCTGTATATATGAACTTTTGCGGTGGGAACTGTTCCAACATATTTGTACGTTTGTCCAGGTCCTTTACGTTTCCACCTCCAGCTGGTGAGATGCAGCATACGCCTACACTGAGGAAACGGTATCCATCTGGATCTACAAGCCACCAGCGGCCATCTTTCAATTCTTTGTGGAAGAAACCGGTAGCCTTGGTCTTTTGAGACAGATAGCCTCCGTAGCGCGAGTAGCCGTAGAGGTTCTCTGCGGAAACTTCTTCCTCTTCCTCGGCTTTCCATATTTTCTTCAGTTCCTTGAGGCTGTGTGCCTTGCTGGGCCATTCTATAAGATTGCTTTGTCCCAGCTCGTCAATGGCCGGTTTCTTGCCGAAATAAAGGTCTCCGGGATCTTCGGTAAAGAGTTCAATGTTGCGGACTTCCACCCATGCGTCTTTGAGTGGCCTGTTTTGTCTGATACCAATGGAATCAACACCAATCATAGGGCCAGTGGTGCCTCCGAGATTGATCCATCCCGTTTGGCGGGGCTTGTTGTACATGCTGGCCATATCGTGCGAACTGGCGGGCGGTTGCGATAGGTAGATGAGAGGAATGACCAGTCGGTTCCATTGTCCGGGGACGTATGAGTGGAGCATCAGTTCGTTATATCCCTTATCGGTGGTAAAGCCAAGCAGGAAGCGCTGTGTGGTGGAAGCGCGGAGTTCCACGCCTACATATTTATAATTGCTCCAGTCTTCGGGAAGTTGCGCATTGATATCCTTGATGGCGACTTTGGCACCGGATTTGGTGCGTTGGCTGTCAAACTGAATCCTGTACACCTTGGCTTGCAACAGTAAAGGATCTAATCCTAAAAAAACGATGAAACTGATTCTTCTCATATGCATGGTATTTTAGATATATAATGTAAACAGGGGTGGTGTGTTTAACGTATGATGACTATTCGTGCAACAATCGCCTTTTTGCCTTCTGCGTTGTTGGCCACTATGTGGTAGACACCGCTTGCCACTCTCCTGCCCTTTTGTGTCCGTCCGTCCCACGTAAAGGTTCCTCCGGCGGAAACTCCGCTCCATACCAGCTGGCCGGTACTGCTCAGGATTTTCACTTCCGCGTCCATTGACAGTCCGCGCACGGCAATGGTACCGTTGTAATCTGGTTTTACAGGGTTTGGATAAACCAGTACATCATCGGCATCCATCTCTTCTGCGGCTTCTGTGGCGTCGGCAGTATAACTGCATAATCCCATGTCTGTGCCTATCATTACCACACCGGTGGTGGGATGAACAGCCACACATTGGATGGCGTTACTAATTAGTGGAGAGTCTGATGTGGTGAAATGATGCAGCATCTCCGTGCCGTCGGCGCTGATAAGGTAAAGCCCGTCTGTGTGTGTGCCGATCCATTTGCGGTTGGCTCCGTCAACGGTGATGCAGGATATGGCCACTCCGTTCAGCAAGTAATCTGCCAGTCCGCTACCGTCGTTACGGGAAATCTTAATTTGTTCAAAGCGGAAATCGTTGTCAAAATAACGCGTGGCATCTTCAATGACGAATACGCCGAGGTTGGTTCCGCACCAAATTCTACCGTCCAAATCCTCAGTCATGCAGTAGAATTCATCCGGGGAATAGGATGTGCCGTCCTGATTGATGATGGTGGAGCGCAGAATGTGGCGGTCGTCACGTTGTGTGTCCAATGTGCCGGAGGTGTCAAAGCCGAAGAAACCACGTCTTTCCATGCGACGGCTGTTCAGGAACATCAGCCCGCTGCTATGCATCAGATAATCGTCGCAGAGCGAAACGCTGTCAATCTCGTCGTAATGGAGCGAGGTCCACTTGCCGTCTGCCTTGAGAATGCGGATGATATCGTGGGTTTCGCTGCATAGCATCCACAGGTTTCCGTCCACGTCATATTGAATGCCGGCACACGGCACATAGTTGTAATAATTGGCCGAATTGGGAAGGATGCTTCGAAGGGGGCTGTTGTCGCTATTGTAAAACTTGACGAACTTTCCATCCCGGTACTCGCACAGACCGTTGCGGTGCAGTGCCGCAAAATGGTGTGTTTGGTCTTGTGGATCCTGTACCAAAGCTGTGGTGTTTGCCAGGCGGAGGTTCGGGTATTGCTTGGTAATTTCCTTTAGAGGCATTTCCTGGAAATTGGTCCATTCGCCTTCTTTCAAGAGCATGGCTGTGGGGGCGTTGTAGATGGCGTCAACGGTATTGATTCCACCCGCTACCAAAAGGTTATTGCCAACCCATTGCATGCGGTAAGACAAGTCGCGCTTGGGACTGTTGGGTTGAATTGGACCGGCTTTGTGTGTCAATGTCGTACTTTGGATGGTATAGCAATGCAGTCCTTCATCGCCTTGACTTACCCAGAAAGAACCGTTCTGGTAACTGACATCGTGCCAGTTGTTCTGTTGTTTGATGGTAGTTATCTGCTTTTGTGCGGTACACAGGCAGATTGCTTCTTCCGATGCCCATATCAGATAGTCGCCACAATTGCGGAGGAAGCGTGCCAGTTCCTGGCTGACCACGGAATGCTTGCCAGTGGTTGGGTTGATGGAGTACACTTTTTGGTAGGCTTGTCCCCAGAGCATGCCATCAAAGTGTGTAAGATTGGCAAAATTGCTTGTGGAGATGGCTTTCCAATTGTCTTTTTGAACCTTGTTCTTGTCCAAGGGACAGGTGTATATACCCTTAGTAGTACCCAGGTAAACATTGTTTTCCAACAAAACCAGGTTGCGGGTGTTGAGCCCCAGGTTGTATGTGTTGCGCAGGACTTTTTCCTTCAAATCCAATTCAATGTAACCAAATCCGGTACACAAATAGGCCATATGTCCTTCTGTATGGACGGAATTGACGTCTTTGTTGGCAATAGCCTTTTCTTTTAGGTCGGGCAAATGATGAATGCTGCCGTCGTCGTTCAAATGCCGCCGTCGGTGTACACCAATACCAGCGTGTGGGTCTGCTTGTTGTAATTCATGCAGGCGATGTGCACGCCGTTGAGGTGTTCCAAACAATTGAAAGTTCTTACGCTTGTGTCTTCTGTATCATAGGCCAGAAGGTTGTTTCCGCAAAGAGAATACACCATATTTCCTGCCACCATGTTTTGGGTGGCATTCCAATAGGATGGGTATACGTTCCATTTGCCAATCTCTTGGGCGGAAGAATGCCAGGCGAAAAGCAAAACCAGAATCGTAAGGATGTATTTGCGGAAGACAGACATGACGTTTCTACTTTTTAGTTGGAGTGTGTCATTTGTATATATATTCTTTTTTCAGCCACGCAATCAGTTTTTCAACGGCACGTCCGCGATGGCTTATTTGGTTCTTCTCTTCGGCAGACATTTCTGCAAAGGAAATGCCTTTTCCCTCGGGAGAGAAGATGGGGTCGTAGCCGAATCCCTCCTGTCCTGATTTTTCGGTAAGGATTTCACCTTCTACAATGCCTTCAAAGATATATTCTTTCCCCTCACACACCAATGCGATAACGGTTCTGAAGCGCGCTTTCCTGTTTTCCTTTCCTTGCAGTTTGTCAAGCAGGCATTGCATATTGGCATCAGCGTCGTGGCTGTTGCCATAGCCGTTCATCTGTCCGAATCTTGCGGTAAAGACGCCTGGCTGACCGTTCAGGGCTTCAACTTCCAGACCTGTGTCATCGGCAAAACAGTCCACACCGTAGTGGCTGTACATATAGCGTGCTTTCAGAAGGGCGTTTCCCTCAAGTGTATCGGCTGTTTCTGGGATGTCGTCGTAACAACCCACTTCTTCCAGCCCTTTGATAAGAATATCTTTGTAGTCCAGAATTTGGCGCACTTCCTTGAGCTTGTGCTCGTTATTGGTGGCCATTATCAGTAGTTTTCGTGTCATACCTTAACTTATTTTTTCAGTTTGTCAAATCCTTCTCCAAACACGCCTTCTACGTTGCACATTGAAACGAATGCCTTGTGGTCAAGGGCATGAATGAGGTCGAACAGCTGTCTGCTCTCGTGTTTCTTGGCCATGATGAGCAGTACGCGGCGTTGTTCCTTGCTGTACCAGCCTTCGCCATAGAGGATGGTGACGCCACGTTCCATCTTCATTCCCACTTCGTTGGCGATGTAGTCGCACTTGTCCGAAATGATGATGAACTGTACGCTTTGTCTTGCTCCGTTTATGGTGAAATCCAGAATGTTCATGGAAACAATCATGGCAAGATAGCCGATTACCAGTGTTTCCACGTCATGGAAAAGGAAATAGCTGCAACTGATGATTACAATGTCCGCATAAAGCAATACGCGTCCCAGACTGATGTCCTTATACTTGTTGACGCAAGAGGCAATGATGTCCGTTCCGCCAGTGCTTCCACCGGCCAGAAAGACGATGGCCAGTCCCAGTCCTTCCAGACAGCCTCCAATTACGCAGGCCATGAACTTCTGGTCTCCAATACATTTATATAAAGTACCGTCATCCAGTGTGATGAACTCCTGGATGAATCCGATGAAGAAACTGGCCAATACGGTGGCGATGATTGTTCGGGAAAAATAACTGAATCCCATTATGCGCAGCGCCAGGATAAGCAGTATGCAGTTTATCAGCAGATAACTGTACTGGGCCTGGAATCCGGTAGCATAAAAGATGAGGGCAGATATACCTCCCACACCACCACAGGTAATCTGATAGGGTAACAAGAAGCAAGTATATCCGATAGTGTAAATAATCAGACCCACAACAATCTTGATGTATGAGTTGGACAAATCCCAGATTTTTTGCTTAATGTTTCCCATTTTATTTTTTTACTTTGATTTAAAAACTAATGATTATGATTTCTGTGTGGTGCTACGCCCTGATTGGACTGAATCCGTTGCCATACACACCCTCTACCCTACTCTGCGAAACAAATGCGGCGGGGTCTACCTCGTGAATGAGCCTTAGTATATGTACGGCCTCGCGTTTGTGTACAATGGTGATCAGTATCTTTACCTCTTGATGGCTGTAATACCCTTCGCCGTTGATTACTGTGACAGAGTGTGTTGTTTCGGTTATGATACGTTCGCTGATGGCTTCGTGCATACGCGTAAAGATGATGAACTGGACGTCTTGTCGGGTACTGTTCACCACCATGTCAAGTGTATAGGTGTAGATGGCAAGCGCCACATAACCGAACACCACCATGCGCCAGTCGTTGAAAATGAAGAGACAGGAACCAATTATGAAAAAGTCCATAAAGAGGATCATGCGCCCCAGCGATATGTTCTTGTACTTGTTCACCACTGCCGCCACAATGTCCGTGCCGCCGGTACTTCCACCGGCCAGGAATACAATTCCGATGCCAATACCGTTCATGATGGCGCCAATGACACAGGCCATGGTATCCTGTCCTTCGCCCAGAATCTGGATAAGGTTACCGCTCTCGTCCGTCATGAGCTGCCGCCCCAGTTCCAAATAGGAGGACAAAGCAAATACGGCATAGGCCGTCTTTAGCGTGAACTTCCAACCTAACTGTTTCAGGGCCATGATAAGCAGAACGGCATTGGCCATGAAGAGCGAGTAGCTCATGGGGAAAGACGTTACATAATATATAATGGCACACACACCGGTAAGCGCACCAGTGGTGATGTGGTAGGGCAACATGAATGCTGCCCATCCCAGCGCATAAAGTGCCAAGCCCAGGTTGATGACAAGGAAATCCTTTGTGAATTCCCAAATGCGTATTTTGGAAATCTGTGGCATTTGATAGGGGTATTATCGTTTTCTTTCTTTTTGTTTATTCGGGCTTCACAACCAGGTTGATGATTCTTCCTGGCACTACAATTTGCTTCACCACCTGCATGCCCTTGAGGAACTTGGCTGCTTCGGGGGCGTTCATTGCGGCTTCAATCATGCTTTCTTTTGAAGCGTCTGCGGGGAATTCCATGGTGAATCGAACCTTTCCGTTGAACTGGATGGGCATCTTCACCTTGTCTTCCACCAGATAGTCTTCGTTCAGTTCGGGCCATTGTGCATCGCAGACCGATGTGGTCTTGCCCAGCGCCTCCCACAACTCTTCGGCAATGTGGGGGCAGAAGGGAGCAATCAGCACCGCCATCTGTTCCAGGATGGCGCGGCTGCAGCATTTTTGCTGGCCCAGTTCTGTGGTGGCCACCATGAAGGCGGAGATGCTGGTGTTGTATGAGAACGACTCAATGTCTGCGCTCACCTTCTTGATGAGTTTGTGCAGGCTCTTCAGGTTCTCCGCAGTAGGCTCGCTGTCGTTTGCCGTGAACTGTCCTTCCTTGTCCCAGTACAATGCCCAGAATTTCTTCAGGAAGCGGTGGCAACCGTCAATACCGTTGGTGTCCCAGGGCTTTGATTGTTCCACAGGACCCAGGAACATTTCATACAGGCGCAGTGTGTCCGCTCCGTACTTTTCCACAATCATGTCGGGGTTCACCACGTTGAACATGCTCTTGGACATCTTTTCCACTGCCCATCCGCAAATGTATTTGCCGTCTTCCAGAATGAATTCCGCTGTCTCGTATTCGGGGCGCCATGCCTTGAAGGCGTCGGTGTCCAGCACATCGTTCTTCACAATGTTCACATCCACATGAATGGGTGTGGTGTCATATTGTTCCTTCAGACCCAATGATACAAAGGTGTTGGTGTCCTTTATGCGGTAAACGAAGTTGCTTCGTCCCTGAATCATTCCCTGGTTTATCAGTTTCTGGAAGGGCTCTTCCTTGCTGCTGATACCCAGGTCAAAGAGGAACTTGTTCCAGAATCTTGAATAGATGAGGTGGCCTGTGGCGTGTTCGCTTCCGCCCACATACAAGTCTACGTTTTGCCAGTACTGGGCGTTGTTCTCGCTAACCAGCGCCTCGCCGTTCTTGGGATCCATGTAGCGCAGATAGTATGCGCTGGAGCCCGCAAATCCGGGCATGGTGAAAAGTTCAATGGGGAACACGGTCTTCTCGTCAATGAGCGCTTTGTCCACAATCTTGCGGTTCGCTTCGTCCCAAGCCCAAAGCTGTGCGTTGCCCAGAGGAGGCTCGCCGCTTTCGGTGGGCAGGAAGTTTTCCACCTGTGGCAGTTCCACGGGCAGGCACTCTTCGGGAATCATGCAGGGAATGCCCTGCTTGTAATATACGGGGAAGGGTTCGCCCCAGTAGCGCTGGCGTGAGAAGATGGCGTCGCGCAGGCGGAAGTTCACCTTTACGCGGCCCAGCCCGTTCTCGCTTACAAATTTCTTGGTTGCCGCAATGGCCTCCTTCACGCTCAGGCCGTTCAGGCTGAATCCCTTGAACGAGGTCTTGCCCTCCATGGGAGAGTTCATCACCGTACCTTCCTTGGCGTCATAGCTTTCTTCACTTACGTCCGCGCCTTCCACCAAGGGGATGATGGGCAGATTGAAGTGGCGTGCGAAGGCATAGTCGCGGGAGTCGTGTGCGGGAACCGCCATGATGGCGCCTGTTCCGTAGCCAGAGAGCACGTATTCTGCAATGTAGATGGGACATTTGTCGCCGGTGATGGGATTGATGCCGTATGCGCCGGAGAACACACCCGTTACGGTGTGGTCAATCATACGCTCGCGTTCGGTGCGGCTCTTCACATAGGCCAGGTATTTGTCCACCTCTTCCTTCTGCTCGGCGGTGGTCAGCTTGGCCACCAGCTCGCTCTCGGGAGCCAGAACAAAGAAGGTTACGCCAAACATGGTGTCGGCACGGGTGGTGAAGATGGTGAAGTCCACATCGCTGTCGGCCACCTTTATCTGCACCTCGGCACCCTCGCTGCGGCCAATCCAGTTCTTCTGTGTCTCCTTGATGCTGTCGCTCCACTCAATGGTCTGCAGGCCGTCCAGCAGACGTTGGGCGTATGCGCTCACACGCAGGCACCATTGGCGCATCTTCTTCTGCTCCACGGGATATCCTCCACGCTCGCTCACGCCGTCAATTACCTCGTCGTTGGCCAGCACGGTTCCCAGCTTGGGACACCAGTTCACCATTGTTTCGCCCAGGAAGGCTATGCGGTAGTTCATCAAGGTCTGGCTCTTCTCCTTTTCGTCCATTGCCTTCCACTCTTCTGCGCTGAAGGCCAGTTCCTCTCCGCAGGCAGCGGTCAGTCCCTCCGTACCCTTCTCCTCAAAGTGGGCAATGAGCTGTTCAATGGGCTGAGCCTTTCCGGCTGCGGTGCAGAAGTATGAGCCGAACATCTTCTGGAACGCCCATTGTGTCCATTTGTAATAGCCGGGGTCGCAGGTGCGCACCTCGCGGCTCCAGTCAAAGCAGAAGCCAATCTTGTCCAGCTGCTCGCGGTAGCGGTCAATGTTGGCGTATGTGGTCTTTTCGGGATGCTGTCCGGTCTGTATGGCGTATTGCTCTGCGGGCAGTCCGTAAGAGTCGTATCCCATTGGGTTGAGCACGTTGAATCCGCTAAGGCGTTTGTAACGTGCGTATATATCGCTTGCGATGTAGCCCAACGGGTGTCCTACGTGCAGGCCGGCGCCGCTGGGATAGGGGAACATGTTCAGCACATAGAACTTTTTGCGTGTGGGGTCTTCGCTAACCTCATAGGTATGCCACTTGGTCCACTGTTCGTGCCATTTTTTCTCAATCTCTTGAAAATTATATTCTTTTGCCATTTTATGGATATTTTATATTCAATTTGGCTACAAAGATAATGAATTTCAAGTAATCAGATGCCCATAGCGCAAAGTTTTTTGAATGGAAAAGGAAAAAGGTGGCAAAAGAGAATGGTTTCAACGGTGAAACTTTATGAACGGTATCGTTTTTGGTGTCATTTATTTTCCGTACCTTTGCTCGTAAATCAGCAGTTATAACGAAAGAATATACAAGAAATTTATAGATATGGCAAAGGACGGACTCACCCCCATGATGAAGCAGTTTTACGACTTCAAGGCACAACACCCCGATGCGTTGCTGCTTTTCAGGTGCGGCGACTTCTATGAAACATACGCGGACGATGCGGTGGCGGCCAGCGAGATACTGGGCATAACCCTTACCCGCCGAAACAATGGCAGCACGGCTCCGGCCACGGCCATGGCCGGATTTCCCTACCATGCGCTGGACACCTATCTTCCCCGATTGGTGAGGGCCGGCCGAAGGGTGGCCATCTGCGACCAGCTTGAAGACCCAAAACTTACCAAGACCCTGGTTAAGCGCGGCATCACAGAACTGGTGACCCCAGGCGTAGCCATGAACGATACCGTCCTCAACTGCAAGGAGAACAACTTTCTGGCGGCGGTCCATTTTGGCCGTTCCATGTGCGGACTGGCCTTGCTGGACATCAGCACGGGCGAGTTCCTTGTTACCGAGGGAACGGCAGACCAGACAGACAAGCTGCTGAACAGTTTCCAACCCAAGGAGGTGCTCTTTGAGCGCGGAAAGCGCGGAATGTTCCAAGGCTCCTTCGGCACCCGCTTTGTCACCTACGAGATGGACGACTGGGCCTTTGCCGAGTCCACCGCCAGAGGCAAGCTCCTCAAGCACTTCGAGGTGAAGAACCTCAAGGGCTTCGGTGTGGAACACCTCAAGGCCGGAATTGTGGCGTCGGGCGTAATTCTCCAATATATGGAACTCACGCAGCACAACCAGTTGGGCCACATCACCACCCTCCGCCGCATTGAGGAAGACCGCTTTGTACGACTGGACAAGTTCACCATCCGCAGCCTGGAACTGCTGGGTGCCATGAACGAGGGCGGAATCTCCCTGCTCGATGTCATAGACAAGACCATCACTCCCATGGGCGCCCGAATGTTGCGCCGCTGGGTCATGTTCCCCCTCAAGGATATGCCCCAGGTGCGTAGCCGACAAGACGTGGTGGACTGCTTTTTCCGCCATCCCGACCTCCGCTCGCTGGTGCAGGAACAGCTGCTGCGCATTGGCGATCTGGAACGCATTGTGGGCAAGGTCAGCGTGGGCCGCGTCTCTCCGCGGGATGTGGTGCAGCTTCGGGTGGCACTTGAGGCCCTCGCGCCCATAAAGGAAGCCTGCAGCCAGGCAGACGACCCCACCCTGCGTCACATGGGCGAGAACCTTGCCCTCTGTCAGGAAATACGCGACCGCATTGCCCGCGAGATAACCCCCGACCCTCCCCTGCTTGCCGCAAAGGGCGGTGTCATTGCCCAGGGCGTCTGTGCCGAGCTGGATGAGCTTCGCCAGATTGCCTATCAGGGCAAGGACTACCTGCTCCAGATTCAGCAGCGCGAGGCAGAGGCCACCGGCATCCAGAGCCTCAAGATTGGCTACAACAATGTCTTTGGCTACTATCTGGAAGTGCGCAACACCTACAAGGACCAGGTGCCGCCCCAATGGATACGCAAGCAGACGCTGGTCAACGCCGAGCGCTACATCACCCAGGAACTCAAGGACTATGAAGAAAAGATAATGGGAGCCGAGGAAAAAATCCTTGCATTGGAAGCGCGGCTCTATGCCGCCCTGGTCGAGGCGCTTGCCGGCTACACCACCTCCATTCAGACCAACGCCGCACTGGTGGCACAGCTCGACTGCCTGCTCTCCTTTGCCGTCAGTGCCGCCGAGAACCGCTACATCCGTCCCGTTGTGGACGAGAGCGATGTGATAGACATCTGTCAGGGGCGCCATCCCGTCATTGAGAAGCAGATGCCCGTGGGCGAACGCTATGTGCCCAACGATGTGAAGCTGGACACGGAGAAGCAGCAGGTTATCATCATCACCGGACCCAACATGGCCGGTAAGAGCGCCCTTCTGCGCCAGACAGCCCTCATCGTGCTCATGGCACAGATGGGAAGTTTTGTGCCAGCCGACAGCGCGCGCATCGGCTTTGTGGACAAAATCTTCACCCGCGTTGGCGCCAGCGACAACATCTCCCAGGGCGAGAGCACCTTCATGGTGGAGATGAACGAGGCCGCCAGCATTCTCAACAACCTCTCCGGCCGCTCCCTTGTGCTCTTCGATGAGCTTGGACGCGGCACCAGCACCTACGACGGCATCAGCATTGCCTGGGCCATTGTGGAGTACATCCACGAGCATCCCAGAGGCAGGGCACGCACCCTCTTTGCCACCCATTATCATGAGCTCAACGAGATGGAGAACCGCTTCCCCCGCATAAAGAATTATAATGTAAGCGTGCGCGAGGCCGATGGAAGGGTCATCTTCCTGCGCAGGCTGGAGCGCGGAGGCAGCGAGCACAGTTTCGGTATCCATGTGGCACGCCTTGCCGGAATGCCCCAAAGCATTGTAAAGCGGGCCGACACCCTCCTCCACCAGCTGGAGCAGAGCAAGGACACCGACCAAGTGGGCCACGGCACCCTCATGACGGAAACCCCAGACAGCGGCGTGCAGATGAGCTTCTTCCAGCTGGACGACCCCGTGCTGAGCCAGGTGCGTGACGAGGTGCTCCATCTGGACATCAACAACCTCACCCCTCTTGAGGCCCTCAACAAGCTCAGCGAAATCAAACGGCTGGTCAAGGGGAAGTGAGATTCCCCGGAATCCTGTTTGCGTCACGTGCCAACCGTAATCCGTCTCTGGTAACAGCCCTTCCCGGCTTGGGTGATGCAGGCGACAGAATCTTCGGAACCAGATAAAGGCAGCAAGGCATAGAATCCGTTAGCGTTTAACACCAATTATTCATTGATAAAATTTGACTGACATGAAACTGAAAGAAAAACTGTCGGGCCTTATTGGCTTGTCTGTGGCAGGACTGATGATGTTCTCCTGCACGGAAGCAAAAGAAGCGAATTACCAGATTATCCCCATGCCGTTGGACATCCAGATGGCAGAAAAGGGAAAGTTCGTATTGGCAGAAGGAACCCCGGTAATCTATCCCGAGGGCAACGACAAGATGCAGAACAACGCCAACTTCCTGGCGGAATACGTGAAGGAGAAGACAGGAATCACCCTCTCTCCCACCACGGGAAACGAGGGAAAGGGCATTGTCCTGAAAGTGGAGGAAAACAAGGATAAGCCCGAGGGATACACGCTGAAGGTAACCGCCAACAACGTGACCATCTGCGGCGGATCGGAAGCCGGAGTGTTCTACGGCATCCAGACACTGCGCAAGGCACTGCCCGTTGTCCAGGGCGAAAAGGTGGCGCTGCCCGCCGTTGAAATCAACGACGCACCACGCTTCAACTACCGTGGCGGAATGCTGGACGTGGCTCGCCATTATTGCACCCTCGATTCCGTAAAGCGATTCATCGACATACTTGCCATGCACAACATCAACCGCTTCCACTGGCACCTGAGCGAGGACCAGGGATGGCGCATTGAAATTAAGAGCCGCCCTCTGCTCACCGAAAAGGGTTCCATGCGCGCGGAGACCATCATTGGCAGAACCGACAAATATGACGGCAAGCCCCACGGCGGATTCTTCACCCAGGAAGAGGCAAGGGAGATTGTGGCATACGCCGCCGATCGTTACATCACCGTCATCCCCGAAATAGACATGCCCGGCCACATGTTGAGCGCCCTGCACGCCTATCCCGAACTGGGATGCACCGGCGGCCCATACGAGGTCTGGTGCCATTGGGGCGTTTCCAAAGATGTGCTCTGTGCCGGAAACGACGCCACCCTGAAGTTCATCGAGGACGTCCTGGGCGAGATTGTGGAAATCTTCCCCTCGGAATACATCCATGTGGGCGGAGACGAATGTCCCAAGACCCGTTGGGAGAGCTGTCCCAAATGCCAGGCCCGCATCAAGGCGCTCGGCATAAAGGGCGACGAGAAGCACACCGCAGAGCAATATCTCCAGAGCTTTATCATCAACCATGCCGAAAAGTTCCTCAACAGCAAGGGACGCCAAATTATCGGTTGGGACGAGATTCTTGAAGGCGGACTTGCCCCCAACGCCACCGTGATGTCATGGCGAGGCGAGGAAGGCGGCATCGAGGCGGCACGCCAGAAGCACAATGTCATCATGACCCCCCACACCTATCTCTATTTCGACTATTACCAGACCTATGACATCAAGAACGAACCCCTCGCCATCGGCGGACGCCTGCCTCTGGAGCGCGTGTACAACTACGACCCCGTGCCCAAGGTGCTGAGCCCCGAAGAGCAGAAGTACATCGTGGGCGTACAGGCCAACCTCTGGACAGAGTACATCTCCACCTTCCGCTATGCCGAATACATGCTGCTGCCCCGTCTGGCCGCACTTTCAGAAATACAATGGTGCAGTGCGGACAAGAAGAACTACGAATGCTTCCTCAGCCGACTGCCACGCATGGCACAGCTCTACGACCTGAAGCAGTACAACTATGCCACCCACGCATTCGACATCACCCGCACCCTTGTCCCCGACAGCACCGAGCATACGCTGAAGGTGGCGTTCAAGACCATTGACAACTGCCCCATCCACTATACGATTGACGGTACCGAGCCCACCGCTTCATCGCCCCTTTACACGGACACGCTGATGATTAAGGAAGCCTGCACCCTCAGCGCCGTGGGCATCAGACCCAACGGAAAGACCCGCATCTTTACCGAAGAGGTCAAAATTCCATAAGGCCAGTTTCAAACAATCCCACCTCTCTCTCTCAAGGGGTGGGATTTTTTTGCATTATCCAAAGTCCAGCAAGCTGACTGCTGAAAGCTAACCGCTACATACACGAGTTCAGACCCAGCGTGGTGGCAATGGCCGAAAGGATGCTGATAACGGTTTGGATAATCATTTTCCAGGTTTCTTTGTTCTTCATAGCAGTTCTTGTTAAAGAGTTAGTTTTTAGTTTGTTTTACTTTGGCTGTTGGCTGTTGGCTTTTAGCTGCTGTGAGCCATTTGCTTGTTAGTGAAGGGTTGTTAGCTTTAGCCATTAGTCGTCTGGAAGACGGGGAGTTAAATAGCCGCGGGTTTTCAAACCCGTGGAAGGCATGAAGCCCTCATAATCAAGTCCGTCTGGAAGACGGGGATTTCAATACCGATGGACTTTCAAGTCCTCGGACACGTTACCGTTCCGCGTCTTTACAGACGCCATTTCTTCTTCTCATTTCTTTCCACGGGTTCAAGAACCCGCGGCTATTCGCCCTTTGGGCATCCCG
>RHMF01001328.1_pt1 | contig 17432 bp, 15 predicted proteins | sample 5365151 | NCBI WGS metagenome assembly RHMF01 (sample SAMN10266501, study PRJNA497801) | feces metagenome | isolation source: feces | host: Bos taurus | place: China: Prairie of Fairy Mountain | collected 2017-08-14 | reverse complement strand
GCCTTCTCCTCGGCGGGGAAGTTCAGCTTCTCGCTGGCCTCAGGCCACTTCTGCAGCATCAGGAAGTCGCCCTCATGAGGCAGAGCCTGCCAGATTTCCTCGGTAATGAAGGGCATGAAGGGATGCAGCAGCTTGAGCATCTCGGTCAGCACATGGCACAGCACCTGCTGAGCGCGAACCTTGCTGTCCTCATCCTCACCCTGCAGGCGGGTCTTGGTCAGCTCGATATACCAGTCGCAGTAGTCGTCCCAGATAAAGTCATAGATCTTCTGTGCGGCAACACCCAGCTCATAGCGGTCCATGTTGTCGGTGATCTCGGGGATAACACGATTGAGCTTGGACAGGATCCACTTATCCTCCAGCTCCAGCTTCTCGGGCAGCTGGCACTTGTCGATGGTCAGGTTCATCATCAGGAAGCGGGAGGCATTCCAGATCTTGTTGGCGAAGTTACGCATAGCCTCGCAACGCTCGGTGTAGAAACGCATGTCGTTGCCGGGGCTGTTGCCGGTGACCAGGTTAAAGCGCAGGGCGTCGGCGCCGTACTTGTCGGCGATCTCCAGGGGGTCAATGCCGTTGCCCAGAGACTTGGACATCTTGCGGCCCTTGTCGTCGCGGACCAGACCGTGGATAAACACGGTGTGGAAGGGGGGCTTCTTGGTCTGCTCGCAGGCAGAGAAGATCATGCGGGAGACCCAGAAGAAAATGATGTCATAGCCGGTGACCAGAACGTCGGTGGGATAGAAGTAATCCAGATCCTCGGTCTTCTCAGGCCAGCCCAGGGTGGAGAAGGGCCACAGAGCAGAGGAGAACCAGGTATCCAGCACGTCCTCGTCGCGGGTCAGCTTGGTGCAGCCGCACTTCTCACAGGAGGTGGGGTCGTCGCGCTTGACGTTGATGTGACCGCACTCCTCGCAGTACCAGGCAGGGATCTGATGGCCCCACCACAGCTGACGGGAGATACACCAGTCATGGACGTTCTCCATCCAGTTGGTATAGGTCTTGGAGAAACGGTCGGGAACGAACTTCACTTCGCCCTCGTTGACCACGCGCAGGGCCTCCTTGGCCAGAGGCTCCATCTTCACGAACCACTGGGCAGAGATCAGGGGCTCCACGTCATTGTGGCAGCGGTAGCAGGTGCCCACGTTGTGGTTGTAGGGCTCGATCTTCACCAGGAAACCCTGCTCCTCCAGATCCTTCACGATCTGCTTGCGGCACTCGTAGCGGTCCATACCCTCGTACTTGCCGCCGTTCTCATTGATGTGGCCGTCGTCAGCAATGACACGGATAACCTCCAGGTTGTGGCGCAGGCCCACCTCGAAGTCGTTGGGGTCGTGAGCGGGGGTCATCTTAACGGCGCCGGTACCAAAGCCGATCTCGCAGTAGTCATCGCCTACGATGGGAATCTCGCGGTTCATGATGGGTAGGATGCACTTCTTGCCGATCAGGTGCTTGAACTTCTCGTCCTCAGGGTTGACGGCCACGCCGGTGTCGCCCAGCATGGTCTCAGGACGGGTGGTAGCCACCACGATGTCGCCGGAACCGTCAGCCAGAGGATAGCGGATGTGCCACAGGTTGCCGGGCTTATCCTGATACTCGACCTCTGCATCAGACAGAGCGGTAATACAGTTGGGGCACCAGTTGATGATGCGGCTGCCCTTGTAGATCAGGCCCTTGTCGTACAGCTCGCAGAAGGTCTCACGCACGGCCTTGGAGCAGCCCTCGTCCATGGTGAAGCGGGCGCGGTCCCAGTCACAGCTGGCGCCCATCTTCTTCTGCTGGGCCACAATGCGGCCGCCGTACTTATTCTTCCAGTCCCAGACGCGGTCCAGGAACTTCTCGCGGCCCAGGTCGTAGCGGGTCAGGCCCTCGCCTTCGCGCAGGGCCTCCTCCACCTTGATCTGGGTGGCGATGCCGGCGTGGTCGGTGCCGGGAACCCACAGAGCAGCATAGCCCTGCATACGCTTAAAGCGGATCAGGATATCCTGCAGAGTAGAGTCCATGGCGTGGCCCATGTGCAGCTGACCGGTGACGTTGGGCGGGGGCATAACGATGGTGAAGGGCTTGCGGTTGGGGTCACGGTGACCCTTGAAACAGCCGTTCTTCTCCCAAGTCTCGTAGACACGGGATTCCACTTCCTGGGGTTCGTAAACCTTAGGCAGTTCTTTTCTCATATCATTCTTCTCCTATTTTAAATTCTTAAATATTCTCAGTTTCAGGTATTTTTAGAGGTCTTTCCCTTCCATTCTACCTTCTTGCCGCACTTCTCCTCCATCCAGGCACGCAGGTCTTCCTGGCTGCCACCCTTCAGGTTCTGCTTGTCCAGCATCAGGCCCTGACCATCCTTCATGATGTAGTAGAGATTGTTCTCCGTTTCCAGCAGGCGGTCACACTGGTCGTAGGGAAACTGGTGGCTGCCCTGGGAGTCCATAGCCAGCAGCCAGGATTTCTCTAAGATGTAATCGCTGCTGACAGAGCTCTTGGCCATGGTCATGCGGATCCCCATTGCGGCAAGTTTATAATAAAAAATACCGCGTGCCAGAAAAATAGAGCCCAGAATAACCAGGATCACGGCAGAAACGACACTGCTGGTCTGCCAAAGCGCCAGACCCGCACTGGCCACGCTCAGGGAGCCCCATGCAATGTTGAAGGTGCGGCTGCGCTTGACCGCCTTGGCATTCATCTCGCTGGTGATCACCCGCTGCAGTTCTTCCAGGTGCTCCAGGTCAAACTCTGTGTGCGTTTTCATTCTCAACGCCATTATAGTTTCTCCTTCTTGTGATAAAATCAAAACGCCCTGAGCCAAATTGGCTCAGGGCGAACTTTGTATCAGTCCGTGGTACCACCTGAATTTGGATGTATCCATCCACACTCGATCCTGATAACGGCAGGGTACCGCCGCCCCTTACTCAAGTTCGGGGGCAGAGCTTGGAAGCGACCTTCTCCGGATAGCAGGGAGACTTGCACCGTCCGTCTCCTCTCTTGTGCTGCCAACCCCGGGTACTCCTCTTCCGCAAGGCTTTTTACAAGGAAAGATTATAGAAAATTTTCGTTTCTCTGTCAAGACTTCCCGGACAAAGATGAGACATTTCCCAGCTTACTTACCGCTCAGGTCAATGCGTTCCAGCTGCTTCTTGCAGTTTTCCTCCAACCAGGTACACAGCTGCTCCACGCTGCCGCCCTGCAGGTTGTTCTTATCCAGGATCAGGCCCTGACCGTCCTTGAGCATAATGTAAATGTTCTTGTCAGTCTCCAGCAGGCGCTCGCAATCCTCATAGGTATACTCCAGAACACCGGTGACGTTCTCGATGCGAATGCCCAGCTCGTCCAGAATGTAGTCATTTCCAGTGAAAGCGGGATTCATTTTACGGCGAATGGACTTGGCGGAGTGCTTGAAGTAGTTGATGCCGCGCTCCATGCAGAAAAAGCCAAGAACCACCATAATCGCAGTGGAAACCAGGGGCTTCTCAGACACCATCAGCAGAACCACGCCGACCGCCATCATAATGCCGCCCAGCATCATGCACTTTTTCTTCACAGTCTTGGCAACCTCAGGATTCACTGCAATACTAAGCACTCGCTGCAGCTCTTCCAGATGAGCAATGTCGTAATCGGTATGAATTTCCAGTACCATATTTTCGCTCCTTTAGCTCTTCATTGAGCATAATTCTAGTATTTTTCCGCCATTCTGTCAAGCCTTCCCATTGTCCGCCCCTCTCCCCCTCTTGCGTTTTCTCCTACCCTTGTAGTAGAATAGCGGAAAATGACACTTCAGGAGGCGCCACCATGGCCGACGTCAATCAAACCTTCTCCAATCCCACTCTCTCCGCCGCATTGGAGCTTCTCCACAAGGAAAATACCCCCGAACACCAGAACAAGGTCCTGGACGAGATCGTCATGCGCGCCCAGTTTCTCGCCCCCGTACTGCTCCCCGCCCAGAGCCAGGATGGCCATGCCGATGCCATCCAGTTTCAGATGATCTCTGCCCAGGACGGCCGTACCTTCTTCCCTGCTTTCACCGACTGGTCTGAACTGCGCAAAATGTGCGGCCCCCGGGAGCAGAAAACCGTGGTGCTGACCTTTGACAACTTCGCCGCCATGCTGGCAAGCAATCCCAAAACTGCCGGTTTTGTAGTCAACCCCCTGGGCCGCCCCCTCACCCTGGAGCGGGACTTTGTAGCCCACCTTGCCAAACGCAAGCAGGAACTGGCCGGATATTCCCACCAGACCATCAGCAAGGACACCAAGGTAGTTTTCAGCGATCCCAAGGACTACCCCCACGCTCTGGTGGACGCGGTGTGTTTGGCGGTCGCTCCTCTGGACGCGGTGGACAAGCTCTATCTGCGTCTCATGGCCCGCCAGGGACAGAACCATCCCAGCTACCTCATCGTCGTGGACCACCACGGCACTCAGGACACCGTCTTCCGCGCCATTGCCGATGCCGCCCGTCCCCATCTGGAGGGCAAATATGTGGACATGGTCCCCTTCGCTTCCGAATTGGGCAAGGCCGCCGCAACGGACACCCAGCCCTTTTTCTCCCGCAAAAAATAAGCAAAAAGGTGGATGCAAATGCATCCACCTTTTTTATATGAGTCGTCGGCAATCACCAAAATCCGGTATTTCGACTTCGTTTACTCCCAGCACTCCGATCCAGTCGCTGTCCATACCCCACCAGACATACCGAACGTGATACCATTGTCCTTCCCCATCCTTCACCAGAAGAGTAGCACGCTGATCGTACTCCGGTGCTTCCCAGATTTCTTCAATGTGTATCTGTCGTGCAAGTTCCTCACAATATTCCTCCCAGGTTCGGCCATTGCCGTCCACAAAACTGTCTTTGGCAAATTCCACAGCCATTTCGCTCTCTAAATCCCGAACAAAGGCCTCCACACTCCCTTTCTCCCGCTCCCATGCCAAGAGCATGTCCTCTGTGGGCTGCAACTTCGCCTGCCCTCCCCGCATGAACAGAGCAAGAGCAAACACCACGCACCACAGCGGGATCCCCACAAGCCTGGGGCGCTTCTTCCACCGGGTCAGCCGCTTGACCCGCACAACACTGTCGCTCTCACCAAAGGCCAACGGAGCCTCCCACAGCTGACGGCCACTCCCCAGCTCTACCAGGGCCTTTGCGTAGTCCTTGCGACGCTGCCGGGGCAGCTTTTTCATCACCGAATCATCGCAGGCCAGCTCCATATCCCGGCAAAAGCACCGGAAACCCAGCCACACCAGTGGATTCCACCAGTACCACACCAGGGTAAATGTAGCCCAAACTTTCCAATAGGAGTGCAGCAGCCCGATATGCCGCCCCTCATGAAGGAGTACCAACTCCAGCTGCTCTGGGGCCAGTTCTTTCTGAAGGAATATCTCATATTCTCCAAAGGCAAGGGGCGCAGTGCAGTGTACAAAGCTGGTGCGCAGACCAGAAGCGAGATAGACCTTGGTATTCTCCGAAAACAGCGTATGCAGCTCCAGTCCTGCCAGACGAAGATCCTCCTTCTGTAGCAACTCTCCCTGTCGCCCAACTTTCAGCAATCGTTTGCTGCTGTTCCAAAAATAGATGGTAAGTGCCACCATCCCGCCGATCCATGCCGCACACAGCAGGAGCATCATCCAGTCATGGATCCCCACCCGCAGCAGCTCCCCGCCGGGCAGCGCAATATGATAGTCCCCCGGACCGGCGTACTCCCCCGGCAGGAACGCCGGCGAGGGCATGCGCAGCCGCCCTGTGCGTGGCACGATCAGATCCTGAAACGATACGTCACACAGGGTCATTTTGCTCTCCCCGATATTCCAGAGTTTATTCCCCAGGCAGGCGATCAGCCAGAGCCAAACCCGCTGCTGAGCGGTAAAAATTCTTTTTAACAGCGGATAGCACAGCAGAAGCACACCAATGGCGATTCCCGTCATCAACCCCATGTTAAACTGCTCCAGAACGAATGTAATGACAGCGTTCACAACTACCCCTCCCATTACAGGTTTATTTTAATAAATCTAGTTTATCGAAATAAACCTACCGTGTCAACCCCTTCATGAACAAAGGAGTGGTGCCGAACTTCGGCCCCACTCCTTTCATTGGTTCGTTTTCTGTTTTCAGGACTTATTCTTCTCGCTCGTGCAGGCCCTCGCGTAAGATCACATCGCGCATCACGCCGCCGGCACCGTTATCCAGCATAGACCGACGCACACGGCTGATGGTGGCACTGCTGGCTCCAGTCTTTTCCAGAATGTCCAGATAGACCAATCCCTGCTGCAAATAGACCGCAACATCAAAGCGCTGTTCCAAACTACGCAGCTCATTAGGGGTACACAGGTCACCAAAAAAGCGGCAGCACTCGTCCACATCTTTCAGCTTCATAATTGTCTCATACAGCGCCATGCTGCGCTGTTTCGTGTCGTTCTTAGCCATTGGGACTATCCCCTTTCTATCAAACGCCGGTTTCTGAATGACACCGGCATCAATCCTTACCTAGGTTAACACATTAAAGCGTAAAGGTAAACAGAAATTTCTTGTTTTTCCAAAATTTCTTGTGAAACTCTCTACATCCCAAGCAGGTCAACAGGGGCTCTTCTGGCTATATTGCAACATTTCAACTCCGTCACTTCACGAGGAAGGGATTCTCCCCATCCCGTTCACAGGCTACCACACCCTTGACAGTGTTCATCACCATGTGCTCCACCGCCTCATCGGTATAAAAGGCCGTGTGCGGGGTGAGGATCACGTTGGGAAACGCCTTCAAAATAGCCATCTCCCGGTTACAGATGGGTTTGGCCTTCAGGTCAGCGTAATAGAGGCCATCCTCCTTCTCCAGCACGTCCAGGGCGGCAGCGCCTACCTTTCCCACCTCAAGGGCATCAATGAGCGCGGCGGTGTCCACCAAAACGCCCCGGGCAGTGTTCACAAGAATCACGCCCTGCTTCATTTTGGAAATGCTGTCGGCATTGATGATACGGTAATTATCCTCGTTGGCCGCCATGTGCAGAGAAATGATATCCGCCTCTCTCCAGATGGTTTCCAAGTCGGTATACCGGGCCACCTTGGCCACCTCCGAATCAGGGTACTGGTCATAGGCCAGCAGCTTGCACCCAAAACCGGACAGGTGCTTCAGAACGGTAGCGCCGATCTTTCCGGTGCCCAAAACTGCCACCGTGCAGTTGGACAGCTCTTTGCCCAACTTGCCTTCCAAAGTGAAATCCTGAACGATGTTGCGCTCCATGATCTGACGCATCCTGCGGCAGCACATCAGCATCAGCATAATGGCGTAGTTGGCCACGCCGCTGGGAGGATAAAACAGATTTGTGACCTTCATTCCCAGTGCATGGGCTGTCTCCAGGTCCACATGGTTATAACCGATGGATCGGCAGGCCAAATATTTTACCCCAAGTTCATGCAGGCGCTTTACCTTGTCAGCCCCCATGCTCACAGGAGTAAAGCTGATAGCGTCGTAGCCCCGGGCCAGTTCCAGGTTATCCAACTCGGGATAGTCGGTAGAGTAGGCGTACTCCACCCCCAGTTTCTGACACCAGTAGTCAAAATAGGGCTTTTCATCAAATTCCCGCATGGTATATACGAACAGCTTCATAGGTTTCCTCCTATGTCAAAGAATGTGGATATTGACGCCGTTGACCTCCACGCCGTCATCAGCGCGGATCATGATGTACTTAAAGCCGTTGATGATCTCGGTCTTGACCAGATCGGCCCGGTCGGGGTTGACATGGATGGTCACATCGGGGGTCTTCAGTTCGATCTGTTTGGCGTCCACCAGATTTTTAGGGCTGAGATCGGCATCGTCGCCGAAGGCCTCATCGTACTGGTCTGCAAAACTCTGGGCACGGTCCTGGGACACACCGCAGCTGTCCAGCACCTGGCGCACCGTCTTTTTGGAGATGGTCAAAGGCTGGGGTTCGCGGCTTTCCTTATGCTCCTGGATCAGACCGCAGAACTGCTCGTGGACCGACTGCACCACCTCAAAGCTGCACTCATCTCCCAGGGCATCTCCCAGAATGGACTGGAACGTCTCCTTCTGGGTGGTGGCGGGCATGGGCGGGGGGGTGCGGAAAATGGCATCCACAAAGGCGTCCTGCCCCTCTCCCACATTGCGGGTATAGTAGAGGGCATTGTAAAGGTTGGTGCTGCGCTCGTCAAAGGCAGGAAACAGGAAGCCCACCTCAGGGGCGGAGACCAGGTAGTCCATCTTGTGTTCCCGGAACTCGTTCTCCTGAACGTGGTAGCTCAAAGCAGGCTTGGTGGGTTTAACAGGGCATACGGTGCAGAGGATGTAAGAGAACACCTCACTGCCCGCATCTGCCTGCTTCTCTCCATCGCCGGATCGGTAGGGCACATCGTAGGTATCGTAAGCCAGGAGGATGAGATAGTTTCCCTCCATGTTTAGGGTGGCAATGCACCGCTGGAACAGAGCCTGGACTGCTCCCTCATCCTGCAAGCCAGAGCTGCGCAGGGCCATGAGCAGCCGGTGCTCCTCGCCGCTGACCACCTGCTGGGTCTCAAAGGTAATATCGATCAGATTCTTGCCCACTGTGCCGGACAGGGTCTTGCGCAGCAGGGCAAGAAACTTTTCCCCCTCCTCCTGGGTCATCATGGCAAGGGACTGGTCAAACTGGGAGATGATCTCCCGGCTTTCATTCACATAACAGCCCCGTACATGGGTAATGCTGCTCTTGTCAGGGCGAATGCGGCGGCGCAGCTCGCCGATCTCTTTTTCGTTCATAGTTTCCTTCCTTCTATCCGTTTACCATGTTCGCCGCTATGAAAGAAAAGCCCGGTCTCCCAGGCTTTTCTCACGCTTATTTTGCGCCGATCACGTAATCCATATAAAGTTCTTCCAGCATCTCATGCTCCGGGTGGATGATCAGTGCCACATACACGCCGTGGTTTGCAACATCGCACTCAGATACAACTGCATACTCGTCAGGCAGATAATTCTCCAACTCTGCTGCCCGGGCATCCAGGCGCTTCTCCAGCTTCTCCATGACCGCGAGAGCGTCCACCTCGTCCACGGCCTTCACCAGCACAATCTCCTGGGCGGAAATTCCATTGGAACAGGTAACTGCCGCAAACTCCTCCATGCTGTCGGCGCTGATTCCGAAAAAGTCCAGCATGTCCCCTTCTCCCAGAGTGAGGGGGTCCTCAATCGAGGCCTGGGCCAGCATATCCTCCATGGCAGACTGAACACTGAAGTCTGCATATTCCTTTTTGTCTTCTCCACCGGTACAGGCAGTCATGCTCAGTGCCATAGCCGCAGCCAAACCTAAATAGATGTATTTTTTCATTTTCTTTCCTCTAAGCCGATTCTATCTCTATTATTTTCTCAGCTGTGCATCCTCCAGCAGGTAGCCCAGCCACAGCTGGCAGGCGGTATCCTGCAGATGGATGCCCATACCGTTAGGGTCACTGCAATAGTCCCGGGGCAGATAGCCCAACTCATCCCGCAGAACACTGGCCACGTCCACAAAGGGAATACCCCGCTCCTCACACATAGCCAGGAGCATATCGTTATACAGCACCAGGTTCTCGTTGTTCAGCGCGCCGACCTCTGCACCCTCACAGATAGGAGTAGCCGACTGGATGTAGAACTGGGCATCGGGCACCTCCGCCTGGATGCTGTCCAACAGGATCTTATAATTTTCCACTGCACCCTCAAGGCCGTAAACCGCAATGTCGTTGACGCCCAGCATCATATAAATTTTCTTCGCGCCGGTCAGGGGAATGGACTGCTCCAGCTTCATCTTCTCTCCCTGGTAGGTAGGATGGACGGCCTTCTTATCCTCCGCGTCCCAAAGGGCGTTACCGCTGCCCAGGCTGCCGGAGGCCAAAAACTGGCCCTCGCCGAAGTAGCCGGACACGGTCTGGCGCTGCTTGACCACAAAGTTTTTCAGCTTCAGGGAAACCGAGTCACCAATCATCACCACGTCATCAAACCAGGCCCAATCTGCGTTCTCAGACAACGCGATCAGCTCGTCTGCGGTTTTGGTCACTTCCACCCCGATGCTAACCACTTCGGGTTCTTCCTGCAAGACAGACTGCGCCGCAGGCACGCTGGACTGGAACTGGTCCGCAGTTCCAACGCCGCCCTGTCCCCCAGCGCAGCCAGTCAACAACATTGCAGCAAGCAATCCTGCCGCAACAGAAACTTGATATCTCATAAAAAGGATAACTCCTCAAGCATTTATAAAGAATTCAAGCAGCTTTTCGCTGCTGTCTTACTGTACCACGAACCTTTTCTTTTTTCAATGAAAAGTATTGGAACTTTCTTCCGATTGCGCTCCCTCCTTCCCCTTGCAGCTTTTTCCCTAAGGCATTATAATAGGTCTGACTTTGATTTCACATCTCACAGGAGGTTTTTTCTATGGTTACACTGGCACAGCGCATCGAATCCCTGCGCACCGAAAAGGGACTCAGCCGTCCCGCTCTGGCCGCCGAGCTCCACTTCCCCCGTATGTCGGTGGAAAAGTTTGAGACAGGGCGCCAGACTCCCTCCAAGGAGCAACAGGAGCAGCTCGCCGCCTTCTTCGGCGTCTCCCTATACTATCTCCGCGGTGAAAGTAACGACCGAACCCGACAGGAAACTTGGATGGACGGCAACTTCACCGATGACGAGCCCGTCTTCACCCCTGCCCCCCGCAAGGCCGCCCGTTCCGCCGCACAGCAGACCCCCAGCGGCGAAGGCACCCTGTTCGATTCCTTTTCCGGCAGCAAAGCCTTCCAGGATATGGTCCGCGCCGCCGTACTGGACGTACTGCGCTCCCCCGAGGGGCAGAATCTGCTCACTCAGGCCATCCGCAAGGAGCTTTCCCGCCAGCGCTAACGCCCCCTGATCCCTCCCAAAAATTATTTTAAGTTTTTTGTAAAAAAAGCTTGCATTTTGTTTTCAGGTGTGTTACTATGATTGAGCTGTCAGGAACGACAAATTTCGAGCCAGTTTCCGGGTGTGGCGAAGTTTGGTATCGCGCTTGAATGGGGTTCAAGAGGCCTTGAGTTCGAATCTCAACACTCGGACCAGAAAACCTGTATCTCGTAAGAGGTACAGGTTTTTTCTTTTTTCATTCCCTCAGACTCCCCAAAAATTTTTTAGATTTTTTCAAAAAAAGACTTGCTTTTTTAAAACAGGCGTGGTATTATAAGCAAGTCGTTCGGGGCAACAAGTCCCGTTGCGATATCCGGGTGTGGCGAAGGGGGTTCAAGAGGCCTTGAGTTCGAATCTCAACACTCGGACCAGAAAACCTGTATCTCGTAAGAGGTACAGGTTTTTTCTTTTGAACGCAGAAGGTGAACTCAAAGCCTCTCACTGCGCAATGCGCAGCTTTAAATCCAGCCTTGGTTCCCTTGAGTTCGAATCTCAACACTCAGACCATAATCGGACACTAATTTTGATACAATGTGTATCACGATTGGTGTCCGGTTTCTTTTTGCAAAAGTCCCTGTTTCCAAGGGTTTCACGATACTATTTAACGATAATCGGCTCCACGGCGATTCTGAAATGATCACCGTGGAGCCTTTTTCGTTTTTGGCGGGTAAACTTTTTAATGATAGGTCTGTGGGGTGTGCATTTTGGACTGTGGGGTGTGCATCTTTTAATTATTCCAAATATTCTGTGAACCACTCAGCCAGCTCTGGGGTAACCAGATGATATGCCATAGCTCCGCTGCTGTACAGATACCCATATGATATAATCAGTTTGACAAACTTGAATTTGACGAATAGCTGGATGCAGCCGCAGACCTAATGATCAGCGGCTGCTTATTTTATGTCATCTTATGTGTTCGTTACATAAATAATGTCTGTCATATAAAAACTGCTCCGAATACTTCTTTGCGTTGGTGTTGCGAGTATACACCACATGAAATGCATGCGGTTCAGTCAAGCCATCGACAGTAAATGTCCCAATGGTTTCAACTTTTGCAATAACGGAATCATACAAAAAGCTAATACCAATTCCAGCGGAAACCAGGGCCTTAATAGAAACAAAACTGCTGATGGATACCGTTCTAGAAAAGTCATTCAATTCATAGCCGGATGCCATCAAACGCTCCTCAAAAATGCGGCGTGTGCCGGAACCTTCTTCCCGGACAATAATCGTTTCTTTGAGCAGAGTTTCAACCGGGATATGTTCTCCACAAAATGGATGATCCTTTGCGCAGATACCCACAAAGGGTTCCATCCGCAGTAGGTAGGAATCGTATTTGGTTTTGCTGAATGTACCTTCAATAATGGCAAAATCCAGTTGATTTTCATCCAGCATTTGCAGCAAATGCTTTGTGTTATCTACTACTAGGGACAGTTCATGGCTGGGATCTTGGAGATAGTCTTTAATTGCATCAATCAGCACATAGTCGCCAATAGTTTTGGTTGCACCGATCCGTAGCAAAGTACGCTCTTTCTCTGCAAATGCCAGCTGTAATTCCTCAAACTGATATTGCATAGAAATGGCGTATCTTTCCAACAGCAGGCATTTTTCCGTCTTGTGCAATGTGTGACCATCATAGTAGAACAGTTTTACCTGTAACGACTGCTCTAAGGATTGAATTTGTTTTGTAACCGCTGGCTGGGAAAGGTGGAGTCGTTCGGCCGCCAGCCGGTAATTCATTGTTTGACAAAGTACCAAAAATGTACGCAATTTGGAATCCATAGAAGCCTCCATAAAGAATGGGAATTAACTCATTCCATATAATAACTTTATTTTATCACAGGAAGGTGGTAAAATAAAGAAAAAATTCCAAGGAGATACAATATGCAATCTAAAACCAAAGAACGGGCCTTATTTGTCTTGGGCCTTCTGATCTGCTTTTCCGTAGCTGCAGCATCTGTGTTGCTGGAAAAGGTGATCCCCGGCGAGTTGTTGGGTGCATCCATTATTGCGTTGTTTATGGGTACTATCATCAATAGCTTTTTCCATCCCCAGTGGATTCAGCCTGCGCTGAAGTTTACATCCAAGAAGATTCTGAAGGGCGCCATCATTCTGTTGGGTGCATCCCTCAGCGTCAGCACCATTCTTTCCGTGGGTAAAATGACCTTCTTCGTGATGATCTTCACCTTTGCTATGTGCTTTGGAGGTGGTTATTTCATCCGCAAGCTATTTGGCCTCAACTGGAAATTGAGCAACTTGATCTCTGCCGGTACTGGTATTTGCGGTGGTTCTGCTGTGGCAGCTATTGCTCCGGTGATCGATGCGGACGATAAGGATATCGCCTTTGCTCTGTCTTCCACCTTCCTATTCGATATGGTGATGATTGCCCTTTATCCCCTGATGGGTAAAGCGCTGGGTATGTCTGACATTGCCTACGGTATTTGGGCAGGCACTTCCGTCAACGATACCGCCAGTGTGGTTGCCTCCGGTTATGCCTTTTCCGAAGCTGCCGGCGACTTTGCCACTATGGTCAAGTTGACCCGCACCATTGCCATTATCCCCACCGTACTGGTCTTCGCTTGGATCGGCATCCGCGTGAAGAAGAAGGAAATGCAGGCCACCGGCGACGGTAAGAAAGTGAACATGATGAAGATCATCCCGTGGTTCATTGGCGGCTTCCTGCTGCTTGCAATCACCAATAGCGTTGGCTTGATTCCTGTAGCCGTGTCCGGCATGATGAAGAGAGCAAGCAAGTTTTTGATGGTTACTGCTTTGGCAGCCATCGGATTGAATACCAGTCTGCTGGATTTCAAAAAAGCTGGTCTGAAACCTATGTTCTACGGTGTGACCATCGATACTTTGGTAACGTTAACAGCACTTGCGGTAATTTGGTGCATGGGTGCATGGGCCTCATGTAAAACAAGTATTGATCGATTTGGCAAATTCCAATTTGTCAAACTGATCGATATGATTTCACTTTCCCCGTTATGGTTTCATTTTCAAATGAAACCTTTTGAAACCATGCGAAGCCGTATCATTATTATCAAACTTATTCATTGAAAAACGGTTGTTTTCGCAAGAAAACGCCGTTTTTCTTGCCTTTTAATAGCATTTTACAAGGTAGCGTTCATAATTGGTCACAAATTTTTCTTTTTCGTTGTTCTCTGTTTTAAGAACATTACTGCACAGAATATGTGATCTATCTTATAATCTGTTCAGTTATTGCAACATTTGATTCGTCTTTGGTTGACCACAACAGAATGTGCGGTTAATCACACCGATCTATGATAAAAAGGAAACCCTTTAAGTTCAATGACTTAGGGTTGTGTGCTACATCTATATTACATATGACCAAATAAATTGTTATGGAGACAAAAGATCTAACTGCCAGGTTATTTACTTTTATCTGAATGATAGTTGTTTTTTGAAAGGGGTTTCTGTATTATACAGTAAATGGATGAAATAGAAAATTATACCGCAAGGAGACAACGTATGAGATTGCGCAAAATAAACGCGGGGTTAAGCCTGCTGACTTCGATTTTGTTTTTAAATCATGCCACATTCCTGTCTGTCTGGATGTTATCCAGGTGCAGCATCGAGAAGAATGCCAATAATTTGCCCTGGGTTCTGGCTGCGGTGGCCGCGGCTCATGCAGTACTTAGTATCCTGCTTGCGATCCTTGGACATAAAGGGGCAGAAAAACGCAAATGCAAGGCATACCCCAAAATGAATATTTCCACCTATGTACAGCGTACTTCCGGTATCCTGATGATCCTTTTGATTGGACTGCACATCGCAGGAGCAGCAAATCATTTTCAGCCGAAGATGCTTCATGCCATCCTGCACCCGCTGTTCTTTGCGGTGTCTCTTGCGCACATTGCGGTTTCGACTGGTAAGGCGATGATTACACTGGGGATCGGAAACGCCAGGACGGTCAAAATTGTTGACAGTATCATGAAAATTCTTTGCGCCGTAACATTTGCAGCGGCCGTCATCGGATTTTATCTGTGTTTGTTTGTGGGGGTTGCAAGATGAAACATGTACTCATTATTGGCAGCGGCCTCTCGGCGCTTAGTTGTGCCATTGAGCTGGCCGAAAATGGAGTTTCTTCCACAATGGTATCTCCATATCCCTCAGAAAGGGCACAGTCTGTTATGGCAGCAGGCGGGATCAACGCGGCCATTGGGAGGGATGATACCCCGAATCAGCACACTGAGGACACCTTGAAAAGTGGCGGCGATATTGCGGGGGCAGAAACGGTCAGGGGGCTTTGCTCCGCTGCACCGGATATTATTCACTGGCTGGAGGGGCTTGGCGTTGTGTTCAGCAGAGCTGAAAACGGAGAAGTTGCCCTTCGTGCCTTTGGTGGTCAAAGTCGAAATCGTACGGCCTATGCAGGTGCATCTACTGGAAAGCAGATCATGACAGCATTAATCAGAGCGGTAAGAAAATACGAGTGCCTCGATGTGGTAACTCGCCTGCTCGGCAGACGATTCCATTCTGCCTTAATCAAGAATAACAAATGCTACGGTGCCCTGCTTTACAACGAGAACGAACGCAAAATGGAAACGGTTTATGCCGATGCGGTGGTAATTGCAAGCGGCGGCCAGAACGTTTTATTCGGCAAGACCACAGGTTCCATGCAATGCGACGGATACGTTGCCGCAAAGCTTTATGAACAGGGTGCTCGCCTGAAAAACCTGGAGTTCATTCAGTACCACCCCACCACGGTGGAAACACCCCAGAAGCGCATGCTGATCAGTGAGGCGGCTCGCGGTGAGGGCGGACGGCTTTACTATCTGGACGGTGAGCGCAGAGTATATTTCATGGAGGAGAAATATGGTGAACGCGGCAATCTGATGCCTCGCGACATTGTTTCAAAGTGTATTTATGACGCACCTTCTCAGGTTTATCTTGATATTTCCTTCCTCGGCAAAAAACTGATCGAGTCCCGGCTGTTCGAGGTTTCGGAGCTTTGCCGGAAGTACGCAGGTTTGGATGTGACAAGGGAGAGTATTCCTGTTTATCCCTCCGTTCATTTCTTTATGGGCGGTCTGGCCGTTGACAAAGACCACAAAACTTCTGTTGAGCATTTGTATGCCGTAGGCGAGTGTGCCGCCATGTATCACGGAGCAAACCGATTGGGCGGTAACTCTTTGCTGGCTGCGATTTACAGCGGTAATGTTGCAGCAAAAGCAATTAGCAGTCTGCCGGAGAACAAAGACTATCCCGACTTTAGGGACTATATTTCTGCGCAGGAGCATGTGCTCGAAGAGCGGCTTGCGTCTAAAAGCCGTTTTTCCGCAGTCTATATTCGTCAGGAGATCGCAAAACTGCTGAACAGCTGTCTCGGCATTACCCGTACAGAAGCAAAGCTGCTCGAGGGTATCCGGAGTGTGGATTATTATATCTCTATCAGTGAAAAACTGGTGTACGATGCGGATGTATCCCCTTATATCGGATACTCCCTGCGGCCTATGTTGCTCCTTGCCCGTGCGATCCTTACGAGCGCACTTGCACGCAGGGAAACACGCGGTGCACATATCCGCGAGGACTATCCCGAACGTAGTGATGAATTTGCCGTTTGCTCGCTTTGCGATTACCAAAACGGCGAATACCGCATCTCATATGGAAAGGAGGACAAGTTATGATCGTAAAAATCAAACGCCAGCGCACCTCCGATTCCGCTCCTTATTGGCAGAGTTTTTTATATAACGGTCCTCTGCATGTGACTGTTTCGGCGGTGCTGGATGCCCTCAATTATACCGATGATTTGTTTGATACCGAAGGAAATCCCGCGGAGAGGATACAATGGGAATGCAGCTGTATGCAGGCGATCTGCGGTGGCTGCGCTATGGTGATCAACGGGGTTCCTGCACTTGCCTGCAATACCTTTGCCGATGAGGTGAAGGGAACGGATTTGGTGCTTGAGCCGCTGAGTAAATTCCCTGTCGTAGCTGATCTCGTTGTGGATCGCAACGTGATATATGAAAATCTGAATCAGGCGAAAGCGTATATCGAGAGCATTGCCGCAAGTGACAGGAAGCATCACGGGCATCAGTATTCGGTTGCCAAATGCCTGAAATGCGGACTCTGTCTTGAGGTCTGTCCGAATTATCATCCCGGTGGGGCATTTTTCGGCGCGGTTTTTGCCAACGAAAGCTATCTGATCGCAAGTCAATCCAAGGATAAGCCATCTCAGTTCGTAAAAGAATATAAGACGCATTTTGGCGCAGGATGCTCGAAAGCATTGTCCTGTCAGACTGTGTGTCCTGTTGGGATTGAAACGATTACTTCCATTATGAAGATGAACCGAACATAAAAAACGATATCCGGGGCCATTTGGCTCCGGATATTGCAATTTCATGCGGAAGCTTGTGACGCGTTACGAACGGCTGGAAAATACTGCTGCATTGCAGGCGTTCGATTTGGCTTAGCGCTCCCTGAGGATTCAGATTCTTTAACGACACTCCAACCAAAAAACCTCTGAAATCGGCTGATTTCAGAGGTTTTTTCTTGATTCGGCGTAGGATTTGCAGAATAGCCAGCCTTTTGGGTCGGATACCTGTTCTT
>RHMF01001821.1_pt1 | contig 17439 bp, 18 predicted proteins | sample 5365151 | NCBI WGS metagenome assembly RHMF01 (sample SAMN10266501, study PRJNA497801) | feces metagenome | isolation source: feces | host: Bos taurus | place: China: Prairie of Fairy Mountain | collected 2017-08-14 | reverse complement strand
CAAAAAAGCCAAACTCACAACCCAACCAAAAGAAAACACCACCCAAGTAAGCCTACGCCAATTAGACCAAATAGAAAAAGACAAAAAAGTCATAACAACCAACATCTTTGACAAACAACGCATACATTGGGGCGACACAACTCATCACCAAGGCCCAATGCCACTTGACACAACCCTACACTTTGCAGGAGGAACCCTAATTCTTAAAAAAATAAACCTAAAAAACCTACCCGACCATTACCAAATCTTTGCCGAACTAACAACACAATCCTCAGGCGATGCTTACGATCGTACAGGAAGTATCTTCATAATCCCACAAGACAGCATCACCTTCTATGACGCACTCACCAAAGGCATAGACGCAGTGCCATACTTCACAAGCAAAAAAGGCAGTAAATACCAAGGAATGACAGCCACACCACACTACACCCCGATAGTAGAACTCATACGCTTCTTTACACCATTTGGAGTAGGACATTTCAACGACCGAGTACAAATAGACGGTTTAGAATGGCAAGAAGAAGTCTATTACAAACAAGAAATCACCGACCTTAGAAACTACTTACAAGGCGAAGTCCTAATAGGAGCATTCATAGGCAATTATGACGGAGGCGGACACCTGCTAAGTCTTGATATAAAAGCCTATCCGGGCGATTATGTAAACCAATCCTCAAACAAAAAACAATGGATATTGCCACTATTCAACACTTGCAACGTAATGGAAATGGCAGGACAAAACTATCCTCACTTCTTCGACACCGATACCCTTAGTGTAAGCTTTGAAATTCCAGAAGGCGTAAAACAACTCCGTCTTCGCTACATCACAACAGGCCACGGAGGTTGGGGAGGAGGCGATGAATTTAACCCAAAACCAAATAATATAATAATAGACGATACAATAACATATCAATACACACCATGGAGAGAAGACTGTGGACGCTATCGTGAATGGAATCCTGTTTCAGGTAACTTTTGGAATGGACTTTCCTCCTCAGACCTATCACGCTCAGGTTGGTGTCCAGGCACAGCAACACAACCTACATACATTTATCTTGACAATCTAACACCCGGCAAACACACCATAAAGATAGCAATTCCACAAGGAGCAGCCGAAGGAGGAAGTTTCAGTTCTTGGAGCGTATCAGGCGTATTGATAGGCGAATAATCACAAAACTTAAAAGGAGGGCTTTAACCCTCCTTTGTTTTTTTTAGTCTTACTTATTTTACAACAAAAATCACATCTGCTAAACTCTTGTACTGTTTACTCTTAAACTTAAAATTTATTTCTTTCAAAGATTTTTCATTAAAATTATCAAGATAATTTTCTACCTTATCCTTTATCAATGTAAATGCCCGTTTCATTTTCCAAGACTCATTCATGTTCGTAGGATCAACAAGAATTAGAAATAGTCTATTTTCAGCACCAAAACGCATTTCTCCTTGATTCTCATACAACCATGTCATAAGTTCCTCTATATGGGACTGAGCATAAGCAATAACTTCTTTCCTTTTGTTTTTTAATTCTTCAAGAATATCATTCCTTCCAATTTCTGCTAGTTTCTCAGACAAGGTGTAAAGTTGTTGCGAATCAGTTTGAGTACGATCTACTATAATGCCTACCTCTTTTGCTTTATGTTTCAACCAAGTAAGTTCTTTTTTTCCTAACTTTTCTCTCAGTTTTTCTTCCATATATTGATTTGGGAAAAATGTAACTTTCAAATCTATTGGATTATTATTCAAAAAGAAATCAACACTTTTTATTTCTCCAACAGCTGAAATGACATTTTTGTGTTGTTTAAAAAGTGATTCAATTAAATAAGAAGTCCAATTATTATACCAACTTGTTTGAACATAATTCCACGCATTATCAGCTATCTCATTTTGTTTGCTCTGTAATTCATCGTAATCGCTAATTACTTTAATATATCTACTTACAAGATGTTTATCCAATGAATTATTCTGATCTCCTCCCCAAGCATAATGATGTACTTTGTATAAATCATCCTTTAGTTTTTCCTCATCTATGCCAATCGTTTTATACCATTCATTGTTTCTATTATTTAAGAATGAATCAAGTAATTCCATAGCATTAGACATAGTTTCAAGCTTTTCAAACAATTCTACTTTTTGCTCTGCAATTTTAGATGAAGTCAAAGTAATATTATTATTTTTAAGAAATTGTTGAATTTGTTCTCTTCTACAAATAGCTCGTACCTTTAACCACAACAAACCATTTTCATTATTATTAAACGCAAAAAGGTTATTATTTCTAAAGTCGCTATCCCATTTTTCAAAATTTGTCATAATATTAAGAATTAATTGTACACACTAAAAGTATTTCACTGCTACCTGCGACACTACCCTTTCCACCTCGTTGTGAATTGTAAATTTTTCTTTCTACTTTAACATTACGATATGACTTTATTAGATCAATCATAGTTTCAATATCTGGAAAACTACGATCATTATAACTTACTAACCAAGTTGGAATATGATTAGCACGTTCAAACATCAATTTGAGATTACATATAACCTCACTATTTTTATCAAATCCACTATATTTTTTAGGTTCATATCGTTTTGTTCCATTTACAAATTGTTTATCTTTCCAATACTCAACATATGTTTCTAATAAATGATAAAAAGATTGATAATCCGCATGGCTATTGCAATAAGGAGGATCAAAATACACCAAATCCAAACCATCTAACTTTGGTAATAGATCTAAAATATTTTCATTATAACTTTTATTTTCTTGCTTATTATCAAATACAGCCGCATTATACTCAGGTAATAAATCTAAAAAAATATCTTTTAAAGGACGTATTAAACTACGATTACGTTTAACTCGAATAGGATCTGATGCATAGATCATTGCTTGTTTATGAGCAAAATGTCCCATTGTTACTTTTCTTGTCATACTTCTACACATTATAGACAATGCCAAAGCCTGCTTATATGAATTATCTAATTTATGTATATTACTACGAAAGCTATCTGCAAACATTGAATCCTCTTCTAAAAAGAACAAGTTTGTAAACAAATCTTTCATCAAACTATACTCTATTGGATTACTATTAGGTGAAAATAAGATGTTAATATCGGAAGTTTCCAATTTGTTATTAGTATTTTCAATGAGTGCTTTTCCTATAAAGTTATTAAAACTAAGAAAATCATTTGTTATAACTTTTTTACCCAATTGTTTAAACATATAAGCTATTGACTGAGAACCAGAAAAAGCATCTAAAACAGTAGTTGTGTTTTCTGGTATAAATTGGGCGATCCAACTTCTATGAATATGTTTTGCGCCCAAATATTGCGGAGTAGGAAATTTATAATCTAAATATTTAGTCTCTTCAAATAACATAAACATCACTTTGAAGGCAAAAATACTCATTTTTTATCAATTACAAAAAGTTTTAAATAAGTTTATTTTTAAACAAATGCTTTAATCACAAAACTTAAAAGGAGGGCGTTAACCCTCCTTTGTTTTTTACTCAATAATGCCTTTGACTTTTAGGTCGGCTTCTTGGTATTTCACCTTGGCTAAGGTGCGTTTGAAGCTTGAACTTGGTAAGAAACGACAAGTGAAACGTGTAATGGTGCTTGCGTCCACTTTTTCGGCTTCTTCTTGCGACTTCGCTCTTATGGTAGGGGAGAAGGTGCCTAAAAAGCCTAATTTCACTGCGCTACCGTTTAAGATTGTGTTGCTGATTTCCATCTCTAAGGCTTTTAATACTGCTAACACATCGGCATAGCTGATTGTTGTTGAATTGCTGATTGAACCTGCAATGGAATCTAAATCCACATCTTGACCTCTGAAAAGGCGTGCAACATATCTTTCTCCTGGATTGTTTCCTAATAGAATGTTGCGTTTTACTGTTACGTACTTAATCATAATGTTTTAATTGGTTTTTGGTTAATAAATTATTTAATTACTTCTTTTTGCACTAAGTTTGAGAGTTTATAACCGTTCTTTGCCGAAACGTTACCTCCAATAAACGAGGCAATGGTGGTTAAAATCACTATCACAAACTCAATGATTCTTTTCCAATTTGGACTTTGTGTGTTTTTCATAAGCTTTAATGTTTTAATTGATTTGCAATGCAAAGATAAGTGCTTTTTTTAGTTGCTACAATAGGGTGAAAGAAGTTGGTTGAAGTTGGTTTAAGTTGGTTGAAATTAATTTAACTTAGTTTAATTTAGTTGAATTTAATTAAAGTAGAATTTGAAGTAATATCTTCTTCCCATTTATAGTGAATCATCTCTGCCATTTGACTCTTTAATCTCTTGGAATAATGCTCATAATATAGCCCTATCACTCTTTCATCTCCTGTGTCTCTGTTTTTTGCAACCTCTATCAAACTGCTATAATTAGAATACATCTCTACTAAGTCTCTTCTGAAAAAATCTTTTGCGTGTTTGTTGAAATCGTTGTTCACTTTATGGATTATAAACACATTGTCTGCCATATTACTTAGGTCATAACTGCCCGATATGTCGCTCTTTCTCACAATTCCAAAGGATTTTCTTGGGTGGGCAACTAAAATAATGTGAATGCTTTTCTTACGTGCAAAGTCTGCTAATTCTTTTATGAAATTGCTTTGTTGTTCATACTTCTCTGAGGCTAAGTTCACTAAATTCATACATGCCATATTGTCTAAAACAACTAATTGCACTTGTTTTTCTTCAACCAATTGTTTTATGTTTTGAAAGAGAGTGTCCCAATTGTTGCCGTTTGCATTGTTGTAGATGAAAAGACGCTCATTTAAATTCTTTTCTATCAAACTATTGTTTTCCTTTGTGTCTTGATGAAGTCCACGACTCACTAAAAGAAACCATGATTTCAATCTCCAAGCTTGCATCTCACCGGAGAAAAGTCCTACTTTAAAGTCTTTATCGCAAATGTTTAATATTGTGTTGATTAAAAACACGCTTTTTCCACAACCATTGATGCCTGTAAGAACCGAAAGACCTCCTGAGGCTAATCCTCCGTTAAGACTTCTGTCCAATTCATTATATCCTGTTGGAATGCGAAGAATGTTATCTGCCTCCGGGGAGGTGATTTTCTCAAAGCCTAACCAGATTTCTTCCTCAGGAGCTTGGCTTTGTTGCAAATCCACATAGTCTTTTGCTTCATATTGCTGCTTTCTGTGAACAGGAGGTTCAAAAAGCTCACGAAATTCCTTCCAATGATAAGAAGAACAAGAGTTATGAAAACATTTAAAGCCTACACGTCCATCGTCAAACTCAAATACGGCAGAATCGGGGCTTTTATGCTCGCTGTTGAACGGACATTGTTCTAAGGTATATTTCCTACCCCCGGCAATAGAACGTTCCTTATAAGCGATATTATGCTTATTTAAGAAGTCTTTTGCACTGAATCTGCCTCTTCCGTAATTGTTTTCTTGACAAGGACGATTTGTTTTTGTCATAAAAGCAGAGACAATCTTTTCAAAATAACTCGTTTGAATAGGGATTATTCGTTCGGGAATATGTTTGAAACAACTTGTGCGATGAGGAGTAAGAGGAGTGTGAGGACCTTTATGAGTGAGAGTTCCGTAAAGCTTAGTTAGACGCGCACGATTGCAGACTTGTGTGTCAATAGTAACCTCTTCGGTGGAGAAAAGCATAGAAATGACCTTGGTGAAATCCTTTACCAAATTATCGGTTTGATTATTGACCTCCATATTACAAGGCAACATAATGTGATAGCCATTGCCCGAAACGCAACCTATGTAATTGGAAAAACCATTGTAGAATAAAAAATCCCACACTTTCTTTGCAACAAGATTTGCAGCGTTTAACTCTTCAAGGGTAGAGGAAGTGTTGCTCTTTCTCACAGGATCAAAATCCAGCATCACCCAACGTCTTCTTTTAATATGCTCGTCCTTGATGGAATTCTTACTTGGAGCAAACTTATCCAAACAACCAATTGTTCTCATCGTACCCTCCAAATGATAATACTCAATCTCATTAAAGATAAAATACCAATTCAAATTCAAATGCTCCTTTGCCTCTATGGCGTTAATCAAACTGCCCACGTCTTTAAACCAACCAGAGTAGCAACGATGCACTCCATCAACGTTTCCAATTCCACGAATTTCGGCCGCCGCCAAATTGAAAATATTAAAACAATTATTTAAATCTTCTAATCTCATAAAATTTCTTTTTTATTTTTAATTTTTTCTAATTATATTAATTATTATATTAATTATTATATATATTATTATTGTCTGCATACTGTGCAGGGTAGTCTGCATACTGTGCAGAGTAGTCTGCATACTGTGCAGGGTAGTCTGCATATTTTGTGTTTTGAAAATCAAAGAAAATTTTCTTTTTTTCTTGAATAAAAATATTTTTTTCTTTGAAAAATTTTAAAATTTCAAAGACTTTTCTTTCTCCTACTCCAAGAACAGAAGCTAATTTTTCTTTGCTTCCGTAATAACCCTTAGGGAAGCTTTTGATGTAGCTGACAAGCAAAATCTCCTCAGGTTTTAATTTTTTTCTAAGGCTAACTTCCAAACGTCTGATAACCTCTAAATCAACTATGAAATGTGGCATGAGTTCTCCTTTCTTAATTCTTCTTTTATTAATTCAATGTCTTTTTGTGTGTAAAATATCTTTTGTCTTTTTGAAACGGAAAACATATTCAGTTTTCTGCGAATGCGATAGAGAGTGGAATAAGAAATGTCCAATTCTCTTAATACTTCTGATGTTCTTTTCATATCTTAAATATTTAATTGGTTTGTGGTGCAAAGATAATTGTAAAACTTTAAAAAATAGAGTTTTAGAAAACTTTACTTAAACAAGAAGTTGAGAAAGAAAATAAGGCGTTTTGTTAAGAATTGTAAAATAAATATGGTAAAAAATTAGGTAGTATGGAATAAAAAGCAGTAATTTTGTAACCTCGTAAGGAAGTTTTTAAGGAAAAAAAGAAAATTAATAAAGTTTTTGTTTTTAAGAAAGTGAATATCAGTTTATTAAATTTAAGGAGGAGGTTATGCCAGAAGCAGAGGATAAGGATAAAGAGAAGGATAAAGAAAGGATTGTGCCAAATGATATAGTTTGGCATGAGGCTTTGCTTAAAGAAGTGTGTGAGGAATGGCTTAGAACATATTCTTCCAGTGATGTTGAAATTAATGTTGTTTCTGGATTCTTTAAAGGTGAGATTGAGAAGTGTGATATTGGTTTTAAAGATGTGATTTCTGATGCTGATTTAATAAGAATTGGTTTTCTTCTTGGTTTAAGTTATGATAAACAAAACATTGTTTTTAAGAAATATCGCAATTCTCAGGGGCGTAAGAATAGATTGAATAATAATCTTTGTCCAAAGAATAAGGAAAGTTTTTTAGGGAGTGATGAAAGAGTTGATAAATTGAGTGAAATTTTGCAGAAGAATGGTTGTGGATTTGTTGCAACTAATGTTTTAGAGGATAGGATACGGAAGTTGAACGCTTATAAGCATAAAGAAGAAGTTAAGTTAGATGATTTGAAGGCTGAATTGGAGAAGAGGAAGAGGGCGATTGAGCTTTATGAGCAAAGGGTTGCCTCTTGTGAAAACGAAAAAAGGAGATGATTTTTTTTCATCTCCTTTTTCTTTGGCGGGGATTCGAACCCCCGGACCCGTGAAGATCAACGGTTTTCAAGACCGCCGCATTCGACCACTCTGCCAACTTTCCGTGTGCAAAGGTACGACTATTTTTTATTCTGCCAAATTTTTCTTAAACTTTTTTTGCTGTGATTAATCTGTCTTTTCCTCTAAGGTCTTTATAGACAGTGGTTTCATAGCCTTTATTTTTATAGATTAATTCTGTTTCTTTTGCTAAAAATTCATTGATTTCTATGTAGAGAATGCCGTTTTTTCTTAGGTTTCTTTCACAAAAGTCTAATATTTTTTTGTAAAATATCAATGGGTCTTCATCGCTTACAAAGAGTGCAAGGCTTGGTTCGTAGCAAAGGACGTTATTTTTCATTAATGCCTTTTCACTCTCTCTTACGTATGGGGGATTCGATACTATTATGTCGTAGTTTTGGTCTTTTGTTTCGTCTTCTAAGAGGTTTGTGTGTATTATGTTGATTGGAGTGGAGTTTAAGAGGGCGTTGTCTTGACTTGTCTTTATGGCTTCTTGGCTATATTCAAAGGAATAGATGTCGGCTTGTGGCAGGGCTTTTTTTAGTCCTATGCTTATGCAGCCACTGCCGGAGCATAAATCGGCTATTTTGAGCTTAGGCTTGTGTTTGTTTTCTTCTATTATGCGTTGTGTGATTTCTTCTGTCTCTACTCTTGGGATTAGGACGTGAGGAGTGATTTTTATTCTTACATCAAGGAAGTCTTGATAGCCTATTATTTGTTGAAGGGGTTTTTCTTTTTTGAGGTCTTTGATGGCAAAGTTGATTTTCAATAGTTCCGATTCGCTTACTCTTAGAGAGTTTTTCTCACTTAGAATTTTTATTAAACTAAATCCTGTAAAGTGTTCTATTAGAGTGTGTATCATTGTACGAATTTCGTTGTTTTCGTATATGGTGTCTAATTCTTTGTAGGCAAAGTCTATAATATCTTTTACTTTGTTTGATGCTATTCTCATTTCTTTTTTTTAATTTTGTTGTGCAAATTTACAAATTTTAAATCTTTATGCAAGAAGATGAAAGATATATAAGACGTTGTTTTGAATTAGCTTTGTTAGGTAGGGGGAATGTCAGTCCTAATCCGAGAGTTGGAGCTGTTGTTGTTTATCAAGGTCAGATTATTGGAGAGGGTTATCATAGGAAATATGGACAGGCTCATGCAGAAGTGAATGCGATTGCTTCGGTTAAGGATAAGTCATTGTTGAAAGATAGTACGATTTATGTTAATTTGGAGCCTTGTTGTCATTGGGGTAAAACTCCACCTTGTGCTAATTTGATTGTGGAGAGTGGAATAAAAAGATGTGTGATAGCAAATAAAGACATTAATCCAAAGGTTTATGGTGGAGGAATTAAACTCTTGCAAGATAATGGAGTAGAGGTAGTCAGTGGAGTGTTGGAAAAGGAGGGGTATTTTCTTAATAGAAGGTTTTTTACTAATCAAAAGTTTCATCGTCCTTATGTGATTTTGAAGTATGCTCAAAGCTTAGATGGTTTTATTGCTCCAAAGTCAAAGCAAATGGGGAGTTGGATTAGTGGAGAGGCGATGAGAGTGTGGGTGCATAAGCAAAGGACTGAGGAAGATGCGATAATGGTGGGTTATAATACGGTTTTGTCGGATAATCCTCAACTTAATGCAAGGCATTTCTATGGTCGTAATCCTAAAAGAGTGGTTTATGATAGAGATTTGATGCTTGAGGGCTCTTATAATGTGTTTGATGGTAGTCAGCAGACTTTTATTCTCAATCATAAGAAGGAAGCTGTGGAGGGAAATAATGTCTTCTTAAAGATAGGCAGGCAAGGAGGTCTTGTTTCTCAAATGCTTGAAAGGCTTTATGAGCAAAAGGTTTGTTCGCTTGTGCTTGAAGGTGGAAGAGGTTTGATAGATATGTTTTTAAAGGAGGATTTATGGGACGAGGCAAATGTTATTGTGGGAGGAAAGATGTTTTATGAGGGTGTGAGGGCTCCTGAATTGACTTGTGGGTTTGTTAAACAAGAAAGGGTTGGTGAGGATATTTTGAATTTATATCTTAATCCAAAATATTTTTAATGAATTATTTTGTAATTTTGTAGAAAAAATTTTAGGAAGGTGCAGATAATAACATTGACAACAGATTGGGGATTATCAGATTATTATGTGGGTGTTGTTAAAGGAAGACTTTATTCAATGATACATGATGTTTTGGTGGTGGATATAACGCATGGCATTTGTGATTATGATATTGTAAAGACGGCTTTTATTGTAAAAAATGCTTGTTGTGAGTTTCCTGAGGGTAGTATTCATATTATAGATGTTAATAGTTACGAACAAGGTGAGACAAATTATTCTAAGGCTCGTCCTTATCTTGCTGTTAAACATAATAATCAGTTTTATATCTGTACTGATGACGGTATGCCTTCTGTTGTCTTTGGTAATGATCCGGTAGAGATTGTGGAAATTGATTTGTTTAATGAAACGGATTATTATACCTTTTCAGCCTTGGATTTGTTTCCAAAGGTTGCGAAAATGATTGCTGAAAATAATTCAATCGATAAGGTAGGCAGAAAGATAAATCAATTCTATAATCTTGTGCCTCAAACTCATTTCATCTTGACTGATAATAATACGGTTATTAAAACTCAGGTTATTTATGTGGATAATTATGGAAATCTTTTTTTGAATATAAAAGACATTGAGTTTAACGAGATTAGAAAGGATAGAAGTTTTGTTATCAGAATCGGAATAGGAAAAATTACTAAGATTTCTTCCTCTTATGCCGATGTTGCAATAGGTGAGCTTTTGCTTACTATTTCTTCTTCAGGTTATTTGCAGATTGCTTTAAGGGAAGGCAATTGCAGTGGTCTTATGTCTATTAAAAGAGGTGATACAATAACGATTACTTTTGATGAATAAAGCTCGCAATTTCTTTTATTGCTAATATACTTCTACATGTTTGGCAATCTATCAAAGAAGAGTTGATTCCTAATACTTTTTTCTCTTTTACAGCTTTTAAATCCTTATAAGGAGAAGTGTTAATGAAGTCGTTTAAGTCTTCTTGTCTAACTATTATGTAATCAGGTTGATTGGAAAATAATTCTTCTTTACTATAAGACCAATTTGAAACCTTGTTTGCAATGTTTTTTCCTCCCGATAGTTCTATTATTTCATTGATGTAGGTGTTTTTTCCTGCGGTAAAATCGCCTGTTGCTCCATAGCCTACTACGTAATATATGCTTGGTTTGTTAGAGGTGTTGTGATAGGTGGTTTTTATCTCGTTTAATTCTTCTTTCATATTGTTTATCAAAGAGTCGGCTATTTCTTCTTTTGAGAATATCTTTCCTAATATCTCTAAGGTGTTGAAAACGCCTTCTACATTACTTCTTTCTGGTAGGCAGATTATGTTTATGCCTGCTTTCTCTATGCTTTCTACCATATCTTTTCTAACCATTGAGGAGGTGATGACGATTTGAGGTTGTAGAGATATGATTTGTTCAAGACTTGCATCGGTTATTCCTCCAAGAGAGGGAATTTCTAAGGCTTGTGGGGGATAATTACAAAATTTTGTCCTTCCTATTATTTTTTCTCCTACGCCTAAGTCAAATAAGATTTCGGTTATTCCGGGTGAGAGTGAGATAATAGTTTCTGGATTAAGTGTTAGTTTAACTTCTCTATTGTAATAGTCTGTAAATTCTATGATTTTTTCATTTTTTTCTTTACTTTTTTCTGTTTTTTCTTTGTTTTTTTCAGAAAATTCTTGACAAGAAAAAAGCATTCCTATCAGTAGTATTATTAAAGTATTCTTTTTCATAAATCTTAGTTTTGTTTGCAAAGATATGAATAAAAATATTATTTTTGCACTATGAGATATTTTTTACATTTGGCTTATAATGGGGCTTATTTCCATGGTTGGCAAATTCAAAATGGGCAAACGAGTGTGCAAGAGTCTTTGCAAGAGGCTTTGAGGCATATTTTAAAACAAGAAATTGAGCTTACGGGTTGTGGAAGGACGGATAGTGGTGTGCATTCAAGTGATTTTTATGCTCATTTCGACTATAAGGATTTGACCGATAGTGAGATTGAGGGTGTGGTGTTTCGTTTGAATAGGTTTTTTACTCATGAAATCTTGATTTATGGTTTGTATAGAATGAAAGAGAATGCTCATGCTCGATTTGATGCTGTGAGTAGGACGTATAAGTATTATATTAGTGAGGAAAAACAGCCTTTTAATAATGATTTTGTGTATTATCACCCTTGGAAATTAGACATTGATAAAATGAATCAAGCTTGTGAGTTGTTGAAGGGTACACAGGATTTTACTTCTTTTAGCAAACTACACACGCAAGTAAACAATAATATATGCACAATTACATTTGCACAATGGGAAAGAAAGGATAGTCAAATTGTTTTTACAATTACGGCTAATCGTTTTTTAAGAAATATGGTTAGGGCTATTGTTGGCACTATGCTTTTGGTTGGAAGGGGTAAGATAGGTATTGAAGAGTTTGGGCAAATAATAGAAAATAAGGATAGGAATCAAGCAGGAGTGAGCGTTCCGGGTAAGGCTTTGTTTCTCTTTAAGGTGGAATATCCTAAGGAATTATACTCCTATGTTGATTAATTTATGTATTTTTGCAAAAAGTTTTGAATATTTTAATACATTTACGATGAAAAAAGTAGTTTTAGGCCTATTGGCTGTTTTAGCAGTTTGCTTTGTTTTAGAATCTTGTGCACACAAGACTTGTGATGCTTACAGTAGTGTAAATCATCAACCAAGAGAGATTTTAAGATAATAAAACAGGCTTACTCTATTATGAGAGAGATGGGGCAGTGGTCCGAATGCACAATTGTGTTAAGGATTTCTGCTCCTTTTATTTTTGTTTTAATATTATCACTCACCATACAATAGTCTATTCTCCAACCTTTGTTGTTGGCTCTTGCGTTAAAGCGATAGCTCCACCACGAATAAGCGTCTTTTTTCTCAGGGTTAATAAAACGAAAGCTGTCTATCCAACCGCTATTGATGAAGTTTTCCATCCATTCTCTTTCTTCGGGTAGGAATCCTGAGTTGTTTGCATTGCGAATAGGGTCGTGTATATCAATCGCTCTATGACAAATGTTGTAGTCTCCACAAAGAATAAGATTAGGTCTTTGATTTCTTAGGTTGTTTACATAGTTTTGAAAATCCTCCAACCATTTCATTTTAAAGTCTTGGCGTTCTTCTCCACTTGTTCCCGAAGGGTGATAGACGCTTACTATGGATAAATCTCCAAAATCACATCTTATAAATCTTCCTTCATTGTCATAGTCTTCTATTCCCATACCATAAATCACATTATCGGGCTTTTGTTTTGTAAGGATTGCAACTCCACTGTATCCTTTCTTCTTTGCTGATAGGCTATAACATTCATATCCTAAGGCGTTAAATTCAAAAACGGGTATTTGTTCGCTTTGTGCTTTGGTTTCTTGAATGCAAATCACATCGGGATTTTCTTCTTCTAACCATTGTGCAAATCCTTTGCCGACAGCTGCTCTTATGCCGTTTACGTTATATGATATTATTTTCATAAGTCTTTGTTTTAATTCTAATTTTCTTGCAAAAATAAAAAAATATCAATGAAAAGTATTTTTGTATCAAAAAAAATTAATAAGTTTGTAATCGGATATGCAATTGAAAAAACTATTAAATTTAATTAGAAGGATTGATTTGAATCCTTATTATAAGGCTTTTATGCTTTGGAGATTGAAAAACCTTACGGAATATCAATTTGTGATTATTCTTAGTTTGGTTGTTGGTCTTTTAAGCGGGCTTGCTTCTGTTGTTTTGAAGAATACTGTGCATTTTACTTATGAGTTGATTAGTGGATTCTCTTGGTTTTCTGCCGATAGGGGTAATGTTTTGTTTCTTATCTATCCTACAATTGGTATTATACTTACTGTTATGTTGATAAAGTACTTTATTAAGGACGATTTGTCGCATGGGGTAAGTAAGGTTATGTATTCTATTTCTCGAAAGAATGGAAGATTGAAGTTTCATCATTGTTGGTCTTCGGTTATTACCTCTTCTATCACAGTTGCTTTTGGAGGAAGTGTGGGATTGGAGGCTCCGATAGTTTTAACTTGTAGTGCAATTGGTTCAAACATTAGTAGGTTTTTCCGTATTAGTAGAAAACACGCTATAACTCTTCTTGCTTGTGGAGCAGCTGGTGCAATAGCTGGGGTTTTCAAAGCTCCTATTGCAGGAGTCTTGTTTGCCTTTGAGGTTTTGATGATTGATTTGACTCTAAGCGTTGCTACTCCTCTTTTACTCTCGGCTCTTAGTTCGGCTTTCATCTCTTATTTCTTCTTTGGTCAAGGGGTGCAGTTCTATTATAAGGTGGATACGCTTTTTGAGCTTTCTAAAATTCCTGCTTTTGTTCTTTTGGGAATCATTTCGGCTTTTATGGCTCTTTATTTCCTTAGAATCAATCGTTGGGTGAGTAAAAAGTTTTCTAAATATAAACAATCAACTAAGATAATTGTTGGAGGCGTGGTTTTAGGTTTGCTTGTCTATATTTTTCCTCCTCTTTTTGGTGAAGGATATTCGGCTTTGACTGCTCTTTTGAATAATGATTCTGAGCTAATGTTTGAAAATAGTTTCTTTCACCCTTATGTGGATAATGAACTCACGTTTTTGATAGTTTTAGTTGCCATTGTGTTCTTTAAAGCCATAGCAACTGCTGTTACTTGTAGCTCAGGAGGAGTTGGAGGCACCTTTGCACCAAGTCTTTTCTTAGGAGGATTTGTGGGATTCTTTGTTGCAAGGGTGGTGAATCTCTCTGGACTAATCAATGTGGCTGAAAGTAATTTTGCCTTAGTGGGAATGGCAGCCGTTATGGCGGGTATAATGCACTCTCCTTTGACTGCTACTTTCCTTATTGCGGAAATCACAGGTGGATATGCTTTGTTTACGCCACTTTTGATTGCAACTACTATTGCATACCTTGTTGTAAAACCTCTAACTAAGTATTCTATTTATGCAGCTCCTCTTGCAGAAAAGGGAGATCTTTCTACTCACAATAAAGATAAAAATGCTTTGAATTATATAGACGTAAAAAAATTAATAGAAACTAATTTTGTGAATCTAAATCCAGAAGCAAAGTTAAAAGACATAGTAGAGGCTGTTAAAATCTCTTCAAGAAGTATATTTCCTGTGGTAGATCAGGAGAATTATTTTAAAGGGGTGGTGGTTTTAGATTCTGTGCGTTCTATTTTGTTTGAAAGAGAGCAATATGATAAGATTTACATTAAGGATTATATGCAATATTCCGATAGTTTTATTGTAGATGTGAATGAATCAATGGAGAAGATTGTAGAGAAGTTTAAAATCTCTGATCGTTACACCTTAGTTGTGGTGGAAGATGGTAAATATTTAGGATTTATTTCAAGAGCTAATATATTTTCTGCATATCAAAAATATATAAGAGAATTTTCAAACGAATAAAAACATAAGAATAATATGAAAATAGCAGTAGTTGGAGCGACAGGACTTGTAGGTGGATTGATGTTAAAGGTACTTGAAGAAAGAGGTTTTGCAAAAGAGGAAATCTTTGTTGCAGCCTCAGAAAAGAGTGTAGGTAAAAAAATAAAATTTTCAGATAGAGAACTCACCGTTCAAAGCGTTGAGGAAGTAATAGAACAACAATGCGATTATGCAATCTTTTCGGCAGGGGGAGCAGCTTCAAAAAAATATGCACCTTTATTTGCTTCAAAAGGTACAGTGGTGATTGACAACTCCTCGGCTTGGAGAATGCAAGATGATGTGCCACTTGTAGTGCCGGAAATCAACCCTCACACAATAAAACCAGAAAGTAAGATAATAGCAAATCCGAATTGCTCGACCATACAAATGGTTTTAGCTCTAAGCCAACTTCATAAAACATACGGAATTAAAAGAATAGTAGTTTCGACCTATCAAAGCGTAACAGGAACAGGCGTAAAAGCAGTTAATCAATTAGATTCAGAGAGATATTCTAAGGAGTGCGAAAAGGCATATCCACATCAAATATTTGAAAACATACTTGTTCACGGAGGAGATTTTCTTTCAGATGGATATACTACCGAAGAAGAAAAACTCGTTAAAGAAACGCGAAAGATATTTGAAGATTCCACAATAGCAATCACTGCAACCGTTGCACGAGTGCCAGTAAAAGGAGGACATAGTGAGTCGGTAAATGTGGAATTTAATAAACCTTTTGAAATAGAAGATGTTTATAAACTATTAGAAACAACAAAAGGCGTAGTAGTAGAGGATAATCCAAAGGAAAATCTTTATCCAATGCCACTAAAAGCAGAAGGTAAAGACGAAGTATTTGTAGGAAGAATAAGAAGAGATAATTCCATAGAAAACGGTCTTAACCTTTGGATTGTAGCCGATAACCTAAGAAAAGGAGCTGCCACTAATGCTGTTCAAATATTAGAATATTTGACAAAGAAGTAAAGAATTAATGAAGAAAAACATTTCAATCCTTACCCTATTGTTGATTTCTATCTTAGCAATAGGGCAAGATAGAAATTTAAACTCATATTCTATTTTTACTCAAAGCGGTTGGGTTTTGCCAACTAACAATTACGTAAGAGGAGAGAATAACCTATATACTCCAATTTCACAAATCTATTCACTTTCCATAAGATATGAAAGACAAACCGATGGCTCACAGCCTTGGCATCAACTCTATGACTATCCAAGCTATGGATTAGGAATATATATTGCCGATTTCAATCTAAGAAATCAACTCGGCACTCCAATAGCTCTTTATGGATTTTTTAGCAGCTACGTAATAGAAAAACCAAAATGGAGTTTAAAAACAGAAGTATCAGCAGGTCTTACATTCAATTGGCAACATTTCTCACCCGAAACACCTTTAAATGACGCAATGGGTGGAGCAATGTCGTGTTATATTGATGCAGGAATGAGTGCGTATAGATTGATAGGAAAAAAACTTGAAATAGGAGCAGGATTATATTTCACACACTTTTCAAACGGAGCAATGAAAAAACCAAACAAAGGAATAAACGCCTTTGCACCAAAGTTTATATTAAAATATAAGCCATACGGAAATGTAGAATACAAGACAAGTCATTTGCCAAACTTTGAAAGCAAAATAGAAGACCTTACTTCAATCTTCATAGGCTCACACAATGTTCTCACAATCTTACCACGCAACCAAGTAGATAAACAATACAATAGTCATTCCTACATAGTCTTAGGCTTAGACAAGAGATGTTTAAAAACTCTTACACCAAAACACTCCTTAGGCATAGGCGTAGGTTTAGGATATAATCAATACGTAGGCACAACCTATTATGTAGAAGATAGACAAATGGTAATAAGAAAAGCAAACCTAATGGAGAGGTTCAATTTGAGCGTATATTTGAGTTATGAATACAAAATACACAAATTAAACGTATTCATAGAGCCTTGTTACTATGTATATAAAAGCATATATGATAACAGTAAGAGTTTCTTTCAACGAATAGGCTTGCGTTATCAAATCACAAAAGATTGGTTTTGCTCTATTGGATTAAGAGCAGAGAATTTCAGCATAGCCCAATACATAGAATGGGGCATAGGACTAAGAATGTAAAGAAAAAAACAAAGAAATAATTTCAAAAATCAAAGAAAAATTAAATTTTTTCTTTGATTTTTTTATTTTTTCTTAGGATTATTTTTCTTTTTCTTAGAATTATAAATTCTTTGTTGTATCTTTGCAAACTTAAACAAATAAACACAAAAAATTAAATGAAGAAAATTTTAATGACATTGGCTATGGCAATGATGACAACATTGCTTGTAG
>RHMF01000449.1_pt1 | contig 17450 bp, 29 predicted proteins | sample 5365151 | NCBI WGS metagenome assembly RHMF01 (sample SAMN10266501, study PRJNA497801) | feces metagenome | isolation source: feces | host: Bos taurus | place: China: Prairie of Fairy Mountain | collected 2017-08-14 | reverse complement strand
TTCTAGAGCGAAGTCCCAATCGGATTGGCTGACGCCAGCATCTCTGAGCCAACCAATCCTTTGGTCGTTTGCCCAGCGACTGGTAGATGTATATTCTTCTTTTTCTTCTACAAGTTCTGGTTCAGGAATTATTGCTGTTCCTGGCTGTTGGTCTTCGCCTCGGCTTTTAAACTCTGAATTTCTTCTCGGAGTTCGAGGTTGCTATTGCGTAGAGCATTGACTTCTGAACGGTCGAAATCTCTGAAGATAAAACCGCTTGCGAAGGCAATGATGCCTACGACGAGAGCTGCAATGAGAATATTCTTACGATTCTCTTTACGGCTGTTATTAAGTTGATATTGTAGGAGAGCAACGTTTCCTTCTTGCTTATTACTCACCTGATTGTTACGCTTGATGTCGTTATTCATATTCCTCCTTTCAAGCATTAGTTATATTTGGCGTACCTTACCAACCATTCTCGGGATTAAGAGGATTTCACCTCCGACAACCTGCTTAACTCATTCTATAGGTTGCCTCGCCAGGATCGCTGACTAATTCCTCTTAATCGGATCTTTGATTGATTGGTAAAGTACAATTGGCTCTAGGAGAGTCCCACCCATAAGCGTCGGTTGCTTCTAATTTCCGAGCGAACCTTTATCATTTCGCTTATGACTTTATTATACTACGAAATGATAAAAATGTAAAGCATTTTGCGTAAAATTGTGATAAAATTGTGATACTTTTTTATGTCTACCTCTATCGACTTAGGCAGTCGACACGATAATATTTCTTGAAATTTTCCCGATTATACATAGTTGTGAAACAGAACATTATGTGATATTCCGTTATAATTTCCTTATAGTCCTTATAGCGTTCTCTGACTTCGGCTTTAAGCATCCAATGGTCTAAGAACGATTTCAGATAATCCACTTCTCCTGGTTTTCCCACCACAAGAACATCGAAATAATCACTCAGTTCCGCCAAGTCTATTAATAACATCGTGTAGTTTTGGCTTGTTTGTGCTAGAAGTAACGCACTATCGACGACGATCAGCCTTTTCTTTGTATGTCTGTCTATAGAATCTACTTTTCCTGTTTTAGGACTCGGCTTATTTCGCATCTTTCGGGTATCTACTTTATATTCCATATAAATTCCCTTGCGTGTTTGTTTCAGTCTTAAATTTAGTTTTGCTCCTCTTGCAGAGAAAGTAAATTATTATATTTGTCTCTAAGGGCTTTATAATTCTCTTCTAATTCCGGAGTAGATATTTTTCGGCTTTTACGGAGGTTCAATTCGGCGACAGTTTCTTCGCCCAATAGCTCGGCATAACGTTTAAGGACTTTAGGCTGGTCAATATCAGGACAATTACATTTACGACAACCAATATGAACATTATCCTCGTCGAATCTAACGCTAATAAACCGCCGTCCTATAAAATGCATAACTACGGCTTCGTCATAAGTCAAACGCTTGCCACACACAAAGCAGAATAGACCATTGTTGAGTTGTGCCTTCAATCTAAGGTATTTAGAAAACAACGAATCGTAATTCTTTATGAGTTTAGAACGGGAATGGTCAGTCTTACGGCTAACTCTCCGCTTGGATCGTTTTTGGGACAAATTGGAGGACTTCCGAATTGGTGGAGTAGGCTGGTTCATCTTGGCAATATTTTTAGGATTAAGTCTACATTGCCATCCTCGGTGAAACTTGTCACCGCAGTATTTGCAACAGCCCAATTTACTCTCAGAGACCAAGCCAGTCTCTCAATTCTTCCTCGTTCATTTTATCCAAATTTTCTACTGTCTCACTTTGCATAGTATCGTAATCGAATATGAACGGCATCTCTAAGCCAATTTCGTCCGCTTCGGCTTGCCAGCCAGCAAATAAAGAAGTCTGTTTAACATAGACATCTTTACCCAGAGCCGTCAATCTATGTGACAACGAAGCGTAAGCGTCGGTGTGACCACACAACTTGCACTGCTTAGTGTAAATATAAGTCCTATTTGCGTTTGCGTTTGCCATTTAGTTTATTCCTTTCGGCAGCAACATTGCGTGTGATTTCTTTCTTCATGAGTACCAAAATACGCCTCATCTGTTCTTCGCCAGGATTCGGCTTATCTACATGTTGGTTCCAAGCACAATTTTTGTCGAACGGATCACAATCACAGATACCACATAAACAAGCGAGCGTCTTTTGTGTCTCTGAACTTATCTTAATCATATTTATCCTTTCGCCGTTATTATTTGCCTTTTATGTTATTTAGTAAATCTTCTTCGGGGTGGTACTTCTTCTGAACGCCAAAAATCTTGCCATACATAGGATTGTTTTTACCCTTCATTCTTTCAGAAATTGCTCGTCTTTGCTCTTCTGACAACTTCTTACCCTTATTTGCCAAACTGATTTTCTTCTTCTGTTCTTCTGACATTGCCTTACCTTTATTCCATGGTTCAGGATGTTTTCCGAACATCGGATTATCTTTTCCAGTTTTAGGGTTCTCTTTGTGATATTGTTTTAGCTTCTCGATCGTCTCGCCAGATGGATGTGTCCCGTAAGCCCAATGCTTTTCTCCAGAAGCCATCCCCCTACCGCCTCGTCTTACATTTAAACATAAGTCGTCTGCTTCATTTAAGTCGCCTATGAAATGTTTTTCTAATTCGTCTAATTCTTTATCTGTTTGGGCATAAGCCAAAACTATCTTCGTTATTTTCTCTTTATTTATTCCTTGTATAGCAGATGTCCATTCCTTACCAAGACCGTAGTATCCGTCTTCTAAAGGATCTTCGCCATTACTATGGTGCTGACCGATATAATATCTGCCGTCCGGCAGGGAACATTTATACACATATCCGCAAAAAGATTTACGATCTTTCAGCGTATTCTGTTTACGCTCGCAATATATACAACGACAACTCCAATTATTAGTGTCGTATAAAGCCTGTTCATCTGTTAATTTATCTACAGGTACCAAGTGTGCAACCATCATTTCTGCAGGCTTCAGCGTCTTTCCGCAAATTGCACAGGGCTTTCCTTTCTTGAAGGCTTTCTTCCTTGCCTTGAATTCCATGTTGGTTCTGTAGTCGAGAGTTTGGTAGAATATGCTCACCTTTTCTGTCTCCTATTCCACAAGTTAAATGATATTTTCCACAAACAGGACAATGGTAAGATCTCTGAATACAACGCTTCGGATATTTGCTGGCATAAATATCAGCCCAAGTATCCGCTAGAATTCTCGAATGATACCGCCGTTTGTGTTTACAAATTTGTATTTCTCGCTCTGAAACCATATTACAAATTGTCCTTCAAGTCTAGTTTCTGATTCATGTTGTTAAGGTTGTTTTGTTCCTGAAGGTAAAATGCTCGGAGTTTTTCTTTCTGTTCGTCTTTAAGGTCTAAACCTTTAATTTCTTCTGCTAACCGCTCTAGAATTCCTTCCGATAAATTGATTCCTTTCTGAATTGCCTTCTTATATAAGTATTGGGGACGATGAAGGTCGAGAGACTCTCCTGTGTCCATATTGTAGTAGATTCTTACGCCATGAATGAGCCGTTCTTGAAATCCTAAATATTCAAACATTTTATCTGCGTCGTGTTGACAACGCCAAGCCTCGAAATGAGCCATTTTTCCTCCTTTATTTTATAACATTGATAATACACCTGTACCACGAGTCACACCAAACATCGGCTTTTCAAACCTTTTAATTCTGTTTAGATGGTCTAGCAGACAGCCGAATTCTTTTTCTCGGAATTCAAACAAGCAGCGGTGTTTAAGGTTTAGGTCTTCCCAGTCTATACCATAAACAACTGATCCTTCGTCTTCGTTTGCACCTAAAATATATTCTCGCAAAAGTGAGCGATAACCTTTTATAGAAGGATCCCACATGGCTGGATGAAATCTTTTAAAGAACTTGGCGATGGCTACGTCTTCTGCCAGCTGACCATTAATTAGTTTTTCTTCGACCTGCTTAAACAAGTCCTGATAAGTGTGATCGTATTCGTTTATGAAATCGACCTCGTTAAACATTCCTTTCCACGGTTTCCCGTCCTTAAATAATATATACTTGTATTGGGGCATCACAACCTCCTTTCCCACTACTTAATGTGTAATGCTCCGAATGTGTATTACCTCCACATTCGTTAAACCCAATTATACGTCATTTTCGCGATTTTGTAAATGCTTTTTATGCTTATTTTACGTATTTTTGTTGCCACCGAGGGCGGTTTCAAACGCTTCGAAATAATCCGGATCTGGCAAGATTTTTGTAATAAATAACACCTTGTCTTTATGAATTTCTCCGTCGGAGGTTAGTGTCGGATCCAACATATCTGGATTATATTGAACGAAGAAACAAGCGTCAGCTCCCGTAACCCAAAGACACCATTGAATTTGGATTTCAATTGGGAGATCTGGCTTACCTGCACAAGCTAAATGGTGCTTTTCTGTGAAGCACTTAATTTCGCAATTGTACTTGATCTTGCCATCCACTATGTAACAGCCGTCTGGTGAGCAGCCAACGTTTTCAATGTCGGTTCTCTTTACGAAGCCGACTTCATCGAATTTAACTCCGCTGTACTGTTCTTCTTGCGACATTTTCTTGTTCAAGAGATTTCGGGCTATTGGTTCCAATTCGAGACCACGCTTAGCAGCCCAGCCTGTTCCTGGATGTTCCAAGCCGTATTCGTAAAGATCTTTCACTTTCTTGAGAGCGTTTTCTCTACCTAGTTTAAGCAAATATTTGGCGGTTGTACCTGTGATACAGTTAGAACGTAATTGGTGCCATTCTTCCGACCTCTGATCCATGTCCAAGATTTCGTAATTCATTACGCTTCCACCTTTTGCTGTCCATAAGATAATTGTTGGTCGCTGTAGCCAATGAGCGTAGCTGCCTTACGAGCTGCGGTGAATGTGTGATCCAACCGCTCTACCAAATTCTGTTGCATAGAAACATCTCTAGTCGCCATTAATATGGATCTTTGTTTTTCCTTCATTTCTGGACGACTGTCGACCCAAGCGGTTCGGTCTGATTCGCTTGATAATTCCTTACGATTCTTTAATTCAATAGACCGTAGTTTAAGGTCGGCTCGCATTTCTTTCTCTTCCTGTTTTAGTGTGTCTAGTTTATCACGTAGTTCTACTAGACGATTCGAGTGCATCCAAATAAGGTAAGGCAGAGAACGGAAGAGTCCTTCCAAATCTTGTACCTCCCAGCGTGGCATTTTATCTGCGTATTGCAGATATTTCAGCGTTACTTCTGGTGCATCCGATTCTCTTGGGATTGGTGGTGTTCCGTTCTCTTTCATATTATCTCCTAGAATGGAATGTTATCGAAACTTATTTCACCTTCAGGAATGTCGTCTGGAATATTCTCTTCCTGTGATTCATTGTGACCAATTTTATTGAACTTGTAGAAGTACAAGCGTTGTTCCCAACGTTCTTTACCTTCTTTGTCAGTATAATGGTCTTTACGGATGTTGCCGTACATCGTAACTACGTCGCCAACAGCCAATTCAGCAGGGAAGTCCCAAGCGGTTGCGTCTACTGTGGTAGTCGTCTTTAAATCTTCCTTAATGCCGTTTCTCTCGATTTCCCGAGTTTCTGTTACTTTAACCTGAAAATTGGTTGGAGCTTTTGCACTTCTCTTTTCCCAGATACGTGCGATTTCACCTGTTACAGTGACTAAATTCATGATTGGTTTCTTTTCTTCCATAATACTCCTTATTATTTAATTTTTAGTAAACAAAGTAAATCTTAGCTAGACTCTATGAACGCTTCTAGGTCTTCATCGTCATCCTCCAAGGCTTTAAGTTTTTCTCGTAACTGCTTATTCTCGATATCCTTCTTGATGTTTTCAATTCTAGAGTCAATAGCGTCTTTAACGCTAGTCTGTCCGTACAAGTCATCTCCCTTACCAACATAAGTGATTGTATAATAAGGCTTCTTACAGACATTAGCTAATATATCTTTAGCCCTCGTCGATTTAACGTAAATAATTATCTGATCCATTCTTCCTTCACGATAGCGAATAAAGTTAGCCAATCTTTCTGGCTCATCTTTTATGCAAACAATATTCTCTACCCCCATCTCTTTTAAGGCAATAATTTCCTTATACTTGGAACAAAACACAACATATTCGGCATTAAAGGCTTGCTCACTACTGAACAAAGCCTTATTAGATTCCCACAATTCTACATTACCTTTATATGTTACGGACTTCATTATTCAATTCCTAAATCGCTCTGGACTCGCATCCTATCCTGATATGTGATGCGTAATGGATCGTGAGGCGGTACATAAGCGTTCCTGTTCTTATGACATTTAATGCTTACCTTACCACTCTCCGGATCCTTATTAATTTCAATTACGGTTGTCGCCTTTTGGTAAAGAGCACTCGACCCATAGATGGATTCCATTCCGCCTATCTTGCTCTTATTTGTGTGGGCAACAATTACTAAGGTTTTGCGGTTTTCGCTTACCGCATCCTGAACCTCTTGCATAAATTTACGGACTTTATCGTTCGGATTTTCGAACTTGTCTTCGTCTTTTGTCGCTAAATCCAACAATTCTTGAATATGGTCAATAACGACAATATCGCATCCTGCTTCGTTATACAAACGGCGGATCTCTGCTCCGACGTCCGAAATCGTGAAACGCTCTTTCAATTGCTCACGACCGATGAACTCCATATTACATTCATTTAAGAGTTTGTCGTCGCTAAATATCGTCTGTAGCTGACCATAAGTCTGGGCAGGATCGTTCTCTAAGCTCATTAAACAGATCTTCTCGTGCTTTCTAGCTGCGAGCCAGACCAAGTTTTCCGCTAAGACCGACTTACCTGCACCAGACGAGCCATAAATAAGACAAAGTTCAAACGAACCCACTCTTCCTATACCACCGCCAAGAATGCGGTTTATTTCTGGATCATCGAATTGGTAGTTATCCGTCTTACCTTGGTGGTCTTTATACTTACGATAAAGGTCAGAGTAATTGACGATATGATCTACGGCAGTCGAATTCTTGATTCCCATCGTTTACCTCCTTAGTCTTAGTTTAATTATCGTTCATTCTGTCAGAAAAGTAATTATGGAATAATTCTCTTTTCCGTCAGTACTGCTACAACAGCCCTAGCCTCATCATCAGCCACAACATGGTCTGTTAGGACAGAAATAATGCACCTTGCTAAATCTCTACAGTCGTTTTCATCGAATCCACGAGTAGTGATGGCTGGGGTACCAATACGAATACCGTCCGGATTGGCTTTAGTTCCGGTGTCGTTATGGACAGCGTTCTTGTTCACAACAATGCCTACTTGTTCTAGGTGCTTTTCGGCTTCTTTACCACTTATACCAAAGCTCTTCTTCACATTGATAAGAATAAGATGGTTATCAGTCCCGCCTGTCTGCATAACAACAGCTGCCTTCTTAAATTCTTCTTCCATTGCCTTGGCATTCTTGAGAATTTGTTGGGCATAAACCTTAAATTCCGGAGTCATCGCTTCGGCAAAGCAAATTGCCTTGGCAGCAATCATTTGGCAAATCGGACCACCCTGAGTTCCTGGGAAGACAGAACGGTCTACCAAGGTTGGAATATTCTCGAGAGTGTGTTCTGGTTTCTTGAGTGGATTGCTTACTTTGCCTTTAGTAAGGATAAGTCCGCCACGTGGACCACGCAAACTTTTATGAGTAGTAGTGGTCATAACGTTGAAGCCGTAGTCAAGCGGATTAGGATGCACACCGCCAGCAATTAAACCAGCAACGTGAGCCATATCTGCCATAAGAAGTGCATCGGGAGCATACTCGTTTCTGATCTGATTGATTTTAGCAAAATCCGGAATACGACTGTAAGCAGAATAGCCAATTAGGATAATTTTAGGCTGGTGCTCTATAATCTTGTTCTTGAGATCTTCAAGGTCGATATAGCCATTTTCATCTAGACCATAAGAGACAAAATGATAGAATTTAGCAGCTTGAGTCACAGGCGAGCCGTGTGTGAGATGACCGCCGTCATCAAGACTTAAACCGAGAATCGTGTCTCCTGGCTCACACCAAGCGTTATATACCGCCATATTGGCTTGTGCTCCAGCGTGTGGCTGAACGTTAGCATGGTCGGCATGGAATAATTTACAGGCCAATTCAATTGCTTTGTTTTCAATCTTCTCCAACACTTCTTGACCGCCGTAATACTTATATCCAGGCATGCCTTCTGAGTAGCGGTTGTTAAGACGAGATCCCATGGCAGCACGAATTTCAGGGCTAATGTAATTTTCGGAAGCGATTAGCTGAATTTCTCGTTTCTGTCGTTCTTCTTCTTGTAATATTAAATCGTTGATCACGATAATGTCTTTCATTTAGAACTCCTTATTGATTAAGTGATACATTCTTTCGTCGTTTATGCCGTAGTGTGTTATTTCAATCTCCACACCTTTTTCGTTTAAGGCAGCGACGATTTTGTCGGGATTAACAAACCCTCTGCTACGCATTTGCATACTAGACCTGTCTTCTATGGCAAGTAGTTGGATAAAATCTCTTTCTACAAGAGAGAGCGAATCCAATAGTTTGCGTTGTTTTCTTCTCTTAAACATTTTACCTCCAGTTATAATCTTCTTTAGCGAATTCGTCTAACAATTTCCAAGCGATGTCGCCATACACCTCGACCAAACTTGGATTCTGTTCAATCTGATGTTTCAATCTCCTAAACAGCAAGCAAGCGGTGTGAAACTTTAGCGAGCGAAATTCTTCTGGCGTCAGATATTTCTTAGCTTCGGTATTAAAGATATCTCTCTCGATTGTATAGTCGAACTTTTTACCATCCCTAATTGCCTCGTATCCTGTGAGACTTTGGGCAACCTTACTGAAATCATGAACCAAACCATTAACAGCATTGCCGTCCGGAACAGGATCAATAAGCAACAATTCTCCGTTGCGTTGCACTAAGACGTTTTCAAGCGTTGAATCGCCATGATATTTCCCTTTACGAAAATCATTCACGAATTGCGGGATATAAATCGGATCAGTATAAATCGGATTCAGCTCTTTACCTGTAACCTTTTTATAGATCTCCATTCCTGGCTTAATATAAGTCTCCCAGCAGAACTTTCGAATGTCTTCTGTGTTGTCCAGAATAATGTGTTCTCCGAAATTATAAGACAGAATACCCAATAACTCCGGAATCAATTTAATCTTGTTAAGGTATTCATAAGCACTAGGTGCAGGACGATAAGGCATATCGTATTGTGTGTACTCCTCGTCGCAATCGTAACCAACTACGTGGATATAGTCCGGATTAAACTTCTCTGACAACAATTTCTGGAGCTGATTGTACAAACGTCCTGCTCCCTTGCCTTTGGCTTCTTTACGTACAACAAGTTGGTTATCGTCAGTGATGATGAGCTTGGTAGTTGCGTCGGAACCGCCTGACATATTACGAATACAATCGTCCTCAAACTTACTTACCATAACACAATCCGCACCTGCTTTACGAGCAGCCACGAATCCTGGACGAGAATCTTCGAACGCAAGGCATTCTTCCGGATTCAAGCCCAAACGCTCGATTGCCAAATTATATGAATCTGGTTCTGGTTTGTGCTTAGCTACATCTTCTTGAGTAATTACAACATCGAATTTCAATTCGTAGGCTTTTAATAAGTAGTCTATGTTTACCAACCGAGCAGACGTAACAAGGGCTGTCTTGCAGTTCGTCTTCTTAATAAGTTTTATTAGGTAGTGGTTCGGCGTAGCATATTTCACCATGTCTGCGTAGTAATTCTTCTTCAGCTCTCGGAGTTTTTCTACGTCGCAATCCACACCCATGGCTTGATTAAATTCATAAACGCTTAATCCGTCTGTCTTGTCGAACATTTCTTCCGTAATGGTAACACCTAAGTCGAAGTAAGCCAATTGGTAAGCCTTGAAATTCAATTTCTTAGTGTCGAACAGTGTCCCATCGAAATCGAACATTAAAGCCTTATATTGCTTATCTTCCCTAGTGGCTTCTTCCCATTCTTCAATGGTTCCATAATTCTTGACGTTCTTGGCTTCTTTCCAGAGAATCACCTCTCCTTCGTCTAGCCAATGACGGTAAATCTTAGAAATGTAATCGTATTGCGAATAGGCGGATAAGTCGTCCTCGAGAACATCAGCACTAAACATATACGCACCGAATACCGCCATATTGGAGATGGCTTGTTTTTCTACTATTTCAACAACCTCTTCACCATCGGTCTTGATAAATGATTTATTCGGATTATGATGTTTAAAGCCAAACAAACCTGCCTTCGCATAACCCAAATCCATAACAGGCAACTCTCCTGTGATGTCGCAGTCTAGGCTGATTATGTTGAGCTTTTCCGCAGCGTTCTTCATCATTTCGAGACCAGCTAAGACGGTCGCCACTTGGTCAGGAGTTTTCTCGTGCGGTACAATACTGATTGTCTGTATGTTGCTGAATTTCGGTTCTACTTCTTCGGCAACGACTTTACGAAAATCGTCTTCATATTCTGGCAATACGAGCAAGATTAATTCATGAACGTTGTAATTAGACAAACTTTTAAGGGCTTCTACGAACAGATGACCGCCGTTGGGCAATTTATACAACGGCTTACAAGTATTCTGAGCACCCTTCATTCTGGTGCCACCGCCTAACATCGGCATTAATACGTTGATATCTTCTGCTTTCATTTTAACCTCCAAATAAATTACCTTGTTTTAACGCATCCCCTTTTTCTGATTCTTGGGCAACAGTAACCTTTATGGTGTCTGTTGACAAAGCTGCGGTAAGGTCGTGTTGTCTGCCGTTGGCATATTGAAGGTAAAAGTCTGTAAGGTCGTAAGTATGAACTTTCTTTCCGAGCACCTTTTCATAAAACGTATTCGAATTCCTAACAGTGAAATAAGTCCAGTCTTTATTTAGTGTCTTACCTTTAGCTTGTTGTATCTTAATCATCTCACCTTTAAACAAAGAAGTAAAGCGAGGATCGGCTTTCATCTTAGGATAAAGAGTGGTTAGTGTCTGATCCGTTCTGCCAAGGTTCGCCGTTTTATCTGCCGTAGATTTCTCCTTATAGATGTTTTGGATAACAAAATGGCGTTTCCCTTGAGAATATTCTAGCATCATATAAAGATGGTCTTCGTAAATCTTGAGCAATTCTATATCCAAAGGATTACTCATATCGATGGCAGACAAGATTTTGCCGATTCTTTCCGAATCTATGTAAAAGAAATCGCTATTGACGAATAGGCTTCCAGGAGCTTTCGCCAGCATAGCGTCATGAACATTATAACGTCCAGAATAGCGTGGAGTACCCATTACGCATTCCGGATCTTTGTCAAATATCAGATCCGCAGTACGGCAACCAAGAGACAATGCTGCAAACGGCTGAGCCATTTTGAATTTCTCGAAATAACTAGCGGTAATACGTTTGCACTTATATCCTTCCTTGTTGTAAGAATTATCGGTGGCGATGATTGGTGCCAATGGTGTAAGAGCCACAAGGTCGTCATCACAACTAATAAACCGCTTGAATCCCATCGTAATCATTCCTCTGAACGACAAAATTCTTGCTCCTCCAGGACAATATTCAATTCCTCTAAAATCTGTAGGCTTCTTATACTTTTCTCGAGCAATAACATTTACCGTTGGATAGTTCTTCTTGAAGGTCGAGACTAAATCTTCATTTACGAAGACATAGACCTTATGACCCAAGCCATACTTCTCGAAGAACGGCAAAGCCTTGTTGTTAGGGCGACAACTAATGACAGCGATTGGATAAATATCTTCTTCTTTGCTCTGTAGCATGGCTTCAATAGAAGCACTAACTATCTTTTCCGCATCTTTCTTAATGATTATATTATTCATTTACCTGTACTCCCTAGACCGCCGTCGCCACGTCGATTGGCTCTGAATTCTTCGGTACTTAGAGGGCGTAATTGTACTACAGGGCTTGCAACCATTTGGGCAAACCTTTCACCCTTTTTCACCTTAAACGTCTGGTCTGTTACATTATAGAAGCACAAGTGCCACTCGCCAGAATAATCAGAATCGATAGGCACTGGCGGAGCAATAAGTCCTTTCATCATCCAACTAGACCTTGGTGTTAGTTGTACTTTAACCCCAGGAGGCAATATATACTTAAAGCCCATAGGGATAATGTTTTCGCCAGGAACAATTTCAATGTCCCTACACATAGTAATGTCTGCACCTGCGTCATAAATGTGGCTGTACTTAGGCTCTACGACGTCTGGATGCAATGGTATGAATTCTGCGTACATTTATTTTCCTTCCTTATTAATAAATTCTTCAATATACTTAAAGTCTCGTTCGTAAACATGCGTCGAAGCTGCTGACCAAATTAAGTCTCCGGATTCAACACCTAATTCTTCAGCCATTTTATCCATCATATAAAAAGCCCAAGCCGAATCGTTGTTGATACCGAAACCGCCGAAATCATTAGAACGCATATAAACTACCATATTGAGTTTGCCGTTGCGGAGCAAGTATTGGTACGCATAAGTACAACAAAAGTCCTGCATATTCCCGAACTTTCCGTGTTGATCTTTGTGCATATTAGGACGGTTGAAGATCATTGTAGCTCGACGACTATTCGGATCACGACGTAATTCTTTCAAACATTCATCGTACTGACTTCCGTTTTCCGGACTGAAGCACATCCATCCATAGTTGGAATTAATGGTTCCGTCATCGTCGCTAACCATTTCCCAAATCTTCGGACACTTTCCAGGAATATCATGAACATTTAGGGATTGTGTGAGATACCACTGCTTCTCACGTTCAATATAATCTTGACTAGCAGGACGGAAGGACTCTTCGCCACGCTCAATAACATAAGTCGGTGCGAAGAATTCGATTGTTCCATTTACTAGTTCGTATTCACCATTCTTGTACGCTTTATACAATTCGGCAAATTTATTCTTAATATCCTTCATAGTAGGATATTCGTATCCCAGGATGGTTTTCATAAGTATTTCTCCTCCAATATATCTTGCTTAAAGTTTAGTTTCTCGACAGGAATTCCGGCTTCTTCAAGAATCGGAAGACCATCGCCGTGCGGATGTTCGCTAAAATAATAAAGCCTTTTAATACCAGCTTGAACCAGATGAGCAGCACACTTCTTACATGGAGTTCTGGTTATATAAACAACCGCTCCGTAAAGACTCTCTCCCATTCTGGCACAATCACAAACCAACCGCTCCTCTGCGTGTAACACTTCTGGCAAAGTGTGCGACTCTTCAATAGTCGGTGCTTCAGTTTCGCACTTAGTCCTAGGGAGGTCGTCAGGCAAGTCATTCCAAGCCGAAAATTCGTTGTCCAAAGTAACGGCGTAAATGCCAACCTTTCCCCGAAGACCGTGTGACTTAGTAGCTGCTCGCAACGCATCTTCCATGTACCCTATTTTTAATTCATTATCTTCCATTATGTAACTCCTCGATTAATTTTAACACGCTTTCACCACTTGGGTCTTTAGTGTAATCATAACGGATGTAGTTAGGAACCAGCTCTGCGTAAGATTCCATTAATTCATCAAACTTCTGCTGGATCTTACCGTCCGAATCGTCGTACATTTCTTCTCGCATGTCCGGATCGAATTCTCTTTCAGGACGACAGTATACAAGCACAAATTTCACATTATCTCCGAGACACGACACCATTTCTTCACAAAGTTCGTGAGTATCATATTCTGGCTTACCGTCGAACAAGGCACTGTACACTTCGTGACTGATGAAGCATCTGTCCAAAATTACTACGTGTCCATCTACAGCCATCTCAAACGCTGCCACTGTCATATTACGATGAAAATCTTCAAACCCATTTCGGGAAGGGCGGTCGCCGTGTAGATAATCGGCTTTAAACCTATTGTGAATCTTATCGGCTAATGTGGTCTTGCCACACTGTTCGGAGCCTTCAAGAAGCACAATTACCCCAGTCCTTTGATTCATTTTTACCTCCGTTTAGTTTATACTTTTATTATACCATTTTATTGTAGTAAAGTAAATAATTACTACAACAGAGACAAGATCTCTTCGAGATTCTTTTTGGCGAGAATTTTACCGTTCTCGGCAATCTTATCCAAATAAGGATCTGCGTTTCCTAATTTATGTTCCCTATTAACAAAGACCAAGAGATCTAGAGCGTCTGCCATTTTATAGATGGCGTGAGCAAGCCTGTTCTCTTGGGCTTCCTGAAACACGTTTTTATAACCACGAAGCGAGCAAATATATTCGTGTTCAATTCGGTTAGAAATTTCACTCAGATCCGGATTGTCTCGTTTCAATTCGTAATTAATGTCGCTGAACACAATTTCTCCGAGATCATGAACGCTTCCGCCTGCAAGAGCGACGTATTTGGTTCTGTCGTCGATTTCATAACCCATGGCTACTAGTTCTTCGATAATCTTAATTGTAAGTTGTGCCACCATTGCGTGGTGTTCGCCTAGATTCTGACGGCGGATTGTGTCGACAGAATTGTAACGGATAATATTTGCTTGGCGTAGCAAATCATCCTCAAGAATCCGATTCACGAATTCATCATTTGTTATTCCCATGTTTACCTCCTTTGTGGGACTCAATTAATATTACAACTGCCCAACCAGCCATGATGCCAATTGGTACTCCGGCAATCTGAGCAAAAACCCAAAAGTCTTGTGCAAAGAGACTTGCTATTATGGCTACAATTAGCATAGCACCACATACAGCAAACAATTCTTTATCGCCCATCTGACTTTTCCTCCCAAATAATTTGCAATTCTTTACGAATCTTCTTAGCATGCTTCTTACACAGATAAATTACCTCTTCATCTCTTAGAGGATCCGGACCAACTCGAAGACGTCCGATACTCGTTTCGGCTACTCGTTTACAACCTTTAAAATGACAAATTGGCATCATGACCGTTTTCCTCCAACCACTTACTAATAAGATCTTTAACTTTAGTATTGCTTTTATCATCGTCAGCCCAAGCGTTTACATCTTTAGGTGTAATACCCAAACCACGCACGTCGATAGTATAACCCGAAACAGCGTCCTTCGGCTTGAAATATAATTCGCCGACATAACAATCTTTAATCTTAACCCAACCGTCTATCAGATATTCTTGCTTAAAGAAATAGATAGCCAAGAGAGCCATAGACCTATGGTCATTAATAAATTCACGTTGATGGTATCTTTGTCCTCCGGAATAGCTGGCACCCTCCATTTTTACTTCACCGAACAACCAGCGGTCTTTATATCTACCATGATACATCTGATCAAGATCTCCAGGCGGAGTCCAGCCACCATAAGCATTGGGACGACCAATCCCCTCAAAATCTATGTGATAGAAATTCTCCTTATTACGAATTGGATTAATCATCTTCGCTCCTTATCCACTCTTCTAAGTCGTTTAGAATCTGTTCTTCGTAAATGCAATTAGTTTTACCTCGGACATGCTTCTCAAGAAAATCGATATATCCGCAACAACCTGTTTCTCCACAGTGGTTGCAGACTGGGCAATAAATAGGATCTTCTAACAAATCCACCTGAACACTAAGTTCGGCTAATAGTGGTATAATTTCCCGATTGATATCCACACACATCTTACCATAAGTTGTTATGCGGATTAATCCGTCATCTGAAGTAATCGTCCAACAATCCTTGTCCTGTTCCTCCCACAGTCCTTTCTTCGGCTTAATTCTTGAAACCGTCCAACCGCTGATGGTGCCAAATTCGAACTTTACAACATCTTCCGTATCTGGCAAATTAAATACAAAAGTCCTTAAAGAATTGGCGTTAGTTCTGTGTTTAGTGGCTTCGAGCACTTCCGGAGCCAATTCATCCATTATGTCGACAATTCGTTGGTCGACAGACATGCGTAATTTGGTGTCGCTCATTATTTCCTCCTTTAATATATTGATTTAATAAACCGCACTTAGGACAAATATCGATTTCGCCTTGTTGGCTAATATGACCACAATTTTGGCAGAAACAAACTCCAGTCATCTTTCCAAATTCTCGCCAATCAAGTTGGGCTATTTCTCTAGTGATTTTCATTGGCGATTCTTCCTTCGTTCTTTCTTGGCTATCTTATTGTGACGCTTGCGAGCCAACTTGGCTTTCTTACGTTTGGCAATCGAAGCTCGACGACGAGCTTGTGCTTTCATAAACGCTTCTAAATCTATATTATCCATTATGAACTCTCCTCATATCTTTGCCTTCTTTCTTCTAGAGGCAACTTATTCTTACTTCTGCTTGAGATAGAACCGCCTTTCTTTCCAGCCAAGGCAGCTGCTACGGAATTATTCGAGAAACCGCCTGTGTGTCCGTTGCGTCCGCCTTTGGCAGCGATGGTGCGATAATAAGCCTTCATCTCGTCTTCCGAATTAAATTTAGACAACATAGTCTGACGGTACTTTTGTTGCTGTAACCACCAGCCTACTGTTCCCTTTTTATAACCAGCCATTATTCATCTACCTCTAATTGTTCCTCGTCCCATTCGTCGAATTCATCGTTCTTCGGGCTTATCTTTAGTAGATCTTGAAATTTACGTAGATGCTTAGCAGCAGCTACTATTTGGCGTTGCTCCTTTGGAGAATATTTAGCCAATTGCTCGGCAAGGTTTCTCTTGCTGTAAATATCTAAATCTTCTGTTGTAGACAAATAATCCAATTCGTCCTGCACCTTGTTGTCTTCTGGTGGAGTCGGGACTTCATCTACCTTAGATTTAATAACGTTTACAGCGACCTTTTTCGCCTTACTCCTATTTACAACAGGAATATTCATTTTTACCTCCTTTATTTAATATGACTGGTCTCCAGAGGAATTGCACCTCTGTTAATACTAAAAAGACCATAGAGACTCACCTAGTGGAGATAGATGAGTCTTATTGGCGGAACTAAAGCGATCCAAATCCGCCAACCGATAAATTAAAGTTCCGCAAGTTTATCTTGCTAAACCCAATTTTACTACCGTAAGCGTCATAAGTAAATCCAATCGTAAGCGACTTATTAACAGATCGGAACGGCAATAAACTTCAATCCGAGTTCTCGCATTTCTCGCACATTTTTACTGATTTGTCTTAGTTTGTTCTTGCTGTATCTCATTTTCTTCCTTTAGTAATTCGTTTAGATTAGCTTGCAGATCTATCTGCTTTTCGAGTGCTTTATTGGTTCGTATTAAGGTCTTGAGACGACTTTTCCTCCACAGACTGAGTATATCAAGCATATCTCCTTCTTTCGGCAGCAAAAGAAAAATGGGCACACGAAAGTATACCCATTATCAATTGTTGTAAGCCAAATTATGTTTATTATCAATTTCCATAGATGACCGCACAGTACTTGTTGCGAGATTTACTGTGGCTAGTTCCTCTTAATGATTCTTCTAGCCACACACTCACACTGTTCTTGATTGGTCAATTTTAATTATGCCTCGGATCGCAATTTTACTAAATGCTAAAGAGGAACTGAATACCACGAATCAATAAAGCGATGGC
>RHMF01000448.1_pt1 | contig 17454 bp, 10 predicted proteins | sample 5365151 | NCBI WGS metagenome assembly RHMF01 (sample SAMN10266501, study PRJNA497801) | feces metagenome | isolation source: feces | host: Bos taurus | place: China: Prairie of Fairy Mountain | collected 2017-08-14 | reverse complement strand
TACCTCCGAAAGCGACTGCGATGTTTGCGGAATCATGATTATTGGCACCATTGCGATGTGTATATTCTGCCAAATCTCATAAACAGGATCATCTGCGAAGTTTATCCATTCTCCCTCTCGCTTTATGAACTTTGGAACGCCAGAAACGCATAGCGGAATATTGTCTTCTTCATCGAATTGTTTAAGGTACTCAAGATAAAGTTGAACAACTCTATAATCAGTTCGCCATTCCCCAGTTATGGAATCTTTCCAAACATTAAATGAATTTTGAGTACGATATCTCATTCCCATAATTATGCTATCATAAGTAAAGCCATATTCAAACGGTCCTCCATTTGCATAAATAGTATCCCTTATACAAGGACTATAAACATTGCATGTATGTAATGCTCTGAATGTGTTGCCATATCCGTACATAGGAACATCAAATGCCATGTAAAAATCGTTAATATTAGTCAAAGTATCGTAATATTCAGGAGGAAAGTAATAAGTATTCCAATCCCATTTATTCCAACGTATAGTGTCCCAATCCAACCACCCTGTCTCGATTAGTCTATGTGTTGTATGGAAAATTGTATGTGCAACTGTATCAAAATTTTGGTTTAAGATACATAATTTCCTATAATCGTCCAATGCACTTCCAGCTAATTTGATTGCAATGCCACAAACCACGTAATCGTTATATGGAATATCATAATCGTCAAAGTTACACTCTTGAGCAAATGCTTCAGCATAATGAGCAGAAGTATCATCTGTACAATTTGCTCCAATTACAAAACCTTTTGGAACAGGTGCATTCGGATTACACCAGTCTCTATTCATTACATTAAACCAATCAAATTGGGTATAGGGCAAAGCATAATAGTAAGATTGATAATTTGTTCCTGGGCTTACTTCAAATTCTGTTCTCATTGTATTATCTGTCATAAAGCAATTAGCAAAACGACTTGTGTCAAAGACATATAATACGTCGTATGCAGATGAGTCTGGGGGATATAAATTATACTGAGCTTTGGTTTCATGCAATGAAATCAAACTCCATAAAACTAAAAATAAAGTTAATCTTTTCATATTGCGAGTATTTTTAATGGTGATACAACAATTTAACACCGCAAAGTTAAAAAAAATAAAACTAAAATCCAAATTTTAATTGAAGGAATTTTAATTTCTATTTTTCCTTTCCTTGCAATTATTAGTATCTCATTAGTAAGAGATTATTCGTTTCAAAAGATAAAAATGACTATCTTGTTATATGGATATACTAAAATGAGGTTTAATTATGGCGAATTTTAGTAGTGTTTTAGCAATTCGTGAAGTCCTTTTAGCGAAACGAAGTTTGGGTGTTAGCGAAACGGCGTTTTAATTTTCTGAAACTTGAATCTAATTTTCTGATTCTTCGTTTCGTTCAAAGCGATTTGAGAGTTTGAAATACGAAAAGCAAACAAGCTGTTTATCAACTTAGTTTATATCGTTCTAAAATTTGAAATACAGCTGCAGACCTATGTCTTGCTTATGGTTAGATGAGATAAGGTCGTTGCCTGAGGAAATTTCATTTTTATGATTGTAGAGTGTAACGGCATAACGGAAAGAAAGCTGAAGGTGTTTCGAAATATCATATCGCAAAAACAAATATGCTCTATGTCCGACATCGTAAAGCGTTACATTGGAAAAAGACAAGGGTAGATTGTATTCGTAAAGGCTGAAATGGGTGTCGTAATTCTCGGTGTTGAAATAGGAGTATCTGAGATTGATTTGCATTTGAGGTTTCTTTGGTTTGAAGATTGATTCTATGTAAAGGTAATATCCTTGAGTGCTTTCTTTGAATGTGTGGTAACAATATCCTATTCGGGCATTTAGATTAAGGGTTTTAGCTATGCTTTGTTCAAGTGTAAGTAGGGTTTGTGCAAGAGTTTCCATACTGATGCTTGATGGTGAGGAGTTGTCGTTTTGTTCTCTTGCGTTGAGTTTTGCTGTCAGTCGTAGATAGGTTGATTCGCTTGGGGTATAAAGAAATTCGGTTTTTATCTTACAGCCGTTTGACTCTGTATCGCTTTGATATGTGGCAAAGGGAAAGTGAAACAAATCTATGCCTGCATAATAGCGTATTTTGTTATTAAGTCTGTGTGCAAGGGATAGGTTTATTGCTTGTTCGTTTGCAATTCTGCTTTGAACGGAAAGGGCATTGGCATAATGGTTTTGAAATTTCTTGTCGTAGTTTCGGTAAGATAGAGAAAGGGTTGTTTTATAGCCAAGATTGAATTGAAGTCCCAATAGCATGGCACTTGCTTTGTTTTGACTCATTGCTGCTTCGGTGAATATTCTTGTTCGTTTCAGAAGATAGGAAGCGTTGATTGCATAGATGCTATTTTGTTTGCCTTCGAAATAATATTGTTGGTATGTTCTGTTTTGGTGATGTAGGCTGTCTTTATAGTCGTAATAAAATGCTGTTGCTCCAATTTGCAGTCCTTTTCTGTCGTATGCCCAATGCAATCCTGCCATTCGGGTTATTGTTGAGTCTTTTGTGTTTAGTTCGTGAGTGGTTCGGTGCAGTCCTGTGGTCATTAGGTTGCCCGAATAGTCGCTTCGATCTCGGCTTGCGAAAAGATAAAGATTGGTATTTAAGATTTTGATATTTGTTGCAATGCCTCGATTGTATTCTAATTCGTAACTGGAGCGGTGAGGTGTTATTCCGTATGTACGTTTCTTTATAACAGCGTCGGTGTTTAGGTAAGAGAGTGAAAAGCCTTGACCTATGGCTAAGCCTTCTCCAAAGTTTAATCGGTAGTCTCCAAGTGTGATTTGTTCGAATATGCCGATTTGTTTCAGTGTCAAATGGATTGAATAATGGTCAAAGCCGTATGGTTGCAAGGAGTCGAAGAATGGTTCGCCGGGGTCTTTGTCTGCTACTATGGAGAATTGCAATCGGTCGAAATAATTGAAATTATAGCGTAAGGTTGTTGCGAATCTTTTGCCGTGATAGCCTTTTTGGTCAGTTCGTGTGTAACCTTTGGAGGGTTCAAGCACTTGTTTGTATTGCAGACGTAGGTCTTGAGTGTTGTATTTCGAAATGCTGTCAAACCTCAACGGCGGTTTCCATGTGGTTTTGTTTGCACAAATAAATGGTATTATTTGGTTTATGGTTTCGGAATTAAAGCCATTGATTAGTGATAGTTCGTGTATGGAGAGCAATTCGCCGCTTTCTTTGATGTAATGCAAAAGTGAGAAGATTTGAAAGTCGTCTAAGCCGAGTATTTGCAGTTGTGCGTCGCTTGCATTGTTGATATTGAGTGGCGTTATAAGGAATGAGTGCAACAATTCTATCCATTCGTCTTTTGCAGAGGAGGATATATCAAGGTCTTCTATTTGTTTGATGCGGTGTTCTATCGCTTGGAGATTGTCTCTCTGTGCTTGGGTAGTAGAAAAACAAAAAAGCACAAGACAAATTGAGATAATGAGTATCTTAACTTTCATCTTGTGCTAACAATATAAATATTCGAATTATTAACCGCACTTACTCCAACCGCAAGACGAGCATTGCTTACAGCCACCTGTGTAAATAATCGGCTCACCGCACTGAGGACATTTCTCACCCTCAACAACAGTACCATCTTTTACGTAACGCTTCAACGCTCTTGCGATACCATTTTTCCAAGTGTTGATTGAATCTGTATCCAAAGTAAGTTTTGAAATAAGTTCTATTACATTCGGTATAGGCATTCCGTGTCTTAGGATTCCCGAAATCAATTTTGCATAGTTCCAATACTCTTTTTTGAACATTCGAGAAAGACCTTCGATTGTTACTTTGTAACCATCGTTGTCTAAGAATTGGAAATCGTATCTTGCAGGCTCAGTTCCTTCTTTCACTCTCAAGACCCAGCCTTTTTCTACTGTGTTTGGCAATACGAAACTGTCAGCTTTACCTGAGAATATCTCATATGGACGTCCTTCATACAAGCCTACAACAGCTATCCACTTCTCTTTGTCGTTTTGGAATCGGATAATCTCTGCTTCAAGTTTCTTTGGACGTTTTGGAGCTTTGGTTTCGTTGAATGAAGTGCTTGGTTTAGAATTTCCAGACACCAATACACCATCACGAGAGCCATCTCTGTAGATTGTCATTCCCTTACAACCGCTTTCCCATGCCGTTTGGTAAATCTTATCTACTATATCCTCACTCGTTTCCTTAGGAATATTTACCGTAACCGAAATTGAGTGATCCACCCACTTTTGAATAGCTCCTTGCATCTTCACTTTATTAACCCAATTCACGCAATTAGCAGTTGCATTGTGGTAAGGAGATTTTGCAATTACCTCTTGAAGTTCTTCTTCTTTGTATTTGTATTTTAGTTCTTCAATATCGTAGCCGTTGATTTCAGCCCACACTGCAAATTTATGGTGAAGTACGTTGTATTCTTCCCAAGCTTGTCCTTCTGCATCGTAGAAAGAAACGTGTGAATTGCTGTCATTAGGATTTACTTTACGACGACGCTTATATGAAACCAAGAATGCAGGTTCTATTCCTGAAGATGTTTGTGTGCAGATGCTGACACTGCCTGTCGGAGCAATAGTTAGCAATGCTACATTACGTCTTCCGTATTCCTTCATCATAGAATACAACTCCTCATCTGCCGCTTTAAGACGTTGAATGAATGGATTATTTTCTTCTAACTTGTAGTTATAAATTGGGAATGCTCCTCTTTCTTTAGCCATTATAGCAGATGAACGATAGGCAGAGCAAGCTAAATTCTTTTGAACCTCAACTGCGAAATCTGTTGCCTCGTCTGTTCCGTATGTAAAGCCTAATGCAGCCAACATATCCCCTTCTGCTGTGATTCCAAATCCTGTTCTTCTTCCCTCTAAGCACTTCATCTTGATATTTAACCAAAGTTCTCTTTCCACTCTCTTGATTGACTCTGGTTCAGGATCTGATTCTATTTTAGCAAGTATTCGTTCTATCTTTTCCATTTCAAGATCTATCAAGTCGTCCATAAGTCTTTGACCTTTCTGAACGTGGGTTCTGAAAAGTTCAAAGTTGAAACGAGCTGATTCTGTGAAAGGATTCTCAACGTATGAATAAAGATTGATTGCAAGCAAACGGCAGCTATCATAAGCACAAAGCGGAATTTCTCCACATGGATTTGTAGATATGGTTTTGAAACCGAAAGATTCGTAGCAATCAGGTACCGATTCTCTAATGATAGTATCCCAGAACAAAACTCCAGGTTCTGCACTCTGCCAAGCGTTATGAATAATCTTTCTCCACAAAGCACGAGCGTCTATTTCTTTTGTAACGTTTGGAGTATCTGAATCGGTGCGGAATTGTTGTACATAAGGCTTTCCGCTGACGACACATCTCATAAACTCGTCATCAATCTTAACAGAGACATTTGCACCTGTGATTTTATTCAATTCCATCTTTGCATCGATGAAATCTTCTGCGTCAGGGTGCTTGATAGAAATGGATAACATCAAAGCACCTCTTCGACCTCCTTGTGCGACTTCTTTTGTTGTGTTGGAATATCTTTCCATGAAAGGAACGATTCCTGTAGATGTTAAAGCCGAATTTTTAACTGGGCTCATCTTAGGTCTGATGTGAGAAAGGTCATGTCCCACACCGCCACGTCTTTTCATCAATTGAACTTGCTCTTGGTCAATTTTCAATATTCCGCCATAAGAATCGGAGTTGGTAGGGTTTCCTATTACGAAACAATTTGACAAAGATACAACTTGGAAATCATTACCTATTCCAGCCATTGGGCTACCTTGAGGAATTATATACTTGAAATCTCTAAGCAACTCATAGATTTCGTCTTCGCTCATTGGGTTTGAGTATTTGTTTTCGATTCTTGCAAATTCTCTTGCCAAACGTCTGTGCATTTGATCTGGGTTTAACTCATACACTTTATCGCCATCGCGCAAAGCATATTTGTTTATCCAAACATCAGCAGCCAAAGTATCTCCCTTAAAGTACTTTTCGCAAGACTGTTGTATCTCTTCTTTGTTTAATTCCTTTAACTCCATTTCTTTGTTATTGTTTTTCTCTGTTTTACTATTTTGTTTTTGTGCAACAACTTTTTGTTCAGCTTCATTGTTTATTGAAACTGAAGCATCGTTGCTTGATGATGATGAAAAAAGGTCTAATTCCATAACGCACAAATTTGGATTGCAAACTTACAAATATTCTTCTTGCAATAAAAAATCAAGTATGATTAAGTTATTAACATAATATGTTGGTTTCTTTCTAAAACTCTTTGCAATTAAGACTTAGACGAAATATGCTATTGTTGAAAACCAAATTTAAGCAAAGGCTGTTTTAATGTTTCAGTTTTATTTTTTACCTTTGCAGAAACTAATGTTCAAAATTTGATTCTTACATGAAAAAAATCCAAATGGTCGATTTGCGTACTCAGTACGAAAAGATAAAAACCGAAATTGACGAAAACATAGCTACAGTCTTAGAATCGACAGCTTTCATTAAAGGGGCAAAAGTTGAAGAGTTTGCAAGAGAACTATCTTCTTTCTTAAACGTAAAACATGTTATCCCTTGCGGAAACGGAACTGACGCTTTACAAATCGCTCTTATGGCTTTAGGGCTTAAACCCAGCGATGAGATAATCTGTCCTGCCTTTACATTTATTGCATCTGCGGAGGTAATCGGACTATTGGGCTATAGACCGGTGTTAGTCGATGTTGACTACGATTCTTACAATGTTACGGCAAAGAATATCGAACAAGCAATCTCTGTAAAAACAAAGGCTATCATACCAGTTCACCTCTTTGGTCAAGCAGCTCCAATGGAGGCCATAATGGATATTGCAAAGAAATATGATTTACACGTAATCGAAGATACAGCACAAGCAATTGGTGCTGATTATATCTATGAAGACGGCCACAAACAAAAGCTTGGTGCAATTGGAACTATAGGTTGCACATCTTTCTTCCCATCTAAGAATCTTGGTTGCTACGGAGATGGTGGTGCAATCTTCACTAACAACGACGAATTGGCAGAAAAAATGAAGATGATTTCAAATCACGGAATGAAAGTGAGATATCATCACGATGTTTTAGGAGTTAATTCTCGTTTAGACACCATTCAAGCGGCTGTTTTAAGTGTAAAATTGAAATATCTCGAAGAATACCAAGCAGCAAGATACAAGGCAGCTCAAATATACACCGAAGGATTGAAGGGAATTGAACAAATAGAAACTCCAATCGAACTTTCATACTCTACACATGTTTATCACCAATACACAATAAAGGTAAAAAATGGAGAGAGAGATAATTTGAAGAAGTTCTTAGAGGAAAACGACATACCTGCAATGGTGTACTACCCTATTCCTTTGCACAAACAGAAAGCCTTTTTGCCGATTGCACGTCAGGGAAGCACGTTTGAGGTTTCTGAATTATTGTCCGAACAAGTACTTTCTTTACCTATGCACACTGAACTTGACAACGAACAACAGCAATACATAATCGGAAAAATCAAAGAGTTTTTTCAACAAAAATAAAACGAAGATTCAGCTTCTTGAAACGAAGAAACAATTTGATGAAACAAAGAATTAAAAAAATAAAACAAAGAGTTAGATAAGCTAAATAACGAAGAGCGTTTTTGTTTTCCAAGAACAATAAACGCTTTTTGTTGTTTTGTTGAAATAGAGCAAAATAGCAATATATTAATTTCAAATCCGTTTAAGAGTAAAACAATACTTCAGTCTGTCGTTTATGGGTAGCAGTAAAACATTATCGTTCCACAAAGTTATGAGAGCAATGTTTGTTGTTCTTATTCTTGTGTTTACGCTATTGCTATCAGAAAAACTTTGGGCAAATCAAGACAGCACAAGAACACAAACAGTAGGTGTGGTGCTAAGTGGCGGAGGTGCAAGAGGTGTTGCTCATTTGGGTGTATTGAGAGCTTTAGAAGAAGAAAACATTCCGATAGACTACATTTGTGGAACCTCTATGGGTGCTATTATTGGAGGCTTATACGCATCTGGATTCTCAATCGAAGAGATAGAAAAGATTTTTTACTCCGAAGAATTTCAATATTGGCTTACCGGAAATGTTGAAGAGGAATACATCTACTACTATAAAACAAAACCATTATCGCCAAAGGTATTTTCAATCTCTTTTGACGTCGAGAATAAGTTTGCAGCACAAATACCAAATAGCATAATCAATCCAGCACAAATGGATTACGCTTTTATGGAATTCTTTTCCCCTGCAACAATGGCTTGTAATGGAAATTTCGATAGCCTAATGATTCCATTCTTTTGTGTAACCTCCGACATAGAACTTCATAAGGAAAGTATTAGAAAGAGTGGTGATTTAGGTCATGCGATAAGAGCGTCAATGTCTATCCCATTTGTATTCTCTCCAATCAAATTAGACGACAAGGTAATGTTCGATGGAGGTTTGTATAATAACTTTCCTGCACAAGAGATGTTGAAAACATACAATCCAGACATTATCATAGGAGTCAAAGTCGTTAATAATTTCAAGCCACCTCAAGAAGGCAATATGCGTTCTTATATAGAAAACCTCTTGATAACAAGTTCTGATTATGAAATTGGTTGTTCAAATGGAGTGCTAATCGAACCCGATATGCCTGGAATAGGGATTTTGGGATTTGATAAAATGAAAGAATGTGATATTGCGGGTTATGAGGCTGCTAAAGACAAGATTGAAGATATTAGAGATTTCCTTCTCGATAGCATAAGCAAAGATGAACTTACTGAAAAAAGAAATCAATTCAATGCAAAGAAACCTCGTCTTAATGTTTCAACAGTTAGCATAGAAGGAATTTCAAATAACCAAAAAGGATTCATATCCTCTGTTATCCATCACGACGATTATTTACTCAACAACAGCAATAAACTAAACACAAGGCTGTTAAAAAGAAATTATTTGTCGTTACACTTGGACAATAACATAGATGCAATTCAGCCAGAGTTGAATTACAACAACTATTTCAAGTCTTATGTTCTTAATTTGAACGTTAAGACTAAGAGTTATTTGAAAATGAATGTTGGGGGTATGGTATCGACAAGCCCAATCTCTTTTCTATATGGCGGATTCGATTTTAACTTCTTGAATAAGCACGCTTGGTTGATTCAAGCCAATACTTATTTAGGACGATATTATAGTTCTATATCTCTAAAAGCAAGAATAGATTTTGCATCTGTTTATTCCATTTTTATGGAATCTGAATTCAATATGAATGATTGGAGATTTTTCAGAATGCATTCGGGAACATTTGCCTACTCTTCGATAAATTACCTTGAACAATCTGAGGACAACATACGCCTAAGTATTGGTTTGCCATTAGATATTAAAGATAAATTGACATTTACAGCCGGATTGGGATTGATTAATGATAAGTATTTTGCAAAAGATTACGCAATTTTGCAAACTGCAATCCCCGATCGTTCTCAATTTAAGCACTTAGCATTAGGATTAAAAGAAGAATACAATGATTTAGATGACGAAGTATATCCTACCAAAGGGCGTTATCACAAATTGTCTTTACAGTTTATACATGGTGAAGAGAAATGTTTCCCCGGCAACACTACAAATAACGCCTATCGATATACCGCAACACACTCTTGGTTTCAGCTAAAGATGTTATCGAAAATGTATTTTGATGTTACTCAAAACTTCAAAATAGGTTTGCGTGGTGATATTTTCTATTCGATGCAAGAGCTTTTTGAGACCTACAAACCAAGTTTACTAAATGCCGGAGTATACTCTCCAACCTTGGAAACCTTAACTCAATATATGGTAGAGTACAGATCAAATAGGTATCTTGCCTTTGGAGTTGGAGGAATATACGCATTGCAATCTTTATTGAATATAAACCTATCGCTAAGATTAGCAGCCTACATTTATGCTCCTATTCAACAAATTTTAACTGAGGATAATCTCACACCATATTATGGAGAGATGTTTAAGAATACTTATTTTATAACATCTACTTCTTTGGTTTTAAGAACTCCCGTAGGACCTCTGAGTTTGATAGTATCGTATCATCAAAGAGATAACAAAAACTTAAACCCATTCTCTTTTTCAATAAATTTTGGCTACTCTATTTTTAATAACAGAAACATAGATAAATAATGATAAAAACATTTCGTCTTAATAAAACATACGGAAGTCTACATGTTTTGAAGGATATTGATATTCACATCAAACCTTCAGAAATTGTAGCCTTAATGGGTGCTTCAGGTGCAGGGAAAACAACTCTGTTGCAAATAGTCGGAACCTTGGACAAAGCAGATAGCGGACAAGTATTCATAAACTCAAATGACATCACACAACTTTCTGATAATAAGTTGTCAGAATTTCGAAACAAAGAAATCGGTTTTGTATATCAATTTCATCATCTCTTTTCTGAGTTTACCGCTTTGGAAAATGTGATGATGCCTGCTTTGATTGCAAAAGAGAACAAGAAAGTTGCTGAAGATAAAGCAAAGGAATTGTTAGACATTCTTCACCTTTACGACAGAGCAAACCACAAACCAAATCAGTTATCGGGGGGAGAACAACAGAGAGTTGCCGTTGCAAGAGCTTTAATCAACTCTCCGTCTATAATATTGGCTGATGAACCAAGCGGTAATTTGGATAGCAGAAACGCAAAAGAGTTGCACGAATACTTTTTTAAGCTTAGAGAAACCTACAAACAAACTTTTTTGATAGTAACTCACAGTGAGGAATTGGCAAAAATGTCAGATAGAATGATAGAAATGCAAGATGGAAAAATTATAATATAAGATGGAAACACAACTAATATACGGTTTACGCCCTGTAATTGAGGCTGTAAAATCAGGAAAAGGGATTGACAAGATTTTTTTTCAAAGTAACCTACAAGGAAAGCTTTTTTTGGAACTAAAAGCCTTGTTGGCACAAAGTGAAAAGACTATTTCGGTGCAATATGTTCCGGTAGAAAAACTTGATAGGCTTGTAAAAAAACAAAATCATCAAGGTGTAGTGGCTCAACTCTCTTTGATAGCATACAGAGAGATTGAAGAAATAATAGCAGAATTGGAAAGAGATAATGAAACTCCTTTCTTGCTTATGCTTGATAGCATAACAGATGTTCGTAATCTTGGAGCTATTGCAAGAAGTGCCGAATGTGCAGGTGTTCATGCTTTGATTATACCTCAACAATCAACAGCCCCAATCAATCAAGATGCAATAAGAACTTCGGCAGGAGCATTATTAAGACTACCTGTATGCAGAGTTGCAAACACAAAAAGCCTTCTTAACTTAGTGAAGTCTTATGGTATAACAACCTATGTTGCAACTGAAAAAGCAACCGAAAACTATACATCGATGAATGCCCAAGAGCCGATGATGATAATAATGGGTAATGAGGAAAAAGGGGTTAGTCCTCAAATTATAAAGATGGCAGACAGACTTGTTTCCATACCTATAAAGGGCGTAATCGAGAGTTTGAATGTTTCTGTTGCTGCAGGAGTAATGATGTACGAAGTTGTACGTCAAAGAGAAAATAAATAGCAAACTCAAATAAAACATATATTGTTCTTTGTCGCTTGTGTTAAATGTGCTATCTTTGCATTCAAAACACTGAAGCGACTTGGAACTAAAACAAATATTAAAATCATTCTCGGTAGTGCTTTCTCCAATGGAAGCAGTTACCACACCTCCATTCAGAAACATTTGTAAGAGGTATGGAGCCGATGTTTTGATAAGTGAATTCATTTCTTCGGACGCTATTTCTCGTAATGTAGAATCTTCATTAAAGAAGATGACTTTCGACGAGCAAGAGCGTCCGTTGGGTATTCAAATTTTCGGAAACAACGAAGAAAGTTTGTGTTCTGCAGCACAAGTAGCAGCTGAAACTAATCCTGATTTTATAGACATAAATTGGGGTTGTCCCGTTAGAAAGATTGCAGGCAAAGGATGCGGTAGCGGAATCCTTAACGATATTCCTAAGATGATAAAATTGACAAAAGCCGTTGTCGATTCTGTTCAAATACCTGTAAGTGTTAAAACAAGACTTGGTTACTCAGATGAGGATAAACCCATTGTAGAAGTTGCAGAGCGTTTACAAGATGTAGGTATCCAACTTTTGAGTATTCATGGCAGGACGCGTTCTCAAATGTACAAGGGAACAGCTGACTGGTCGCTTATTGGACAAGTAAAGAACAATCCACGCATGCACATTCCTATTTTTGGCAATGGGGATATTGATTCGGCAGAAAAAATGTTAGAATACAAGAATCGCTATGGTGTTGATGGCATTCTAATAGGTCGTGCAGCAATGGGAAATCCTTTCATCTTCAAACAATGTAAGCAGATATTAGAGGGAGGAACGTTTGATATAATCCCTGTATCTGAAAGAGTCGAAGTCTGCAAAGAGCATTTGGAGGGCTTGAAAGAATGGCGTGGAGAGAAATATGCACTCTTGGAAATGAGGAAATTCTATTCTGGATATTTCAGAGAATTAAAGAATTTCAAACCTTATAGAATTCGTCTTGTAACTACGAATTGCTATGATGAAGTTTACAAAATTTTAGACGAAGTTTCAGTTTCCTTAAACTACGATTGAGTTTTCTGAAACTAAGTTTTAGAAGATTAAAACAAAGTAATTATAAATATGGACTTTAAGTTAAAGTCGGATTTCAAACCAATGGGAGACCAACCCAATGCAATATCACAATTGGTTAAGGGTTTGTCCAGCGGAATTCCTGCTCAAGTCTTGCAAGGCGTAACAGGAAGCGGAAAGACTTTTACCATAGCCAATGTGATTGAGCAGGTAAATAAGCCGACTTTAATAATGAGCCATAATAAGACTCTTGCAGCACAATTATACGGAGAATTCAAACATTTTTTCCCTGATAATGCCGTAGAGTATTTTGTATCCTATTATGATTACTACCAACCTGAGGCATACATTGCTCACACCAATACATACATTGAAAAAGACCTTTCGATAAATGATGATTTGGAAAAGCTAAGACTTTCAGCTGCATCTGCTCTTTTGTCGGGTCGTAAAGACGTTATTGTTGTTAGTTCTGTTTCTTGCATATATGGCATTGGTAACCCAGAGGATTTTGCAAATGGAACGATTTATCTGAATAAAGGACAGAAGTTAGAACGCAATAAATTTTTGTTAGACTTGGTCGATAGCCTATACTCGCGTAACGAATTGGATTTTTCTCGCGGTAAATTCAGAATCAAGGGTGATGTAATCGATATTTTCCCACCATATTTGGACTATGCCTATAGATTGATATTTTGGGACGATGAGATAGAAGCCTTAGAGAGCATAGACCCATTGAGTGGTAGTCGTATCGAGTCTTTGAATCAAATCATCATATACCCCGCAGGCAACTTCCTTACAAACAAAAACACACTTGCTTCGGCTTTAAGAAATATACAAAGCGATATGTTCACTCGTTGTGAAGAGTTTAGAGATTGCGGACGTAACCTCGAGGCAAAACGTTTGGAAGAAAGAGTGAACAACGACTTGGAAATGTTACAAGAATTAGGATATTGCAGTGGCATAGAAAACTATTCAAGATATTTCGATGGTCGAAAACCTGGAAGCAGACCTTTCTGTTTGATTGATTATTTCCCTGATGACTTTTTGCTTGTAATAGATGAAAGCCATGTAACAGTACCTCAAATCAGAGCAATGTACGGAGGAGATCGTTCTCGCAAGAGTTCATTGGTCGAATACGGCTTCCGACTCCCCTCTGCTTTTGACAATAGACCATTGAAATTTGAAGAGTTTCAGTCATTACAAAATCAAACCATATACATATCGGCAACTCCGGCCAACTTTGAGATAGAAGAAGCTGAGGGAGTGATAGTTGAGCAGATTATACGCCCAACAGGCTTGCTTGATCCGCCGGTTGAAATTCACCCTGCAAAGAATCAAGTTGATGATTTGTTGGAAGAGATAGACAAAGTTGTAAGTAAAAAAGAAAGAGTTTTGGTTACAACGCTCACCAAACGAATGGCAGAGGAATTAAGCCGTTATCTTACAAATGTTGGAATAAACAATAAATATATACACTCCGATATCGAAACATTGGAAAGAGTAGAAATAATGCAAGAATTGAGAGAGGGTGTGTTCGATGTATTGATTGGAGTAAACCTTTTGAGAGAAGGCTTGGATTTACCCGAAGTAAGTTTAGTTGCTATCCTTGATGCAGATAAAGAAGGTTTCCTAAGAAGCGACAGAGCTTTGATTCAAACAATAGGAAGAGCTGCAAGAAATGTCAGTAGCAAGGCTATACTCTATGCAGACACCATAACCGATAGTATGAAACGAGCTATTGCCGAAAACACTCGCAATAGAGAAAAACAACAAGCTTACAATGAAAAGCACGGAATTGTTCCAAAGCAAGTCAAACGCACACTTGCAAATCAGATGATTGCAAGCAGTTCAACAGAATCAAAAGACAGAGAAACGAATCTTGAAAACAATTTATCAGAATCAAGAAACGAATACACTAAAACGAAGAATCGAGATAAGCAAATAAAGAATCTCGAAAAACTAATGAAACAAGCGGCCGAAGAATTGAACTTTCTTGATGCTGCAAAATATAGAGACGAAATTAAACGATTGAAAGAAAATAACCAATAGGTAATAAACAAATAAACTAAGGAGGTAGAAATATGATAATCTCAAGTAATACCGACACAATTTGTGCTCCAGCAACACCAAATAGAAGTTCTGCTTTAGGAATAGTTCGAATCAGTGGACAAGAAGCAATCAGTATAGCTGACAAACTTTTTATAGACACAAAAGGTCAAAAGAAAGTTTTGGCAAAACAAAAGTCCTCAATGGCAAAACACGGATTCATAATAAACTCTAAAGGAGAAAAATTGGACGAAGTAATTTGCACCATATTCAAATCTCCAAATACCTTTACAGGTGAAGACCTTGTTGAAATATCTCACCATGGCTCGCCTTACATTCAACAACAGATTATAAAATGTCTTATTGATAATGGTGCGCGTATTGCTAATAATGGAGAATTCTCTCAACGTGCATTCTTGAACGGGAAAATGGACCTTTCTCAAGCAGAAGCCGTAGCCGATTTGATAAGTGCTAAAACAGCTATCTCCCATAAACTTGCAATGCAACAACTACATGGTGGATACAAAGATAAAATTGCTCAATTAAGAGCAGAATTGGTACGCCTACTTAGTTTATTGGAATTGGAATTAGACTTTTCTGAAGAAGATGTAGAGTTTGCTGACAGAACTCAACTCAAAGATATACTCCATACAACTATATCAGAGTTGCAAAAATTGGTAAAAAGTTTCGCTGCAGGTGAAAATTTCAAAAATGGTATTCCTATAGCAATCGTAGGAAAGCCAAATTCAGGTAAATCAACACTGATGAATGCAATCTTAAACGAAGAACGCTCCATTGTTTCACCCGTAAAAGGAACGACAAGAGATACAATAGAAGAAAGCATTCAATTAGAAGGTGTCGAATATCGCTTTATCGATACCGCAGGAATAAGAAGTGCCAAAGGCATGATTGAAAATATCGGAATAGAACGTTCTTACAAGGCAATAGAAAAAGCAGAAGTCATATTGTATGTTTGTGACCTTGCAAAGACTTCACCATCTGATGCTCAATTAGAGCTATTGAAATTAGACGAACAAGTAAGCCTTTCTGGCAAAAAAATAATCATCATAGGAAATAAAGCAGATCTTGTACATTTGAGCCAATATAAAAAGAACAAATGGGAAGCAATGAATACAATATGTATGTCTGCTGCAACTGGCGTTGGCTTGGAAACCCTCCTATCAAGAATTTCCTACATGAGTCAAATACATGAATTGCACGATGAAATATTAGTTACCAACACTCGCCACTACAACATCATGATGAAAACACTTGCAGCCCTCCTAGTAGCCGAAGAAAGTCTCGAACTAGGACAACCAACCGATATTGTAGTCGCAGACATAAGAGAATCCATACATTACATAGGAGAAATAACTGGAGAAATAACCACAGACGAAGTCCTAACCAACATATTCTCCAAATTCTGTATCGGAAAATAAGATCAGCAATTTCAAATGCTACTCAATAAAACGGAAACAACTTGAAATTGCGAAATTTATAAATGTAATTCAAGTGGTAATCAGTATTTATTATGAACTATTGAACATTAGTGTCAAAATGATGTATAATAAAAAAAACTTTGAAAATTTTCTACTTTTCTCTTGACTCGTACCCAAGGGCATACACTAACTTTGCCACAGATTTCGAAATTAGACTAAGAATCGTACGATTATGAGAGAAAAAACAAAGTTAAAAATCGGAGAGTTCTCACAGATGATGCAAGTGACCGTAAAGCCCCTGCGTCACTACGAACAAAAAGGTTTATTATTTCCCTGCAAAGTGGATGAGTGGACAGGCTACCGCTATTACAGCATTGAGCAGATGCAACGGCTAAACACTATCCGCCAATTGCAAAGTCTCGGTTTCTCACTTGACGAAATCAAGGAATTGTATGAAGATGGGGCATGCACCCCAAGCATCGAACAACTGAATGAGAAAATAGAGAAAACAGAACAACAGCTGCAATTATTGGTGGCACGACGTAGTCAGTTGGTCAACTGGGTGAACTCTCACAATAAAATTAAGACAATGGATAAATCTAAATTCAGTATTCAATCTTTGCCCGAAATTATCGTGGCAAGCCATCGTGAAGTAATTTCTGATTATGCCGCCCTCGGACCTTTATGTGTAGAGAAAATTGGTCCCGAGATGCTGCGTCTTGGTTGCAAGTGTCCGGCTCCAGGCTATTGCTTCACCATTGAGCACAACAAAGAGTATTGCCCCACCAACATTGATATCGAGTATTGCGAACAGGTGGAAGAGATGGGCACAGATAATGCCATCATACAATTTAAGCATCTTGATGCTGTTACCAAAGCACTCTGCATGAAACATGTCGGTCCTTATGAACGCTTCCACAAATCATTCACCGAAGCATTTGCCTACATGGAAGAGCAAGGCTACAAGATTGCCGGCCCTCCCCGCACTTCCTACATTGACGGAGCATGGAATCAGGAGGACCCAGAACAATGGTTGTCGGTAATTCAGATTCCCATTGAGTAATATGGAGATAACCTATAGGTTATCATAGGTATTCAGCATTCTATTGTTGAATATCTTACAACACAAAGAATACGGGAATAAAGATATGCCGGCATTAAGATATTATTATTCAGATACCATTTCAAGATTCTTAACAAAGAATACTGAAGAAATTATTGGCAAACTCACACTTGCTAGTCAGCATAATATAAATGATGACACGTCAAACTCATGGGTTGAAGAAATTGAAACTTTAAAAGGCGTTTTGACTCCTTATAAAGAAAGAGGAAGTGTGTATTTCGAGTATAATATCCCTCGTATGGGAAGACGTGCTGATGTGATACTTGTCATAGATGAACTTA
>RHMF01000447.1_pt1 | contig 17458 bp, 12 predicted proteins | sample 5365151 | NCBI WGS metagenome assembly RHMF01 (sample SAMN10266501, study PRJNA497801) | feces metagenome | isolation source: feces | host: Bos taurus | place: China: Prairie of Fairy Mountain | collected 2017-08-14 | reverse complement strand
CTATGATCTGACTACCAGGGTAGGCGTTGATGGACGATATGATTGGGATGAAGGAGTGCTCAGGGTAGATGTCGGATACCTTTCTATTGCAGAAAAATATAAAGAGCGTTCTGGTATGTTCAATTCCTTGGAAGCTAATGCCGCAACTGCTTCAAAAGATTGGGGCCAGCTTTTCAATTATGAGGTAAAAGCCTCTTATTCATTTGGAAAAGATCGTCTTGAATATGAAGGTTCTGGCAGATCGTGGCTTACAGAACATGACCTGCGTCTGAGTGGCGTTCTCAAGGCGACCTTGACTGAAACACATAAGATGTCATTTGATCTTGGGGTGGATAATGTACTTTATTATGGCGAGTTCAATCCTAATGTTTCACGCCTTACTTTTGCACCCCACTATCATGCTGACCTGGACCGTCTGGATATCGATGCCGGATTCAGCGTCGAGGCGCTTGTGCCTGGGAGCCAGTCGGACATGTTTGCAACAAAAGGCCAGTACATATACCCTGATGTCACCGTGTCTTACCAGCTTATCCAGGATGCCATGAAGGCTTATGCCCATGTCGGTGGCGGTACAGAGGTCAATACATTCTCATCTCTTTTGAAGAAGAATCATCATCTGGATATGTTTTCAGGTGTCGGAGCTCCTTTGATGGACAATACTGTCGAGAGCGTTTCTGCTTCCTTGGGACTCAAGGGTAGGGCCGGGGCTGTCTTCGCCTATCACGTGAGGGGAGGATTCTCTGACTATGCCAATTCTCTTTTCGACAAGGTCTATGTAGGCAGCATGCCGGGGAGCAAGACTGTGGCTTATATGCCAGGAATCGGATATGCCGCTTACAGGAAGGCTTATGCGGCTGCAGATCTCGTGTTCGAGAAAAACGGATTCAAGGTAGATGGCAATGTCGAGTACAGGTACAGCTGGTTTTCTGAATCGAAGGGTCACGACGGACTCTTCCTTCCTGCTGCCCTGACCGGAAGCGCTTCCGTAGAATATAACTGGAGCAAGCGTGTATACTTGGGCCTGGACTGCATGTTCTCGACCGGACGTAAGGGAACCGTGCTTTATCCTGACGGCGATGCCGGCAAGGTGTCTGTACCCGGATATGCGGATCTGGGCGTGAATTTCGAGTATCTTGCCAGCAGGAAATTCTCTTTCTGGTTCAGAGGCGGAAATCTTTTGAATATGGCTGTTCAGCGCAGTCTTCTTTATGCTGAAAAAGGGCCTTATTTAGCTGTCGGAATCTGTTTGAATTTATAGGAAAAATTACTAAATTTGTCCGTTTGTTCGGCCTTCATGGTTAAGTCGTCGGAGGCCTTTGGATAGAATAAGTTTAGATAAAGAATAATGAACGAGAACGAAATCAACAATGTTGCTGCGGAGCAGTACTCCGCGAACAGCATTCAGGTGTTGGAAGGCCTTGAGGCCGTAAGAAAAAGACCTTCGATGTACATCGGTGACATCGGTGAAAGAGGTCTTCACCATCTTGTATATGAGGTTGTCGACAACAGTATCGATGAGGCTCTTGCCGGATACTGCGACACCATCGACGTAATCATCAATGAGAACAATTCGATTACCGTAAGAGATAACGGACGTGGTATTCCTACAGGTATGCACGAGAAGGAGAACCGCTCTGCCCTCGAGGTCGTGCTTACAGTGCTCCATGCAGGAGGTAAGTTCAGCAAGGACAGCTACAAGGTGTCCGGAGGTCTCCACGGTGTGGGTGTATCCTGCGTGAATGCGCTTTCGGATTATCTCAAGGCGGAGATCCATCGCGAAGGCAAGGTCTTCGTGCAGGAATATTCGCAGGGTAAGCCATACAAGCCTGTAGAGGTTGTGGGCGAAGCCGAGGATACAGGTACAATCGTTACCTTCCATCCGGATCCGGAGATATTCCAGGTCACAACAGTCTATAAGTACGCTACTCTTGCGGCACGTCTCCGTGAGCTTGCTTATCTCAACAAGGGCATCCGTCTTACTCTGACTGACAAGAGGACTCTTGTTAACGACGTCGACGAGAACGGAAACGAGCTCGAGACAACCCACTTCAGAAACGACATCTTCTATTCGAAGGACGGACTCAAGGAGTTTGTCGAGTATCTTGACGGTGGCGCGGAGCGTCTTATCGAGACTCCTATCTATCTCGAGACAGACAAGATCATTCCTATCGAGATCGCTCTCCAGTACAATACAGGATATACCGAGAAGATCTACTCATACGTAAACAACATCAACACGATCGAAGGCGGTACCCACCTTCAGGGATTCAAGATGGGTCTTACCAGGACCTTGAAGAATTACGCTGACAAGGCAGGAATGCTTGCAAAGCTCAAGTTCGACCTTGCTGCAGATGACTTCCGCGAGGGACTTACGGCTGTTGTTTCCGTAAAGGTCGCAGAGCCGCAGTTCGAGGGACAGACCAAGACAAAGCTCGGAAACGGCGAGGTCGTTTCAGCTGTGTCACAGGCTACTGCAGCTGCTCTCGAGCAGTATCTTGAGGAGAATCCGAAGGAGGCGAAGATGATTGTCGAGAAGGTGATTCTCGCAGCTACAGCACGTCATGCTGCCCGCAAGGCACGTGAGATGGTGCAGAGGAAGACTGTCATGTCAGGCGCCGGAATGCCAGGAAAGCTTGCTGACTGCTCGTCACGTGATCCGGAGGTATGCGAGCTCTTCCTTGTCGAGGGAGACTCTGCGGGCGGTACTGCAAAGCAGGGACGTGACCGTATCACACAGGCCATCCTTCCGCTTCGAGGTAAGATCCTCAATGTCGAGAAGGCCATGGAACACAGGGTGTTCGAAAGCGAGGAGATCCGCAATATCTATACTGCTCTTGGCGTGACAGTCGGAACAGAGGAGGACAGCAAGGCATTGAACCTCAGCAAGCTCCGTTACCACAAGGTGATCATCATGACCGATGCCGATGTGGACGGCAGCCACATTGCAACCCTTATCCTGACATTCTTCTTCCGTTATATGATCGACCTGATCAAGAACGGATATGTATATCTTGCTACTCCGCCGCTCTATCTCGTGAAGAAAGGCAAGGAGGAAATCTACTGCTGGACAGAGGCACAGCGCAAGGAGGCTACCCTCCAGCTCGGAAAGGGCTCTGACAAGGGCGTGTTCGTTCAGCGTTACAAAGGTCTTGGAGAGATGAGCGCCGAGCAGCTCCAGTCTACCACAATGGATCCTGAAAAGCGTCTTCTCCGCCAGATCACCATCGAGAATGCAGCCGAAGCAGAACGTACATTCTCAATGCTCATGGGTGATGATGTTCCGCCACGCCGTGAGTTCATCGAGCAGAATGCTCATTACGCAAACATTGACGCGTAAACAAAAAAGTACTGAAACCAACCAACACACATTTATTATGACTGATATTTTTGAAAGAATCGAAAAGCATTCGGGTGGCCCTCTCGGCCAGTATGCTGCCAAGGCTTTCGGATATTATATGTTCCCTAAGCTTGAAGGCGAGCTTGGGCCGCACATGAAGTTCCAGGGTAAGGATGTCCTCGTATGGAGCCTTAACAACTACCTCGGACTTGCAAACCATCCTGAAGTAAGAAAGGCGGATGCAGAAGCCGCTGCAAAATGGGGACTTGCTTATCCTATGGGTAGCCGTATGATGACAGGCCATACCGATCTTCACGAGCGTTTCGAGAGAGAACTTGCTGATTTCGAGAGAAAGGAGGATGCATTCCTTTTCAACTTCGGATATCAGGGCATCCTTTCGACAATCGATGCCCTCATGGACCGTCACGATGTGATCGTATACGATTCAGAGGCACATGCTTGTCTTATCGACGGTGCACGTATGCACATGGGTAAGAGAATGACATACCGTCATAATGATTATGAAAGCTGCGAGAAGACTCTCCAGAGAGCGACAAGACTCTGCGAAGAGACAGGCGGCGGTATCCTCCTCATCACAGAGGGTGTATACGGTATGACCGGTGCTCTCGGCTTCCTCGACAAGATTGTCGAGCTCAAGAAGAAATACAAGTTCAGGATCCTCATCGACGATGCTCACGGATTCGGTAACATGGGACCTACAGGCCGTGGTACATCAGAGCATTTCGGCGTGATGGATGAGATCGACCTTTATATAGGCGCATATGCGAAGTCTATGGCTTCGATCGGTGGATTCGTTGCAGGTCCGAAGAAGATCATCAACTATCTCCGTTTCAACATGCGTTCACAGATCTATGCGAAGTCTCTCCCTATGGCTCTCGTTGAAGGTGGCCTCAAGAGACTCGAGATCATCCGCAGCAAGGAGGGTGATGAGCTCCGTCAGAAGCTCTTCACCATCACAAAGGCTCTCCAGGACGGCTTCCGTAACCTCGGATTCGAGATCGGACCTGCAGAGGCTTGCGTGACACCTGTACAGATCAAGGGTGGTGTAGGCCAGGCATCAAGAATGGCTGTCGACCTTCGTGAGAACTATGGCATCTTCTGCTCTGTGGTGATCTATCCTGTGATTCCAAAGGGTATGGTGATCTTCCGTATCATCTCTACAGCCGCTCATACAATGGAGGATGTGGAGCGTACTCTCAAGGCTTTCACAGACGTTCGTGCAAAGCTTGACGCCGGCTACTACGATGGCGATGAAGGCGACATCGTAGATATGGCTATCAAATAATTTTACAGCATAATGCTGGTGCATCAGTGTCGTCGCGTAAGCGGCGGCACTGACTATGCATTTAATGAGGATGTAAATTTTTGCATATGGAGAAGATTAATTTTCCGAAGAAATTCAAGGCGTATCTGCCTCTGATCGCCCTTTTCGTTCTTCTTGTATTCATAATGCCGAAGAGCCCGAAGTTCAATTATGACTACAGGAAAGGCTCTCCGTGGATGTATGAGACGCTTATCGCCCAGTTCGATTTTCCGATTCTCAAGACTGATGCCCAGCTTCAGGCTGAACGTGAAAAGGCTGGTCTGAACGCGATTCCGTATTTCCGTGTCGACGGCAGGGCTTCTTCCGGAAGCATGTCGGCAGTTTCCGGACTTGACCTCGGCAAGTGGTCGGATGCGAGGATGGCGATATCGGACGCTGTCACCATGCTGTATTCAAAGGGAATAATGGCTCCTGCAGCAGGCTTGAACATGGAGGAGATCCTGCAGAATTCCGAAGGACTCATATATGTCCAGAAAGACAGGAGGGCAGAGAAGATTCCTGTTTCCGAAGTCTTCACTCTGGAAGATGCTTCGTCCATGATGCATGAGACATTGGCTGCCGCTTGTCCGGGATGTGACATAGACTCTCTGTATGCTGCGGCCGGGATAGCTTCTCTTATTGTTCCGGATCTTATCTTCGATCAGCAGACTACCGATCTTATCCATGAAGAAAGCATTGATTATGTGTCTGTTACACAAGGAGTTGTGAGAGCCGGTCAGGTGATTGTCTCTGAAGGTGAGATGGTTACTGCGGAGATCGAGCAGCTTCTGGATTCATATAAGGCGGAATTCGATATGGGAGTAGGGTATGGTGGCCCTAGAGTCTATATGTGGCTCGGCAATATCTTCATAGCCTTCTGTATCGTGTTCGTGCTTTTCCTGGCGATCTGCTACTGCAACTTCAGGATCTTCGACGAGTATAACAAGTACCTTTATCTGCTGATGATCTTCGCTCTTGCAGCGACCGGTTCTTCCCTTGTTGCAGGCATAGATCCGTCCTTGTTCTACCTGATGCCGTTTACGCTGATCTCGCTCTATCTTCTCGCATTCTTCACGAAGAGGATGGTGTTCTCCGTATACTTCATCTCTCTTCTTCCGATGCTGATATTTGCACCTAACGGAGTGGAACTCTTTGTGATGTATCTGGTTGCGGGAAGTGTTGCAATGCTCGTCTTCGGCTTCTTCAACCGCGGATGGCTCCAGTTTGTCACAGCATTCATCGTCTTTATAGTGATGACGATGGTGTGGGGAGCATTCAGACTGACTGACGGAATAGCGGGACTTACTGATTATCATACGGTTCTCGATATGGGACTTGGAGCATTGCTTTCGGTCGCCGGCTATCCTCTGATCTATCTCTTCGAAAAGATATTCAAGCTGGTTTCAAATACAAAGCTTGCCGAGTTGAGCGATACCAACAACAAGCTTCTCCGTCTGCTTGCAGACAAGGCTCCGGGAACATTCCAGCATTGCCTTCAGGTGATGAATCTGGCTGATGCGGCAGCGCGGTCGATCGATGCGAATGTGCTGCTTGTCCGTGCCGGAGCATTGTATCATGACATAGGAAAGATAAGCAATCCGCAATGCTTCACAGAAAATGAGAATCCGGGCGTGCAGTATCATGCCGGCCTGACAGTGAAAGAGAGCGCCCAGGAGATTATCAGACATGTCTCTGACGGACTTGCCCTTGCTGACAAGCATGGTCTGCCAGATGTGATAAAGGAATTCATCGCTTCCCATCATGGAACCACATGCACGGGTTATTTCCTGACAAAGTATCTCAATGACGGAGGCAATCCGGATGAGACGTCGGAATTCTATTACGACGGGGTGAAGCCGGTGACAAAGGAACAGGTCATCCTGATGGTATGCGATGCTGTTGAGGCAGCCTCGAGAAGCCTCAAGGACTATTCTCCGGAAAGCATTTCCGCTTTGGTCGACAGGATCGCTGACGGCAAGGCCAAGGAGGATCAGTTTACGGATGCGGATATTTCGCTTCGCGAACTCAATACATTGAAGGAAGTGATCAAGTCTTACCTTCAGCAGATGTATCATTCAAGGGTGTCATATCCAAAGCGTAAGGCCAAGGCAGGAAAATGACATTTTGAAATGTCATAAGGAATGATTATTTTTGCAAGCTTAAATGCGCCTCCGCGTGAGGTTTATGAAAGAAAATGATTAAAAGACAATAAATATGAAACTTGAACAGAACAGAATCGATGATCTTAATCTCGAGCTCACTCTCGCAGTGACTGCAGAGGATTATGCTGACAGCAGAAAGAAGAAACTTAACGACTACCGCAAGAAGGCGGAGATCAAGGGCTTCCGTAAGGGTATGGTTCCTATGTCTCTCGTAGAGAAGATGTACGGCCAGTCAGCTCTTGTTGACGCTGTAAATGATGTGGTGTCAGAGGGTCTCAACAACTTCATCCACGAGAACAACCTTCGCGTGCTTGGCGAGCCGCTTCCAAGCGAGGACCAGCCAGAGGCAGAGTGGGTGGCAGGTAACGACTTTACATTCAAGTTCGATATCGCAGAGAACCCTGAGGTTTCATTCGAGCTTTCAAAGGATGACGAGATCGTATACTACACAATCACAGTGACAGAGGCTGCAAAGAAGGAGATGAAGGACAACCTTCTCAAGCAGTATGGTTCACTTGAGGAAGGCAAGAAGGCAAAGGAGGATGACTTCATCATCGTTGACTTCGAGCAGGGCGAGACAAAGGTTGAGGGTACATATGTAGCTCTCCGCAATGTAGCCGAGGCTGCTAGAAAGTCATTTGTAGGCGTTAAGCCTGGTGATGTTCTTGATGTGAACGTAAACGAGGCATTCGAGAATGAGACAGACCGAGCTTCAATGCTTAAGGTAAGCAAGGACGAGCTTGCAACTCTCGACCCAATGTTCAGGATGACTGTAAAGAACGTGAAGACTTTCGTTAACGCACCTCTTACAGAGGAGACATTCGAGAAGATCTTCGGCGTGAAGACAGAGGAGGAGTTCGACGCAAAGATCGAGGAGAGAATCCGCGCAGAGTATGCACAGGAGGCTGATTTCCGTTTCTCAAAGGACGCAAAGGCATATCTTCTTGAGAAGGCTGGAGTGAACATCGCAGAGAAGTTCCTCAAGAGATGGGTGTTCGTTGTGAATGAAGGTAAGTTCACTATGGAGGACATCGAGAAGGATTGGGATCTCTTCATCGTTGACTACAAGTGGCAGATGGTACGTAACTACCTCATGAACAAGTATAATGTGAAGATTGAGGAGGCTGACCTTCTTGCAAGCGCAAAGGGCTTTGCGGCTTACCAGTTCGCAATGTACGGAATGAACAATGTTCCAGAGGAGCAGCTCGAGGCATTCGCAAAGAATATCCTTTCACAGGAGGAGCAGGGCAGAAGAATTCTCGATCAGGTTGAGAACGAGAAGACTTTCGAGGCTGTACGTGAGGTCGTAACTCTCAAGAAGAAGAAGATCTCGGTAGACAAGTTCCGCGAGTTGAAATAATTTGACTTAGGCCGGCTCGCAAAGCTGGCCTTTTTTATCGTCTTTCTGTAACATCTCCATCACTTTTGTTATATATATGTTACAGAACCAACGAAAAACAATATGAATAAGGAATTTCAGAAATATGCAGTTCTGGAGCATGGTATCAGCTCCATGACAATGCACAGATACCAGTCGGTGCTTGACAGCTACATCAACCCTACCATCATCGAGGAGAGAAAGCTCAATGTGGCTTCTATGGACGTGTTCAGCCGTCTGATGATGGACAGGATCATCTTCCTTGGTGTTCCTATTGACGACGATGTGGCTAATATCGTTACAGCCCAGCTTCTTTTCCTGGCGTCCAACGACAGCTCAAGCGACATTTCACTTTATCTCAACACCCCTGGCGGACAGGTTTCATCAGGTCTCGGCATCTATGATACAATGCAGATCATTGAGCCTGATGTAGCTACAATCTGTACTGGTATGGCAGCGTCAATGGGCTCTGTCCTTCTCTGTGCCGGTGCGCAGGGCAAGAGGTCGGCTCTCAAGCACTCGCGTGTCATGATCCATCAGCCGCTCGGCGGTGCCCGTGGACAGGCATCCGACATCCTTATTGCCGCCCAGGAGATAGAGAAGACAAGAAAAGAGCTTTACACCATCATCTCGGAGCATTCCGGCCAGCCGCTTGAGAAGATCTATGCTGACGGAGACCGTGACTTCTGGATGTCCTCGCAGGAGGCTCTCGAGTACGGTATGATCGACGAGATCCTTACTAGAAAGAAATAATATGGCGAAATCAAATAAAGGCAGCAGATACTGCATGTTCTGTGGAAGAAGCGAGAATGAAGTCCCGCTTCTTCTTCAGGGCCTTGATGCATGCATATGCTCTGAATGCGTGAAGCTTGCCGGAGATTATCTCAAGGATATCGACAGGTCTGTGGCTTCATCGAAGCCGCTCGGCAAGGTCGAGTCGCTTCACAAGCCGAAGGAGATCCACCAGTTCCTTGACCAGTATGTTATCGGTCAGGACAGGGCGAAGAAACTTCTGTCTGTTGCCGTTTACAATCATTACAAACGTATCAACAACAACCTGGAGGCAGACAACGAGTTTGAACTCGAGAAGTCCAATATCCTGATGGTGGGTCCTACCGGTACGGGTAAGACTCTGATGGCCAAGACTATAGCCAAGCTTCTGAATGTGCCGTTCACAATCGTGGACGCTACGGTCCTGACAGAGGCTGGATATGTCGGTGAAGATGTGGAGAGCATCCTTTCACGTCTCCTTCAGGAAGCAGATTATGATGTGGCAAAGGCTGAAAGAGGAATCGTGTTCATCGATGAGATTGACAAGATCGCACGCAAGAGCGACAATCCTTCGATCACGCGTGATGTATCGGGTGAGGGTGTGCAGCAGGCCATGCTGAAACTGCTTGAGGGAAGCGTTGTGAATGTACCGCCGCAGGGTGGCCGCAAGCATCCGGAGCAGGAGTTCCTCCATGTCAATACACAGAACATCCTCTTCATCTGCGGAGGCGCATTCGAGGGTATCGAGCGTAGGATCGCCCAGAGGCTCAACACACAGGTCATCGGTTTCGGCGCTGCAAACAAGCAGCAGATCGACAAGGACAACCTCCTCAGGTATGTAGAGGCACAGGATCTCCGTTCATACGGACTCATTCCTGAAATCATCGGCCGACTTCCGGTCATTACATATCTCGATCATCTTGATAGGGACGCTCTCAAGAGGATCCTCACAGAGCCGAAGAACGCTCTCATGCGTCAGTATGAAAAGATGTTCGAGCTTGATGGAATCAAACTTGTCGTTGAGCCGGAAGTGCTTGATCTCATTGTGGATACATCAATAGAGAACAAGCTCGGAGCCCGTGGTCTCCGTTCGATCTGCGAGCAGATCATGACTGACGCCATGTATGATGCTCCATCTTCAAACAAGAAGACATTCAAGCTGACTCTGGCATACGCAAAGGAAAAATTAAGCAAATAACCGCATATCATGAAACAGTACATTGAAGCCAACAAGGAGAGATTCTTTGAGGAACTTTTCTCGCTTTTGAGGATTCCGTCTGTGAGCTCTCTTGAGCAGCATAAGCCTGACATGCAGCGCTGTGCTGAAAGACTCGTCGAACTGCTTATGGAAGCCGGTGCAGATGAGGCTGCTGTCTATCCTACGACCGGCCATCCGGTGGTGTTCGGACAGAAGATCATCGATCCTGCCCTTCCTACGGTTCTTGTCTATGGACATTATGATGTCCAGCCTGTCGATCCGATCGAACTCTGGCATTCAGATCCGTTTGAACCGGAAATCCGAGACGGAGCAATCTATGCACGTGGTGCAAACGATGACAAGGGACAGCTTTTCATGCATATCAAGGCATTCGAGTTCATGGTGCGCGAGGACGGCCTCAAGCATAATGTGAAGTTTATCCTTGAGGGTGAGGAGGAGATCGGAAGTCCTTCTCTTGCCGCATGGGCATCGGAGAATAAGGAAAGACTTGCAGCCGACATCATACTTGTTTCCGATACGACGATGATTTCAGAGTCTGTTCCATCGATCAACTGCGGTATGCGCGGCCTCTCATACGTCGAGGTCAAGGTGACAGGACCGAACAAGGACCTTCATTCAGGACATTACGGCGGAGCGGTCGCTAACCCGATCAATGTGCTCTGCGACATGATTTCGTCTCTTATCGACAAGGACGGACATATCACGGTCAAAGGCTTCTACGATGACGTTGTCGTACTTTCTGAAGAGGATAGGGCAAAACTTTCACGTGCTCCATTCGATCTTGAAGAATATAAGGAATTCCTTGACATCAAGGAAGTTAAGGGAGAAGAAGGCTACAGCACTCTCGAGCGTACCGGCATACGCCCATGTCTCGATGTAAACGGCATATGGGGCGGCTATACCGGCGAAGGCGCAAAGACAGTCCTTCCTTCAGTGGCCCATGCGAAGATTTCCATGAGACTTGTCCCTAACCAGGACAGCGCTACCATTACAAGACTCTTCACCGAGCATTTCCTTTCAATCGCTCCGGATTATGTGAAGGTTGAGGTCATTCCTCATCATGGCGGTGACGGCTTCCTGATCCCTATCTCATCCCCTGCATACAAGGCGGCGGAGAAGGCGATGACAGAGGTCTATGGCATCGAGCCTGTACCGTCACGCGGCGGCGGTTCTATTCCTATCCTTGCCGACCTTCAGCGTATCCTTGGCATTGACCCGCTTCTCATGGGATTCGGTCTTGAAAGAGACACTATCCATTCTCCTAACGAGAGCTACCTCCTGAAACAGCTCTTCGCCGGCATGGAAGCAATTGCATTATTCTATAGATATTACTAGTATGAACAGAGAACAATTATATCAGCAGATTCAGGCCAAGAAGAGCATGCTCTGTGTTGGCCTTGACGTGGATTTCAACAAGATGCCTGATCATATCAAGGCTCTTGCCAATCATGGCGAACTTGCAATCAAGGGTGAGCTCTATAAAGGCAAGGCCCGTTCAATCATCGAATTCAACAAGGCTATCGTAGATGCTACAGCAGAGCATTGCGTGGCATACAAGCCGAATCTCGCTTTCTACGAATGCTACGGAATCGACGGCCTCCGTGCTCTTGATGCGACAGTAGATTATATCCGCATGAAGTATCCTGAAATCTTCCTTATCGCAGATGCGAAGAGGGGAGACATCGGAAACACAGCGAAGATGTATGCAAAGGCATTCTTCGAGGAAATGGACTTCGATGCAGTTACAATCGCTCCATATATGGGAGCGGACAGCGTCACTCCTTTCCTTGAGTACAAAGATAAGTGGGCTATCGTACTTGCCTTGACATCAAACGCTTCCGCATATCAGTTCCAGAATGCCCAGAAGGACGGAAAGCCTCTCTATCAGGCAGTCATGGAAGAAATGATGGAGATTTCAACTCCGGACAACATGATGTTCGTGGTCGGAGCTACAAAGGCTGATAAGCTTGAGGAGCTCAGAAGCTTCTGCCCTGACAACTTCTTCCTTGTCCCGGGCGTTGGAGCACAGGGAGGCTCGGCTGAAGAGGTCATCGCTCATGGTGCAAATGATCACGGCGGCCTTCTCATCAACTCGTCAAGAGGCATCCTCTTCGCTGACAGCACAGAGGACTTCGCATATGTAGCAGGAAAGGTTGCGGCAAGAACTGCTAATCTTCAGTAAAAGCCTGCATGAAGAACAGCCTGCGCATTCCTCGGGTAATCTCGTGGGATGTGCAGGTTGTCTTTTTCTTCATCCTGTCCACATCGTTGAGGTCGCAGACATATAACCTGTCTATCAATGACAGATACATTGTGGAATATCTGATGTCCAGGTGGCGCTGAAGGTCGCTGGTGTATTCCATGGTAAGGATGACCTCTTCTTCGGTCAGATCGTCCTTGCAGAAGATGTAGAGCCCGTATTCCTTGAAATCGCCATAGAAGCCGGAACCGACCTTGCCCACCTTGCTCTCGATGATGCGTCGCAGAGGCTGTGCCAATGCCCAGTAGTCATACTCGATCTGTCCGATATACTTGCCGTCCTGAAGACCGTATCCATATCCGCTTTTGATGATGGTGTCCATATCTGCCCTGTCTTCTTCCGGCACATCAAAACCGGCCATTTCCTTCAGCAGGTCATTGGCGACGTCCTTTCTCGGCTCCATCGCACGGGTTACCTCTATGCCCAGAGAATGATCCGGCATCTGCAGGTCAGGCCTGTCTTCGTTGATAAGGTCTTCGTATCTTCGCCCCAGAAGTGTCTCAAGGCATATCTGGGCATATCGCTCAAAGAAGCAAGTGTCGAATTTTCTCTTTCCCATTATGAATATATCTCAATAACCTGTGCTCTGAATTCCTTAGGAGTCATGTCAGTCCTGTCCTTGAAGAATTTGCTGAAATGTGACGGAGTGGCAAAGTTGAGGTTAAATGCTATGTTCTGGATGCTTTCGTCTGTGTTCCGGAGCATCTTCTTTGCCTCCAGAAGTACATAGCTTTCCAGCCATTCCGACGGATGTTTGCCGGTAGTCTTCTTGATTACATGAGCAAGATGCTTGGCTGTTATGCCAAGATCTTTAGCATAATTGTCGACTTTTCTGTCCTCCTTGAAGCGTTTCTCTACCATAATGAAGAAATTTCCGGTTATGTTTCTTTCCTTCTGGCTGATATTTGATTCGCTGTAAGTATCATCCAGGATGTGACATGCCTCATAAAGAAATATCTTCACATATTCGAGCAATATCATATCGCGATAGAAATCGTGGCGCTCCTTTATCATTACCTTCAGATAAGAGTGTATGATATGGAACATCATTGTCTTCCTTTCGCTTATCTTGTTGGTAGGACGGTTTATCAGCAGCCTTTCAAGCCTGTTCTTCAGCACTTCATCATATGAAATCGCAAAGGCTGAACCTCCGATACGGACGACGTCGATATGGAAGTCTTCGCTGCTTTCCACAAGGAAGAAAGGATCATTAGGACCGATTGCAAGATATGAGCCCCGGCTGATCTCGACATCGAGAAGACGGATGCGGAATCTGGCACTTCCTCTCATGCAAAGAATCAGCAGCAGGGAGTCGCACATCTTGTATTCTCCATCAATCTGGAAAAAGTTGAAATCCCTGACTGCTCCGCTATAATTATCGTATACTGATATGTCCATAAGGGCTTATTTTTGCGCAATATACGAAAAATCCGACAAAAGTGATAGAATTGGTCTTAGAAATGACGTGTTTTTCGGCGGTGTGGTTACTATATTTGCATCGTACTTGTGAAAGTACACTCTTTAACACACACAATTCAATTCTAAATTTTCTTTTTGGCGGGACTCCTCGGAGCCCCGCTTTCTTTTATTCGAGAGCCTTTGCAAGTCCTCCTTCGCTGGTTTCCTTGTAAAGAGAAGGGAGGTCATCTCCAGTCTGCTTCATTACGTTAACCACCTGGTCGAAGCTTACTCTATGAAGACCGTCTGTGTAAAGGGCATAGATTCCAGCATCCATCGCTCGTGCTGCAGCATAGGCATTTCTTTCAATGCATGGGATCTGTACAAGTCCTCCGATCGGGTCGCAGGTAAGTCCCAGATGGTGCTCCAGACCCATTTCAGCGGCATATTCGATCTGTGACGGGCTGCCGCCCATGAGCTGTGCTACAGCAGCTGCAGTCATCGCGCAGGCAACTCCTACTTCGCCCTGGCATCCGACCTCAGCTCCTGAAACTGATGCATTATGCTTCACGACGCAACCGATGAGACCTGCCGTAGCAAGTGCACGGAGGATTCTGGTGTCGCTGAAATTGTATCTTGTCTTCATGTGGTAAAGAACGCTCGGCATAATTCCGCATGAACCGCAGGTCGGCGCTGTCACAATTGTTCCTCCGCATGCGTTCTCCTCACTTACTGCCAGTGCATATGCGAAGACAAGGCCTCTTGTCTTGAATGTGTCTCCCTGTCCGAATGCCCTGACATGGTAGCTCATAGCTTTCCTTCTGATATGGAGAGGGCCGGGGAGTGCTCCTTCCTGCTCGATACCACGCTCTACAGCCTCTTTCATCACCTTCCATACAAGCTCCAGATGCTCCCATACGCCGTCCTTTCCTTCCACGTCGTCAACGTACTCCCAGAAAGACCTTCCTGTATTGTTGCACCAGTTCATGATTTCCGTAAGAGTAGTCATCTTGTAAAGCTCGCCCTTCTCTTCTTCTTCAATCGGATGCTCCATGCAGATGATGTCGCCGCCACCGATGCTGTAATATGTCCATTTGTCATAAAGGTCACCGTCCATATTGACAGAGGCTATCTTCATTCCGTTAGGATGTACTTGAAGATTTTCCTTCGGCTTCCATTCGATCGTAACGTCGCCGCCTCTTCTGGTCTTGCACTCAAGGGTTTCCTTGTCGGTCCAGCTCCATGTCGAGAATGCCTCCTCGATGGCCTTATCGGTAAGGTGGCCCTTGCCGGTCGCTGCCAATGATCCATAAAGAGTCACGTGAAGGTGGTCGGTATCTTCATGAAACTCAAGATAATGTCTTACTGCCTTGAAAGGGCCCATCGTATGGCTGCTTGACGGACCTTTACCTATTTTATATACGTCTTTTACAGATTTCATATTTTCTACTTCAGAAGTTTTGTTGCAATCAACAAAGTTAGAATAAATATTCCGAATCGGGGCATACAACTTGCCTTTTTTGTCTCAAACGAATTGACAGATATGAAACGGATAGCTATATGTATTCTTCTGACCCTTGCGGTCGGGATTTCCCTGGCTGGCCAGAATATGGAAAAACGTGATACCCTTCCACGTCTGATACCGGACTACCTTTCCCCACAGCTGTTCATCCCGGCAGACCGTCTTAACGGCCTGCTTCCATGGAATGCAGCACCTCTCCTGCGTCCAGTGTTCCATATACTCCCGGTATATGGCTTTGACGGTAGCATCGGCTTCGGCGAATACAATCAGGATCATCCTGACAAATTCTTTTCCAATCTGCTGGTTTCCAATTATATAAATGTGCCGCAGCTTTTCATTTCCGAGCAAAGGATGGTCGGTAACACACTGAAGCTGGGCCGCAGATTCTATTTTCTGTCCGGAATCATGTACGGCGCACAGCTGGGAGTCCGTGGAAACAACTGGGGAATGGGAACAAGGGAAGGTCTGCTTATCAGGATATCGTCTACGGCTTCGATCACTTTCTGGACACAGTATTTCCAATCCGTGGCCGTGTATTCGCCCGTCCTGTTTCCAAGGGCTGACGGAAACATGGCGGCAATAAGAATGCCTGCAACGCCGGAAGTATATTCGTTCGGCGTGCAGGCATCGTTTGTAGTCGGAGAATTCATCATCGGTGTCGGAACATCAGTCGCTCCGGTCCCATTCCAGGACAGACACCACTCCGAATTCCGTTACAGATAGTCCTCGAAATACATCGATATCTTGTCATGCAGGTGGACTCTGTCCTTGCCCATCACATTGTGCTCCGCGCATGGATACGGGAAGTAATCTACCTGTACATTGTTCTTGATGCACTCTCTGATGAAGCTGAGGCTGTGCTCCCAGAGGACCACAGGGTCGATCGCGCCCTGACATATGAGCAGCTTGCCCTTGAGATCCTTGGCCTTGTTGATGAGGCTGGTCTTTGCATATCCTTCAGGATTGCGTTCAGGATGATCCATGTAGCGCTCTCCGTACATCACTTCATACCATTTCCAGTCAATTACCGGACCGCCGGCAACTCCAACCTTGAAGATTTCCGGATAGTTGGTGATGAGCGAGATGGTCATGAATCCGCCGTAGCTCCATCCATGTACACCGATACGGTCCTTGTCGACATATGGAAGCTCCATGAGCATCTTCACGCCTTCGATCTGGTCTGCCATCTCAGCCTGTCCGCACTGTCCGTGGATCGCCTTCTCAAACTCCGCTCCACGGTTTGATGTTCCTCTATTGTCCTGGACATAAACGAGATAACCCTGCTGGGCCATGTACATCTCCCATCTGCGGAGCAGACCCATGAATGAGTTCTGTACCATCTGCGAGTGAGGACCTCCGTAAACATATACGATTACTGGATATTTCTTTGAAGGGTCGAAATCCTTTGGCTTGATGAGGCGGTACCAGTTGTCGTACTTGCCGTCCGCGCTCTTTACTGTTCCGAGGGAAATCTCGGTGTAGGCGTAGTCGAGAGTAGGATCTTCTGCGGTCAGGATGTTCCTGATGAGATTGCCGTCTGACGAGCAGAGGTCTGTGACTCTTGGAGTGCAGAGGTTGCTCCAGCTGTCGATATAGCGGCTGCAGTCAGGGCTCATCTCTATTGTATGCCATCCTTCTGCCTTTGTGAGGCGTTCCGGCTTCCCAATCTTCACGGCTTCCACTCCTTTCTTTGCAACGGTCTTCGGCAGCTTTACTGAAACCCTGAAAAGATGGTTCTCTACTGGAGACACTTCGGCAGATGTATACCATATATACTTGCCGTTATCTGCTACATACTGGACGTCTGCATCCGTAGCTGTCAGCCTGCTTACGTTTCCGTTGAGGTCGCAGAGGTATAGATTGCGGTATCCGTCCCTGTTGTCGGTCCTGTAGATGAATATCTGATCCGACCCCTTGAGGAACCTTATCGGATCCTGTGGCTCTACATATCTGTCGTTGTCTTCAGTAAGGAGGGTCCTGATAAGTTCTCCGCTCTCTGCATCGTACATGTTGAGCTTCATGTGCTTCTGGCTTCTGTCGAGCACCTGGATGAAGATCTTTGAGCCGTCAGGAGACCAGCTGATGTT
>RHMF01000446.1_pt1 | contig 17461 bp, 12 predicted proteins | sample 5365151 | NCBI WGS metagenome assembly RHMF01 (sample SAMN10266501, study PRJNA497801) | feces metagenome | isolation source: feces | host: Bos taurus | place: China: Prairie of Fairy Mountain | collected 2017-08-14 | reverse complement strand
TTATCCGGGTCGAGCTGATCCAGATTGTTGAGAATGGTGGAGCACTCAATGGCGAAAGTGCAGGTATAGGTCTGCCCCTTGTCTATGGCCTGATCCTCCGGTTCCACCGGCTTTGGCTTTCCTGTCGGAACGGGATCGGTGAGGTATTTGTCCTTTCCGGTATAGACCGTATTGTCGCTGTCTTTTACACCGGAGAGGTAATTGTCATTCTCGTTCTCGGAACCGGCACTCTCCTCAGACGGGGTACTTGTCTGGACATTGACTGTACTTCCGTCGGAATAGAGCTGACTGTTCCCACCCGTCACCGCAGAGAGATAGCTGTCCGTTCCCTGCGCAGGAGCAGACTCTTCGGCAACAGGGGACTTGGATTCTGTGGTGTTGGAATAGACCCGGTCATCGCTGCCTTTTATGTCGGAGAGATAATTGTCGGTATTCTCCGAAGACTGGGCAGAGATGTCAGAGTCAATAATGGCATCTTTGGGCAGCTCGTCGGGGCGGATAACCAGCGTTTTGGTACTACCGTCCAGCATCAGGTTCAAAATGGTGGCCTTGCTGCCCGTGAGAGAGACGGAAACCACCGCTGCGTCCCCTTCATAGCCGGTGGCACTCTGGACGTTCCAATGCTCGTCCAGATAGACGGACAGCAGGGCAGAAAATCCAAAGGACGCATCTGTCCCAAGGGTCACCTGCGGCGCACCATCTGCGTTCTTGGTAACAGAAGCACCCAGATTTACTTCTTTCGCCTGGGCAATGTCGCTACCAAAAACAGTCCACTCGTATTTGCAGTCCCCGGATGCTCCGCTAAAGACACCGATGGCATTTTCGGTTTTGATCTGACGGATGATGCTTTCGCTGATGATGCCGTCCTCGGGTATAGCAATGGAGTCATTCAGATCCACACTGCCAAAGCTCCCCTGACAGGCACAGAGGGAAACCATGATGGTAAAGGCCATCAGCAGGCTGAATAATCGTTTCATCGTTACCCTCCAATCACCAATCTGCCGTCTTTGACTTTCAGGGTATCTGTTGTCATAGCCAGACTCTGGGTTTCGTCAGATGCGGCAAACACCGCATCCTCCACGATCAGGTCAAGAACATCACCGGAGCGGGCGCTGCCCCGAAGTCGGAAGTTCAGACGCAGAACCACATTATCATCTTCTGACAGCAGTTCCCCGCTGAATGCATTTCTGCCCCCGGTCATGTCCAGATACATGATGTTGATCATGCCGGTATCGTTGCTTTTTTTGACATTACAGCTCCAGTTTGGAAGCTGCTGTCCGGAGCTGCTTTCGTCGCTGAGAATGAAAACATTGCCCTCCTCCACCCCCATAAACTCCAGACGGGAAGGATCAAAGCTGATGCTCATACTCATAGCGGGATAGCGCACCTCTCCCAGATCGGACACCGTTACATCCAGCGCAAATTCCTCCCGCTGAGATGCAGACAGTTTCTGGGGCGTTTCCACAATGAGAGTCGGTTTGCCGGAAGCTCCCTGACCGAAATATAACCAGCACCATGCGGCTGCGGCGATCAGTGCAAGGCAGATGCCTGCCATCCACGGTAATTTCTCCTTGGCTTTCGTTTTTTCAGCCATCAAAACACTCCTTTGCAAAGGGCGGGGAATCACCCCCGCCCACAGGCTGTTTACTGTTTGGTAGTAATGGTTGCGACCTTGGTTACGATGCCGTATTCGGTGCCGTTGACAAAGGCTTCCACGATACCCAGTGCATCAAAGGTGTTCAGGCGGCTGTCGCCGTTGACATTCAGCGCCAGGATCTTATCATCGGTTGCCTCAGTTTTTCTCAGCCAACAGTCCACTGCGACCAATGCATCCTGTGCGTTGATGACACCGTCGCCGTTGGAGTCGCCAAAGGTCAATTCAGCGGCGGTTTCGTCTTCGTCCAGCATATAATTGTTGGCATCCACGAAATTTTCCATCTCAATGGAAGTGCTCACCAGTGCCACATAGGCAGGAATGCCCGTCTTTTTGCTAATCTCGGCGCTGTATTTAAATTCCACCTCGCTGGTGCCGTCGTTATAGTTCAGCGCAGGGACATCCTCCAGTCCGGTAACGGCGATGGCCACCGCTTTTTTGGTGGTGGGGATCAGATCCACACCGTCACCCTCATACAGGCAGACGGCGCTGAAGGACACACCCAGAATCACTTCCACACTGCCTTTGGCTGCGGCGCAGTCCACAACAGTCATAGCGTTCTGGTCAGCGGAGTCGGAGGTCTTTTTCAAGGACATACCGGAAACGGAAAAGCTCAGATTCTTTGCTGTCACATCACTGCCAACCGCAAACCCGATGCTTACCAGCGTTGCGGGGAAGGTCTCACCGGTCATGGTCAGATTGGCATTGCCGTTGGCATCAAAGTAAACGATACGCAGTTTCCCGTTGTCCAGATGATAGCTGATGCTGCCACCGGTCAGCTTGCTTCCTGCGGTCACATCGGTAACGGAGACACCGCTGGGGACATTCACGATCATATCCAGCAGCTTATATCCGGCCTCGTTGTCCCACTTGTTGATGCTGATGGTGGCATTGAAGCTGTCTCCGGGGTTGATCTTGGCGGGCAGACCCAGTGCAGCGGCCATCTCATCACTCTCGGGAATATCGGGGGTGTCAGGCATATCAGGGTTCACGGGTTCACCGGGCTCGTCGAAATCCACATCGGAGTAATCAAACAGGGCAGCGTCATCATTCAGCAGCCGGTCGTAGGCAACCAATCCATAGGTAGCCTGATCGGTAGCCATGTACATACCATTGTCAGAGCCTCTGATGTGCTCAAACATTGCCATGTCTTCCCGATAATAAGTCAGCAGATTATCAATGGCAGAGTTTCCGTTCTTGATGAATCGGGCGTCGGTGTCAGGGTTGATGCCCCATGTAGTGGCTGCAACAATGGCCCAGACACAGCTTTCAGAGGTTTCGCCCTGTCCGTAAGGGAAGCCGCCGTTGTCCAGTTGGCTCTCAGACAGCCATGCAAAGGCTTCTTCACAGGCTTCGGCAACCGCAGGCTGGTCACGATAGGGGTACAGAGCGGTCAGGGTCATGCCAGTAATGTCCACATTGGAAGTCTGGTTCTTGACGGTGACCAGTGACCAGCCGCCGTCATCGTGCTGCGCAGAAACAATGGCATCCACACACTGCTGACGAATAGTGGGATCACTGGTTTCGTAGTTGTTGGAATCCAGAGCGATCAGAGACCAGATGGTGCCGTTCATGCCCTGCTTTTTGATCCAGTTGATGCCGTTGGCACTGTAAGCCTCCACCAGATCCCAGTTGCCCACGGAAGTGGCGTCCTTGCCGATAGCGGACAGGGCAACGATCAGACGGGAGTTGTCGGTGGATTTGTTCTTATCCAAAGCACCGTCCATGTCGATCTCAGCTGCGGTGGTGTTGACATACTCCACGATCCTATCATAGTAATCGACGAAGTATCCGCTGTTCTTGGTGAAGTAACCGCCACGGGCCAGACCGAACACAGTCCACTCACCGGCATCGGTGCCGAAAGCGGGAGCGGTAACAGTAGCAGACATCTGTGCCATAGTGGCATCCAGAACAGCGGAAACATCCTGAGCCTGAAGGGGGGATTCAGGTGCTGCTGCGCCGGTAACGGTTACTTTGGCATAGGCAGGAGAAGAGACGATACATGGCTCGCCGTTTTCCATATAGTAATCACAGCTGCCATGGGTGCCATCATCCGAACCGTTATCTCCGTCACACCACAGATAGTAAGTACCGGCATCGGGGAAGGTGATCTCCGCATTGCCGCTGTCATTGGTGGTCACGGAACCTTCTGCCTCGCCAAAAACAGCTCCGTAATACACCTCATAGTCCTCGGCATCCTTGACCCAGGACTCACCAAACATCAGATCGCAGAAGGAGTGCTTCAGCTTGATGGACAGCGCTTCGCCCTCATCAACGGTGTAGTCGTGGACATACTCGCCATCCTCGTCGGCAAACAGGTGGAAGCCGCCAAGCTGATCCCACAGGAAGCTGTAACACCCAAAGCTGGCAACATCCAGAAAATCACCGGCTTCCAGCACGATGCGGTCGGATGTAGCACCCACGGTCATAAAGTCGCTCTGCTGGCTCTCGTCCACAGGGAAGTCGCCGTTATGGAAATAGACTAGATTTTCGGTGAAGCCAAAGATGCCTCCCGCAAAATAAGAGCTTCCGGGCAGGGCATCAAAATTCACATCACTCCAATCACCGCCGTAGAGCTCTTCATGGGCGTAAATCAGCAACTGCAAAGCGGTGGTTTCGTAGTTGCCGTCACCGTCTGCATCATAGCGCATATTGTCCAGACCGTATTCGGTCAGGTCAACAGCGGCGATATCATCCATCGAAACAGGAAGATAGACGATGGAATCTCCGTGCTTGTCATCGATGTACGCTCCATCAAAGCTGATGGACAGATACACCACATCTTCGCTCTTCGGCGCTGCGATGGCACCTGCGGGCAGCAGTCCCAGCACCATCACGAAAGCCAGAAACACACTGAGCATTTTCCTTGTTGTTCGCATACAGATACGTCCTTTCTTTGGGGATCGGTTGTTCCCCTTCTTGTTGACAAGCAATATTCAAAAGGCCTGCGGAAAAACAAAAAGCTGCAGCAGCCCGACAATGGACTGCTGCAGCCGTTTTTTCCGCAACAAAAAATCACAGGGATCCGTACTTGCAGACCCATGCGCTTCACCTCATCTGAGCAGTTCTCCTGACTTGCGTATCGTAAGTCCCCACACAGCCTTCTCAGGTTTCCCCAATGACCGACTTTCGTCAAGTGTGGGCACCTCCACGCATACAGTGGCGGTACCGTCCGGGATTCTCACCCGGTTCTCTATTCTCCTGCGGGGCTGTTACCGCTTCCGCAGGCACTCAAACGGAATATTTACTTCTGGCCATATGGTACACGATAGATGGCCGGTTGTCAATTAAAAGGCCTCCTCCAACGCCGCAAAAATCGCCCCTGTGCCAAAATCCATCCCAAAGACAGCCGGTCAATCAAGGCAAGAACCGACTTACAAAATGTTGCGTAAATGGAAGGTCACCCCGTGGCAAGCACCCCCATTATCACAACAACTGTCTTAATCGTTCGCAATTTTTCACCTTATTCTCCCTCAAAACCACGTTCTAATACCCTATGGATTTAGTCGCTATCACAGCGCTCACCCCCGCCTTGCCGACTACACCCATATAGTCCTTTCCGTGATAATGGGCGGTAACGGGCCGCCTCCACCAAAAGAAATGCCTGTAACTGTTATCGGTTACGGGCTTTTTCTTTGTTTACACATCTTTTATTGATATTTCTGTTTCCGATATTCTAGGTATTTCTGTGTACTGGCTGTTCGGACGAGTATAATCGGACATAAAAACCGCCCTCTTGACGCAATCAAGAGGGCGGTTTGCTGTCTGCTATTTATTACAGGGTAGAGCCAAAATCACTGACAATGATCTGGCCGGTAATGGCCCGGGACTCGTCAGAGGCGAAGAACAGCAGCATGTTTGCCACATCATCAGGCATACAGGGCTGCACCTTCAGATCGTTGTGCTTCATCATTTGGCCGAAGATATTCATATCCAGATTGGCGGGATTCATATCCGCTACCATGGGGGTCACAATGGTACCGGGGCACAGGGCATTGCAGCGCACGTTGGTACCGGCAAATCGCAGGGCGGTATGGCGGGTCAGTCCGATAACGGCGGCCTTAGATGCAACATAAGCCGCACCGCCACAGCCCATGGCACCGGCGACAGATGCCACGTTAACAATGGAGCCGTAGCCGGTCTTTGCCAGTTCGGTGGATACCTCACGCATCATCATCATGGTGCCCTTGGTATTGATGTCGATCACTCGATTCATATCGTCATCGCTGAAGTTATCAATGGCTTTCAGTCCGCTATCCAACACGCCGGCATTGTTGATGAGAATGTCGATCTTGCCAAAATTCTCCAGAGTGGTTGCCACGATACGGCGGGCATCCTCCACATTGGAGATGTCGCTGGCGATGGGAAGGACCTCGCCCCCTGCCTCACGGATCTTTGCAGCCACTTCCTCCAGAGGACCGGCGCGGCGGGCGGTAATGACCACCTTGGCTCCCTCGGCAGCAAACTTAACAGCGGTAGCAGCACCAACACCGGAATTGCCGCCGGTAATAATTGCTACTTTTCCTTCCAGTCGCTTCATAACCCACAACTCCTTTTGTATTGTAGTTCACAGAATTCTGTGTACAAAACCATTCTACCTCTTTGCACCGTTAAAAGCAACGTTTTCCCGTCTCTCTTCTTCTATTGACGAACTGCCAACACCTGACGCTTAACGCCGCCCTTGTATCTTCAAACCGCATCCCGTATGCTTGCAATAGGACGCTTTTATTTCTACAGCCCACCACCGGCACAAATCGTTGGTTTGTGCCGGGCATACTCATGTTAATTTTCTTAACCCTTTGGGATAATGGTTCTTTGCCCGACCCGATGTCACTTTTACTCCACCGACGGAACAGCCCTTTGTGGTGATCACTGCCCAGCCGTTTTCGCATTCAACCGAAATCTCTTCTCCCCGCAGATAACGCTCCAATTCCACGCTATCAGGTGCAAGCTCGATCCGGCGCTTAAACTGTCCGCCCATGGCCATAAAAAACTGGTGATGCGGCTGGATATAATTTTTTCGAATTTCACCAATAGTAACACCGCAGGAAAAGGCAACTCCCTTATCCAGCGCCAAATTGGGAGACGCATAAACGGGGTTCCCGTTATACATAGTAACCTGCTCTAAATCGTAATCCACAAGGGTATCATTCAGGAAATTGATAATAATAGGATCAATCTTCCCTGCAGATTTTTTCACTTCGGCCCAACGGGGCACGGAAGGTCGCGTGTCATGAAGAACAGCCATAAACTGTCCCTCTCCTCTGCTCTTGTGGGGATAAAATCTACGCGCATCACAAAGATTGCGGCATTTGCAGCCATCATAGCTGATTCCGTCATCGGTATAACGTCTAATAACTTCACGCGCAGGGATCAACTCGAATTCCAGATGCTCCTGCAAAAAGTCATCTACAACCATCTCATTCTCCTCCAGAGAGAACGTACATGTGGCATAAACGAGATATCCTCCCGGACGCAGGGCGGAAACAGCCTGCTCCAGGATCCATTTCTGCCGCTGAGCACAGTACAGAACATTATCTACGCTCCACTCTTTGATGGCGGTGTCGTCTTTTCGGAACATTCCCTCACCGGAGCAAGGTGCATCAACCATGATCATATCAAAGGTTTCCGGGAATATTTGAGCAATACGCGCCGGATCCAGGCAGGTTGTCGCGGTATTGCGGAATCCAAGGCGTTCAATATTTCCGGTCAGGATTTTACAGCGCGAATGGATGATCTCGTTGGAGACCAGTATGCCGTTTTCGCCGAGCTTGTTACGCAGCTGACTGCTTTTCCCCCCCGGAGCAGCACACATATCAAGAATCCACCAATCGGGCTGGACCTCCAGGCACTCTGCTGTCGCCATAGCACCGGGATCCTGCACATAGATCATGCCTGCATGGTGGAACGGATGATTGCCTACCTTATCATAATCGAGATAAAAACCGGTTTCTACGTAAGGGACCTGTTCAGAGGAGAATGGGTCGATTTCAGCAAAATCCTTCACCGATATCTTTTCTGTATTGACACGGAATGCACGCACAGCGTTTTCATGAAAGGAATCTTCATAACGGCGAAACTCTTCCTCGCCCAGCAGCTGTTTCATTCTTTCCGCAAACTCAACCGGTAATTTTTTCACTGCTCGTCACCGCCCAAATTCATCTCTGCGTGCAGCATGCCCATTCCGACCGCAGTTACTGCAGCAGTTTCGGCGCGCAGGATCCGCTTTCCCAGTGAAATGATGGACGCACCTGCCTCACGCGCATGCTCTATCTCCTTCTCCTCAAAGCCACCCTCCGGACCCACAAGGATTCCAACGGACATGCCGGGCTTGATGTGGGACAGGGCTTCCCGGGTTGCGATCATACCTCGCTCATTCTCATACGGTACAAGAAATAAGTCCATTTCAGCGGCCTTCTCCATGGCCTGCTTGTAGGTTATTACGTCAGACACTTCGGGAATCACATTTCGCTTGCTCTGCTTTGCGGCACTTTCCGCAATGGACTGCCAACGCTCTCTGCGTGCCTTTTTCTTTTTTTCATCCAGCTTCATGACACAGCGGCTCATCTCCACAGGAACGATCCCAGCCACGCCGAGTTCTACGGTTTTCTGAATAATCAGCTCCATTTTGTCTCCCTTGGGCAATCCCTGAAAGAGATGGAACTGGACCGGAAGCTCTGTGTTTCGATAATCTTCCGCCACGATCTCCGCCACCACCGCATCTTCCTCAATCTGGTCCAGACGGCATAGATTGCTGATTCCTTCGCAGCTTACGAGAAACGTGTCGCCAATCTGCATCCGAAGTACATTGCAAATGTGATTGTGATCCTTGCCACTGATCCTAAAGCTATCCCCTGTGCGATCGCTCTCATCAACAAAAAAATTATACATACCGCACCACCTCCGGCGTTTCGTTCGCAAGATATCTATATAAGCGTAATGTAGCATATGTCTCCACTTTTTTCAAGCAAACTGCCGTTCGCTCCGGCAACATGTTTTTATTAAATACGCAATTATCTTAAGCGGATCGCACGATTTCCAAAGAAATCTTGCTAAAAAAAGAGCAACAGATTTCAGTTGAAATCTGTTGCTCTTTTCTTATACCTTCAATGCACTTAAACAAATACATACTTCCGCATCCGCTCAAACGCCTCCTGCACTTTGGAAAAGGGCAGGGCCAGATTGATGCGGATGGAGTCGGGAAGGAAGAAGGGACGGCCGTCCTGCCAGTCCACACCGGCCTCGTACCCAGCCTTCTGCAGTTCATCAATCGTTTTCCCATGGGCCTGGCACCACTTGGAACAGTCCAGATACAGCATATAGGTGCCCTGCGGACGAGCCACCTCCACGCCCTCAAAATGCTGGGCAATGTAATTGCAGGCATAGTCCACATTTTCCGAGAGCACCTGGCACAGCTCGTCCACCCACTCATGGCCCTCCGGGCTATACGCACCGATCTGGGCATACATGGACAGCAGATTCATGGAATTGTAGTGACTGAGGGATGACTCCTTGCGCAGGCGCTCTCGGAGGTACTTGTTGTAAACAATATGATAGCTTCCGATCAATCCGGCCAGATTGAAGGTCTTGGAGGGGGCATACATGGCAATGACCCGGTTTCGGGCATCCTCGGACACCGACTGAGTGGGGGTATGCTTGTTTCCGAACAGGAGGATATCCGACCAGATCTCGTCCGAGATAACATAGACATCATTCTCCTGAAATATCTCCATAGCCTTCTCGATCTCCCAGCGCTCCCACACCCGGCCGCAGGGATTGTGGGGAGAGCAGAAGATGGCCGCGTGGATCTTATGCTTTTTCAGTTTTGCGTCCATATCAGCATAATCCATCCGCCAAACACCCTGTTCGTCCCGAACCAAAGGACTGTGGACCGCTTTATATCCATTGTTGGAAAGCACCCCGGTAAACCCCACATAGGTTGGAGAATGGAGCAGCACCTTGTCCCCCTGGGAACAAAGCACACGCAGCGCGTTGACCACCCCGCCCAGCACACCGTTTTCGTAGCCGATGTGTTCCTGCTCCAGACCCAGTACACCGTTGCGCACCTGCTGCCAGCGGATAATGCCGTCAAAGTATTCTTCCCGGGGAGAGAAGTAGCCGTACAGGGGATGCTGCGTACGCTCCATAATGGCTCTGGGAACCGCAGGAACTGTGGCAAAATTCATATCCGCCACCCACATGGGAATGTGGTCGCCGCCGTGCTTCAACTCAATGCCGTCGCGGTAAGGAGAGGTAAAGGGCGGATCTACCGCAATGGAGTCTTTCCCGTGGCGGTCAATGATACTGGTAAAGTCATATTTCATATAAACACCTCGTCCATAGCAATGTTTGATCGGTTGACTTCATTATAGCCCAACCCCGACAAAACCGCCACAGAAAAGCCACGCTTCTTCCTCATAATCCCCTCGAAACATTCCATACTAACTCATGGTGATGATATATGAATTCTTTATGGGCGGCCACTTCCACTTTACCCGCCTTCCCCAGTCTGCGACACGACCTGAAAACCGAAGTCCTCATCATCGGCGGCGGCATGGCTGGCATCCTGTGTGCCCACATGCTGGCCCAGGATGGGGTGGACTACGCCTTGGTGGAGGCCGGACAAATCTGTCACGGCGTTACCGGAAACACCACCGCCAAGCTCACAGCCCAGCACGGTTTGATTTATCACAAGCTGCTGAAAACCTTCGGCGCGGAAAAAGCCCGGATGTATCTGGAGGCCAATCTAACCGCACTGGGTCGGTACCGCGACCTCTGCAAAAATACCTCATGTGATTTCGAGTCAAAGAATAACTATGTGTATTCATCAGACCACCCCAAAAAGCTGGAGCAGGAACTGTCAGCTCTGGCGCAGCTCGGCTTTTCTGCTGACCTGGCAAAAGATCTTCCTCTTCCTTTTGAAACAGCGGGGGCGGTTCGCTTCCCCGATCAGGCCCAGTTTCACCCCCTGAAATTTGTCGCCGGCCTCGTCCCCGGTCTGAATATCTACGAGCACACCCCTGTGCGCTCCTTCGACGGCCGCACCTTCTGTACCGACCACGGAAAAATTACTGCCTCCAAGGTTATCGTTGCCACCCATTTTCCCATCTTCAATAAGCATGGCGCTTATTTTCTGAAAATGTACCAGCACCGCTCCTATGTTCTGGCTCTGGAGGGCGGCCCTAGTGTGAACGGGATGTACGTGGACGACCAGGACAAGGGCATGTCTTTCAGCAGCCACAAAGGCCTGCTTCTGCTGGGAGGCGGCGATCACCGCACCGGAAAACAGGGCGGAAACTGGCATGAGCTGTCTGCCTTTGCCCAGAACCACTACCCCACCGCCCGAGAGGCATACCGCTGGGCTGCCCAGGACTGCATGACTCTGGACCGCATCCCCTATATCGGTCAATATTCCAAGGGGACCCCCAACGTTTATGCAGCCACCGGGTTTAACAAGTGGGGCATGACCTCCTCCATGGTGGCGGCCATGGTCCTAAGCGACTTAGTGCAGGAAAAAAACTCCCCCTACGTTCCCTTGTTCTCCCCCTCCCGGAGTATGATCCATCCCCAGCTGGTGATCAATGCCTTAGAGTCCACCGCCAATCTGCTTACTCCCACCACGCCCCGCTGCCCTCACTTAGGCTGCGCACTGAAATGGAATCCTGCTGAGCACTCCTGGGACTGCCCTTGTCACGGTTCTCGTTTTGCACAGGACGGGACACTGTTAGACAATCCCGCCACCGGAGATCTAAAAACAAACTAATTCTGCCCAACAACGGCTCAGGGCACGCAGGCCGGAAGGTCCGGCATGCGTGCCCTTGTGAATTTTCTTCCCTTGTGGTATGATAATTGTGTATCATTTTAATTTCATTTTGCTCCGGCAAATCAGAAAGGAGTGGTCAGCCATGAGACGGCGCATCTGGGCTTTCTTTTGTGCAGCATGCCTGTGCCTGACCCTATTCCTCCCCGCCCAGGCGGTAAGCAATATCTGCTTCACCTCTGTCAACGACACCGTCCTCCCCCTCAAGGCCGACTCCATGCCCCTGTGGTCAGGTGGTGTGCTGTATGTTCCTCATACAGTGTTTGATGTGGGAAACACCGGTATCTCCTTCGGCACAAACAGCGCCTACAACAAAAACAGCGGCATCGTCAGTATTTTCAACATGCATCAGATGCTGGTTTTTGATATAGGCGCCGCCACCTGCTATGACCATCATACCGGCCAAACCTTTTCCGGTCGTGCCATTATTCGAAACGGGAAAGCCTACGTGCCCGCCGCCCGTGTATGTACCTTCTTCGGTTTAAGCGCCCCCACCTACCAACTGACAGAATATGGCTATTTGGTACGAATTAAAAACATCGATGCCGTCCTGGATGACGAGACCTTCATCGATGCTGCCAGCAATATCATGCGCAACCGTCTAAGCGACTATAACCAGAGCCTTCAGCCTGCCACCCCCACTGCCCCCCAGCCTGCTATCCCACAGCCTGTTGCTCCTCCTGAGCCTGAACCCACAGCTATCCCCACTTACTTAGCCTTCCGATGCGATACCCTCCAGTCCGGCGCTGACATTGCCAACACCTTAGAACACGCGGGAGATGTGGGTCTGTTTTTCTTCCCTGCCCACGAAATCGGCCGCCAGGGCGCCCTCATCCGCCGTCTGCTGGGCTGCGGCCACAGCGTTGGTATCCTGGCTGAGGGCGATACCCCCGATCAGACCATGACCCTTTTGAAAGAGGGCAGCCTCGCCCTGGATGCTGTTGCGCACACAAAAACCTATTTCGCTCACGTTCCCAAGAACCACCAGCAGTCCGCCGAGGAAAACGGCTGGGTTTGCTGGAACGGCAAACAGGCCATTCCCAAAGGCACCGTTTCCCCTTACTCCCATGCACTCAGTGCCGTGCGCGACCTGCCCAAACGGGGCCGCGCCTATCTCCTGATGGATGACAGCCTGCACTCCTCCAACGCCCTGCGCTCCGTACTGCGGCAGCTGGACGAGCAAAACTATACCATCTCCATTCCCAGGGAGTCCCGCCTATGAGAACTGTTGCTCTGCATCTGCCCGTCCAAAATCCCCGTGACCCCAACCGTTTGGCCGCCCTCACCCGGCATCTCAATGCCCGCTTGCTTGATTTCGGCCCCGGAGGGCCGGAAGTGGTGTCCTTTGACGAAGGGCGCGGCCTGGTGAAGGCCCGTTTTCCCGATCATGACACCCAAAAGCTCCTGCATGACCTGTCCCAAACCTGGGACGTACAGGCGGCGCAAGAAACTGGTCTTGCCCTGTTTTATCTAAATGAAAACACTCAATTTGAAGACCTGGACTATGTCTGGGGCTGTCTGTTTGACCTTTTGTGCTGAATTAGGAGGCGATTTTGTGAAGCCAATATCCGCATACCACATCACTCCCTTGGGCCGTCCTCTGGAGGAACTCTGCTCCGGAGAGGGGATCCCTCTATTTCTCATGAAGCACCTGCGCCAGCTGGACTTTCTCATTACCCGTGAGACCTCCTACGAGCGCACAGTGGACGATTTTCTCCTGCAGCTGGCCGTCAACGACGCCCTGCGGGAACTCAAGCAACGCTCTGATATGGTCATCCTCCTCAATGAGGAAGGTGCCCTCATCCGGGAAAACGGAGACTGGACTCTGATGTTCACCCCTTCCCGGGGCGAGAAGCGCAATCTGGAGTCCGATGCCGATCTGTACCAGGTCTACGCCACCCTGGAAGAGAAATACCAGCAGGGAGCGGTGTGCAAGATCCCCGTCCCCAAGCGCAGTCTGAAGGCCCTGGTATCCAACTCCGCCCCCTTCTGCATCCTGGACGAGTTCTGCCAGACCCAGAACGGCGGCTATCTGGCCGTGGCCCAGGAGATCGTGCTGGACGGCCCTGACCGCCTGTTCCAAAATGTCCCCGTCTGCCGCTACCGGGACCTGTCCACGGTGGATCTGGACGAGATTGAAAATTACCACGCCATCAAGACTCTGATGGGGGAGTACATCTACGCCTATGACCATCCCCTCCAGCCCGGAAAGGCCCCAAAGCCCATCTCCGTGGCGGTGTTTGGCCCTCCCGGCTCAGGCAAGTCCTTCGGCGTCAAGCAGATCGCCAAGAGCATGGATCGTTTCCGCATCAGCTCCCTGAACCTGTCCCAGTATGGATCCGCCGCCGAGCTGTTCGCCGCCTTGGATGCCGCTCTGGTGTACGAAGACAACAGCATCCCTCTGATCTTCTTTGACGAGTTCGACTCCGAGCTGGACGGCGTGTCCCGAGGCTGGCTGAAATACTTCCTGGCCCCCATGCAGGACGGCGAGTACACGCTGGATGGCCGCACGTTGTCCATCCCCGGCGCTTTCTTCGTGTTTGCCGGCGGTACCGCCCCCTCCTTCCCCGAGTTTCTCCCCGACGACGAGGACAGCACCCAGGAATTCCAGCGTGTCAAAGGCCCCGACTTTGTCAGCCGCCTGAAGGGTATCCTGAACATCAAGGGCCCCAATCCCACCGCCGTCACCGACCGGCGGCATATCATCCGCCGCGCTCTGCTGCTGCGCAACCTGTTCGAGCGCCAGGCTCAGAACTTCCTGGACACGAATACAGGTAAAGTAAACATCTCTCCCGCCCTGTTGCGGGCTCTTCTGCGGGTTTCAGAGTTCCGGCACGGTTCCCGCTCCATGGAATTTATCGTGGGCATGAGCCGCAAGGCCGGTATCTCCCGCTACTCCCCCTCCTGCCTGCCCCTGGCCGAGCAGCTGGACATCCATCTGGACGTGAGCGACTTTATGAGCAAGCTCTCCTTTGAGCAGCTCATGGGCGACATGGTGGATCAGTACGCCCGCATCGCCCATGAGAAGTACCGCAGCCAGCGCATTCAGGATGCCATCAATTTCCGCATGCCCAAGGACGAGATCAAGCGCATCCAGTCCGATGAGCACATGGCCGACTGGGAGAACCTGAAGGAGCCGTATAAGGAGAACAAGCGCTCCCAGATCCGCTATCTGGGCGAGCGCTTCGACCGTTTCAACACCGGCATCGGCCTGCGCCCCATCCTTCCCGGTGCGGCAGATACCGTCTCTGACCTGTACGGTCCCATCCTGGATCAGCTCTCCGAGCTGGAGCACCAGCGCTGGATGCTGGATAAGCAGGCCAACGGCTGGTCCCTGGGCAAGCTGGATACCCAGCTGCGCAAGCATCCCGATATGATCCCCTATGAGGCCCTGGACGAATCGGTGAAGGACTACATCCGGGTATCGGTGCGTAACATCCCCGCCTATCTGAAAGAGATCGGCTACGAGCTGTACCGAAAGACCTATTAACAGACAAAAAGAAGGAAGTGCAGTGCACTTCCTTCTTTTTTAATTATGATATGTTTTTAGCGCCTGCAAGAGCTCCTCCCGACTGTTTGTCAGGCGGCCCTCCACAACATCCTCCAGCAGGGCATCCAGCGCCTTTCCGATCGTCGGGCCTTTCAGTCCTGCCTCTAGGGCATCGCTTCCGTTAACCGCCAGATCTTTCAGCGACAGGCAGTCAGCCTCCTCCATTACCTTCCGCGCCAGGTGGTACAGTTCCACCCAGTGTTGAGCGGGAGCAACCATCTCCGGGCGCTTGGCGTTGTTATCCGCCTGGTCCAGCTCCATCAGCTGGAAAAACAGTTCCGGCCCCAGCCGGGCAAGCCAGCGTCTGACCACCCGCTCCTCAACAGGAAGGCGCATGCCATGTCGGTCGATGAGCGTGGCCACCTGCTCTCTGGTGGCGTTGTCCAGTCGCAGTCGGCGCAGGGCATCGTCAGCAATTCGGGAGCCCACTTTGGCATGGTCGGGAAAGTGCCCCACTCCCAGTTCGTCAGGAGCAAAGGTGTGGGGCTTTCCCACATCGTGCAGCAAGGCCGCAAGGCGCATCGTCCGATCCGGCTTGGTATTGCCCAGAACCCGGATGCTGTGGGTGTAGACATCAAAGCAGTGGTAAGGGGTGTGCTGCTCAAAGCCCATGGCAGGCCGCAACTCAGGCAATACCTGCATCACCGCGTTGGGATACTCCTGCAGCACCTGAACGGCGCCGGGCGCACAGATGAGCTTGGTAAATTCCTCCATTACCCGCTCCCGGGACACCGCGTCCAGCAGCGGAAGTTGCTTTTCCAGGGCAGCGGCAGTTTCGGAGTGGATAGAAAAGCCCAGCTGGGCAGAGAAACGCAGACAGCGCAGGATGCGCAGAGCATCCTCCTCAAAGCGGCGCATGGGCTGACCCACACAGCGCAGCACTTTAGCCGACAGATCTCTTCGGCCGCCAAACAGGTCGGTCAGACCCTCCCGCCGACTCCATGCCATAGCATTGACGGTAAAATCCCGGCGTTGCAGGTCCTTCTCCAGGCGGCGGGTGAAACTCACCCCATCGGGGTGTCGGTGGTCGGTATAGGCACCCTCCATTCGGAAGGTGGTGATCTCTATGGGAAGCCCATCTGAGAAAATGGTGAGGGTACCGTGCCGCCGTCCGGTCTCCAGCACCTTCCATCCTTCAAACAGCTCCAGCATCTCCTCCGGCCGGGCGGAGGTAGCTGCGTCATAGTCGTGGGGCTGCAGACCAAGCAGGTAATCCCGCACGCAGCCACCTACTAACACCGCCTGATAGCCCGCATGCTCCAATAGATCCAGCACCGCCAATACTCTGGGGTCCCAACTCGGCATGTCCTCACCTCCCTTTGTTTGTTTCTTTCCTATCATCATAGCAAAAACATGTCGTTTTCGCAAGGATAGAACAGACTTTCCTGAACGCTCACCTGGATTTTACAGTGCGCTTCCCTTGACTTTTTTCTCTGGCGGTGATATAGTTCCCTTGTTAAATTGGCTTTGACGGAGACGAAACCGCCGGGAAACGCCCAGAGAGGGATACATTTGGTGAAAGTATCCTGCGCGAAACAACGGTTTTACCACTCCCGAGCTGTCCGGGATATAACCGGAACGGGTAAGCGCCCGTTACAGCGCTCACAAGCGGCAGGATCACGCTTCGCCTGCTCGCGACGTACGGCTTCCCTCCGATTCGGGCTGGTGTCCGGGACTTGCATCCCTCCCCTCGCCCTCACTGTGGTCTATCCGTACTGCTCGCGACGGTTCAGCGCTTCTGCAAGCAGGGTGGAACCGTGGAGCGAAGCGTCTAGCCGTCGTGAGCAGACGCACAGCGAACCGTGCAGACAAAAAAACAGGCTGGCAAAACCAGCGGCATTTTTTGCGGAGCGGTAAGCAGTGCGGCGTTGCAAACAGGCAAGACGCGACATCACATGAATTGATGATGCTTCACCCCTGACACATTCAGGGGTGAAGTTTATTTTTTTGCTCACCCCGATAAATTGGAAAGGAGCAACTTACCATGTCTGAAGAGAATCTGTACACCTTTGAAAATCCCGAGTACCGCAAGACCTATTGGCATACCTGCTCTCATGTCCTGGCCCAGGCCATGAAGCGTCTGCACCCCGAGGTCAAGCTGGCCATTGGCCCTTCCATCGAGAATGGCTTCTACTACGACTTTGACACCCCCCGCCCCTTCACTCCCGAGGATCTTGCTGCGCTGGAAGGCGAGATGCGCAAGATCTGCAAGGAGAAGCTGAAGCTGGAGCGCTTTGAGCTGCCCCGCGCCGAGGCTCTGGAGCTGATGAAGGATGAGCCCTACAAGGTGGAGCTGATCAACGATCTGCCCGAGGATGCCACTATTTCCTTCTACAAGCAGGGCGACTTCACCGACCTGTGCGCCGGTCCCCACCTGGACTCCACCGGCCGCATCAAGGGCAACGCCATCAAGCTGACCTCCGCCACCGGCGCCTAC
>RHMF01000478.1_pt1 | contig 17474 bp, 20 predicted proteins | sample 5365151 | NCBI WGS metagenome assembly RHMF01 (sample SAMN10266501, study PRJNA497801) | feces metagenome | isolation source: feces | host: Bos taurus | place: China: Prairie of Fairy Mountain | collected 2017-08-14 | reverse complement strand
CATAGTGTGTCGCGCCGCTGTGCCAGGCCCTCCCCACCCCTCTTTTTTGTATACCTTGCACAAATTTTCGACTGAGGCTGCTACAATTTTTGTGCAACATGCACAAGAAAATGAGCCTCTGACTGCGCTGATCGATAGTTGCACATTGCACAAATCCAGTGGCTCGATGTTGAAACATTTTGTGCAACTTGCACAAAGATCGGCGCAGTACTTTAGCATACTAAAGCACTAAAGCTGTTATACAGGCTGTAAAGGCGCTGCTTCAGCGCTTTAACACACTAAATTATACTCTCTGTATAACGTTTGGCACTATACAAACCGTAAACCAAGCTCCGGATCAATGGTTGCCAATGGTTGCTGCATACTTCTTTGTGCACTTTGCACAAAAGGGTGATCCAGTTGGGCAATATGCACAAATTGTGATCCAGGTGTGGTGCAGGGGTTTGGTGATCTTCAACAAAGTTGAAAAAATGTTGAAAAAGTACTTGACAAATATGCTGGGATGTGGTATCATGTACTTGTAAGGATATTGTACATACCATTTCTCCTTTGGTAGCTGCGGCCCGATCCTGCCCCGGTCGGGCTTATGCTATACCAAGTACACTTCATCACAGTAAAGCACGAAAGGGGTGTTATCATGGATTGGGCATCACTCATCACATCGGTGGGCTTCCCGATCGTTGCCTGCGTAGGCATGGCGATCTACTGTAAGAACATCATCGATAGCTACCGCAAGGACATGCTTGAGACCATCAAGGACAACTGGAAAGAGATGGCTAAGGTGTCCGAAGCGTTGCAGGATAACACGGAGGCAATCAATGAGCTCCGTAGGTACATCACAGGTAAGGAGGGTATACGCCATGAAGACTAATGACGGACTCATCCGTTACCTTGATTCAAAGCTTGGTTCCCCCTATTGGTATGGTGGCTTTGGGCAGGTCGCGACCCGTGAGTTGGAAGCTAAACTCAGAGCCACCTTTCCTAATGTATGGCACAGAGCTGGAGACGTAAGCAAGGACTACGGTTCCTACATCTTCGATGCTGCTGGCATCATCAAGGGTTACCTTTGGGATACAGATCATGGTGCTACATACAACCAGAGCCAAGATATCAGTTGCTTCGGCTTCTACATCAAGGCAACTCGTAAAGGCACAACGTCCGACTTCCCGGCCACTAACGGAACACTGGTTTACCAGTCCCTAAATGGCAAGAAGATCGGCATTAACCATGTAGGCGTTTATGCTGATGGTTATGTATATGAGGCTAAGCCCGGCGAGGGCGTTGTCAAGACTCAGTACAGAGTTCAGGACTGGCCCTTCTGGTCTGACAACTTCCTGATCGATGGCTGAGACTACAAAGCTCAACGTTAGGTCTATCCGCTAACATCGAGAAAGGAGGTTATCAAATGGCACAGACCAATCTCCCCGACAAGTCTATGGACATTGTCCCGCACTATCCCATTGAGAAGTACAACGTGGAAGGCTTCCCGCTGTCAAGCCTTGAGGCATTCATCCTCTACGTCAACGGCGCAGAGATCTACAGCCTCCAGACTGATAACAAGACAGTAGTCGGAGCGATCAACGAACTGCTTGCGGACATCAACGCGATCGACCTGAGTCCTTATGCGACACTGGAAGACCTTGAGAACTACGCAACCAAGCAGGAGCTCCAGCAGGTACAGGGTCAGGTTAATGCACTAACCCAGATCGTGAGCACACACACCACACAGATCGGACAGCTCCGCACAGATGTTGATATGCTCATCAGCAAGCTTCCGCCCGATCCTCTTACGTTCGTACTTGCAAGCAACACCAACCCGCGCTACTGGGCAGCTACAGCGAAGCCGCCTGTGGTTCACAGTTGCGATGTTGGTCTCACTCAGGAAGGTGAGTTCATTCAGTCCGTTGACCTTACAGACGGTATCCTTGAGATCATGAACTACACGTTCGTTGATAACGTCGTGCTCAAGGACTATGAAGGTAACGAGGTTGACAGTAACAACACACCGCACTTCTACATCCCCATGACAGTCGATTACTATGACAGTAACGACAACTACCTCAGCAGCGAGAACTTCATGCTTGATGGTACATGGACGAGAGAGATGGGCGCTTACGATCTAAGCGTTTACTTCCGTGGTGTTGTTACCATTCCCAACGGCGGCCGGGCACATTACAAGTACAGCGCTTGTGTGCCTGTCAATACAAGTAAGAAACAAGGAGGTTAAGCCATGAAGAGATCTAAGGAAGAGCTCCTCCAGGCAGTCCGTGAACATGGCGGGGATACTCCCGACGACTTCACGATCGCACTGCTTGAGGACATCGCGGACAGTGTTTCTGATGTAGTTGATCGTTCTGATGAAGTCGAAGCTCTTACAGCCGCAAATGCTGAGCTTACAACTGCTAAAGATGCACTTCAGACAGCATATGACGCTCTGAAGAAGTCCTATGCTGATCGTTTCACCCTCACGGATGAGGAAGTCAAAGACGAGACTCAGACCGAAGAGGAAAAAGCCGAGGAAGAGGCCGCAGAGGTTGATTCCTATGATACCATCTTTGAATGAGAGGAGAATGAACAATGGCAAGAAAACCCAGACAGCTTGAGCGTGATCTGACCGGTTCTCCGGCAGAAGTCCTCAACGCGATTAAGAACGGTGCAAGCACCGACTATCAGAAGGCAGTGCCTTTCGCAACCAACGATGCAGGCGTCATCCGCAAGATCGGAGCAGTCCTCATCGACAACCCGATTTTCTACAACGAGTTCATCAACGGACTCATCAACCGTATCGGTAAGGTGATCTTCGCATCTAACCAGTACTGGAAGAACCCCTTCGGCTGGGCTAACAAGGGCGTCCTTGATTACGGTGAGACTGTTGAAGACATCTTCGTTGACATCGCAAAGCCTCACCAGTACGATCCTGCAGTTGCAGAAGAGAACTGGATGAAGCGCGAAGTTCCGGACGTCAAGGCAGTGTTCCACACCCTGAACTACACCAAGTTCTACAAGTCCAGCATTCAGGACGTTGACATCCGCAAGGCATTCACCAATGCGTCCGGTGTTGAGCGTCTGATCTCTGAGGTTATCGGCTCCATGTACAAGGCAGCTGAGTATGATCTGTATCAGGCAGTTCGTTACCTCATTGCTATGAACATCTATGACGGCGCTGTTACCGCTATCGAGGTCAACCCGCCTACTACGGTCCAGAACCTTGAGAACATCGTTGCGGTTGCTCGTGCAATCCGTTCCGAGCTTGAGTTCCCGACTCGTAAGTACAACACCATGAAGGTGCTGAATGAGACTCCTATCGAGCGTCTCCGCTTCTTCATCTCCACATCCCTGAACGCTACGATGGACGTCAAGGTTCTCGCAAATGCGTTCAACATGGAAAAGGCTGAGTTCCTCGGTCAGAAGATCATCCTCCCGCCTTGGAAGGATCTCGATGTTGAGCGTCTTGACCTGCTCTTCGATGGTGAAGAGGGTTATCACAGCTTCACTACTGCAGAGCTTGAGGCTCTTGACAATGTCGTTGCATTCGTCGTTGACGAAGAGTGGTTCCAGATCTACGACAGCTACATTGAGTCCCACACTTCTCCGCTGAACGGCGAGGGTCTCTACTACAACAACTGGTATCACGTCCAGAAGATCCTGTCTGCATCTCCGTTCCGTAACGCTATCATGCTGGTCGGTACTACGCAGGCAATCACTTCCGTAACGCTGAACATCAGCGAAGTTACACTTCCGGTTGGCGCAAGCATCACGGCTCTTGCAACTGTTGCAACTTCCGGCTTCGCTCCGCAGACTCTGGAGTGGACTTCCAGCGATGAGACTGTTGCTACTGTTGATGCTACTGGTTGCATCACTGGTGTTGCAGACGGTGTCGCAACTATCACAGCAACGTCCAAGTTCGACTCCACCAAGACTGCTACTGTTGCAGTTACTGTTGGTGACGGTGAATAATCACATGTAATCCGGGGCAGGGATTGCATATCACGCCAGTCAAGAACCTCGTGGTATGTATCCCTGCTCATTTTATAGAAAGGAGGGTTATAATGGCAAGTCCGCAATACAACACATCAATAACCCTGTTTGAGGGTGTGCCTTTTGGACCTGATCTCAATGATACATTGGCCCCTGGTCCTCTGCAAAGTAAGTTGGGTTGGCTTCAATCACAGTACACCAACTATGAAATCAACAAGATCCAGATTCTCAAATACAATACCGGCACTGGTGTTGTAGTCGCAAGACTAACCACAACCGGAACGATTGCTAATGCTGTCAATTACGCGTATATCAACGATAACCGTGGAAAGCAGTACTTTGCTTTTGTTCATGGTTGCATGTACATCAATGACGGTACAGTTTCTCAAGGTAGTCAACAGTGTGTATTTGAGTTCACAATGACCATTGACCCGATGATGACGTACCTTGTTAGCAATCCTTTCAAGGAGTGCAGTATCAAAAGACATGGTGTTAATGACGTGAAATGGAAGAATGACATCGTTGAAACCGTTCCGTTTGGTACCGGTCAGGTATATACTCACGATGTGACAGACTGTGGTTCTGTTTTCAATCTTAATGATGTGTTCATCTTGATTGGTTTCGTACCTAATGGTACAGCTATGCACTCAACTTTTGTGAACCGTGTTCCTAATGGGCTTGAGTATGTTGGTATGACATATCAATCAACTTCAGATCAATGGATCAACCAGCTCATCGAGCTCATGGACGACCCTGAGCAGGTAAAAGGTATTTGGCTGTGTCCTATAGCAGCTTTGACTGATGGTGGACAACGAAGATTAACTTCTGAAGGCGTTCATCTGGTTGACGGTGATTTTGACAATAGTGTGAGAACATGGCCTGTTTACACCGCCGACAAGTCTGTGAAAATGGGCAAGTCTGGTGAGTATACAGCCGTCTATGGTAAAACACATATGTATCCGTATCATTATGCTAAGCTCTTCAATGGTGTAGGCGATGAGATGCCTCTCAAGTTCGAAGAGTGGCAGATAGATGACGGTTCGTACAAAGTGGGTGTTGATATTACAGCACTTCCTCCTTCTATCGTCAAAGCAGGACCTATGTTTTATGATTGCGACATTGACCACGGCAAACCAATCGCTCATAACGACAGATGTTCCTACAAGACGATACAGGTTGGTGGTTATCCGCAAGGTAGCTGGGCGATTGATAACTGGTACACGTATCAGGCTCAGAATGAACATTCTCTTAAAGCTCAGTACACAAATGGGTTCATCAACGCATGTGCATCGCTGTTCGGTGCCGGCTCTTCTGGTTCTGCTGACATGGCTGAAGGAAGACGTGCAGACCAAGCAGGTTCTACAGGTGCAGAAGCTTCTGCAAGTCGTGGCATGGGTCTTGGTATTGTATCAGCTGGTGTTGGCGCTATCAAGAATCTGCTTACAACTCAGGTTCGTAATACAGCTCTGCGTGATGACCTCGGCAACATGGCGGACGCTGTGCATGGATGCACTAACGCATCATGGTCTGACTGGGTTCACTTCAGAATGAACGTTCTGATCGGTCTGGTGAGTGTAAGCGCAGATGCCGCTCGCCGTATTGATGATTACTTTGAGAAGTACGGTTACGATCAGGCTGGTAAGGTGGACACGCCAGACCCCGGCAAGGTTGCTAAGCGTTATTGCTTCGTACAGACTATGAACGACTGTCTTGATAAGACCATGTGCAAGTGCAACCAAGCAGAGAGTGATATCATCAACACCGCGATGAAGTCGGGTGTTACATTCTGGGGGTTCACCAACAACACAGCAGCCACTATCTTGACGTTTGATGATCCTGCTGAAATCTGATAAAGGAGGGATAACATGGCAAGAAGCAAAGCACCATCCATCCGCACCATTTACGAACAGTATGAGCCTGAGCTCTACAGACGCATGCGGCGCGGATGTGATGACTTCAATATCTTTAACTTGGCTTATGCCAAGAACTACTACTTCAACCTCCTTTACACACTGGCTGTATCAGTCAGATGCTGGGAAGGTTGGCCGACATACTTCGACAAGGCTATCCTTGAGCGTATCCTCGTGAACAACGGCAAGAGCGTTATTCACTATGATCCATTGCTTGGCAAGTGGCTCTGTCTGGTGCTCGGTCAGGTTGAGAAGTATGATACAAACGGAAGACCGCTTCACTATGCGGCTTCTACACTGTTCGGCAACATCATCTATCACGATCTCACACCTGAGAACAGTGCCATCATCTGGGACAACATCACCCAGATCCCGACACTGGCATCAGTCGAGTTCTTCGCTGGTAGACTTGCAAACCTGAGAATGACCATCGACCAGTGTGTCAAGAACCTCAAGGTTCCGTACCTCATCCGTACGACATCCAATAACAAGGTTGTTGTTGAGGCTATCCTTCAGGAGATCTACAACTTCAAGCCTGCAGTTATTGAGGATGGTGTGGTTGACCTCGACGCTCTTAAGGTGTATCCGCTTGTTGACAAGATCCCGGAAGCACTTGACGCCGCTCGTGATGAGTTCACCAACACATTCAACGAGGCGCTGGCTTCACTCGGCATCGCCAACATCTCACAGGAAGAGAGTAAGCATGAGCGTATGACGCAATTCGAAGTTGCTAAGACAGTTACAGGCTCAATGATTCAACAGGAATCACGGCTTAAGCCTGCGCTCCAGGGCGCTGAGCAAGTCACAGAGCTCAGCAAATCCACGCCTGAACCTCTTGAGGTTACGGTCACAATGGAGCGTATCATCACGCCTCTTGATGGTGAAGCAGGAGCGTCTTGGGATGAGACAGGTGAACAGGACGCAGAACCGGAGAAAGGCGGTGAAGAGTAATGGCAAGATACACAATGAACTTGTCTGAAGTGTGCGAGGTCATGACCGGCCTCAACTTCAACGACATGACAGAAGCAAACCCTTTTGACCGTATCGATACGATCGCGGATGCTGCCGCTTCTATTCTTGTATCAGACCGTTACGACCTGCTTGATAATGGCGACGATAAGAACAGCTTCCTGCGTATGCTTATCGAACACTACTGGGAGTATGAGGTTTGTGCTCTGACACCTTCCGACTTCATCCTGAGACTTAACCGTAAGCTGAACGAGATTGCTCCTTTGTTCAATCAGCGTTACGAGTCGATGAAGATGGAGTTCCCGGTGTTCCAAGATGTGAACGTCTGGACTGATGGACAGATTGACAGAACAGGACACAAGACAGATGTTCTTGACGGTGAGGTTCGCAACTCTGGTACTGATCGTACTGGATACGGTAAGAAAGAAAGCGGTTCTCTTGATAGCCAGTTTGGTAACGGCCAGAGGATTCCAAAGGATACGAAATGGGACTATAACAACGACACACCACAGAACAGCATTTCCGGTATCAATGATGAGGATTATCTCACCAACTACAGCAAGCACACCGACGAGGTTGATAACAAGTCAGTTGTTGCAAATGGCCTGTCAGGTACAACGATTGCAGGTGATGCCTACAGCATTGGCGGTGTTAACTTCCAGACTACTGACGGCGGCAACTTTGGCAGAACCGAAACCTTTACTGGTAACAAGCAGTCTGGTGAAGATACATTCACACACGGTCACAAGGCTGAGACTGATAACACTTTCAACTCTGATACTGTATCGCAGGACATCAGCGGAACACATCAATACGGCAAGAACAACAGTGGCAAGACGTATGCGCAGATGATGGAAGAATACCGTCACGCGATGATCAACGTCTTCCAAGAGATGATTGATGAGCTACATGAGCTCTTCTTCATAATCTATTAAAGGAGGTACACGCTATGAGAAAGCTTCCGCCTATCGTTCCGGTTCGGTCGATCCCGGAACAGTTTGAGAACCACCTGAGCCCGATCGAGTGGCTTGCTAAGCTGACTAAGGCTTACAACGAGATCAGCGGCGATGTGTGGGAGATCGACTATGACGAGGATACATGCATCCTCACAATCAAGGAAAAGGAGGTTGAGTCCTAATGGCAAAGAAGTATCTTGACGGCATCAACTTCGATGCTCCGTCTAAGGGCTTTCAGGGTACGCTTACCATCCGCGACACTGAAGCGCGTGGCCTCATTCAGGACAACGCGAATGACATTGCATCACTGATTGCAGCTCAGCAGGTTACTAATCGTCAGGTCGCTCAGAACATGGAAGACATTGACGCTCTTGAGGGTCGTTGCACTGACATCGAGGACAAGAACGACGAGCAGGATGACCGTCTCACAACTGCAGAGCATAACATCGTCTCTGTAACGTCCCGCGTTACCACCGCAGAGCAGGACATCGATAACCTTGAGACTCGCATGGATACAGCTGAGGCTGACATCGATGCTCTTGAGGGACGTATGGATACAGCTGAGGCTGACATCGATGCTCTTGAGGGACGTATGGATACAGCTGAGGCTGACATCGATGCTCTTGAGGGACGTATGGACACTGCAGAGGATGACATCGATGCTCTTGAGGGTCGCATGAACACCGCAGAGGATGACATCGAAGACATCAAGGCCAAGGACATTGAGCAGGATGAGCACCTTGCAGATCTCGATGACCGCGTTGCGGCAAGTACCTACGAGGCCGGTATCGGCATTTACTTCGGTCAGGGTGTCGAGCATACGAACATCAACGTGGAAGACGAGCTCATCGACCAGATTAACCAGAACACGCAGGACATCGAAGAGCTCCGTAACACCAAGACCGAGATTTACATCGAGGAGAACGGTGAGCGTACGAACTTCCCTGAGCTCACTATTGATGATACACTGCAGATTATTAAAAACGACGATGATGCGGATACACTCAGAGTTGGAAACTTCAGGGTGTATGGTCTGAGCTTCGTTAATACGAACTACGACTTCACACAGCTTCATGCTCCTACTCTTAATACTGATCTTGTCAACATGGTAAAGAGCATTCTGAAGTATGTGAACTCATATCCAACAGACACCATCGATGGTCACAGTCTCCCGCTTGTACAGGTCGTTAACGGTGGTAGAGAGGGATACATGTATTACATCTATGCGTATGCTACTGTTGAGCCATGGACTGAAACCTCTGGCGTTGTTTCGTTCATCATCAACGACAGCCAGTCTAAGGTTCCTGAGATTAGTGCTCGTCAGCCTGATACGGTTTGGAGCGTATCCTATATCTACAGCTACAATGCAAACGATAACACTGCAAGCATCACTAACCTCACAGTGAGAAAGATCAACGGCGGTCTTGTTGTTAACAACCACGTTCTCTCACTTGAGTCTTAAAAGGAGGTCTTTATTATGCCAGAACCCGTTGTAAACTACGTTGATCATGTGCTTGACAAAAACGGTACAAGCTATGAGCTGCATGATACCGATTGTCGTACAATCGCCAACAGCAAGAGCGTCGTCAAAAACCAGACGGAGACAGCGTCTTATGCAACTCTTGTAGTTGATGATACGCTTGTCGAAGCTACTACTTTCGGTAAGATGACGATTAAGAACACAGCTGCACGCTGTATCTACTACCAAGGCGATGGAACCACAGCAGCAATAACAGACGCCGCCGCTTTCCATGATGCGATTTCTAAGGCGTATTCTGCAGGCACAGGTGCCAAAAATACAGTAGGCTTTCAAGTTCGTTACACAATTCCTCAGGGCAATGATATGCTCATGCCTGCAACGCACATGTTTACAGGAACAGGCAACTCGAACGGCGTTATCCAGTTCGTTCTTCCTGCTGTTGATGGTTCTTCTGCTGTACTCGTTGTTGACACCTATACAATGGGTAATGCAAGTGATGGTAGTGCTGATACACATACAATCACTACACAAGCGATTGGTGGCGGCGGTTCAGTTGGATACATCAGTCTGAGAGGAGACATCACCAATACATCAACAGCTACCTTCACCGTAAGAAATGCAGCAGAAACCCACGCGATTGTCAAGGAGATCTATGACAATTTCAGTTCAGGCAACTTTTCTGCTATTAAGAACAACATGGTCCGCTCTTACACTGATTATAAAGCAGGCGTTGGAACAACTTCACATGTCGGGGTTTATGATCTTGAAGTTGCTGATAAAGGTGTAAATAACCTCACAATAGCTTTCAAATTTAGCCTTCCCAGCGATGCTGCTACTGCGCTTCTGAACTGTATCTTCTATGTAACTTGTAAAATCACCATCGGAGCAGCTGATGATGGTTCTGCTGATAGTTATACATTCACAACGTTCAAAGTGTCTGGTACAGCAATGTAACACAACGAAGGGCCCTGCTCTTGTGGGGCCCTCCTCATAAGGGGGTATCAACATGCCACGCAAAAAGCATAGAGCACAGGAAGAGCATAAACCTGCTACAACAGCAAAGCCTGCATGTGTATTTGACGACCGTACGCTATCAGACGATAGGGGCTGTCTGTATGCGTATCGTAATAACGATGAGATCAACGCGATGGGTACTGACTTCCGCATGATCGTAGGTGAGCGATCCAATGGTAAGACTTACCCGACAATCACGTTCGACGGTCTCAAGAGGTTCATCGACAGCGACTTTAAGGAGAGTTTTGCATACGTTCGGCGTTGGGCTGAGGACATCAAAGCTAACGCGCCGGAGCTTTTCAACGGACCAGTTGGCAACGGCTGGCTGGCTTGGTATACTAAGGGGCAATACAACAGAGTGCAGTACTACAGGGGCAAGTGGTATCTTGTGCAATGTGACGATAAGGGCGAAGTCAAAGCTAAATGCAAGCATCCTGTTGCTTATGCTTTTGCGCTGAGCATGGCAGACCACTACAAGGGCGCAGATTACCCTGACATCTACACCATCATTTTCGACGAGTTCATTCCGGATGGTTCGGGATACATTCCTCGCGAATGGAGATGCTGGCAGTCCATCATGTCGACCATCATCAGACGTAGGACGGATGTACTGGTGTACATGATAGCTAACACTGTATCACCCAACTGTCCATACTTCGATGCTTACGGCATCAAGATCGATGAGATGCCGCAGGGCACTATCAATAAGTACCAGTACAAGGGTGGCGGTACTCTTGCTATTGAGTACTGCGAGAGCACAGACGGGGCAAGCAACAAGGCTCAGCCGAGCGACAAGTACTTTATTATAGACGACAAGCCGGGTGGAAGCATGATCACTCGTGGTGACTGGGAGCTGCCCGATGCGCCGAAACTCCCTCGGAACCTCAGTCATGTGGGGCGTACAGTGTTCAGGTTCTGGATCATCACGTCACGTGATAAGGTGATACAGGGTAATATCATCGAGACCGGTGGCTTGGCCTGTGTATTCTTCCACGATAAGACTACGCCGCTACAATGGAGAAAAGATGATTACGTATACATGTCACAATGGGATGCAGACCTGATGTACTGTCCGACGTACAGAGTAGGCTTTGACAGAACCAAGAGCGTTGATAGGACGATCCTTGATATGGTTGCAGGTAACAGAGCTTACTACTCCAATCCTGTTGTGGCAGACAAGCTTAAGTTCTTCATAGATCAAACGAAAAAGGGCCTCTGAGAAATCAGAGGTCCCATTTTATTGCTGCTTCACGGTTCTTGATGTACTTATCATCACCCGTGTTGTTGTTGATGAACGATACAGTATCGAGTACAAAACCACTATCTTCACCGCTGTTCTCTGCTTTAGTTGACTTGTTGCTGTCCAGTCTGGACACGTAGCCATCCTCTTGTAGGAGACGAGCATACACATCAGTGTAGCCATCAAAGAACACGTCTGCGGAAACACCGGAGAATGTAATAGAGGGCTCGTCTTTACCAATCTCGTGAGCGATGATCTTGAGAGGTTGAGTGTATGCAATAGCTTCGATGTCGTTCTCAAAATCCATACCGCCGAGGTCTGGAACGTTTGGACGGTCGGACTCGAACGCTGGTGTCTGCTTGTTGAAAGGGCGCTCTACGAAAGGTTTGCCGATGCCGTAGATGTCTCTGATGTCTGTACGGGTCTCTTGCGTGATCAGCATGTAAATGGAGTCTGTAGCAATGTAAAGCGGTACAGCACCGCAGTTGATTGCAAGCAGGGTATTAAGAGCGATGTCAACACGAGACCACTGAGCGATGTAAGAACCCTGCAGGACATCGATGCCGGAGCTGTTGTCCTCATCGTATGCAAGTGCATCACCCTCGTCAGGGTCTGTGCAGATCAGAGTGTCATGCATGTCATCGTACTTGAGCACGCGATGGTCACGATACAAGCTTTGGTAAGCAGTGCCGTAAATACCATTAAACTGTGCCTTGACAACCTTAAGCAGAGACTCTGCTGTATGCTTGCCAGACTCAGCATCCTGAGAGTACGCTGTTAGGATTGCGATACGGTCTGCGGCTGCGACCAGCTCATCGTTGCAGAGAGCTTCAACGTCTGCATAAGGGAGATGCTTGTCACAAGCTTTAACTATCTTCTTATAGAGGTTCTTCTTACGTCCAAAATAGCAAAACTGATTGTACAGATAAGGACTGCAGTACTGCATCTTGTAGATGTAGACGTTGTATGCGTCTACCAGTTCAAAATCGCAGAACATTGCGATGATGGCCAAGTCCTCGAATGTGATTGTGAGCTCAAGCTCGTCTGCTGAGACGATCTTGCCCTGCAGTTTCTCGCCTTTATTGCTGACCAGAACATCGCTGTCCTGCAGGCTGTCAACGCCTGATACCATGCGAACGATCTTGGATGACCAGATTACAGGGATGTTGTAGGTCTCACCACATGAGCGAAAGTCCTTTGCTTTGACGTTCTTGAGCACGAACGTGCCATAACCTGATACATTAGTGCCGGTTACCAGAGCAAGATGTGGATATAGGTCTGCGAAGCGGTCAAGGTCTTTAGCAATTGCTGTAGGTGTACCAAGCTTAACGATGTCGCGAAGATCGGACTTGATAACGTCGAGGATATACGGTACATCCTTAGGCGATACCTGTACAGGACTGCATGCCGGGAAGTTGCGCTTAAACACCTGAGACGGGTGTGCACTGTTGAGGTCGATGTGGTAGATGCCCTTGACTTCTGTGTTGTTGTAGGTCTCTCCTACAACGTATTTGTGATAAGCATATTGTGGATTGACTGTTACCAGTCCGCCGCCTGTTGTGGGCTTGTAGCTTGCGTACTGCTCTGCTGTCATGTGTCTTACTCCGGGGTTGCCTTTGTTGGTTGCGACTGCTTGCTTGTGCATTTTGTAGTCAGTGCTGAAGAGATGCTTAGCGATGGAACTAACGATGTTGTTCTGCGATACAGGAACGGAGCGGAGCTCAATGTCCGGAACTGCGTCGTACTGGCAGAGAGCATCATAGAGACCAAGGAGAGCAATCTCTGTATCTCTTGCGTTGTAGTTGTAGTCCTTTGCTGTGAGGTCTTCCTTGCGGCGGATGCCATCGTACTCATAATCGAGCTTAGGGTACCCATGAGCCTTACCCAGAGCCTTGATGCTCTTACCTGTGAGCTTCCATGTGTCTCTGATGTAGACTGCCGGATACGTTGTGACTGTCTGCTCACCCTTGCGAGTGTACTTGTAGGAGCTGAGAAGCTCCATGGACTTGTAGCTATTGGCTGCATTGTTAGAGAGATAAGCGAGCTTGCCCTGCTGTACCAGCTCAGTGAAGAACGATGTGTTGACGAGGCAGTTGTTTACCTCGTAGGAAAGGTTGTGGATAACGATGAGAGCGCGATAGCGGCCTCTTGTCTTAGCTGATGCATGCTTGTCGTAGATCTTGCGGATAGCTTCACCAACTTCTTGAGGAGTGTAGTAGTACTCACGATCTGCGTTGATGACTGCCTGCTTGTAGCTTTCAAGCGTGAGCTCTGTCATAGGAACTGTACGCTTGGTAGGCTGATTGGTGTGCTTATCAATACCATTAAGGCAGTATGTGTGGTGAGTGATACAGCAGAGATACATCTCAGAATGGGACGGTACAACCTCAAGCGGTGCGCCTTTGGCAGTAAGCTCGTCCCACATACCCTTAGCGTACTCGATGTCCTCAGGCGTCATGCCCAAGGACTCGCATCTCGATACATAGTGCTTGTAAGCAGCCATCATTATATCGCGGCCTGCGATACAATCAACGGGGATGGCATCGGCTACGGTTGCGATGGAGTCAGCAATAAGGTTGTAGGTAACTTCCTTATCCTCATAGTCAGCGGGGACCTGCTTCTTGCCGACCCATGCGCTGTAATTGTAATACTGGTTTGTCTCGATGTCGAGGCTATAAACCTCTGTGATATCGTAGTCATGCCATTTCATAATTAACGCCCCTTTGCAAAGATATTACTTGAAGTACTTTCCCAGTCTGTCGCCTGAGTACTTAGCAGAGATGGGATGCTTCATCTTATAGAGCACATCCTCGATCTCGTCTTTCTTCTCATCAAGATCATCAAGGATCTGTTCGATCGCCATCTGGTCCTCTGTGTTGTCTACCTTGTTGAGCTCTGTGTTGTACTTACGTTCCATCTGTCTTACTGCTTCGAGCTTACGCTCAAGGTATTGGATGTTATGCTGAAGAGCTTCCTCATAGCGTCCTGCGGCGGCTGCCTCAGCCAAATCCCAGTAGTCACCTTCAAGCAGGTTACGCAAGTACTCAGCCTGCTCAGCATAGGTCTTTGATCTCTGCGACTGCTTGTTCTCAGCTCTCGATACGTAATCAGATTGTCTGCTTTTGAGAGCTTCTTCTGCCTGTTTGCGGATGTCCTGCTTGCTGCCGGTGATGCCTTTTGCAAGATCCTTAGCTACTGCTTCGCTTGCACCAGCTGCCTCAGCTGCCTTACGCGCAATTGACTCGTGCTTGGCCATTGTCTTGGACATGTTGGTGGCTTTACGAGCTGCTGATTGTTCTGCTTGTCTCTGCATGCGCTTAGCCTGAGCTTTGCTCAATGGCTTGCGCGGCTTCTGGACCTTCTTGTTATGCTTCTTTGCCATATCAATCCCTCCCGAATGTGATTAGTACCATTGCCATCATTGTCAGTACGATGATGCCGACTGCTGTCAGCATTGCGATGGCGTCGTCCTTGTTGGACTTCTTCCTTGCATCCATGTGGATGCGGTGAGTTGTGTAGAGCCCTGCAATGTACACAATGCAAGTGATCAGTGCATACATGCTCATACCTCCTTTTTATTTGGTATCTTCATTATATCATAGACACGGAAAAAAGTCAAGATTTATTCTTCAGGTTTGTAGAAATAAACAAAGCCCCGACTATTGCCGAGGCCTGTTTTGGTTATTATACCCAACTGTCTGATACAGTTGAGGCTTTGATATCTGACAGAAGTCCGAAGCCGTTGCCATCCACGTTCTGATGGAACAAGCTGATGGGCTTCTTAACACTCCCATCACGATACAACCATTTATGTGTTTCATCATCGTAGTAGTGCATCGTGTAGGTCGGTGTAGCATGCTGGAGATAGATCTTATTGTCATAGAGCCGCTTCATCAGGGAGCGAAGATGCGTCGTTACAGTGTTGACATTGGGTTCGTAGTCTTTCCATCTCTCAGCGATCTCATATGCCTTGATGTCCATGAGGTCAGACAGTGCTATGGATCTGTCAAGGTAATTCTGGTTGTATGGGTAGAGCCTATACATGATCTTGTTGTCTTGGTACTCTCGATACATGCGATAGAGCTCTGAAATTCCCCCTACTGGCTTAAACATGTTATCACACTCCTGTGAGGATACCCTCGTAAGTCTTTCCCTTGATCTCGACGCTCACCTTGATTGTATCATTAGACGACGGCGGAACCTCGTCCACAACAGGGAGCACGGTCATTGTCGGACTCTTGTCCGTGGTTGTCTTAGGCCAGTTGTTGCGGCCTGCATCCTTGACGAGTGTAGGATAAGGAATATAACTGTAATCAAGATCCACATCACCAACAATGCCATTGATCGGGTTGTTCTTGCCTACGTTGTACTGCCACAGACCATACTGACCGGAGATGCTGGGCTTTGATACACCCCAATGAGCGATCCAGATTGCATATCTGGTCTTGATATCATCCTCGATCACACTGTTGTACCATGCTGAGTTAGTGTAGAGACCAACCCAATAGCCAGCTGCTTCCATAGCTGTGCAGAACGCCTTGATGATGGCACTCACCTGAGTCTTGCCGAGCTTATACTGAGAGTTCTCTTCTACATCATAATAGATAGGATACTCAAGTTGTGTGCTCTTCAGCGTGTTGATGCATGCGGCTGCTTCGAGCTTAGCCTCTTCAACAGTCTTCGCGTAGCTGTACCAGTAAGCACCCACCGGAACACCTGCGGCCTTAGCATTGCGATAGTTCTGAAAAAACTTAGCATCAACCTGCGATGCAACCTTGCCATATCCTGCTCTCAGGATTGCGAAGCTGATACCATCAGCCTTGACTTTGTTCCAATCGATATCACCTTGGAACGCTGAAACATCGATACCCTTTACAGGGATATCATAGACACCGTTGTTACTAACATCAATAGGCATATTATACCATCCTTTCTGTTGTGCAGCTCTGCTTAGCAACAGCTGCGTGTGCGTAGTCCAACCATTCGATACAATCCATCAGGTTGGTGTGTATCTCCTCAGCCAGTGTATTAAGAGCCGGCTTGTTTGGAGCGTAGTATGGAGCTGTGCGGATGCTTCTGCGCTTTGCTACCATGTAAGCAAGCACACCCGCGATCTCAGGCGCATCATTATAATCATCGAGCGCCTCTTCTACGTTTGTGATAGCCTGCTTGTACATGTGGATAGCCTCAAGGCCACCACGCTTCACACTGCTATCACTTGCGAGCTGCTGTGTGATTCTATCACTTGAAGCAGCCAGATGAGCTTTTGACGCGTAGAGCGTCTCCATCAGGTTAGTCATCATATGCATCCCTCCTATTAGTTTGTACCTCTATTATAACATCTATAAAATCGATTGTCAAGCATTTTTGCCCATGTTTGTCATAATGCACAAGAGCCCAGGTGTCAACCCAGGCCCTTTTGTACACATTAGATAATGATCTCCATATCACCGTGCTTGTGGTACTCAGCGAGCGCCTTGCGGATCGTGATGATGAGCTCAATGTAATCATCATGGAGCTCTGCCTGTACCTGTGCATCATCCTCATGCTTGAAATTGTGGATCCTGATGTCCCCAAGCCTCTGTGCGTACTGATCAGCGTACTCATCCAGCTCCTCATCATGGTACTCTCTCATGCAGATGATCATCTCCTGAGCAAGCAGGCTCAGCTCTGTGTTAGTAAGGTTTTTCATACTGCATCCTCCTTTAATATGTAAGGTCCACCGCATGCCCTATGCATACCGTCGTGTCCTTCACTGTCTATAGTATACCACATCTGGGCAAGTTTGTCAAGCATATACCACAAATTTTTTCCCATCTATATGCAATTCTACATATTGCACCACACCTGGATCACAATTTGTGCATATTGCCCAACTGGATCACCCTTTTGTGCAAAGTGCACAAAGAAGTATGCAGCAACCATTG
>RHMF01000528.1_pt1 | contig 17592 bp, 12 predicted proteins | sample 5365151 | NCBI WGS metagenome assembly RHMF01 (sample SAMN10266501, study PRJNA497801) | feces metagenome | isolation source: feces | host: Bos taurus | place: China: Prairie of Fairy Mountain | collected 2017-08-14 | reverse complement strand
ACCATGTTTGAAGGAATGAAAGAAGACATAGAAACAGTTTTCTCAAATGATCCTGCTGCAAAAAGCACAATAGAAGTTATACTATGTTATCCGGGATTACATGCTATTTGGTTACATAAATTAGCACACTGGTTTTGGCAAAGAAAACATCTTCTTATTGGAAGATATATCTCACACATAAACCGTTTTTTAACAGGAATAGAAATACATCCTGGTGCAACAATAGGAAGAAGATTCTTTATTGACCATGGTATGGGAGTAGTAATCGGAGAAACAACAATAGTAGGAGATGATGTACTTCTATACAAAGGTGTTGTTTTAGGTGGAACAAGTCTTGAAAGTAAAAAAAGACATCCAACCATAGGAAACAATGTAGTAGTTGGAACAAATGCAATCGTTCTCGGTGATATAGAAATAGGAGAAAATTGTAAAATAGGAGCAGGTTCAGTGGTAACAAAACCAGCACCTCCAGATTCAACAATTGTTGGAATTCCTGGAAGAACATTAAAATCTATTAAAGAACAAAGTAAAAATACTCACGACTTAGAACACGGAAAAATACCTGATCCAATCACTGACATACTAAATACAATTATTAGAAGACAAGAAGAACTTGAAGAAATAGTTTACCATGAAAATCGTTCTGCAGAAGATAGAGAAATAATGTATAAAGAATTAAAAGAATTAACAAAAAAATATGATGAAGATGAATAAACATCTTCATTTAAAATTTACGTTTATACTTCTTGTACCATTAGAAGAAGTATACCATTTAATCTCCGTATTATAATACCATGACTTTTTTAATGAAACATAATGATTATTAATATATCCACTAAAACTAACATCACATGGAACTTCAACTTTAATCGTTTTCTTTGAATTATCAGATAATTGTAAAGTAGTTGAAAGATAATGTTTATCATAATTATTATTACAATATAATTTGATATCACATGGTACGTATATGCTTAAAGATCGCTTAGAACCCACATCCAAAGCATATACTAACTTAACATTTTTTTCAACTTCTACTAAAAAACTTTTTGTTTCAATAGCTGTTGTCACATCTTTAGATGTTTCTAAAGAATCCAACAATAACGGAATTGAAATAACGGATAAAATAATTATTAAAATAAAAAAGATTAATAAATATTCTAAAGCTATTTGTCCTTTCATATCCATTAAATCATCCCCAACAAATAAACCATTAAATCAAAAGTATTTCCAACAAAAAATGTAATAAACAAACCCGAAAGTATAAATGGCGCAAAAGATAATCCTTCTTTAATCGGAATATCCTGATTCAAATTATTTTTTATTAAAGATACATCATTAGAAGATAAACCTGAAGCTTTAATTTCACAAACCAATTCACCTTTATCTTTATTTGAAAAATTATTTCTTATATTTGAAAACATACTTTCTTTATTGAAATAATACTTATTATCCTTAATATATAATGGATATGCCAATATCATTCCTTCTTCTAAATTATTTTTACATATATTCTTAGTTAAAGCTTTTTTAACCAATCCTGCTTTATAAACATTCTTTATAGTCAATATGATTAATAAAAATATAAATTCATATAAATAAAAAATGATATCCATTGTTAAAATTTGTTTAATAACAATTACTAAGGATATTATTATGAAAAAAATATCATAATTAATTATATACGAAATCATATAACCAACAATGAATATTAAAACTATTTTTAACATTGGATTATATACATTCAATTCTGAAATAATAATATATGAAATAATCAATGAATTTAATGATAACAATACTTCTTTAAAATTTATAGTTTTCTTAAACTCATCAATTAAATAAGGTTTATCTATAAAAATTTTATATATTACCATCACTATTATAATAGGTACTATCGATAAAACACTATTAAATATTAATAAAAAAGTTGGTATTTTAAATGACAATAAATTTAAAGGCATTACTATATTAAAAATTTTATAATTCGGAATAACAACCAAAAATTCAGGTATTAAAATAGTGGATATGGCTGTGAATAACTTAACATCTCCCCCGGCCCATACACCAAAATACCACAGAACATATGAAAAAAGATATACCAATAGTATTGAACAATAGTAAAAAATATTTAAACTACCTACTTTATAAAAATAAAAAGTTCCAAGCACTATTCCTATTAAAAATAAAGAAAAAGTTAATTTATTGGGTATTATTTGACTTTTAACATCAGTATACGTTGCAATGATACAACACATAGTTACTAAAAATATTCCTAAAATTTTAATTAAATATAGATTCATAATATATTTCAAAAAAAGGGAAGAGAGATTAGATATTATTCTTTTTATTATCCTTGGCAGCTTTTATGAAAGATTTAAATATTGGATGTGGAGAATTAGGTCTTGATTTAAATTCTGGATGGAATTGACAACCTAAGAACCATGGATGATTTTCAAGTTCAATCATTTCAACTAAGAAATCATCAGGAGAAGTACCTGAAATTACTGCACCATAATCAGTTAAAACATCACGATATTCATTGTTTACTTCATATCTATGCCTATGTCTTTCTGAAACTTGTTCTTCTTTATAAGCTTCGTATGCTATTGTTCCCTCTTTAATCTTACATGGATATGCACCTAATCTCATAGTTCCACCCATGTTTTTGATTTTCTTTTGTTCTTCCATCATATCTATTACAGGACATGGACAATCTTCATCAAACTCAGTACTGTTTGCATCAGGATGACCATTTAATTGTGCAATAGCTATAGACATTGCATGTAAACCTAAACAAATACCAAATATTGGAATATTATTTTGAATTGCGTATTTTACTGTTTCAATTTTTCCAGTAATACCCCTTTCACCAAATCCACCAGGTATTAAAAGACCATCATATCTAGAAAGTGTATCCAAATTAAAGTCATTATCTGCTTTAATCCAATCAATTTCAACTTGAACTTTATTTGCAGCTCCTGCATGTTTTAAAGCTTCTCTAATACTAATATAAGCATCTTCCAATTCTATGTATTTACCAACAACAGCGATTTTAACTTTAGGAGATTCAATTTTTAAATCTTCTACAATTTGACTCCATTCATATAAATCAGCTTTATCCGGAACGTCTATGCCTAAACGATTTAACACGATTTGACCTACATTTTCAGCATACATGGTTAATGGAACTTCATAGATTGAATGAGCATCAGGTGTATTTATTACTGCTTCTTTAGGTACGTCACAGAAATGTGCTATTTTTTCTTTGAGATGATTGTCAAGCAATAATTCAGATCTACAGACAATCATGTCAGGATTTATACCTAAACCTCTAAGTTCTTTTGTACTGTGTTGTGTTGGTTTAGTTTTAAATTCTTTTGCTGCTTTAAGATAAGGAACATATGTTACGTGTACAAACATACAATTATCATGTCCTTCCTCATTTTTAAGTTGACGAACTGCTTCGATAAATGGTTGACTTTCTATATCTCCAACTGTCCCTCCAACTTCTACCATGACTACTTCTGCTCTTGTCTTTTCTGCAATGTTTCTGATCATTAATTTTATTTCATCAGTAATGTGTGGTATAATCTGTACACAAGAACCTAAATATTCTCCTTTTCTTTCTTTTTCTATTACGGATGAATATACTTTTCCTGTGGTAATATTTGCTTTTCCTGAAAGTTCTGTATCAAGGAATCTTTCATAATGACCTAAATCCAAGTCACATTCCATTCCATCATCAGTTACATACACTTCTCCATGTTGATATGGATTTAATGTTCCAGAATCCCAATTTAAATATGGATCAATTTTGATTGCTGTTACATTAACTCCATATGATCTTAATATTCTACCTATTGATGCTGAAGTAATTCCTTTTCCAATAGAACTTACAACACCACCAGTTACTACAATATATTTTGACAATTTACCATTCTTCCCTTAAAATGTTATAAAATTATCAATATAATCATCATTTTTTTAAATATAATGATAATTATTATTTTATAATTTGTTTATTTTATAATATAAAATTTTATAAATTCTATAAAATATTAATATAGTTATAATTATATTGTTAATCTTATTTAGAGTTTTCATTTAAAAAAATGCATTAAAAAATTTTAAAGTCAGAAACTCCAATTGATTTAATTTTTAAATATTAGTTTTCATGAAAAAAAATAGATATCAATAATATATAATAATATCCAATTATATATAATATATTATGAAAGATATAACGAATTCTGAACATATCTCTGATGAATATAAAAAAACGTTGATATTGTTAAAAGAGAAAGAAATTACGTTTAAAGGAGCAAGTAAAGCTTTTTCTACCTTTTTAGTAATGTGGTTTTTATCAAAAAAAGATATGCATGGGTACTTACTAATGAAAAAAATAGACGAATTCTTTACTCCTCAAATTGAATTAGGTTTAATGAAATCAACCAAGGCAAATAAGATATATCCTTTACTAAAAAATATGCAAGAAAAAGGATTAATTGAATCCTATGAAGGAATTCATAAAAAGAAAGAAGTAAAAATTTATAGATTAACTGAAGATGGAAAAAATATTTACAACTTAACTAAAAAGGAATTTTCATATAATAAAAAAAGAAAAATTTGGATAGAATTGTTTAATGATTTAAACTTACAATCAAAAGAATAAAGAAATAATAAAATTATTCTTTACTTATTTTTATCATTTCACTTAATAAAGTATGTCCTATAATTGTATCATACTTACCTTTAGACATATCTTCAGAATAAAATTCCGTATCATCCGGTTCTTTAATATTCGTTGAATATATAGCAAATGGTATTGGAGTCATTGTATGTGTTTTAATATCAATAGGAGTTGGATGATCAGGTAAAACTGCAATAGTATATTCAGAGTCTATATTAGGTAATTCTTTTAATAATTTTTCTAAAATGATACTATCAATATTTTCAATAGCCCTAATTTTTTCTGGTAAATTACCTTCATGACCAGCTTCATCCGGTGCTTCAATATGGATAAATTGTACATCATGTGTTTTTAATGATTCTAATGCATAATCAACCTTGTTCTGATAATTTGTATCAAAATATGCGGTTGCACCAGGAACTTCAATTACATCCAAATTAATATAAGTACTTATACCTTTTAATAAATCTACACCAGTAATTGTTGCTCCACTCATGCCATATTTCTCAGGGAAATTTCCAATAACCGGTTTTGCACCTTGACCCCATAACCATATCATATTTGCAGGTAACTTACCTTCAGATACTCTTTTTTTGTTTACTGGATGATTTTCAAGAACTTTTACTGAGTCTTCCATTAATTTATTAATTAATTGTGATTTTTCGTTATCTGGTTTTAAATTATTATCTTCCACAGGCTGACCTACCACATCATGTGGTGGAGTTGATTTTAATTCTTCCATTGATAAATCTTCAATTACAAACAGGTTTCTGTAACTAACACCTGGATAGAACTTTCCTATGTCACCAAAGTTTTCATTTAAAGCTTTTATAAGTTCTTCAGCTTCCTCTGTAGAAATATGATCTGCTGTAAAATCATTGATTTTTCCATCTTCAACATTTATAAAGTTTAACCTAAATGCTACATCATTATCTCCTAATGATACTCCAACACTAGGTGCTTCTAATGGTCCTCTTCCTTTTAACATTGATGGATCAAAACCCATTATAGAAGTATTTGCTACATCAGATCCTGGAGTCATACCATCAGGAACATTTTTTGCTAAACCTGTATATCCATTTTTAGCAATAAAATCCATATTTGGAGTATTTGCTTCTACTACTGGTGTTTTTCCATTTAATTCATCCAATGGCTCATCGGCCATTCCATCAGCTATAACTATTACATATTTCATATTAATCACAATTATTTTAATATTTTTTATTATTGATTTAATACTTAATAAAAATTTCTAAATTTTTAGGTTCACTTAAAAATTATGTGTGAACATGTCCACAACTACATCTTTCTTCACTATAAGGATCACCTGACAACTCCCAATCAATATCATCATAATTTTCGTAGACTGGTGTTAAAACATCCCTTAATTCCATTACTGCAAGACCTAATAAATTCTTTCCAACATATCTGCCTTCTTCAGTTTCTTGTACACCCCACTCAAGATTATCACTTTTAAATACTATTATTCTATCCTTTGTCTTGATAACTTCTTTAGTGAAATTAATATCTGTGACAAACTTGTAATAAATAGCATTTAAAAGAACAGTGTACTTTAATTCTTCCCATAAATCTGTAGATTTTTTTCTTAATTCAGATTCTACCAATTCCACTATTTCATTTGCAGAAGAATATGCTTTTGTTCCTATGTGAATATGTCTTGATTCATCATATAGCAAAGTATCAAACATAAATATGACATCGTTTCTTTCATTTATATCAACATCATATTTTGGTTTAGCATCATCTCTCCATAATTTAATAAATAACGGCTTTGATGAAGATGCCAAGTATTCTTTTACTTCTTCACTAAGAGATTCAGAAGGTGTTATTTCTTTAGTAAATGTAGGAGCTTTTGGAAATATTTTTAAATACTCTTCTTCGTTTTCTACATTTTCTTTATATTTTAATAAATACTCAGCACCAGTGCCTGATTTCCAAAATGATGATTGTTCAGGAAAAGTAGGATATTTAATCCAAGGTGGTGCAATATATTTTCCATCTCTAACAGTCATAGTTATTACCATAAAATCCCCCAATATTTAAATAAATATTTTTGAAAAAAAAGAGTGAAGCAGAAAACTAATACTTAGTTTGCATTAGCTTTTCCTATACTGATAATGTCACTAAGAATTGCAGATGCTGTTTCAATTGAACCAGCACCTACTCCAACCACAGTTACGTCATCAGATAAATCTGTTTTGAAATTAATTACATTTAATGTTCCGTTTACTGCAAACGGTGATCCTTGTTTAACTAACATAGGAGCTACTGTAAGTTTTCCATCTTTTGCTTCAGCAACTAATTTTACAAGGTATCCATCTTTTAATGCTAATTGAACTGCATTAGAGGTAATGTCAGATATTCCATGTAATGAAACATCTTTTAGAGTTACATCCCAACCCATCAAAGCATTTGCAATAATTACTATTTTACATGCAGCATCTAAACCTTCAACATCTTGGTAAGGATTAGTTTCTGCTATACCTAACTCTTGAGCTTCTTTTAATGTTGGTTCATATTCAGTTCCTTCATTTGCCATACGTGACAATATATAATTTGTTGTACCGTTTAATATTCCTTGAACTGATTCAATTTTATTACCTGCTAATGATTGTCGTGCTGTGTTAATAACAGGCATTGCTCCACCTACAGATGCCTCAAATCTAAATTTAACATTATTTTCCTTTGCTGCATTAATTAATGTTTTAAAATTCAAAGATAATGGACCTTTATTTGAGGTTACTACATCTTTTTTGTCACCCATAGCTTTTAAAATATTAGATTGGGTTGGTTCCCCATCATCTATATTTGTTGGTGTTGCTTCAACTAAACAGTCATATTCAACTAAATCCATTACTTCTAAACCATCAACATCACTTACCCCAAATTCAGGATAATCTTTAATTTTTCCACTTTCTTTCTTGGTATCCAAAGCTAATTGTAAGTCCAAACCATTTGAATTAATAGCTGCTCCAGATCTATCTGCAATTGCAGTAATTTGAAGATCTAAACCATATTTATCAATTAATTCATCATGTTTTTTCAATACAACATTTGCGACTCCTTGACCAACTGCTCCAAAACCAAGAAGACATAATCTCATTTTATTTACGGCCATTGAACTAATCTCCCTTATATCTCTTTAATTAATAATAATTCGTCATTATCGGCAATTTCTTGAATTTTTTGTGTTGAATCTAAACGTTTGTTTGCACTTGTTTCAATGACTATTTTACATACAGATTCTTGAAGATTATTTCCAATATTTAAATCTACACTAGAAATTTTAACATCTTCTAAGTCATCAATTTTATGAACTGTTTCCATGATGTCACTAGTAGGAAGATTACCTAATAATAAGAAAGTTTGTTTTTCTTTTTCTAAAATTCCATCAATTTCAATGATATTTACATCTTGTTGACGTATGAACTCTACTCCTTTTTCAAGTATATCCTTTGAACCATCTAAAGTAAAATGTACTGGTATTTTACCATCAGCCGTTCTATTATCATGTTCATGGATAATAGTGGATACATTTGCACCAAAACTGGATAATGGTTGTAATATACTTACTAATTGTCCAGGAGTGTCTGGTACTTCTATTAATAATTTTAATCTCATTTCGTCCATTTCCCTTTTTCTGCTACTACGCTACCTTGCTTATCTACATGTGCATTTCTTAATATTTTTTCCGGATTTTTTTCTTCCATAACATCTTCTCTTGTTCTATTAAGATTATCTACAATGTAACGTGTTTCTTCTGAATCTGGTATTTTATCTAATACTTCTGAAAATTTGTTTAAAATATTTTCTGCTTCTTTTTCAATTTCCATAATAATAAGCTCCTAAGTATTTATATATTAATAGACATTATTTTGTTTATGTTATTTATTATGTTTATTTTAACTTAAATATCTTTAGAATTTAATATAGTAGTTATTTTAAGTTTAATAATTTTCTAATAATTTTGTAAATTCTTTTTTCTTCAAAATTTTCTTTTTGATAATTTTATCAATACCTGTTCCATATTGTGCTGCTTTTTTTGGTCTAAATGCAATATATTCAGGAACACCCATTTCATAAGCTACTTCCCTAAGTATATGTTTTCTAATTTTATCTTCATTTGAATGCAACATATATTTTATTGGTGTTTTAACAGCAGTTTCAATAACATTCCTATCAAGAAATGGTACTCTTAATTCTATGGAATTACTCATTGTTGCTTTATCATCCCGTTCAAGATTTACATGATACATATTATTTAAATCATGCGTTAATTCATCAAGTAACTCTGCAGGAGTATCATATTTATTTTTGTATCTGTTATATCCACAGAATAATTCATCTGCACCTTGTCCTGATAATATGACCTTTTGATTGTCTTTACTTGCTAATTGGCTAGTTAATTTAATTGTCATACCAACCCCTATTTTCATCAGATTGGTATCTTCAATCGTGTTTATTGTATCTTCAAGTTGTTTTTCTATTAGTTCTTGATTTATAATCCATGTTTTTAGGGGCATGTCTATATCTTTTGCAACTTTTTTCGAAAATTTTAAATCCTGACTATTTTCTGTACCTATTGTATAAAGAGTTGTATTAACATTTAATTTCTTCAATAAAATAGCTATTAAAGTACTGTCAACACCTGCCGAAAATAATAATGCCACATGATCCAAATTTTTAGTTCTTTTCTTAGTTGCTTCCAATAAATTTGTTTTTAATTCATTTTTTAAGTCCTCATAAGGTATTTTTGATTCATATCTTGTAAATTCATCCCTGATTTTTAAAAGTGAATTATTAACTATTGCATATCTGGGATTTAATGACTGAGAATTATTTAAATTAATAGCTTTTAAAGCCTTTGATTCACTTGAAAATGAAAAGGTATTTTCATCAAATGCATAATGTAATGGTTTAACACCAATTTCATCTCTTACTGCAACATAGTCCTTATTATCATAAACACAAAATGCATAATCCCCATCTAAAAGAGAAATAGTTTTTAAAACTGCTTCTTTTAAGTTATTTTCATAAAACTTCTCAATTAATTTTAGAATGATTTCACAATCAGAATTAGTTTTAAAATTATCTAAATTATAATCCAACAATAATTTTTCATAATTATAAATTTCTGCATTAGCAATTAATACCAGATTACCACTTTTAATAGGTTGAATTTCATTATTCCCTACTATGGATAACAAATTATGAGCTAAAATAAATTCAGATTCATCAATTTTGTCATTGATTTCTTCATTAAAAAACAATTTACCATTTGAATAAATACCAGTAGCATCTGGTCCTCTATGTTTTAAAATATTCAACATTTTAAATAGTCTATTATTAACATTCTGTCCATTAATTCCTATTATAGAACACATGAAAATTTTTCCTTAAATTTAACAAAAAAAGTTTATTTGGGGAGGTTATATTTTTAAATTACTACATAATTAAGTAACATAATCCAGACAGTCATCCACATAAAGTAAAATGGTAGAACACCATTTGTTATCCATGAACTTAAACTTATTTCTTCTCTTCCGTATTTCTTTTCAGCGTACTTTCCAAGTACATATACAATTATAAGTGATATTAATACTCCAAGCATTTCATTTGAAATTGGTAATAATCCTTTTACTGTAAACAAAAATGAGATTATACCTGCAATTATTCCACCTATAATGTGTTCGTAAGACATAATACTAATTGCTTCCATTATATCAACCGTAATTTTTTTCCCTTTGTTTATATTAATATAATATATCTTTAAGATTATTAATAAATCTTATGATTATATGTAATGACATTATGAAAAAGTAATGATGAATAAGTTAACTAATCCAAATCAACATACTTTTCATACAATCTTATATATTCTTCAGTCATTTCTTTAGTTGTTTTAAATTTAATAGAAGGAATTTCATTGATTACTTCTTTGTATTTCTCATAGTTTTTAGAAATTTCAATTATTTTATCATATGCTTTCTTTCCATCATTTTCAATGAAAAATCCTCCACCATTTTTATGTATTCGTTCACCTAACGCACCAATATCCAAACTAATTACAGGAATTCCACAACTCCAACCTTCTGTCAATGTATGACAATAAGTTTCAGGCCAAATTGAAAGTAAACCTATGAAATGAGGTTTAATCTCATGTATCTCTTTACAAAATTCACTTCGCTTATAGTAACCATGATGAATTCCTATTTCATCCAATTTATATTTAGGATTTAAATTTCCCATATAATGGAATTCCAATAAATTATTTTTATCATATTTTTTAATATCCTTAATGAGAGCTGCTCCTTTATTTGCATTAATATGACCTGGGAATACAATTCTAATAGATTCATCATCCTTAAATTCAGGAAGATTAATCACTGAGTTAGGAGTTTGAATATCACGACCATGTTCTATAATACTGAATAGTTTATCCTTTAATTCAGGATAAAATTCAGTGTACAAATCATATGCTGATTGAGAAGTTGTAACAAATGCATCACAATTTTCAAACATTTCTTTTACTTGCTTTCTCCAAGTCTGTACAAATGTTTTTAAAGTTGGAACATTTAATCCAGCAGAAATGTTACATTGTCCGGAATTAGAATATACCTTTGTACAATGACCTCCACAATATTCCTCTTTATCATCAAGTAAATTATGTGAAGGACAGATATAATAGAAATCATGGAATGACAATACCACAGGAATTCCTAATTTTTTAGCTACATAAGGCATATCAAATGAATGTCTAATCAAATGACGTATATGAACAAGATCGATTTTTAATTCATTCAATACATTGAAATAAATTTTCCTGAATTCAGTATTAAATGGATTTTTAATTGTATAATCCGACGTAATTTCCCAACTAGAAATTAAATACAAATGTTGTAAGAATTCATCATCATTATCAGAAGAATTTGAAACATCAATTTTTTGACTAAATTTATATAATTTAATGGAGTCTTTTCCTGCCGTTAAAAGATATGCTTCAACATTTTCAGGTAAATTTTTCATTAAATCTATACTTGTATGTAAAGTTCCACCAGTCCCCTCATGAATCAAATAAAGAATTCTTTTGATATTAAATTTAAATTTTTGAGTACATGTCAATGTTCTACTGATATTATCTCTCAAATTATTAAAATCTAAAGAATTTACTAAATTCAATAGTTCATATTTATATTCAGGATGTTTTTCCTCCAATATTTCCCTATTTTCTTCAAATAACTTTTCTTTCATAGATGAAAATGAAACGTTGTGTTTATGATAAATGAATGTTGAAAAATCAACAGTATGTAACCAATTCTTTTTCAGTGCACGCATACAGAAATCATTTTCTTCACAATAGCCCATTCCAAATATTTCATCAAAGAATCCCACATCATATATTGCATCTCTACGAATATACATACAGAATCCATTTCCAGTAGGAACATAGATTTTATCCTTTTTAGATATTTTTTCAATAATATTACTTGTTGCTAATAATCCTAACTCTGAATCTATCTCATTATCTTCATCTTTTTTAGGAACTGAGAATGCTCCTGCATTGTTAGAAATTGGAGTTACAGTAGCAATATTCTTTCTACTATATGCTGTGATTTTCAATTTTTGTAACCATTTAGGAGTTACTTCTGTATCACTGTTTAAAATTACTACATCATTTGAACTTTTCTCAAATCCCAAATTAATATTCTTTACAAAACCCTGATTTACTTTATTTGTTATAACATGAATGTCTGAATAAGATTCATAAGAGGACAATAAGTCTTTTATTCTTTCATCAGTACTACAATCATCAATTAAATATAAATCATATGGAATTGTAGTGTAGTTTAGAATACTTTCAATACATGCTTTTGTTTCTTCGTAAGCATTATAAATTGGTACAATGATTGATGTTTTTTCATCAAATGATTCCAATATTTTATCCACATTTTCTTCATTATATGTTAATGACAATGAATCTGTTGATACATGCAATAAACGTTGGAAATATTGATTTTTGAAGTAAAATTCAGGAGATTCGTCATAAACAAAATTATTTTTCCAACAAACATAATTAAAACTTAATTGATCACGCCTACTATAATTATATACTTCACTATACCAATCATTCATTAATTGAATAACATCTTTATCATGATGATTTCTAAATAAAATTCCACTAGCAATTAATCCATTATGTTTAGGATAATTTTGCTGTTTATACCTGTCAATTTGCTTATTGATAATTAAAGGATCATCTTTTTCTAAATGAATACATACATCTGCTTCATCATAAATATCATCCCTAATATCATGTTTTATTGCCAATAATTTCTTATTAACAGAGTATTTATTAATATATTCTTCAATATCTCCAATAATATCAAAGTTTGCATCAATCCAGAATGAATAATCATATTCTTTCAAATATTTATGAGGCAAAATCTTATAACGTCTGGCTTTCCTAATACCATCTAACTCTGATTCTTCCATTAATCTAATATCCCAACAGTTAGATTTTAAATTAGGATTATCCGTGAAACAGACATAATCAAATTTAGGATTAATTACAGAAGGTGTAACCAATTCGTCATAATTTCCCGTTATCGCTGTATATACAACCATTTTATACCTATTAAAATCTATCTCTTTAGATTTTTTAAGAATTAAATCCTCAAATGAATCCATAGGATGTAATGAAGAATCTATATTTTCCAGTAATTCTTCAGAATTAACTGTTGCTTCATACAATACTGGAATTTCAAACAAAGATAATAATTTTATAAATATGGACATGTCTTGATTATTGGGATTATAAAATGTATAAAGATATTTGATATACAATAAATCTATTTTTAAGTTCAATAATACGTTAACATATAACTTAATAAATTTATTTTTATCCCATTTAGAATCAATTATCCATTTATTATATAATACAAACCTACTATCTTGTATAACTCCCAATTTAATTTGTTTAGCATCCAATGCTAATACAAAACAATCATATTTTGATTTCATTTTGATGAAATTATCATCCAATATTGGTTTTTGATTAGTTAAACCAGTGACATACAATATTCTTTCAGAATCCTTATTTCCTACAAAATTATATTTTATTCTTCCAACAGAATCTTTTATTTTATGTGAAGATACAAACTCATCCCATAATTTATATAAATCATCATATCTTTCTTCCAACAATTTTTTATTCTCTTGTTTAAGAGTATTGGAATCTTCTTCATTAAAAGATGCATGTCTCCTATGATATACAAATACCGCATCATTTCTTACATTAATCCATCCATTTTTATAAGCTCTGAATGTGAAATCTGTTTCTTCACCATAACCTCTTCCAAAGCTTTCATCAAAATAACCTATATCCTCAATTAATTCTCGTTTAATAAATAAACAAAATCCATTTCCGGTTGGAGCGCTTAGATTATTATTGAATGATAATTTATCAATTTGATATGCACTTTTATTTAAATACTTGAAATCTTTTATGCTACCTAATTCTGGAATAGATATGTCTGATGAATTTGAAAATGGTGTTACAGTTCCAACATCATTAGATAAATAAGCCGAATATACCAAATGAGATAACCAATGAGGTGTTACAATAGTATCACTATTCAATAATACAACATCATTTTCTGAAAGTTTCATTCCAAGATTCACATTTTTAACAAAACCCTGGTTTTCTTCATTTCTTATTATTTTAATATTTTTTATTGATTCTAAGGATGTTAATAATTCATCAATACGTTTATCAGTACTACAATCATTTATCAAAATTAATTCATAATTTATATGTGTATTTCGTAAAACACTAATTATACAATCCCTAGTTTCTTCATAAGCATTATAAATTGGAATGATTATGGAAATTTTATTGTTTAAAGCATTTATGACATTTAAACAGGATTGAATACTGTATCGTGAATCAAATTTTTGTAAATGAGTGTTCAAAGACATGAAACTATCTCTTAATTCTCTTTTTCCACGAATGAGATAATGATACAATGGATTTTGTTTAGATTCATCAACATCTACATAAATTTCCTTATATTTATTAATTGAAAATGTTCTGTTCGGATCAAAACCCCAACGAACACCTGTTGTAATAAAATGCATCAATGGATCATTAGTGACATAAAAAGAATGTCCTGCTTGTTCTAAATAATACTCTTCATCGAATAACCCTGAATTATTAATTGTATTATATACATCGATTGTATCCATAACATAATCAATTAATGGAATTTTATCATTTTCTTCTAAATCAGGATGTTCTTTAATATATCGTTTTGTATTGAAAAACCATGAAGGATTATTTTTTTCGGTGAAAGAATTTTTTAAATAATGTTCTAATGGATCTAGAATATCCTTTTCATCAATAGAATTTAAATAGTAATCATCATTAAATAAACCTTTTTCATAAACAAATTTTCTAAATTCTTTATATTCTGAAAAACTTAAATCATGATTTATTTTACGATTTGAATTAAATGCAAATAATACATAATGTATCAATGGATTTTTGAAAGATAACAATACATCAGGATTATTTTTCAAATAATTTTCTTGATCAAAAAATATTGAAGGCCTTTTATTTTCTTTACTTCCAATAGTTATATAATGATCCAAAATATCCATTTTTATTGGATATGAAAACTGTTTCCTATAAAATTCCTCATCAAATAAACCTGTTTCAATTACTTTTTCCCTAAATGTTTTTAATTCAGACAACGTTGAATAAAATTTTACCAACATGTTTTCCGGAGTAGTTGCTTTCCAATAATGAACCAACGGATTTCTATTTTTATATTCTACAAATTTATATTGTTCTTTATAATGATTTGTACTAAATAAAATTGAGGGATCATAACCCAGTTTATAACCAACTCTAAGGTAATGAAGCAATGGATTTTCAATTAAATTAGAATTTTCACATTGATTTAAGTAATACTTATCATCAAACAATTTTTCATCATAAACAAATGCAGAAAAATCATCAAATTCTTCGAAAGTTAAACCATAACTCATAATCCTATCCTGAGCATGCCCATACTGGACATAATGTAATAAAGGATTAATTCCCACTTCTTCAACATCATGATTATAATTAAAATATTCACTAGTGCTAAATAATTTTGATGGATTTTTACCTTTTTTCCATCCGATTTTAAGATAATGATCTATTGGATCGATTATCTTTGATGAACATTGGGATAGATAAAATTCATCATCAAAAAATCCTTGTTCATGAATGTATTTTCTGAAATTTTTATATTTAGATAAATTTAAATTTGCTACAACCTTTCTTTCACTGTTTAACGCCTTTTCAACATAAAACACTAAAGGATTTAAATCAGATTCAGCAATATCCTTGTTGTTTTCCAAGAAACAGTTTGTTTCAAAGAAAATAGATGGATTTTTACCTTCTTTATAACCTTTTGCAAGATAATGTTCTAATGCATGATTTTTGGGAACATCAGAATACACTGTTAAATAATAATCTTGATTAAACAAATTTTCTTTAATTACTTTGTCTTTAAATTTGTTAAATTGAGTATATGATAAATCAAAATTAAATTTTCTATTACTATCCAGACCATAACGAACAAAATGAACCAGAGGATTCATACCAGAACTTGCAACATCAGCATTATACTCCAAATACCTGCCAGTACTAAACAACAAAGAAGGATCCTTACCATCCAACCAACCAACAGCCAAATAATGAGCTAAAGGACAAACCAAAGAAGAACAATCACACTGATCCAAATAAAACTCATCAACAAACAAAGATTCAGAATAAACAGTGTCTTTAAAAACCTTAAAATCATTAAAAGACAAACCAAAATTAAACTTCCTATTACTATCCAGACCATAACGAACAAAATGAATCAAAGGATTCATATCATACCAGAACTTGCAACATCAGCATTATACTCCAAATACCTGCCAGTACTAAACAACAAAGAAGGATCCTTACCATCCAACCAACCAATTTGAATATAATGATCCAAAGGATTGATTATATTATTTTCATTGCACTGTCCCATATAATAATCTTCATCAAATAATCCTTTTTGATATACTATTTCTCTTAAATTTTGATATGTTTTTAAATCCATACCAAATTTAATAATAATATTTTCATCCATTCCTTCTTTGATAAAATGAATTAACGGATTAACATCTGTTTCAATATTGTTATATCTTAAATATTCTTTAGTACTAAATATTTCAGAGGGATCTTTATTTTCTTTCCAACCAACTGCAAGATAGTGATTAAGTAAGTCTACTTTAGTTAAATTAGGATACTGTTTGATGTAATATTCTTCATTGAAAAATTTTTTATCGCATATAATCTTTTTTATTTTTTTAAATTCGTCATATGTAACATTATAATTAAATATTCTATCTTCCTTAATTCCATATTTTACAAAATGAATTAAAGGATTGATATTACTTTTTTTCACATCTTGATTATATCTATAATAATTTTTTGTGCTGAATACATATGATGGATCTTTATCTTCTTTAAAACCGGTTGTTAAATAATGATTTAATGGATCATTAATTAATAAATCAGAATACTGACTAACATAATAATTATCATCAAATAATTGTTCTTCATAAACAAAATCAACAAATTTTCTAAATTCATTCAAATTAAAATCGTACCCGACTTTTGCATCTGTTTCTAATCCATATAAACAGTAATGAATTAATGGATTTAATCCTGTTTTTTTAAGGTCTTCCCTATTATTTTTAGTATAATATACTGTATCAAAATATTTTGAAGGATTTTTACCTTCTTTTGAACCTATAGTGAGATAATGATATAACGGATCTGTTATTTTTTGTTCAGG
>RHMF01000467.1_pt1 | contig 17611 bp, 13 predicted proteins | sample 5365151 | NCBI WGS metagenome assembly RHMF01 (sample SAMN10266501, study PRJNA497801) | feces metagenome | isolation source: feces | host: Bos taurus | place: China: Prairie of Fairy Mountain | collected 2017-08-14 | reverse complement strand
AGAGAAAGAATGACAGAGTTAATTTCAGAATTAAACTGACAATTCTTATTAATCAACTGAATATTGCGTAACCATTGGTCTTGTGGATTATTAGAATATTGACAATTATAGAAACCCTGATAAGATTTCAGTAACTTTATATAATCACAGAGGTGTTCCAAATATTTATCACCATAAAGGGAGAATGCATCAGTTGTAGTATAATCATTTTCAGTAAGAACATTTCTAATAGTCCAGTTACCACTCGGGTTCTTGAGATAAACGTGACCAGCAAGGCAGTAAATGATATTATTCTGACAAAGCGGATGCAGGAATCCAATGGTGTCTTCAATATCGTGCTGACCGAATACCATGGCAGTCTGAACTGTCATCGGACTGGAAAGTGCACGGAAGTAAGACATATAGTCGTCACGTGTAATAAGCTTGCCACGAGAAGAGAAATATGCAGGAGCATTGATTTTCATGCTTGCCTGACTTTCAAAATTTTCACCACCATAAATGTCAGAATTGATAATGAACTGAACGTTATTAGTTAAAGAAACAATACTACCCTTGACAGAAACGTTTATCTGGTTGTTATGAGTCATAACAGCACCGTTTACGCCAACAGTATTAGCTTCTTTACCCTTTGTAGTAAGGTACTTGACATAAAGATTATCTTTATCAGTTTTCAAACCAATACTTGCAATATTTGGTTCAGAACTGAAAGTAACACGAACAGTTTTATCCGGATTCGTATCGATGAGACAAATTTTAAGTGGTTCTTCTGGAAGAGTACCATTTAAATTAATAATATCGTCACTGAGATAAATGGACTGGGTTTCAATCTTATAGATATTTTCCTTATTGAATGCGTCAACTTCGTCAGCGCCGATACCTACTTGACACCAACTGAGGGTTGGGTCATAGACATTTTCAATAAACGCATACGGGTCACGCTTACCATACCAGTTAGAAAAATTGACATCATCGACATCATAGAACTGACAAGGTTCACCAAGTTTCTTGATATTGGCAGTTCCGAGGAATTCAACTATTTTCTGTTCTGCCTGGAAACATTTAATCGGAGTTGTATTGACTGTATTATAAAGGTTGATGCCGATTAACGGAATATATTCACTTGATTCTTGAGGAACAGCAAAAGTCAAATCTCTATACCAGTCAGATGAAGAACCGTTAATAATATCCTCTTCGGTAAATACATAGCTATATCCGTTGTCGAGAATAAACGGATTTCCGTTGAACATAAGCTTCGTAGTATCACGGTTAAAGAAAACTTCAGTACCAGCAGTCAATGTAGCTGGAAGAGGACCTTTAATTCTGATAACAAGTTCACAACGTGCAGGTACTGGACGTCTCGGATTATATCCAAGATTTTTACAATGCTTGATTATGCTAGAATCGAGCTTAGCAGTAGAAATAAAACCTTCTTCAGCGGTACGCTGGATATAGAAGTTGGTCATATCGGTAACGGCGGCAAGCATTTCAGTGAACATGCCGAAAATCGTTGCCGAGGTTATGTTTTTAAAGCGCGGATCTGATTTTAATCTTGCTTGAAACTGCTGTACAAGCTGATTATATGTAACGTTCAAGTAATTAAGCATCTATAACCTTCAATTTTATATTATTTATAGTATTTGGTATAGAGGCTAAGAAAATGGCGTAATCAAAAGGAGGATATTATAAATAATACAAAACAGTTAAGGTAAAAACGTGAATTTAAATTTTCTTAATCCATTTAGTAGTAGCTTCTTAAAAACTTCGCCGGAACATAGTGAAATCCGTGCAAGGGAGGCAGCTCGTAACTCATACGGTAAAATCGAAGACACCATTGACTGGTCTGCTTTGTCAAACGCCTACGGGAATACATTTGATGATCCCGCTAATCCGCGAGACACAACACAGATTTATTTTGACCAAATTTATATAAACAAGTGGCAGAAGATTAGCTGGTATCGTTCTATGGCGATGTACCCGCTTATCGGTAAAGGCTTGAATATTATTACTGACGAAGCAGTTTGCCCGGACGCACTTGGTAATGTTGCAATGTTTGACATCAAGGAACCGTATAAGCAGAAGTTTACTGCTACAGAATATGCGACCTTGAAGATGGAATTTGATTATATCGTTGAATGTGTATTTGGACAGGAAAATATATGGAATTTGTTCCATAAGTGGTTACAGGATGCCGAACTCTTTTTGGAAATTGCGTTGAATGACAATGGAGATAAAGTGGTCGGCATTAATACATTGGCTCCTTATGCGATGTTGGTCATTTATGACAGGGATTCTGATAATATTAACGGATTTATCGAAAATGTAAATTATCTTAATCAGGCACAGATACAGGACAAGAATACTGAAATTCGTCGTTTCTTGCCGAACCAGATTGCCTATGTCCGTTATCCGATTACTTGGAATAACCGTAATGACGTTCGCGGACATCTGGAACGTTCTATTCGTCCGTTGAACCAGCTTAGAAATATTGAAGATGCTTTGACAGTTTATCGTATTACTCGTGCAACTGAACACCGTGTATTTAACATTTATACCGGTCGTCGTCCGCCTGACAAGGCTGCTGCTTATGTTCAGGAAGTTCGTAATAAGTATCGTAAGAATTTGACTCTCGATAATACTACTGGTATGGTCAACGCAGTCAAGAATACTCAGGCTATGACCGAAGACTTCTTCTTCTCGAAGGACGACTCTGGTCAGCAGTCTTCTGTTGAAACGTTTGCTTCTGGTTCTACATTTGACGGTCAGATTCAAGACCTTTATATGTTCCAGAAGATGGTTATGGACGGTATGTTTATTCCACAGAATCGTTGGAAGTCTGATGAACTTAGCGGTGCAAATTATAATCAGGGTATTGAATCCGCAAACCTTGAAGAAGTCGCATTCCAGCGTTGCTGCCGCCGTCTTCGTAGGGCTTTTGCTGACGTAATTAGACAGGTATTCCTTGTTCATCTTCGTGTTCGCGGATATAAGGAAAAGTTCCTCGATAAGGCAATTTATAACATCGACCTTCATCCGGCAACTGACTTCGAACGTATGCGTGACCTTGCTCTTGCAGAAAAACGTGGTTCTGTTCTTTCTATGCTTTCTCAGTTCTTGCCGACGACAACGAACATTAAGCCGGGTAGTGAAGAACTTGCTCCGTTGTTCTCTAAGCAATACTTCATGGAAAAGATTCTTGGCATGTCTACTCAGGATATTCTTATGAATAACAAGATGCTTGAACAGGAAATCAAGCAGATGAATGAAGAAGCCGAAGCCGCAGCTGCTGCAGGCGGTGGAGAAGGTGAAAATCCGGATGAAGGTGGAGACTTAGGATTTTAATAATCAGGAGTAATGATGTTTGAAGCAATAAATCAAAAATATAAAAAACAACGTATGCTGGCAGAAGCAAAAGAACTGTTAAAAGAAAACGGTTATACGCTTTTGCTGGAAACTCCAGTAGAAAACTTTGAAGATACTGAAAGTAAGCATTTTCTTCTTGACGTTATAGACAATTTGGAAACATATGGTTATACAGAAAAAGAAGAAATTGACCATTTAGATAGTATTAAAGGATATATCTGGAATGAGTTGAATAAATTGGCAAGAAGCTTTAGTATTCAGAAAATAATTCAATATCTAGCTCGATTAGGATTATATCATGATAATGGAGCTACTCAGCTCGCATAATTAAAAAGACCGGTTAAATAACCGGTCTTAATTTTTAAGATTCATAATATTTTAGTAGTGATTTTAGCGGCATATCGAAATAACTTAATTCAGAATTTTCATTTTCACCGCAATAATGGTAATAATGCCAAAGCAGTTTATAAATTATTTCGTCGCTAGAATTTTTAGAAACGAATAAGTTATAAAGGTCAAAGACAGGTACAGGGAACCATACATAATCTTCCTCGTTTTCGGAATCAAGGTCTGGTGTATGATCAAGCATGAATTCAAGTGCACTGTTGATATTATGGCCTTCACAAGTCATTAAGCGATAGTTATCGCCACCGAATTCATCCATATACTGTTTATCCCAAGGAATACGTTCAGTATCATCAGAATCACCTGTAATATTAGAAAGCGGAATTCCATTTTCATAATAATCTTCAAGTGTTTCGATATCATTCTTAGAAACAGCATATGCGATAGGGTCACGAGGAGTTGCAGCTACACCGTCAGCACCAGTTGGTTTTCCGAGAAGCTCCTTACCGCAATGATGTAATTGACGCAATTTATCGAAATTTTCATCGGGTTCTGGGTCTTCCGGTTTGCCGCATTCATATTCAAATTCACGTCTTGCTTCTTCTTCGTCTTCGAGGAAACCTTCATTTGCACTATAAAGATTGGCAAGTTCTTTCGCAACAGAAATAGGATCTGCACCATCTTCAATAAATTGTTTGATTTGCTCACGATGATTTCTATAATAATTATATGGACCATCTTCGCCCATATCGAAGAGTTCATCAAGAACACCATCGACGAAATCTGCATCAGATTCTACAGATTCACGAATTCCATGGAATTTATAATTACCGATACCGCGACCAATTTCAAATTTGATGCATTGAGCGGCAAAATCTGGTGAGACAGTAGAAGAATCATTGCTGAAATAGTCAGTAATGAGGTTCATGATGGCATTGAGGTTTTTTGTGGTATCAACACCGTATTTCTTGAGCCAATGCATTACTTTTGCCGTATATTTTTCAAAGGCAGTTTTCATAGTAAGTTCCTATATTGTTCATTAAATGTCTTAAAGATATTAGCATATAGTTGAATATTACTTGCCGTTTCTTTAGAACTAAACTTGCTTACACCGGTTTCATCGGGTTCGAGGAAGTCAATCCTTAATTTTACAGTACAAAAGACAGAAGTATGATTAAGTGTATATCCGAGAATTTCTAATCGGTTTGCATTATCGACATTCTGTTTGATATATGGACGAAAATACTTGTCAAGCTGCATAAGATAGCTCTTGACGTCAGTATTGATTTCATTAGCCATATCGAAAAGCTTGATACGAAGAATGGCAAATGCTTCACCTTTCTTAGTTTCTACATCCTTAAGTGCAACACCGTCAATGTTATGAACAATGAAAAGCAACTTATTACGGAGAAGAACATCGTCAATTTGGAGCTGTTTGCCAACTTTTACAGTATTTTTGTCGAGCTGTTCAAGAATATAATCTGCACATTCTGTACTATTATAGCCGTCATTGTACATGTCAATAACGTCTTCGTTAAGCTCACGAGGCATTTTCTTGATAGTATAGCCGGATTTCTTAACGATATTGGCGACTGACTTGAGATAGCGGTTGAACATTTTTTCAATATTACTGCTTTCGTTCATACTACGCAAGGACATGACATAGTTTTTCGGGTCGACACCGTTGATGTACGACTCGAAAAGCCCGTCAAGGTCAAGCTTTATATCTGTATGCTTACGGGAAATAATTTTTTCAACAGTAGATTTATATTGAAGAAAATCCATTATTACTCGTCAGTTCTGATAATTTCGAAGTTAGAGTATGAGAATGTTGCAGAACGTGTAACCTTACCATCGGCATTATGGTCGAGACCGAAATCAGAGATGGTCTTCGGCCAGCAACGGTAGAGATACCACTTAACCGGAAGAGCCTTCTTTAAGGTAGAGTCATAGAGCTTGATTTCGATAGTAGCGCAATAGTCGGCTGCGATGTTAGAAATAGCACCACCTGTCATTTCATTGCTACCACCACCAATATCCTGGCTGAAGCCCTGGTTCATCAAGCAGTTTGCCCACTTGTGAAGCTGCTGAGAAACCATCATATCCTGGAATTCATCCCAAAGGATAGTCAAGTCACCAGAAACAGTTGCACGACCAGGATAGAGGAGCTTAGTGCCCATGTACTGGGTATCAAGTTCAGTAAAAGACTTAGCCGGTAAAGAAGCCTGCCTTGCGCGAATCATCAATTCGTTAGAATCGAGGATAGAAGCCAGTTCAGAACGAGTTTCGAAAATAAAACGGGTCTGGAAGAGGTATTGCTTGGCAAGGTCCGGCAAGGTAGAAAGATGTCCAAACACGGACATACTAGTATCAAAACGCTGATTCGCCATTATAATTTCTCCTAAATTATTTCTTTTTATTATTTATAATGGTGAACAGATATTTAGAGTTTTCATAAAAACATTTAGAAATTTTATAAATAATTTATATAAATCCAAATTTGTGAGTGAGTGAAATTCTGTTTATTTGTGTTTATTTAAGTTTATAAAATTATTTAGGAGAATTTATGGCTAAATATTCAGTTCCAGGAATCCGTTTTACCGAGATAGATAATACTATCCGTGCGGAATCCGATCCGGGATTAGGCATTGGTGCAATCGTTATGGCATCAAACAAAGGCCCTGTTAACCAGCGTGTGGTTACGAAGAATTATAACGAATTTACCGAAATCTTCGGTAAACCGGAAACTCTCGAGAGTTACGGTCACTTTGCTGCTGAGAATTACTTCGCTAATTCCAACCAGCTTTTCGCAGTTCGTGCCACAATGGGTGACGAACAGTATGCACAGATTCAATATAGCTACCGTGGCGCTCCGGTGACTGCTACCAACCAGTCTATCGATACTGCCAAGTTGACTTACGTCGACAAGGAAGCTGATAATAATCTCGTACTTTTGCAGCCGCTTTCTGCTGTTACTGTCGTTCAGTCCATGATTTCTGGCGGTGACTGGCAGTATGACGGCGGTGAAGAAGACCCGGATGGTGGTCAGTATGGTTTTGCTCTTAAGCAGAAGGCATATTACAATCTGTTCTCTGACTTCAAGAAGGAAACTGAAGACCTTATCGTTTTCAAGGGTACAACCGACGACGGTTGGAAGGGCACTATCACTGAAGAAGGTGTTCGTGTTATTTACCCGACTTCTGTCGATGTTAACGGTAATGACCCGCAGCTCGACACTAAGTTGAACTTCAATGAAGAAGGTTGGGAATCTTCCGCTGCACCTGAAAGCATTAGTATTGTTCCGAAGGGAAGCTTGTATAATATTGTCAGTATCGATGTTCCGGCATCTGCAACGCTTGACAAGGAACGTAACAAGATTACATTCTATAGCGATATTTCTGCAACTTCTGCTATTAGCGGTTGGACAGTTTCTGGTGTCGATTTCAAGGATGTCTTTAAGAATGATTATTTCCTTGGCGATTATGACTTCGAAAATGCTGACCCGACTACTGACAATTACGGTATTGTTGATGCTCAGCGTATGGAAATCATGGACTGGGATCAGCCGGACCTTAAGAAGACTTACTACGTTGATAGCCAGGCATTTGAAGATACCTGTGCTCAGGCTTTCGGTATCAAGTATACTGAATGGTTCAATATCGATTCTAGCTATGCTATTGTCGGTAAGAAGGAACTTGACGAGGAAGAAGGTACAGACTTCGTATTCTGCTCTGCAGTCTCTGCGATGTATACCAACAAGACTCAGAAGGAAGAATGGCTCGGTAATGATGATATTAAGGAACGTACTCCGCGTGAAGTTATCGTCGACATGATGGATTCTTACGGATGTAACGACATTTCCGATATTAACGATTACTACTACATGAAGTATCACGATGTGTTTGCTGACGCTACCATCGAAAAGATTGTCAAGGAACGCCCGGATTACTACAGCTCCAAGAAGCCGAAGAATCCGCCTGCAGACTACAATCCGCAGAACTTCCGTGAACATGTTGAAGAATATCTGTTCTGGCTCTATTCTGAAAAGGGAACAAGCGTTCTTACTAAGGAAAGCGTCTATCTCGCTGACGATACAGAGCTTGTTAAGTTGCCAATCCAGGCCGGTTATACTATCAAGAAGGCCGATGACGAATTTGTTACTTTGAATAATATTGTTGCTAGCCCGACTTCGTTCCTTGTCAACTCTGTCGATAAGACTTATGCTGACGGTTATACGGTTACGACCGACGCTGAAGATGAACCGGGTATCGGCGATATTGAACGTTATAATTCTGTGTTTGCTGACCAGCTTGTTATCGCTTCTATCGGACCTGGTGAATATGGTAACGACATCGGTGTTTCTATTATCACGACTGAATGTGAAAACATTCCGGCTCTCCATCACCAGAATGCCTTCCAGTGGAAGGATAAGTATGACGACGAAGACCAGATTAAGAAGGACACTTCTCCGTATAATCAGAACCCGCTTAACCTCATTTGGAAGAAGGTTTTCCGTATCAATGTCTACGTCAAGACTAAGACTCAGACCGCTGAAGCCGCTTGGGGTACAGGTATGGATGCTCTCTTGAAGGATCCTGCAGAATCTTGGTGGGTTTCTACTGACCCGTATGCAAAGGACGGCGAAGGTAACAGCCTTTACGCTCCGGTTGTAATTAACGGTCATTCTGACTACATCTATGTTTCTCGTTCTTCTGCATCCGCTGCTGCTAATAAGAAGGGTGAATACGTCCAGCCGAACCAGACTTTCGCAATTTACAACCTCACCGGTGGTAAGAATTCTACTAAGAATACGATTTCTGAAAAGGCTGCTGCTCTTAACTTCTATAACGACAGACAGCGTGCTAAGTTTGACATTCTTTTCAACGTCGACGCAGTTGATACCTTCAACGGTCGTCAGAAGTATAACGCTCTCCAGCGTAAGATTGCTCAGATTGCTGCATCTCGTACCCAGGATATTGGTGTTGTTCAGGTTACTTCCAAGGCTGCAAAGACTGCTAAGCAGATGATTTCGGAAGCAAAGAACTTCTCCTTCAACAAGGGTGATTACGTAGCTGAATACGGTGGTTATGATAAGTATTACAACTCTGACCTCGCCGCATGGATTTACCTGCCGAAGTCTGTTGCTGGTGCTTGCTCTATGGCTTACTGTGATAATTACTTCTATCCGTGGATGGCTCCGGCTGGTGTCGAACGCGGTACGATTAATTACACTAACGGTCAGTTGCTCCGTCTTACCGACGACGAAATCGGTCAGCTCTATGATAATAACGTTAACACGACTCGTGACTGTGGCGGTTATGGTGTGGTTCTTTGGGGTCAGAGAACGGCTCTCAAGAAGAACAGCCTGCTCAACCGTATCAATGTCCGTCGTTGCTTGAACTATATCGAGAAGATTCTTGAAAACAAGATGACTCCGTACCTCTTCATGCAGAACAGCGTTAACACTCGTAGCTCCGCAAGAAATGATATTCGTAGCTTCCTCGAAAGAGTCAAGGCTGCTGAAGGTATCTATGACTTCGACTTGAGTGTTACTGCAGACCCGGATGATCCGACAATCATGAACGTTGCAATTCAGATTCAGCCGACAAGTGCAATCGAATTCATCGACATCAAGATTATCGTCAACCGTCAGTCTGGTGTTACTGTTGCTGAAGAGTAATAGATTCTAACAGAAATACAAAAGGCATCCGAAAGGATGTCTTTTGTTTTATATAAATAATTAGAGGTTTATAAATGGCTAATTTTGTCGAAAATGTCGATTTTACAGTAAATGATAAGAGTACAATAGATAGGTTCCATGTAGAGCTTACATTTGCTTTTAACGTGTCTGATTATCTTGAGAATGACGGATTTAGAATTACGATTCGAGATTTGTTAACGCATAAAGACCTCTTGATTACATCAGATGATTTGTTATACGGTGACGGTTATGGCCTTGTACCGATAACTGACATCGAAGTAAATGAAGAGACAAAAGCCAAGCAAATTAATGATAGTCTTATTGAAAACGAAGGTTTGGTTATATTCCTTACGGGATATAATATTTTGACTATTATAATGATACCAAGATGTACAAAGGTAAATAAGACAATAGGATTTTATTCATCGAACGTTTTTATACAGTTTACTGATGATGAATCGGTTAATAGTATCAAATTCTATGCAAATCTATTTCCAAAAATGATTAGAAATGAAACTATTATCCAGAATGAAGAGATTGATGATCCTGTTTTGAAAGATATGAATATTAGACCGGCATTTGATTTCAATAAGAATATTGATAAAAATGTTGAAAGATTATTTAATTACGATACTAAGAAAATCTTTTATGCTAATACTACTTCAAAAGAATATAAAGACGAGGAAGTACCAGTATATATTAGTACCATATCTGCTATGGGTATTGACGATGTAGATAAAGCCATATATGATTTTAATTATGACTGGGAACATGCAGAATCTTATCTTGTCGATGAAAGTAATGGTCAGAAATATGATATTGATTATACAGTAGAAAATCCAGATTCTTATGAATTTGAGCCTGTCCCTGGCTTTAAGACAACTGTTGACGATTATTTAATTACACAGTACATTTATAAGGAAACACCGGGTTTTTATAAGAATAAACTTGTATTTAATCTTGAAAATATTCCAACTGATACTGCTCTTGAAAGCTTAAGAGTAACAATTGAAGACCTTAATCCTGCACGTTTTAATAGTATGGATATTAGTGGTACTGCTAATGTAAAAATCTATAACCCGAATGTGGATTATCGCACACTTGATATTTTGACTTCTGGTTTTATGGAGGATTTATTCGAAAATATTAATGCTGAAATTGATTATGATGGAATAGATACGTCGAGATATGAAACATATGGTGAAGTAACGGTTCCGTTGAAGAATATTTGTTTTGACCTTCCAGAAGGTACAAAGAAGGCTAAGGGTCAGTTCGGTTTTGAAGCATGGCTTGATATTCATGATATAGAAAGACTTACGCCAGAAGAAATTAAGGATATTACAAGAGGTTGGGATTCTATTATGATAGATTACTATACCGAAGCGCCAAAGTTAATTCCGTTGTCTGCAGAAATTGTTAACTGGAATCCTAAATATGCAGATAATACAATTATTCCTGGAGAGTCAGAAACAGTTTCAGTTAAGATTACTAATTTGAATGTTGATTATCTTTCTGATATTGCAATTAGTTGTACATGGAATAACACAGATAAAACGGGTTCTATTATAAATGAAGATACTTCTCATTATTTGACTGACCATTATATTACATTTGATGTAGAAAATCTTGAAGCATCTGAAATGATAGATACTTATGATTTTGTTGTAACTGGATATATCGATGACGAAGATTTAGAAGTTGAACCGCCTATTACCAAAGAAAAGATGAAGGCTGAAACTATGGGTTCAACTAGTATGAGATTTAACCTGTATAATGAAAATCTTGAATCTTTGGTATTTGACGTAGATTCTATTGAATATGACCCAGAATTACATATTGATGATGAAGGCAACTTAGTTAAGCAAATTAAGAAGAATTCAACACAATCATTTACAATAGTATTGAATAATCCGAATATCAAGTATAGAGATTCTGTTGTTTATCCGGTAAAAGTTGATATAATAACAGGTGATGATTATTTTGTCGGCGCAGAAGTAGCATTGTCATATGATGATAATTATTCAGAACAGTCTGATTTGGGTGGAAAAATGACTGTAACTGTAACAAATATGCATATCGATGTTCCTAATGTCAAGAAGAAAATAAAGCTTCATGCTTATATTAATGCATCAGATATACATCATTCTCAATCTGACTTTATGACAGGGACTGAAACATATTATGTAGATGAAGAGTGGTGGATGATGGAAGACCCAGTAATTCCTTATGAATGGGACTTTATGAAGGATTGTGTTATTTACACAAATTCGATATTAAGAACAAATAATTCTTATATCGGTGTAAAGACAATTCGTTGTGCTGGTGCAAATTTTGAAGCAACAAATATTCAGTCTGATATTTATTGCTGTGGTGACTTGGTTATTAATAATTTGAATCAGAATCCAAATAAAGATGGTTATTTCCCAATGGATATAACTGATTATACAAGTCAGAGTAATCCTAGCTTAAATTTTGTTAATAATGGAAAATTACAGTATAATTATGTACATGGTACTGATAAAGTTCCTAATTTATATTATTACTATAATCCAGACTCAGAATATCCAGAAAGAAATTCTAGTTTTGAAAATAGAAATAATTCTGTAATTGGAAATGACCCATGGGCAGGATATATTGAGGACGGTGGTATGATTATGCGTGATGAAGATTATATATTAAAGGATATTCCTGAATTGGATGTATTCCCAAGTACCGATACGACAAAAAATATACATGTTCCACAATTAGGTACATATACATTTACGCAGAATGATCCTGATTATTATGACCCAGAAAAGAAGATTTTCAGAGCATATAATTTCTCAACTGCCAATCAGACAACTGTTACATTTTATCCTGGTGAATATCATTTCAAATCTTGGAATCGTTGCGAAACACAATTAACAATTATAATTCCAGAATTTAATGATGATGAGTATGTAAAGATTTTTGTCGAAGATACTATTGATATTAGTAACTCGTTAAAGATAATCAACAATAATGTAAACAGGCTTGATGAAGATGGTCATTTACGTTGTGATTCATTATTGATTTATACTAGAAACGGAGACATTAAGTTTGCGGCATCGAATACAAAACAAGGCTACGATAAGCAAATTGGTATTCTCGTAGCGCCAAATGGAACTATTGAATTATCAAATACTTGTATTTGGCGAGGTAGTACCTGGGCAAAGAATATCAATGTTCTAGCAGATTCAGAATATCACATAGTATAAAAGAAAACCGGTCAAAATGACCGGTTTTTTATTTAACAAGGAGATAAAGTTTTAAGCGTTGACACCCGGAATCGGAGTCAAGTTATTGCAATCGCAACCGTTGCAGCTGAAAATCTTTGTATCTGCGTCAATCTTCTTCGGCGGGAGAAGCTTATGAGTATGTCCGTCACCTGCCGGCTGGACGACACCATTGTTGATGAAATGGATATGTCCGCCAACCTGTGTTATAGGAGTAGGCTCATTGAGATTCGACGGTTCACAGATGGAATCACTGGTACGGCCGTAACCAGTTTCGTCAAAAATCCAGTATTCGTGATGATGCGGACCCATAACATTGGAACCGCTAAATACGTCAGTTACACCGATTTGCGAGGTATTTTCGTTGAGCGCCATCTGCATTTGTTCGCCAACATAATCTGTAAATTTCTTCATTTTGGTAATTCCTCAATATTTTACTTCTTTATTTATAAATAATACAGATATAAAATTGGAGAAATTGTCATGACACTTTATGAAGCAAAAAAAATTTTAAACCGCGCCGGATATATCTGCGAATCGAAAAACGCTGAAGATGTGGTTTATATTAGCGAAATCCATCCCAAAGATAATTATATTGAACTTTTCTTTAAAAAGTACAATTTTTCAAAATTTACAGAAGATGATAGAGATTTTATAAATGATATTTATACACGCATTTTGAATGCGCAATTTATAAAATATGCTATGCTAGATGATGTCATAACTGATGTCATGAATGATACACATGATAATGGAGATGGTACCATTACGCCTAAAATCAAAATATTCTTTGATCAGTCAGTTGATGATACAGAAGATATGATGAAATTTGGTCGCAAAATAATATCGGTTATAAACAAGGGTTATTAATATAAACAATTAAAATAAAGGATTAAATATGACACTTTATGAAGCAAAACAGCTAGTTGAACGTGCGGGCTATTCTGTCGTCAAGAAAAATCACGAAGTTACAAAGAAGGACTTCGTCACCAAGAAATATGATAAGGATTCTGTCGAAATCGATGACAATCACGGTATTGTTGTAAAGAAGAAGCAGCGTAAGCTTGCTCGTAAGTGCCCTTGCTGTGGTCGTTCTCATTGTATTTGTTCTAGTGCGGTTAAGGAAGCTCTTGCCGTTGCCGAAAAGGCCGGTTTCCAGGTTATTTCTGAACGTATTGGTGACAGCGCTGGTACGAAGCTTTCTGAAGTCTGTGAAAAGTGGCTCAGAAACGCATTTTTTGAAAGGGTTGCAAATGCGGCGTCTCTCGAGGTAGCAAAGGCACAGTTCCTTGAAGACGTTTCCAAGCTTGTCGACCATGGTGTTTCTGGTCCGAAATACAATGAAATCTGCCTTCACATAGACGAAAGCCCAACTATCAATAAGGCGTTGCTCTATATCGCAGGCCTTATGCAGACTGCACAGGGACGTGGCTTGCGCCGTGACCCTCGCCGTGGCTGGTAATAGCTGAAATCTTTAACAAAACCGACCGTAATAGGCCGGTTTTTTTATCGAATGACAGAAAAAACTCAAACGACCTTATAAATAAAATATAGAAAAAATAATAATTTGGAGGAATCAAATGGATAAAATCCTTGAAACACTCGCTCAGAAATTTACGGCCGAAGAGCTCAATGAAGTCAAGAAAATCATTGAGTCAACTGTCGACGAAAAAGTACAGGCGAAGTTAGATGCAGAAACAAAAATCGTTGCTAAGAAGGCAGAAGAATTCTGTCAGAAGAAGATTAAGGAAGCTGTAGAAAAGAAGACCGCTGAAATTGAAGAAATTGCCAATAAGTTCTGCGCAGAACGTTGCAAAGCTTTGAGCAAGGAAGCAAATGAAAAGGTCGAATCTTACAAGAAAAAGCTCGAAGAAACTTCTGAACAGTATATCTTCGAATTCTTCGATCAGAAATTCCAGGAAAAGTACGGTAAGGAACTTGAAGCTATTGAAGAAAAGGTCATTACCGGTCTTGACAAGTATTTGGAATTCAACATCAACGAAAAGATTAGCCCGGCTCTTATCCAGAAGACTGCCCTTTCTGAAACCTATGCTCCGATTATCGAAGGCATCAAGCGCCTCTTCGAAGACGAATATGTCCCGATGGACCAGAGCGGTTCCAAGAAGATTCGTGAACTCAAGGCTGAAAATACTCACCTTGAAGAATCTCTCAAGAAGCAGCTTGACGAAAATATGCGTCTCGCTGAACTTGTAGAAAGCACCGGCAAGCGTTCTTTGATTTCCGAAAAGACTTCCGACCTCACTGCCGCTCAGCGTGTCAAGGTTAAGAAGTTCTTCAAGGAAAAGAGCCTTAACGAAACCAAGAAAGATATTGATGCGTACATCGAGATGATTCAGGAACAGACCGATTCTGTCGCTGCAATGCGTTATGAAAAGGACCGTCTCTTCGAACATCGCGAACGTCCTGTTCGCAAGACAAGCTATGTCGAAGATCGTACGAACGACCCGCTTAACGAAAAACGTGTCACCAAGAAGCCTGAATTGAGCGCTCGCGAACGCATGTTGCTCGGTTCTGCAAACCTTTTGGACGACTAATTACAAAAAAACGAAAAATTCAAAAAGTCGTTTATAAATAAAATATAGAATTTGAATGAAAGTTCGAAAAAATTAATTATAGGAGAATTAATAAATGAAAATTACGAAATCTCAGGCCGGTATGATGGACCGTTGGAGCCAGGCTCCGAAGGGCCTCTCAGTCGCTGGCATCAAGGACAATCTCGTCCGTTATAATACTGCACGTCTTCTTGAAAACCAGCAGACCAAGAACCTCGGTACTGAACTGTTGACTGAAGACTTCACTCAGGGTGTTGGTGCTCCGCTCGGTCTCGACCAGGGTATTCCTCATGGTGGTGACGCTAAGGGTGTGTTCGCTCCGATTTCTCTTGCTCTCGTCCGCCGTGTGTTCCCGCAGCTCTTCGCTAACGTTCTCGTTGGTGTTCAGCCGTTGACCGGTCCGGTTGGCTTGGCATTCGCCCTCCGTTACATTTACAAGACCAATAACCCGAACGAACTCGTTGAAGCCGCATGGAAGGCTATTCCGCGCTTCTCTGGCTTTACCGGTTCTACCGCCAACAACGACGGTGAATGGGATGCAGGTACTGGTGTTGATACTCAGTCTGCAGAAGGTTGGAAGATCACTGGCCCGACGTTTGGTTCTGATGACCCGTCTGTAAGCCGTAAGATGCCGGAAATCGGCCTTATGCTCAGCCGTCAGTCTATCGTTGCTAAGACTCGTAAGCTCGCTGCTTCCTTCTCTCTCGAATCTGCTGCCGACATTAAGGCTATGCAGGGTATCGAAATGATGACTGAAATGATCAACGTGCTTCAGGCAGAAATGACCGCTGAAATGGACCGTGAAACTATCGGTCGTTGTAAGTCTCTCTGTACTCCGCGTATCTTCAACAAGTCTACGACTACTCTCGCTACCAACGATGGTTTCATCGGTACTAACTCTCAGGAACGTTTCGGTCTCATCATCACGCACATCATGAAGGGTGTTAACGACGTTCGTACTGCTACTCGCCGTGGCGCTGCTAACATTGCAGTTGTCTCCCCGGACGTTGCAACTGTTCTCCAGTGCGCTAACCCGTGGTTCACCAAGGTTGCTCATGAAGTTAACGGCTCTGCTGTTACTCCGGAAATGGGTACTTTGAACGGTGTTGTTAAGGTCTTCTGTGACCAGTATGCTGTTGACGAATTCGGTGCAAACGACAACGGTGAAGTTCTTCTTGCATTCAAGGGCTCTAGCCTCTATGATGCAGGTGTTATCTTCTGCCCGTACGTTACCGGTGTTGTCAACCAGGCTATCGACCCGAACGACTTCAGTCCTCGCGTTGGTATCATGACCCGTTATGGCTTTGCTCATAACATGCTTGGTGCTGAAAACTACTACCGTCTCCTTAAGTTCAACGGCTTGTTCGCTCAGGCTCCGGAAGAACTCGTTTGGTAATCTGGTAATTGAAATAACGATTTAAAAAATGTAGGTTTACAAAACCTACATTTTTTATTATATTTTATTTTATAAATAATATGCTGGGTGCTGAATATGGAAGTTGAAAAATTAAAATGTAAAGAATGCGGTCAGGAATTTACAAAAATTGATTGTGTAACCCGTCATGCTAAAATGGTTCATAAGATGGAACCTAAAGCATACTATGATAAATGGTTCAAGAAAGAAGACGAAGGTATTTGTAAATGTTGCAGTGCAGAAACAAAATATTGGAATCTTGAACACGGTTATCGTGAATTTTGTTCTCGTAAGTGTTTTTGGAAAATAACAACTCAGCTAGAATCAGTAAAAGAAAAACGTAAGCAGACATGTAAAGAAAAGTATGATTCTGAAAATTATATGCAATGTCTAGATTTTAAGAAAAAGTCCGAACATACTAATATTAAAGAATACGGAGTAAAGAATGCTGGTGGTTCAGCAGAATCTATAAAGAAAATTAAAGCTACGAAGCTTGCAAATCATGCTTGCAAATCATGGATCTGAAACATATAATAATATGGAACAGACTTATGCGACGAAAAAATTAAAGTACGGCGATAAGTATTATAATAATTTTAAACAGATATGTAATACAAAAAAACAAAGATACGATGATCCATATTATAATAATTTTAATAAAGCATTAAAAACAATGAATGAACATTATAATACTATAGGTGCTTTATCACCAACACAAATACCAGAATTAAAAAAGAAGATTTTGGGTAATGCTAATAATATGACACGTGGTGAAAAGAAAGTTTATGAATTTCTTAAAAATCGTAAGTTTGTGTTTGAATACGGGTACGAGCTTAATGGAAAGTCTTTTGATTTCGCAGTTTTTAACGACGGTGAGCTTAAACTTTTGATTGAAATCGACGGAATTTATTATCATGGATTAACGGAAGACAGTAACGGTAAGCATGTTCGCGGTGAGAACGAC
>RHMF01000623.1_pt1 | contig 17617 bp, 20 predicted proteins | sample 5365151 | NCBI WGS metagenome assembly RHMF01 (sample SAMN10266501, study PRJNA497801) | feces metagenome | isolation source: feces | host: Bos taurus | place: China: Prairie of Fairy Mountain | collected 2017-08-14 | reverse complement strand
TCCGGCGGATTCTTCTCTCTGCTGGCCCGGCGCACATTGGACCGCGGCGGTGCCGTATTCGGCTGTGTACTGGATGAAACCATGACCGCACGCCACGTCTGCGCTCGCAGCGAGAAAGAACTGGCCCCTATGCGCGGCTCCAAATACGTCCAAAGCGATATGGGTGATTGCTATCAGCAGGCAAAATCCCTGCTGGACGAGGGCACCGCTGTCCTGTTCTCCGGCGTGCCCTGCCAGATTGATGGTCTGCTGCGCTATCTGAACAAGAAATATGACAATCTGCTGACCTGCGATCTGGTCTGCCACGGCGTGCCCTCCCCTGCCGTGTTCCGCAGTTTTCTGAACCGATTGGAAACCGATCACGGCTCCAAGGTCACCGGCGTACGGTTCAAAGACAAGTCCCACGGCTGGTCCAACCCCTATTTCACCGCCACCTTTGCCGACGGCAGCAGTTACACCGAGGATTTCAACCGCACCACCTATGGCCGCGGCTTCGGCATGCAGCTGTTCCTGCGCCCCTCCTGCGCCCACTGCAAATACACCAGCATCGACCGCCCGGCCGATTTCACGCTGGCCGATTTCTGGGGCCTGGACCCCACTTTGGAACTCCCCGTGGACCGCGACAAGGGAATTTCCATGGTCCTGGTGGGCAGCGAAAAGGGACAGTCCGTTTTTGATGCGCTGTCCTCTCAAATGGGCTTTGCGAAGCGCCCCGTCAGCGAGGCAGTCACCGGCAACCCCCGTCTGGCATCCCCTCTGACGGCCAACCCCAAGCGCACCGCCTTCTTCTCCGCCTTCCGTACCCGCGAATTTGACAAGGTGGAGGCCACTTATCTGGCCCTGCCCTCGTTGCCCTACCGCGTGGCCGCCAAGGTGCTGACCCCGAAAATGAAAGCCATGATCCGCAAGATCATCAAATGATTTGTTTACAATTTGTTCCCCATTTCGCCCGGTATGTCTGCTATACTGGTCGTAATTTCCTGTTTGGGAGGTATCACCCTTGCGTTCTGTTGAATCCTGGCTGAACCGCTTCTGCTACAAGCATCCCCGGTTTGGCATTCCCAATCTGATGAACATCATCGTCATCGGCTCTGTGCTGGTCTATCTGCTGGATATGTTCAGCCAGAACAGTTTTTCGTCCCTGCTCTACTTCTCCCTGCCCCACATTCTCCAGGGACAGGTCTGGCGTCTGGTCACCTTCGTGTTCCTGCCGCTGGACGGACGGCTGATTTACTTCGCCCTGTCCACCTATCTGTACTGGATGATCGGCACCACACTGGAACGGGAGTGGGGCAGCACCAAGTTCACCCTGTTCTATGTCATGGGCGTGGTGCTGAACATGCTGCTGGGCTTTGTGACCGGCTACGCCACCATGACGTATGTAAACCTGTCCATGTTCTTCGCCTTTGCCACCCTGTACCCCAACACCCAGTTCTTGATTTTCTTCTTTATCCCGGTCAAGGTCAAGTGGCTGGCATGGCTGGACGCCGCCCTGTTTGGCTGGTCCATCATTCAGTATCTGATCGCCGGCCGGTTCCTGCTGGCGCTGATCCCCATCCTCGCCATTCTGAACTATTTCCTGTTTTTCTCGGCCGACTTTGCTCGGTTATTTGGCAGAGTCAAGCACAAAACCAGCAAACAGACCATCAACTTCAAAAAGGCCCAGAAACAGGCACGGCAGACCAAGGGATATATCCACAAATGTGCCGTGTGCGGCATTACCGACGAGATGGACTCCAACATGGAGTTCCGCTACTGCTCCAAGTGCAACGGCTATTACTGCTACTGCATGAACCACATCAACAACCACGTTCATATTGAATAAGATTTGAGGGCGCGCTGCAAATTGCAGCGCGCCCTTTTGCTGCCACGGACAACAGGAGAAAAAACAAGGCCCTGCACCGTTTGGGTGCAGGGCCTGTTTATGATATTTACGGATTACACACCGGCCAAAGCCTGCTCGATGTCGGCAATCAGGTCATCGATGTGCTCGATGCCCACCGACAGGCGCACCAGATCGGGAGACACGCCGGCAGCAACCAGCTCGGCATCGTTCATCTGACGGTGGGTCGCCGATGCGGGGTGCAGCACGCAGGTCTTGGCATCGGCCACGTGGGTGGCGATGGAGGCCAGCTTCAGACCGGCCATAAACTTCTCGGCGGCAGCACGGCCACCCTTCACACCGAAGGAAACCACGCCGCAGGTGCCGTTGGGCATATACTTCTGTGCCAGCTCGTAGTGGGCGTCACCCTCCAGACCGGGGTACTTGACCCAGGCCACCTTGGGATGGGCCTGCAGATACTTGGCCATGGCCAGCAGTGACGGGCCATGCGCAGGGGCAGGGACTCCAGACCCACATTGAGCAGATAGGAATTCATGGGAGCAGGAATGGAGCCGAAATCACGCATCAGCTGGGCGGTGGCCTTGGTGATGAAGGCACCCTCCAGACCGAACCGCTCGGTATAGGTCACACCGTGATAGCTGTCATCGGGCGTACACAGGCCGGGGAACTTGTCGGGATACTTGGTCCAGTCGAACTTGCCGCTGTCCACAATGGCGCCGCCCACGCAGTTTGCGTGGCCGTCCATGTACTTGGTGGTGGAGTGCGTGACAATATCGGCACCCCACTCAAAGGGCCGGCAGTTGACCGGAGTGGGGAAGGTATTGTCCACGATGAGAGGCACGCCATGGGCGTGGGCCGCCTTGGCAAATTTCTCAATGTCCAGCACGGTCAGAGCAGGATTGGCGATGGTCTCGCCAAAGACCGCCTTGGTGTTGGACCGGAAGGCCGCGTTCAGTTCCTCTTCGGAGCAGTCGGGCTCCACGAAGGTAAACTCGATACCCATGCGTTTCATGGTAACGGCGAACAGATTATAGGTGCCGCCGTAGATGGCGGAGGAAGCCACCACGTGATCGCCGCAGGAAGCGATATTGAACACGGCATAGAAGTTGGCAGCCTGACCGGAGGAGGTCAGCATGGCTGCGGTGCCGCCCTCTAAAGCGGCGATTTTGGCTGCCACATAGTCGTTGGTCGGGTTCTGCAGACGGGTATAGAAATAACCGCTGGCCTCCAAATCAAACAGTTTGCCCATGGCCTCGCTGGTCTCGTAGCGGAAGGTGGTGGACTGAATAATGGGAATATTGCGGGGCTCACCGTTCCCGGGGGTATAGCCGGCATGGAGGCAATCGGTATTGACTTTCATCGGAATCATCCTTTCGGTGTGCGGCTGTGCCGCCATTGCAGTATTTCCGTATTGTACTCCGGAATCGTTTGTGCGTCAATTATTTAGTCTTTGGCAAGATCATAATTTGCGCTGATGGGATTGTTGACCGTCAGGCCATGATAATCCTGCAGAGGAACTCCCTCCACCAGGATACGAACCTGACTGATTCCACCTAAGGAGCAAAGGGTGTTCACAAGGGCATACAGGGTGGTTCCCTGCCCCTCCTGGGGGGCATTTTCTACAAACTCAGCCGACAGATCAACCTGACAGACCGTTCCGCTGACCGAGAAACCCAGAATCTGTGTCCCGACCGGCAGGGCCTGATTGGCCTGCGCTTCTTCGGGTCCGCGCAGCAGTTCGGTCATCACAGTCTCGACCGCGGAAACGTCGCTTCGCTCCACCTGACGGTATTCTGTAATCAGGCCAAGGTTGTCCCGATCCGGGAAATACAGAACCGCCAGGAAGGTTTCTGACGGCTCGCCCATATCGGACAGAAGCAGATCCGTATCCTTCATATTCTGACGGCCGCGGTAAGGGATGGGTTCCCCCTCCACCAGAATCCGAACATTGTCCACACCGGGAATCTGACACAAGGTCATCACAATGCAGTAATCAGCCACCGTCAGATCAAACCCCAACAGGCTTCCGTACTGTTCACTTAAATTGACATACACCGTGTCTGAGTCTGCATCCACACGAAGATCCAACACCTTTACACCCCTGGGAAACGGGGAGACAAGGCCGGGACTTTCAGGGCCTGCAAACAGACTGTTCAGCAAATTTTGGGCCGAAGGAAGTTCTTTCCACGAACGAGGTTCGAACTCTACCGCGGCGGAATGGTCTGCCCCTTCCCGCCGATCGTCCACGGCATACCAGAGGCCGTATTCCCCCGTTTCCGGTTCATCCTTCTGCCCGATCACGGTACAGCCGGTCAGACAGAAGAGCGCCAACACAAGGCAGAGACACTTTCTCACCATGTTTCCTCTCCTTTCTGCCAGGCAGGGAAACGCACGGTAAAACAGGAGCCCTCCGGCTCACGGTGGCTGGCCGAAACGGTGCCGCCATGCTGCTTTGCCATGTCCCGCACGATGGAGAGGCCAAGGCCTGTGCCGCCTGCGGCACGGGAACGGGCCTTGTCCACGCGATAAAAACGATTAAAAATTTTGTCCATATCCTCATCGGGGATACCTACGCCGGTATCTTCCACCCGCAGGACTACGTCATCTCCCTCACGGCGCAGGTTGGTCATAACCATGCCCCCGCTTCGGTTATACTTGATGGCGTTTTCCATCAGGTTGAAGGTAATCTGATACAGATCATCAGGCAGCGCGTCCACGATACACCCTTCCTCCAGATCACATTCCAGCGTAAGGTTGCTGGCCTGAGCCAGGGGACGCAGCATATGCTCCACCTTGCGCACCACTTTGCCCAGATCGACCGCGATACGCTCCACTTCCAACTGGGCGTCCATACGGGTCAGGGTCAGAAGGCGCTCAGAAATGCGGGTCAGACGCTCGGCCTCTTCCCCGATGTCCTCCACAAATTCACGGGTGGTCTCCAGATCAATGTTGTCGCTTTGCAAAATGGAGTCAGACAACAGGCGAATGGAGGCCAGCGGCGTCTTCAATTCATGGGATGCGTCGGACACAAAGCGACGGCGCACCTCATCGGTGGTCTGCAGTCGGTCGGTCAGCTGATTGAATTCGTCGGCCAGTTTGGCCAGCTCATCGCCGCCCTTTACCTGAACACGATGGCTGTATTTGCCCTCACGCACGATCTGAATGGCGCGCAGCAGTGCGCCGATGCGGCCGGTCAGTGCTTTGGAGAAGATCAGACTCATAACCACGACCACTGCGGCAATGGCAATGGAGAGGGAACGCAGATTGGACTGCACGCCCTGCAGCAGAGTTGCCTGGGCGGTATCCTCCTCGTACAGCACCACAGCACCGATCACCATATTGCGGTATACGATCGGCAGTGCCGCGGTACTTTGAAACTGTCCGTTGACAAATTCGCTGCGGAAGACCGTGTTGCGGTCCAGCGCACTGGCCACCTCACGGAACAAGGCATAGCGGTACAGGGTACCGCCTCCCTCCTGCGTGTCATACAGAATCATACCGGAACCGTCTGTGACCATAATTCGGGTCAAGCCCATGTCGTCCAGCTGATTCATGACCTGCTCCACGCCCTCAGCGCTCAGGGATTCCAGACCGGCCAGGGCGGAGGCCACCACGGCGGTCTGGCTCTGCAGCGATGTCTGCTTGGATTGGAAAATCAGATCCTCCGACACCAGAACGGGATATGTATTCAGCAGCACCAGTACGGCGGCGATGACCGCCAGATAGGTCAGGGCATACTTGGTCTGAATGGACTGGAAAAAGCGGATCTTTCGCTGTTTGGGCACGGTCATCACCTCCTAACCGATGATTTCTGTCGTTCTTAGTTTGCCTTCATATAGTAGCCCACGCCCCACTTGGTCAGAATGTACTGGGGGTTGGCGGGGTCCATCTCCAGTTTTTCACGCAGACGGCGCACGTGAACGTCCACCGTGCGGTAATCGCCCACATACTCATAACCCCACACCACATTGAGCAGATTCTCGCGGGAATACACACGGCCGGGATTGCGCATGAGCAGTTCCATCAGATCAAATTCCTTGGCAGTCAGCTCGACGCTCTCCTCTTCCTTCCATGCGGCCCGGGCATCGGGATCCAACGTGATGTGGCCGGTAATCAGACGCTCATCCTTCTGCTCAGTGAGACCGGAACGGCGCAGCAGCGCACGGATACGGGCCTTGACCTCCAGAATGTTGAAGGGCTTGGTAATGTAGTCATCGGCTCCGTATTCAAAGCCGATCAGTTTATCGGTATCTTCGCTGCGGGCAGTCAGCATAATGATGGGCACATTGGAAAACTCGCGAATGCGCATACAGGCCTGCAGGCCGTCAATCTTGGGCATCATCAGATCCAGCATGATCAGGTCAAAATTGCCGTTGCGGGCGCGCTCTACCGCTTCTTCCCCGTCATAGCCCACTTCCACCTGATAGCCGTCGTTTTCCAGATTGAATTTGATGCCTTTGACCAGCACCTTTTCATCATCCACAACCAAAATTTTCGGCATATATCAGCACCTCCGTGATTTATTCCACTGTGATATACTTCAGAATTTCGCTCAGCGTTCCCTCTCCGATACCCGAAACGCGCATCAGATCTTCCGGGATCCGAAAGGGCCCATTGACTCGACGGTCAGCCACAATTTCGGCCGCTTTGGTGGGGCCGATACCGGGAATTTTCTGCAGTTGGTCAACGGTAGCCGTATTGATATTGATTAACCGGGTGTCGACGACTGCACCTGTCTCACCGTCCGCCTCTTCGGCCCACTTGGTCTGAACATCCACGGTATACGGTGCGTCACCGCCTCTGCCGCCCAGAAAATATCCGGCGGCAAGCAGGAGAAAAGCCGCCGTTACGGCAAGGATCGCCTTTTCCGGCCCGGAAATCTTCATCCTTTACCGCCCCCTTTCCTGTTGCACCATAGCCGAGAGTTTGCTATAATCAAGTTAAATATCGCCCTTCCGTTTCTGTTGTCTCCCAACGGACGAGAAAAAAACAAACATACCATCGACAGTTGCCGATATTATAACATAACTTTCAGGAGTTTCCTATGAAAAAATATCATTTCATCCGATTTCTGGCTGTATTTTTGCTGCTGGTCCTTTTTGTGCCCGGCGCTGCCCTCGCCGTGGAGGATCCCGCGCCGCAAGCTACCGCCGCTCTGGTGGTGGATGCCACCTATGACGAAGTGCTGTATGAGATGAACATCCACGAAAAGCGCTACCCCGCCAGCATTACCAAAATCATGACCGCACTGCTGACGCTGGAAGCTGTGGACCGGGGTGAACTGGCTCTGGATGACATCATCACCGCACCGCCCGGTATCCACAACGGACTGACTGCTGACAGCACCACACAGAACATCCGAAACGGCGAGCAAATGACGCTGGAAGACCTGCTGTACTGCACGCTGGTGGCCTCTGCCAACGAGGCCTGCAATGTACTGGCCCACGCCGTGGCCGGCGGCATTGACCCCTTTGTGGAGCGCATGAACCTGCGCGCCGCCGAGCTGAACATGACCGGTACCCACTTTACCAACACCCACGGTCTGCACGACGATGACCATTACACCACCGCGTGGGATATCTGGCTGGTCTCCAATGAGGCCATGAAAAACGAGACCTTCCGCAAGATAGTTGCCACCAAAAGCTATACCGTCCCTGCCACCAACGTCAGCAAGGAACGCCTTTTCTATAATACCAACGGCCTGCTGACCGCATGGAAGTATTCCGGCTATGTCTATCCCCCTGCCATCGGCATCAAGACCGGCACCACGGTGGAAGCCGGATACTGTCTGGTCTCGGCCGCCGAGCAGGATGGGCGCACCCTGTACTGCGTGGTGCTGGGTGCCGAGCTGGTCAAGCAGCCCGACCAGTCCTACCGCCGCATGAACTTTGTGGAGTCCACCCGATTGCTGGAGTGGGGTTTCAACAATTTCCGCTACCGCACCATCTGGGAAAGCTCCGAACCGGTCCAGCAGCTACCCGTCACCCTGTCGGAAACCGACCATGTTCTGGTGCGCTCGGAGGGTTCGGTCTCCGCCCTGCTGCCCAGAGATGTGAATGTGGAAGATTTTGAGAAGACAATCACCCTGTACTCCGACAGCGTGGAGGCCCCGGTCACCAAGGGCCAGATTCTGGGTGAGATGACCATCTCCTATCAGGGCCGGGAATACGGCACGCTGGACCTGGTGGCCTTAAACGATGTGGAGCGCTCCGAGCTGATGTACCGCATCGACCGGGCCGAAAAGTTTATCGCACAAACCTGGGTCAAGGTTGCTGCCGTCGGCATTGTAGCCTTTATCCTGTTTCTGATTATCCTCATTGCCGCCCTGACCCGCAAAAAGCGCCGCCGTGCCCGCTCTTACAGCGGTTACAGCGGACGCCGCCGCCGATAAATCACACACATAAAAAACGCCTTTGGTTGCATAACCAAAGGCGTTTTTTGATTCAGTTGCTTTCCTGCTTCAGGCACTTCAGGGCGTTGGCCAGCTGGTCGGGGCAGGACGTGGGCTTCGTGCCGCAGCGGATGCCCTCCATGCGGGCAATGGCATGATCGATTTCCATGCCCTTCAGCAGACTCATGATGCCCTGCAAATTGCCATGGCAGCCGCCCACCACCTGCACATCGGTGATGATACCGTTCTCGGCCTCAACAGTCATCTGTCTGGAGCAGACACCCCGGGGGGTATAGGTAATTTTCATTGGAATTCCTCCGTATCTCTTTGTATTGCAGATATTATATCGAACAAGCCGGGTTTTTGCAACCGCTTTTGCACAAATCCGGCTCCAGTACACCGGCACACGGGCAAAAAACCGCCGGACACCCCATCGGTATCCGGCGGCTGCAGTTTGTTTAAATCTGAATGGTGTGGGAGTCCAGGAACCGCTCCTGGGTATACAGGATCACGCGATCGCCCTGCTTGAGCATCAGACTGCCGCGGGGCACCAGCATGGTTCCTTTGCGCTTGACCATAACGATCACGGTCTGACGGGAAATGTCCAGATCGCGGATATATCGGTCGTTCCACGGATTGTGCTCCATCAGAACGATTTCCTTCAGTTCAATGTGTTTGTCATCCTTGACGGCTTCGGCGCCGATAATCAGGGTATCACCGCCCTGCAAAACCACGTCACCGCGGGGAACCACATTCTCTCTGCCCCGGCGGACCATGGCTACGATGACACCCTCGGGCAGACCCAGATCCTTGATGGGCATACCGACCCACTTGTCGCAGTTGCGCAGATGTGCCCGGATAAAATGGACGTCCTCTTCCACGCCGTACTCACTCATGCGCTTCAGGCGGGAGTACTGGTCCACGAAGCCGGCCGAAATAATACCGGTTGGAATGGCCACCATGCCCACGCCGAGGAATGTGATGATAATACTGAATATCTTACCCATGGTGGTGATGGGATATATATCGCCGTAGCCCACCGTTAGAAGGGTGGACACCGCCCACCAGATACCGGAGAAAGCGTTGGAGAACACCTCGGGCTGGGCCTCATGCTCCAGACTGTACATGCAGAGACTGGAACCGACCATAAGCACCAGAATGATGAACACCGAAGAAAACAGCTGCTGCTTCTTGCTGGAGATGACCGTCGTGATCACGTGGATGGAGTTGTAATAGGCGTTGACCTGGAACAGACGGAGGATACGCACCACGCGGAACATGCGGAAGACCGCCGCGCCGGCCGGGAAAACGATGGGCAAATAATGGGGCAGGAAGGACAGCAAATCAATAATACCCGTAAAGGACAACAGATATTTCTTTGTAGCCTGCGGCTTGGGAAAATCCTCATACAGGTAGGCAGCCGCCCACACACGCAGCACATAGTCCAAAGCGAAGAAGGCCACCGTGATCTCCTCCAGAACGGTCAACGCGAGGGCGTGGGGCGCCATGGCATCAAAGGTCTGCAGAATGGTCACGATCAGGTTGACAAGCAGCATAACGATGCCAAACCAGTCATAGCCCTGACTGAGCAAGTCGCCGGCAGAGCCCACTTCTACGATTTCATGTACACGCTTGCGACGGGCTTCCCATAATAATTTCTTTTCGTCCATGGTATTTCCTCCAGGAACGTACGATTTTGGAACATTCTGGCGCTATTATACCCAACCGCCCTCAAAATGTAAATATTCCTTTTCAAAAAACAACCGGGGTGTCATGCACCCCGGTTGTTATCATTTGTTCTCGGTTTCCTTCATCCGATCTACGATTACCTTGAATTTGTCCGTCACATAGGCATAGCCCTTCTCACTGTGGGGAAGGGTGCAGTTTTCGCAGCTTTTGATGCCGTTTTCCAGATAGACGAAGTTGCCGCCGCACTCCCGACCCAGCATATACAGGGGGCAGTAGCAGAACAGACAGTTAAAATTCTCCTCATTGGCGTTCTTGTGGCAGGGAAAGTATTTGCATGCGCGGTTCTGGAAAAATTCAAAGCTATGTTCTTTCATTTCGTTTCCTCCCGGTTGAGCGCCATCCACTGACGGCGCAGCATGGTTTTATGTTGCTTTAAGTCATTGGAAATAAACTCAAACGTCAGATAGTCCGGGGCAATGCGCTCAATCAGCTCCTGTACACCCGGGGTGACAAAGGGCCGGTGCAGGTCGGCCTGAAAAACATACTCAAACAGCTGCCCCATCTTTTCGTTGTAATCCTTCGACAAGATCGGGGGATTTTTGCGTACCCGGCGCATGTAGGCCCCGGTGAGAGACTGATTCAGATGAATACCCCGGATATATTTGCAAAGATCTCCATGCTCGTCCAACCGGCAGTGGATATACGCCAAGCCCGCCTTCTGGGTTCGCAGAGATAAGTTTGTATGCAGCAGATGTCCTGTGTCCAGCATAATCCCCTTATGGGGGTAGCGGATGCCATCCATCAGCCGTGCCGTCATCTCCGGACGGGTAAAGGTCAACCCGGGTTCCCACAGGTTTTCCAACAGGAGCAGGGGGCCGTCGGCAACGCCGTCCAAAGCAATGTTGATCAGTTCGCAGGTTGCATCAACGACCTCTTCGTCGGTGTGGGCATAGTGACCGGTCACGGTTTCCAACGAGTTCGAGTCGGAGACATGGTACACCATGTATTCCGCGCCGTAACGCCGTGCATTGGCAAGGTCGGCACGGAACCGGTCAATCAATGCCTGCCGGGTCTCGCCGCCATAATAAGCGTACATAGCCTCCTCGGTGCCAAATTCCTGCAGACAGCGATCCAAATTCCCCTGCCAGAAGTCCAGCCAACAGTAGAAACTGCCCATGTGCAGTCCTATCACATTCTCCGGGCGAATGATGTTTCGTTCGTCCTCGCCGCAGACCATCAGCTCCACGCCGTCAAAGCCATTCAGCAAAGCCAGAAAATCCTCCCGGGATGCAAAGCGATCCAAATCGCAGAAACTGGTTGTGATGTTGAACTGAGTTTTCAAAGATTTCCCTCCCACACAGTCCGATTCTCCAAAGCTGCCACATTGGCTTGCCCGTCAAATATCACATCACACCGATATCCCTGCGCATTTTTCAGCCGGTAGGAGTAAAACTCCCCCGCAGGTTGGGCATACCGCTCCATGATGGCCATGATCGTGCCGCCGTGGACCACAAAGGTCACAGTCTGCTTCCCCGCTGCGACAGCGCGGCAGATAACCGTTTCAAAGGCGGCGCAGACCCGCCGGCAGAATTCGGCACGGCCTTCTCCGTTGGGACAGGGTGCCAGACTGCCGCTATCCACCCATGCACGGTAGGCCGCATCATTCTCCATATCCAGATAACTGCGCCCTTCGAAGTCGCCAAAATCCATCTCCCGCAAGTCATCCACAACGGTCTGCTCCGCATTGGGGAACAGGATTTCTGCCGTCTGTTGGGTGCGCTGCAGCGGGGTGACAAAGACCTGACCCACACATGGGTCTGCACCCATCTGTTTGAGTTGCGCAATCCCCTCCGCCGACAGGGGTTCGTCAGTGCGGCCGTTATAGCGCAGCAGCGCATTGCCCGGGGTTTTTCCGTGGCGGATCAGAATTACCTGCATGGCAGTTCACCCTTGATGACCACGGGAATGCCGCTGACCATGCGCACCACGCAGCTGGCCTTTTGGGCCAGCAGAACACACAGGCGGCCGGTGGCCTCGCGGCCGATTCGCTCGGTCCGGTCCGCCGGAATGACACCGCTGCCCACCTCGTTGCAGATGACCACTTCCTTTTCTGCCAATACAGGCAAAAGGGTATCACCGCATTCGGGATCGGCAAACACCATCTGCTCCAAGTGGTACAGTACGGGACGCTCATCCAGCATGGCATCAGCAATGTCATTTTCGGTATATCCAAGGGACTTGGCAAAGGTCTTCTTACCGGAACCCTCGCCGCCAACAATTAAAAACATATGGTTACCACCTTTTCCGCAAAGATGAAGCAGGCCAGTAAAACCAGTTCGCTCAACGTGATCAGATAGCCGGCCAAATCGCCTGACATGCCGCCAAACTCCTTCAGAGACATAACGCGCAGGCCCAACAAGAGAACCACCGCAGCCAGCGTACAGAACAGACCGCTGACAGGAGAAAGAACGATCAATGCAGCGGCACAAATCACGCACCAGATCAGCAGAATCCATGTTGCCCGCTTGGCTGCGCCCTCCCGGAAGGAGGCCAGCATACCGGTGGAACCGGATGCCGGAAATGCCACACCGGCCAATGCGCCGATGGCACGGGCAAACACATGATGAATGCCGGCAATCAAAATCACTGACCACACCTGCGGCAGTTCGGTGCAGAGTGCAAAATACAGCAGAAAATAGGCTGCCGTAAAAATAATGGCAAATGCACCTGCATGAGAGTCTTTCAAAATTTCACGCTTGCGCTCGGGTGCCGCGTGACTGGACAGGGCATCCACCGTGTCACAGAATCCGTCCAGATGGATGCCGCCGGAAATGGCAAGGGGGATCAAAGTCATACCTGCGGCAAACAGGATGGCACCGATATTCAGCCACTGACACAGCCCCTGCCACACGCAAAGCGCAAGGCCGATCACCACCCCCACCAGCGGCAGGGCGCAGAGCATGTACTTCATGTTCTCCTTTTTCCATTCCACCATGGGCATGGGAACGATGGAAAACATGGAGAAAGCCATGGCGACAGAACGAAACAGGGTCTTCATCACAACCGCTCTCCTTTCAGCACAAGGGGAATACCGCAGACCAATTCGTAAACCGCATCGGCCTGTTGGGCAAGGGCGGCATTGATGCGCCCCAAGGCCCGGACATAGGCCTTTGTGCCGGGGTCGTAGTCCTTGTTGTCGCTGCCCACGTCATTGGTAACCACAATCAGGTGCCCGCACTGACGGCGCAGGGCAGCCACCCCCTCCAGAACAGCGTCATAGGGGTCAGTCATGTTGCCCGCATCGTCAAACATCTCATTGGCGGTCAGATTGCAGATGCACTCCAGCAGCACGGTTCCCCTCTCCGGCAAAGTCAACCCGGTCAGATCGGTATAGCGCTCCACGGTCTCAAAGCCTTTTCCCTTACGCAACCGGCGGTGGCGCTCGATTTTCTCTGCGCTGCCGTCGCCATAGGGTCGCATGGCGGCGATATAGTACCGGGGCCCATCAAAGCGCAGGCAGAGGGACTCGGCATAGGAGCTTTTTCCGCAGGCCGAGCCTCCGGTCAGTAAAATCATCACTTGGTTTCCCCTCCCTGGGGCTGATATTGTTCGATGCCGGTATCGGTAAAGGCGGCCGAATTGTGGTAAACCGAAAGGGCCATGTCCAACAAAGGCATCATGCACACGGCGCCGGTACCCTCACCCAGCTTCATGCCGGCATGGAGCACAGCAGTCAGACCCAACTCGTTCAGAATGGCAGCGGCAGCCGGCTCGGCCGAGGTATGGCTGGCCAGCATGGCGCAGCGGCTGTTGGGGCACAGACGGGCGGCGATCAGAGCCGAAATGGAGCTGATCAGTCCGTCGATCAGTACGGGCACGCGGTACAACGCACCGCCCAAAAAGATACCTACCATACCGGCGATATCAAAGCCGCCCAGTTTGGCAAGCACGTCCAGCGCATCGGTCGGGTCAGGTTGATTGACCGCCATTGCACGGTGGATGGCATCCCGCTTGCGCTGAAGACCGGCATCGGACAGGCCGGCACCGCGGCCGGTGACCGTCTCCACCGGCAGATTCAGCAGTGCGGCGGCAACCGCGCTGGAAGTGGTGGTGTTTCCGATGCCCATTTCGCCGGTGGCCAGCAACTGATAGCCCTGCTCGGCATATCCCTTCACCAGTTCCATTCCGTAGGCAATGGCACTGCAAGCCTGCTCCCGGGTCATGGCAGGACCCACGGCGATGTTGCCTGTACCGTCGGCAATGTGACAGCCATCCACGCCGTCCACACGAGTCAGCATACCCATATCCACGGCAAAGACGTCCGCGTTGGCGCTGGCCGACATGAGACAAACCGAGGACTTATGGTCACGAATCTGCCCGGCCATGGTGGCAGTCACCGAGGCATCGGTCTGAGTCACACCCTCTGCCACAACACCGTTGTCGGCGCACAGCACCACCACGGCACGCTTGTCCACACGCACCATCGGTTTGCCGGTCAGGGCCGCAATCCGGACCACCATCTCCTCAAAATGGCCCAGTCCCTTCAGCGGCTTGGCGATGGTGTCCCAATGAGTCTGCGCCTGTTGGGCGGCATGTTCATCGGGCAAAGCGATTGTTTGATTTAAGGCATCGAAATTCAGCATCATAATTGAGTCATCCTTTATTCCACTGGGAGAGCATGGCGCTCATCCACTGGTATACATCCATACCATAGACCGGATCCAAATTGGCCGGTGACAGCACCTCATCCACCCGGCCCTGCGCAACCGTTTTGCCCTTGTGCATCAGCAGAGCATCCGAGCCGAAAGCCTTGGCCAGCGACAGATCATGCACCACGCTGACCACAGCGCGGCCGGGCTGCTTCACCCATTCTTCAATCAAGGCAAACACCTGCTTCTGATAGACCAGATCCAGATGATTGGTTGGCTCGTCCAGCAGCAGCAGTTTGGGGTCCTGCGCAAAGACCTGAGCCAGAAAGGTACGCTGCAGTTCGCCGCCCGACAGGGCCAGCACCGACTGATGGCGCAGCGGCTCCATGCCGGTCAGCTCCAAAGCACGCTCCACTGCCTCGTTGTCGGCATCGCTGCAACCGGACAGCAGACCTTGGGAATGGGCGTAGCGGCCCAGACGGACCACCTCTTCCACGGTGAATTCATAACCCACAAAGTGGTTCTGAGCCAGCACACCGATCTCACGGGCACGCTTGGCGGGTTTTTCTTTTTTTACATCGTTTCCGTGCAGCAGCACCTGCCCGGAATATCCCACGCCCTGGGTGATGGCATTGAGAACTGTGGACTTACCGGCGCCGTTGGGGCCGACGATCATCAGCCACTGGCCCTCCTGCACCGAAAAAGTCAGGTCATCCACCACTTTGTGGAGACCGTAGCTGACAGTCAGATTGTGTACATGCAGCATACTCTTCACCCCTTTCTCGTGCGGTAAAAGATGAAGATGAATGCCACGGCACCCACCAGACTGGTGACCACACCGATGGGCAGTTCCAGCGGATTGAGCAGAATGCGCGCCACCAGATCGGCCAGCAGCAGGAATACTGCGCCGCCAAAAATGCAGGCAGGCAACAGGCGCTTATGGTTGGGGCCTACGATCATACGGACCATATGCGGGGTCACCAAACCCACAAAGGCAATGGTGCCGCCGATGGATACGCACACACCGATCAGAATGGAAACGGTGATCAGAACAACCAACTTGGTTCGTTTGACATCCACACCCACGTGGCGGGCGTTGTCCTCGCCCACGGCAAAAGCGTTCAGTTCCCTTGCGTGCAGGACAATAATGCCGCCGCAAATCAGCAGGACCACTGCCAGAATTCCGGCATTCAAATAGCTGGAGTTCTGCAGGCTGCCCATGGTCCAGAAGGTAATGTCCTTGACCTTTTCCGCAGAAAAGGTAATGATCACATTCATGGCGCTGGATACAAACATGGAGTAAATGACACCGATCAGAATGATGGTGTTGGTGGACAGAGAGTAATCCAGTTTATAGGCCAGTCCCAAAATGATGGCCAGCGACAAAAAGGCGAACAGAATGGCCATGAGCATGGTGCCCGCAACGGGCATCGCCGGGAATGTAATGCCAAAGGCAATCGCCAGCACGGCGCCCAAAGAGGCACCCGAGGATACACCCAGCGTAGAGCCGTCAGCCAGCGGGTTTTTCAGCAGTCCCTGCATGGCGGCGCCCGCCAGCGACAGGGCTGCACCGGACAGAGCAACACAAAGCACACGGGGCAAACGCACCGACAGGATGATAGAGGATGCCAGTCCGGCCGGTTGGGGTCGGCTGGTGATGGCGTTCCAGATGACCGTCACAGTATCCTTCAAGGGGATATTCACGCTGCCGATGCACACGCAGGCGCACAACGCCGCCACGGTAACCAGAGCAAAAATTATATATTCAATTGCACGAAAATGTTCGGGTTTTCGTTTCAAGGGATTCTCCCCTTTCGGTTTATTCTCCGTAGAAGAATTCAAACAGCGCCCGTGCTCCGTCGGTCAGTCGGGGACCGGGGCGGGACAGTTCGTTGTTGCGCAGATTGAGGACCTTGCCGGTCTTTACGGCAGTCACATTCTCCCAACCGGCGCGGGAGAGAATTTCCTCCTCGGGGGTGGGTCCCTCACCGAAATACATGGTGACGGTTACGATGAAGTCGGGGTTGCGCTCCAGTACCTGTTCCTCAGAGATCTGCCCCCAGCCGTCCACGTCGGCAAAGCAGTTCTTCACCCCCAGCATGGCGGCGATTTCATCCATAAAGGTGTTGGTTCCGGCCGTCCAAAGGCCGTACTGCAGGGGGGACACCTCAAAATAGACGCTCTGGGTGCCGTCCCCGGTGGACTTAGCAGCTACCTCGGCAAAGGTAGACTTCATACTTTCAATCAGTTCGGCCGCACCGGCCTCTTTCCCGGTCAGCGCTCCAATCAGTTCAATGGCGGTATACACCTCGGCAATATCACTGTCATCGGTGACCACCACAGGGATGCCCGCCTGTTCCAGCTGCTCCACCTGTTCCTTGGGCTGGTCCATGTCGTTCATCAGCAGCACGTCGGGCTGCAGGGCGATGATCTGCTCGATGTTGGTTTCGCCCCCCGAACCGATAGCAGGCACCTCCAACACTTCGGCAGGATAATCACAGTACTCACCCCGGCCGATCAACCGGTCGCCGGCGCCGATGGCGTACAGGATCTCGCAGTCGGAGGCAGCAAGTGCCACAATCCGTTCAGCCGGCTTGTCCAACTTGATCTCACGACCCTTCATGTCGGTGATTGTCACGACAGTGGACACTTCTTCGGAGGGTTTGACATCGGGGGTGCTTTCGGTAGGCTGAGAGGTTTGGGGACTGTTCTCCGGCTTGGCTTCAGGTTTGTCCGGTACGCAGCCAACGCAGAGGGTCAGCAGCATCGTCAGGGACAGCAGCAGTGCGGTCAGTTTGGTTTTCATGGGTTTTGCTCCTTTCATTTTTGACCGCATTTCGCGGCCGTGATGTGTTACTGAATCAGACATCGTATAAAAGGAGCATCTTTTCCCAAATAAAAAATTGCTCCCCATGATTGGAGAGCAACGACAACAAGAGCAGCCCGTAAATGGATACACTACGGCCTACACTGATATGATTGTTCCACCCAACCCCAGAAGTGTTTCGCACGCAGACAGGTCTCCCGGCTTTGCCTCATCCTACT
>RHMF01000443.1_pt1 | contig 17618 bp, 16 predicted proteins | sample 5365151 | NCBI WGS metagenome assembly RHMF01 (sample SAMN10266501, study PRJNA497801) | feces metagenome | isolation source: feces | host: Bos taurus | place: China: Prairie of Fairy Mountain | collected 2017-08-14 | reverse complement strand
CAGCGGGCATAGTTATGTCGGACAAAACCCATGAAATAGTTCATTGGGAGAAATTCGCTCCTGTAAACAATATCTCGCAATGCCAATCATGACGTTTTCAACATCCCGTCCCGAGTATTTCCCATTGTATAATCTAAGCAGAGCTCTATATGAGATACCCATTCCAGCTGCCATGGCTCGCTTGGATGGAAATGTGTTATTTAGAAAATACTCAGTCATATGAAGCGCCAGTCGTAAATCCATTTTATCAGTTGTGATGCTTTACCAGCCCAAAGGTCTTAGAACATTCCATCGCCAGCAGCGGAACAAAGATCAGACCCAGTGCGATGGCGTAGCACTTGCCCGGCAGAGTGATCAGTCCGAACAAGCCGGACAGGGGTGTGAATACCACCAGCAACACAAGAAGCAGAGATGTGAGCGCCGCCATGTTCAGCTTGCGGTTGGTGAACGGGCCGATTTTGAACAGGGAGTGTTCAGAGCGCATATTAAACGCCTGCACGACCTGCGTAAGAGCCAGCACGATAAATGCCATCGTCTGTCCGCCTGCAAGCTGACCGGTCATCTTTTCGCCGAGCCAGAAGGCAATCAGCGACAGCGTACCGAACATGATGCCCTGAATGATGGTGCGCACGCCGAGACCGTGGGCGAAGATGCCTTCATCCTTGGGCTTCGGCTTCTGATCCATGATATCATCCTCGACAGCTTCCATGCCCAGTGCAATGGCGGGCAGGCTGTCGGTGACGAGGTTGATCCACAAAAGCTGCATGGAAAGAAGCGGCGTCTTATGCCACAGCAGCATCGCCATGAACACCGTGATGACCTCGCCGATGTTTGTTCCCAGCAGGAAACCGACTACCTTGCGGATGTTGGCATAGATGCCGCGTCCTTCCCGGACGGCGTCCACGATGGTAGCAAAGTTGTCGTCGGTCAGGGTCATATCGGCGGCACCCTTGGCGACGTCCGTGCCGGTGATACCCATGGCACAGCCAATGTCGGCGGCTTTGAGTGCAGGCGCGTCGTTTACGCCGTCGCCGGTCATGGAGACAACCTGTCCCTTGCGCTGCCATGCCTTGACGATGCGGATTTTGTTCTCCGGTGAAACGCGGGCATAGACAGAAATCTTATCCACCTGCTTGTCCAGTTCGGAGTCGGACATGGCGTCCAGCTCTGCGCCGGTGATGGCGCGGTCGCCCTTTTCCAGAATGCCCAGCTCCTTCGCGATGGCAGAAGCCGTGACCACATGGTCGCCGGTGATCATGACGGGCTTGATTCCAGCCTTCCGGCAGGTTTTGACGGCTTCCTTTGCTTCGGGACGCGGCGGGTCGATCATGCCCACGAGGCCCATGAAGGTAAGATCCTTTTCAAGCGTATCGGGCGTGATCTCAGCAGGCATTTCATCCAGTTCACGATAGGCAATGGCCAGCACGCGCAGAGCATCGCCGCTCATTTCATCATTCTCACGGCGTGCAGCCTTCATATCTCCGGCAATGCAGCGGGGAGCCATGACGTCGAACGCGCCCTTTACGATGGCAACCAGCTTGCCGTCAATCCGGCAGATGGTGGTCATGAGTTTTCTGTCGGAATCGAAGGGGATTTCTCCAACGCGCGGATACTGCTTGTTCAGTTCGTCCTTGGGTATGCCGTTCTTATGGGCAGCCAGCACAATGGCGGTTTCGGTAGGATCACCGATATGCTTTTCTTCCGTACCATGGAAAGAAACGGAGCCATCGCAGCAGAGCGTTCCGTATCGGAGCAGCTGGCGGACGCCTTCGGAATTTGCAGCACTGATTCCCTCCGTCAGCTTTCCCTGATCCAGATAGGCGCGAACCAGCGTCATGCGGTTCTGTGTGAGCGTACCGGTCTTATCCGAGCAGATGATGGATGCGCTGCCCAGCGTTTCCACAGCGGGAAGGCGGCGGATGATGGCGTTTTTCTTGACCATGCGCTGCACGCCGATGGACAGGACGATGGTCACGATGGCAGGCAGACCCTCGGGAATGGCGGACACAGCCAGAGAAACAGCAGTCATGAAGATTTCCATAACGGGGATGCCGTTCACAAGACCGACCACAAAGATGATCGCACAGGCAGCCAGCGCCAGAATGCCGAGATACTTGCCAAGCTGCGCCAGCTTCTGCTGCAGGGGTGTCTGGCCTTCTTCTTCGTTGTCCAGCAGGTTAGCGATTTTCCCCATCTCCGTGTTCATGCCGGTTCCGGTGACGATAGCAGTCGCTGTACCGTAGGTAATGGAGCAGCCGGAGAATACCATGTTGGTGCGATCACCCAGCGGCGCATCCTCGGCAACAACGATATCCGCGTCCTTTTCGGAAGGGACGGATTCGCCGGTGAGGGCGGATTCTTCGCTCTTGAGGCTGACGCTTCGGATCAGACGTGCGTCCGCCGGAACGAAATCTCCGGCTTCAAGGCGGATTACGTCACCGGGAACCAGCTGGGCGGCGTCGATCACCTGCTCTTCACCATCACGGATGACTCTGGCATGGGGTGCTGACAGGCTTTTCAGCGCATCGAGCGCCTTTTCCGCCTTGCTCTCCTGCATGACGCCCATGATGGCATTCATAATGACGATCAGCAGAATCAGAACAGGTTCAAAAAACTCCTTGGGGTTGCCTTCGACGCAGGCAATGACAAAGGAAATCACTGCCGCAGCAATCAGAATCAGGATCATGACGTCCTTAAACTGATCCAGAAAACGCTGCCAGTTGGTTTTCTTTTTCTTCTCCTGCAGCTTGTTTTCGCCGTACTGCGCCCAGCGTTCCATTACCTGCTGCGTGCTCAATCCCAGCTGAGTATCGGAATCAAGATTGGTTATAACAGCATCGGCGGGTTCATGATGATGTAGCAAAATAGCTTCCTCCTTCACAAATGATGATATGAATTATAAGCGTGGACAGATGAAAAAGCATTGGACAGCTTTTTCTGAGCGTCGTACTTTTGCTCATTTCAGAAAATCTGTTACATTTTGGGACACTTGCGGCAATCTGTCCAAAAGATAGAAAGCTGATTATCTTGAATCAAGGTAGATTTGGATGTATAATAGAAATGGTATAAGGGAGTAGTCAACACAATGTGTGATGCCGTCAACATACTGGAAGAAGATTCCTGGCCGCATCTTAAATGACGAGACTTATCTGCTTTTGATGCAGGTGAGGTTCGTCTTTTTTTATACCCGGCGATCCTCCACCGCAGCGATACAACAGTACGGAGGAATGCAGTATGGGAATGTGGGAACTTATAGTTGTGGCAATCGGTGTTTCAATGGACGCTTTTGCCATTGCAATCTGCAAAGGTCTGAGTGTGGAACGTCTGGAAAAGAAGCATATGGTTTGTGCCGGTTTGTGGTTCGGCGGTGCGCAGGCGCTGATGCCGTTGATTGGCTATCTGTTGGGCAGCACCTTTGCCGATGCCATCTCCAGCATCGACCACTGGCTGTCATTTGCGCTGCTGGCGATCATCGGCGCAAACATGATCCGGGAAGCATGCGGAAAAACAGAGAAGCTTGATGCGGATTTCTCCGCAAAAGCCATGTTCCCGCTGGCGATTGCGGACAGCATCGATGCGTTGGCGGTAGGCGTGACATTCGCCTTTTTGGACGTATCCATCATTCCGGCGATCCTGCTGATCGGCGTGACTACATTCCTGTTCTCTGCTGCGGGTATCAAAATCGGCAACCGTTTCGGTGAAAAATATAAATCCAAGGCAGAACTGGCAGGCGGCATCATTCTGGTTGTGATGGGCATTTCCATCCTGCTCGAGCATACCGGCATCCTGTAAGGGAGGGATCATATTGGCGGATTCGAACATCACCAAGCGCGCGCTTGCAAATGCGCTGAAGGAACTGATGCAAACCGTACCCTTCGCCAAGATCAGCGTTGCCGACATCTGCGAAAAATGCGATATGAACCGTAAGAGCTTCTATTATCACTTTCAGGATAAATACGAACTCATGAACTGGATCTTCGATATGGAGTTCATTGAACTGATTGATCGTGGAAACGCAGACCAGTCCATAGAAGAAATGACGGCTCTCTTCCGCATCCTGTATGACAACAGGGCGTTTTACCACAATGCCTTGTCCGTGCAGGGCCAGAATTCCCTGAGTGAACACATCCGCGAAATCGCATTGCCGATCCTGCAAAGCAGAATGAAGGAAGCGTTGTCAGAGGATGAGGATTCGGGATTCTACGTCGAATTTTTCCTTGATGCGCTGCTCGGGGCGATTGTTCACTGGATCAAGGACGAAAACTGTGAGCCGCCGGAGAAATTCATTCCGCACTTCTTTTCCTGCATTCTTTCAACAGCAAAATATATTCTGAAGAAGTATTCCGATTGAACGGGATACAGCAAAGCGCCGGACACAGCATCCGACGCTTTTTTTGTATTCATTTTTTCAGACATCCCGACAGGATCGATCTCAGGTTATGCTCAAACAGATTCCATTTTCCGATAACCTGTCCGTTTGCCAGAGCGAAAAAGGAACCGTCTGCCCTGAAGCCCGCCGAACAGCAGTCGTCCGAAATGATGGTATCAATGCCCAGCACATCCTGAATCATATCCCACAGGATGGTCGGGAATTTCTGCCCCTCGCGCTTGCGGAGCACATAGTCATAGACGATTTCACGTTCGCTTACAGAACAGCTTTCGTCCGGAATCAGGGCGGTAATGGGCGCGTTCAGGCTTTGCATGTCGTAGAGCATGTTGTCGTTGAGTATGTCTTTCAGATCACCGCTTGTATACTCTTTATAGACAGCGTACAGCAGCTCACGGCTGCGCAGCTCGGCGCAGAGTACGTCGGCGTTTTCATCCAGACCAATACCGAGCATGATATGTTTCTGCTCCGCAATTTCCTCCAGCAGTTCATCGCTGAGCATGCCAGAATCGCACATCAACGCAAAGGCGCAATCACTGTGTTCTGCCAGCAGATCAATCATATCCACAGCAAGGTCTTTGGCACGGATAAACCATGTAAAAATCCCCAGCTCTTTTCCCTGCCGCAGCAGCGCATCATAGGCTTCGCGATGCTGACCGAAGGTGTCTGAATCAATCTCCAGAAACAATGTCCAAGGGATATTGAAGCCCTCAGCAGCTTCGATCTCCCTAATTATCTGTGCTCCGAGGGTGCAGCTGTTGTAACCGACGTTCATGCCAAAGCACAGAAGCCGCTCGTGATCTACGTTGTTCACCACATTTCGCACCAGCTGATAATAGGCGCTGTGTTCATCGGAGAGCATCCGCTGTGTGCTTTCAAAGAATCTTTTCTGGAAGCGTCCCTTGCTGAAATTCAGCGCCATATCCACGAGATTCCGGATGCTCCTTTCAGGGGCCGACTGTATTTCTCGCAGGGTTCTTCGCACAATGGTTTCAATCAAGATGCGTGTAGTATTTGCAGCCATGGCGATATCCTCCAATGGTGTTGTTTATTCAATATCCAGAAACGCCTTGATGCGTTCACCGTCGCGCAGGCCGTTCTGATACAGTCGTTTCAGAGGTTCTGGATCACGGGTAAGCGTGCTGACGCCGCAGGTATCGTCCGGCGCAACGATCAGCGCCTTGCCCAGCCACACATATTTCTTTGCCAGTGCAACGCCTGCATTGTAGTTGTCTGCGCGGCTGCGCAGCTTTTCAGCCGCAACAGGATATTTGCGCTGAATTCCTCTGGCCAACTTCGTATCACTGCCGGGAAGGCGGGTTTCGCCTGCGGGCTTGGTCAGGATCACTACGACTTTATCGCAGCCCATATCAAACGCAAGCTGTACAGGCACAGGATCGGCAAGTGCACCGTCATAGTAAGCTATGCCGTCGATCTCATAGGGCTTGCAGACAAAGGGAATGGCCGAAGAAGCCTTGCAGATATCATAACCGTCGCGGTGAATATCACGTTTGGTGAAATATTTGGTCTTGCCGCTGACCGCCTCCGCCGCGACTACAACGACCTCCATCGGATTTTGAACGATGGCGTCATAATCCAACGGGTTCTCGCCATCCGAATTGCTGAGCGTGCTGTACACATAGTCAAGATCGATATAAGAGCCTTTGCGTAAGAAGTTGCCCATGCTGGCATATTGCTTGCGCTGACCGTATTCCGTATAAAACGCCAGATTGCGTCCCTTCTGCCCTGCAGCATAAGAAACCATATTTGCGCTGCCGGCTGAGACCCCGATCCCCAGATCGAATTGAATATTATGTTCAATGCAGGTATCGAGGACGCCCGCAGCATAAATGCCGCGAAAGCCTCCGCCCACATCGACCACACCGATTTTCTGTCGCATTGAGAAAAAGCACACCTCGCATTTGCACAGTATGATAATCAATGATAAGAAGGAATCTGGATTGCAGCAAGGGACATTTCCTCTCGTCTGTCCCAAAATGTAACACTTTGCCGGATGTGTCGCAAAATGGGACGGTTGCCCGGAATCTGTCCAATGACATTTTCTGCGAAAATCTTTATGATGTTCACAACCCCCACCGAAGAAAGGAGCAATTCTTTATGAACGTCAAGGAAAGTATGCAGAATTTCGCCATCAATCAGGCTCTCAAGTATATCGAGGGCAATCCGGATGAAAACATCCCCAAGCTGATGGCGCTGGCTGACAAGCTGCTGCCGGAGACCTGGTACAGCACCCAGCGCGACGCCATCCGCAAGGTCATTGATGAAAAGAATAACTGGTATCAGCTGATCCTGAAGCTGTACGAGCTTGATCCCGGCGTGCGCAAGGCCTTCTTCCAGAACTTCCTGTTCAACGCAAGCCTCAAAGGCAGCGCCATCCAGCAGGAGACGAAGGAACGCGAAGGCTGCAATGTGCCGTGGGCCATTCTGCTTGATCCTACCTCCGCCTGCAACCTGCACTGCACCGGCTGCTGGGCTGCCGAGTACGGTAACCGCCTGAACCTGAGCCTTGAAACCATCGATTCCATCATCCGTCAGGGCAAGGAAATGGGTACTTATTTCTACATCTACACCGGCGGCGAACCGCTGGTGCGCAAGGCTGACCTTATCAAGCTGTGCGAGATGCACCCGGACTGCGAATTCCTGTCCTTCACCAACGGCACGCTGATCGACGAAGCCTTCTGCCAGGAGATGCTGCGCGTAAAGAACTTCGTTCCCGCCATTTCCCTGGAAGGCTTCGAAGATGCCAACGATGGCCGTCGCGGCGAGGGTGTGTATCAGAAGGTTGCAAATGCCATGCGCCTGCTCAAGGAGCATAAGCTGCCCTTCGGCATTTCCACCTGCTACACCAGCATGAACTACGCCGATATTTCCAGCGAGGAATTCTTCGATTACATGATCGATTCCGGCGCGCTGTTCGTTTGGTTCTTCCACTACATGCCGGTGGGCAACGCCGCCGCGCCCGCCCTGCTGCCCACGCCCGAGCAGCGCGAAACCGTGATGAACCGCATCCGTTCCTACCGCAGCACCAAGCCCATCTTCTCCATGGACTTCCAGAACGACGCTGAATACGTTGGCGGCTGCATCGCGGGCGGACGCAACTATCTGCACATCAACGCCAAGGGTGATGTGGAGCCCTGCGTGTTCATTCACTACTCCAACTGCAACATCCACGACGTCACCCTGCTGGAAGCCCTCAAGAGTCCGCTGTTCATGGCCTACAAGGAAGGTCAGCCCTTCAACGACAATATGCTGCGTCCCTGCCCGATGCTGGAGAATCCCGAAAAACTGCGTGCAATGGTCAAGGCCACCGGCGCGGTCAGCACGGACTACGAAAGCCCGGAGACCGTCGATCACCTCTGCGACAAGACCACTCCCTACGCAGATAACTGGACGCCCAAGGCGGATGAACTGTGGAATAAGTGCCATGGCTGCACCGGCTGCCAGACGGGAGCGGGCTGTAAGTGAGTTATAAGATCATTCCCGACTACAAGATCTTCACGGACGCTACGGCAGATTTCTGCCCGAGTATGCTTGAAGGGCTTCCGCGTATCGAAGTGATTCCGATGGAGGTCACAGTCGGCGATGATAGCTTTCTGTATGGGCCGGGCAGTACTCTGTCCGTCAAGCAGTTCTATGCCATGCAGCGTGGGGGCAAATTCGCTACGACCTCGCAGATTAACCCGGTCACATACAGAAAGGCTTTTGAACCTGCGCTGAAAGCCGGATACGATATTCTCTACCTCGGCTTTTCTTCCGGCATGTCTGGCTGTTTCAACAATGCAAGGCTCTGTATGGAAGAACTGAAAGAAGAATATCCTGAAAGAAAGCTCTGCTGTATGGACGGTCTCTGCGCCTCTGCTGGTGAATCGTTCTTCGTTCGCGAAGCGCTCAGAAAACAGTATGAAGGCATGGACGTCGACGATCTGGCCACATGGATAGATGCGCAAAAGCTGAACGTCTGTCACTGGTTTACCGTGGATACATTCGATCATCTGAAGCACGGCGGCAGGGTATCGGCAGTTGCGGCTGCTGTGGGCGGTATGCTGAATATCAAACCCATGCTGCATGTGGATGAATCCGGCAAGCTGGTTGTGGCAAAGAAGCCTCGCGGCAGAAGGCAGGCCATCCGGGAACTGGTTGCAAAGATGCAGGAAGGCTGGCTTCCTGAAATCAGTCCGCTGGTCGTGATCGGCCACGGCGATGATATTGAGGCAGCGGTCATGCTAAAGGAGGCCGTGGAGGCAAAATTCCCCAATGCGGACATCCATATCGCAGAGATCGGTCCGATCATTGGCGCGCACACCGGCCCCGGCATGCTTGCAGTGATCTACTGGGGAAGCAATCGATAAACAACAATAGAGACGGAGGAGACATCATGGAAAAGACATTGAAGAAAAACAGCAATCTCGTTATGTGCATTGCTGAACTGATCATTGGTATACTGCTGCTGATCAATCCTGTCGGATTCACGCGCGGAATCATCGTAGCTCTGGGCATTCCGCTGACCTTGCAGGGCATTGGCTCCATTGTCAGCTACATCCGTGAAAAACCGCAGACAGCAGCGGAAGGAAATCTGCTTGCCAAGGGTCTGCTGATGGCCTGCTGCGGCCTGTTCTGCATGTTCCGTTCCGGTTGGTTTATCGCCGCCTTCCCGGTACTGACTGTGCTGTACGGCGTCATGACGCTGGTAACTGCCTTCGGAAAACTCCAGTGGACGGCTGACCTGCTCAGGCTCAAGCACAAGTATTGGTTCATTGCTCTGATCAGCGCGATTCTGTCGCTGGCGCTGGCTATCCTGATCATCACCAATCCCTTCAGTTCTACCGCCGCCCTGTGGGTATTCATCGGCATTTCCATGATCGTCGAAGCCGTTGTGGACGTTGTTACGCTGGTATTTGAAAAGAAATAAGCTGCTTCGGGCTGTCGGATGGAGAGTCCGGCAGCCCTTTCCCGTTACACTAAGAAAGAAGGAACCATATGAGCATTCGCTACTTTACGTCTGAATCCGTTACGGAAGGGCATCCGGATAAAATCTGTGATCAGATTTCCGACCGCATTCTGGACGAGCTTCTTAAGCATGATCCCGAGAGCCGTTGCGCCTGCGAAACCACCGTCGAGCCGGGAGCCGTTCACGTCATGGGCGAGATTACATCCACTGCTGTCATAGACTATGAAGCCTGCGCCCGGGAAGTCATCCGAAACATCGGCTATATCAGGAATGAATACGGCTTTACGGATCAGTGCAGCTTCTCCAGCAGTATTCACACACAATCTACAGACATCGCTATGGGCGTGAATAACGCACTGGAGAGTCGTGAGATGGAAGATTCGGACATAGGCGCTGGAGATCAGGGTATGATGTTTGGTTATGCCTGTAATGAAACCACTGAGTTGATGCCGTTGGCTATCTGCTGCGCCAATGCGCTGACCAAAGGCCTGACTGCATTGCGCAAGAGCGGAAAACTGCCGTATCTGCGCCCGGACGGAAAATCTCAGGTAACTGTGGCCTACGAAAACGGAAAGCCTGTCGGTATCTCTGCAATCGTCGTTTCCACGCAGCACGATCCCGATGTGGATATTAAAATGCTGCGCAGCGACATTGAACAGCATCTGATCCGCAGTGTGATTCCGGCTGATTTTCTGATGCCCGATACCCGCATCTATATCAATCCCACGGGACGCTTTGTGCTCGGCGGCCCCGCTGCAGATACCGGCCTCACAGGGCGTAAGATCATTGCAGATACCTACGGCGGATACGCACGTCATGGTGGCGGCGCATTCTCCGGCAAAGATCCGACAAAAGTTGACCGTTCTGCTGCCTACATGGCACGATATGTCGCAAAGCATGTCGTAAAGGCAGGACTCGCAGATAAATGCGAACTGCAAATCAGCTACGCCATCGGCGTTGCCAGGCCGCTGTCCGTATTCGTGGATACCTTCGGAACTGGCAAAGTCGCCGATGAGATCATTGAAAACTGGATTAATGAAAACTTCGATCTGCGTCCGGCAGCCATTATTAAAACGCTGAATCTGCGCAGACCGATCTATCGGGCGACCGCTGCCTATGGTCATTTCGGAGATGCAGCGGACATGCGCCCCTGGGAACAGATTGATGATGCGCTGATTGCATCGGCACAGGCGCTGTTGGAATAAACAATCAAAAGCATACAGGAGATATTATCAATGAAAAGAAAAAGCATGGCGACACCACAGGGAATTGTTGGCACAATACTGTTCATTTCATTGGCATTGTCTGTCGTGTATGCTTTTGTTCATTTCCTGCAAGCACCGGATACTGCGCCGGAAGGAACGCCGCATGCAAAGGTCAAGAGCGACTATCTGCTCATGCTGACACAATGCATTCTCGGTCTGGCTGTTATGCTGCTGCCATCTGTCATCAATCGCAGGTGGAGCGTTCCGATTCCAAGAAAGATTTACATTGCGTATTATGTTTTTCTGTTTTGCGCCATCTTTCTCGGTGAAGTATTCGATTTTTACTATGTCATCCCGCACTGGGATATCATCCTTCACGCTTTTTCGGGCGCGATGCTCAGTGCTCTGGGATTCATCATGGTCGACCTACTGAATTCAAATCAGCGGGTTTCTGTAGAATTAAGCCCGTTCTTTGAATCCGTATTTGCTTTCTGCTTCGCGCTTTCCCTCGGTGCCATATGGGAGATATACGAATTTGCCGGTGACATGATCCTCGGGCTGAATATGCAGAAGGCATACCTCGCGAACGGTACCGCGCTGGTCGGAAAGGCGGCGCTTTTTGATACCATGGAGGATATGATCGTTGACGCATTCGCCGCTGCCATTGTAGCCTTCGCAGGCTATAAGGCAAACAAACAGAAAGCCGCAAAAGAAAGGAAAGAACACGATGAAAGTCAAAAAGCCTGTTAAAACCGCGCTTCTGCTGATTCTGTTTGCAGTGTGCCTGAATGCGGCGGTCAATCATCTGGACGTGGTCGGCAGATCGCTGGCACATTTTTTCGGTCTGCTGTCGCCGATCCTGATCGGTTTTCTGATGGCATTTTTGCTCAGCATACCGGTCAATGCATTGGAGAAGCGAATCATCAAACCGCATGGTAAACGCGCGCTGCGGCTTCAAAAAGCCTTACAGCGACCGGTCAGTATTATTCTGAGCGTACTGATGATCGTGGGCGTTGTCGGTTTCATCAGCTATACCGTAATTCCCAACCTGTTCACCAGCATCCATACGCTGTTTGCGAAAATGCCACAGATGATCGAAGACCTGAAAGCCTCCGTCATTCCATACCGGGAACAAATCCCGGAAGTTGTCGCATGGCTTGAGGGGCTGACGATCGACTGGACTGGAATCGAGAGCAGAATTGCTGGTTTCTTCCAGAATGATTCGTCCTATGCCAGCCAGATGATCGATACGGTGGTTTCGGCGGCATTCTCTGTATTTGGTCAGATGTTCAGTATGGTCTTTGCGCTGATCATCGCATTTACTGCCGTCAGCCAGAAGGAAAAACTGGCCGAGCAGGCAAAGAACGCGCTTTACGCCTTTTCACAGCCTGCGCGGGCTGATTCGATTGCCGAATATGTCCGTAAGATCGGTCGCATCTTTTCCAGCTTTATTTCGGGACAGGTGCTGGAAGCATTCATACTGGGCATGATAATCATGGTTGGAATGCTGATCTTCCGTTTCCCGAATGTGCTGGCAATCAGTTCACTCTTCATGCTCATGGCATTTGTTCCCATCGTCGGAGCATGGGTTTCTGCCGCTGTAGGCGCGGTTATGATTTTTGCTTCCGCCGGTATTGGTAAAATGCTGGGGTTCATTCTCATGGTAATTATTCTCCAATGGGTGGAAGGAAACCTGATTTATCCCAAGGTCATGGGCAAGCGCATCGGGCTTCCGTCGCTGTGGGTATTGGTGGCGATCACACTCGGCAGCGGTGCACTTGGGGCCATCGGCATGCTGATCTTTGTGCCGATTTTCGCCGTGGTCTACCAGCTGCTGAATGAAGTCATCGAAAAACGCAAAGCAGCGCGATTGATGAAATCTGAGGAAAGGCAGAATGAGGCGAAGTTCGGTTGAAACTGAGTACATATGGACAAGCTATAATGTTCATCGCAAACAACATCACGCTTGAAAGGAATGATACAGATGCGCTCTGTTACGCTTGATTCATCCGTTCTGTCCCGGAAACGCTCCGTGGATGAACGTCTTGTATCCTATAATATCGAAATGACGGAAGTGACCGGTGGTACCTTCTGGAAGGCATATACGCCCGGTCAGATTGCCGGAACGGAGGAATTCAAAGTCACCGGCGAGCTGACCGATTTTACCTCCATGGCGGATCTGATGCAGTACTATCCTCCCATCAACCTGTACGACGAAAAAATACGCAGGTATGCGAAGGAGCTTGGCCCTGCATGGATTCGCGTATCCGGCTCATGGGCGACCAAGACCTACTATGACTTTGAAGGAACCTCAGGCGGCGTCGCGCCCGAAGGCTATGCCAGCGTGCTGACGAAGGAACAGTGGATCGGCGTATTGGATTTTGTGAAAGCGGTTGGCGGCAAGCTGCTGATTTCCGTCAGCAATTGCGCGGGCGATCATCCGGACGGCGGCCTGCTTGATCTGACGCAGACGCAGAAGATCTTCGATTTCAGCCATGCTTACGGCGTGGACATTGACGCTGCTGAATTCATGAACGAGCCTAACATGCTGGAAATGTCCGGCGCACCCAAGGGATACACTGCCGCAGATTATGCCCGCGATCAGGATATCTTTTTCGGTTGGGTGCGGGAGCATTATCCGAACTGCCTCTGCGTCGGCCCCTGTTCGTTGGGCGACGGCGCGCTGGGCAATCTCGATATGAAGAATGTCGGCGCAGGCATCGGAGCCATGATGCAGACCTGCTCCACCGACGATCTGATGGCCGGAACCAAGGTGCCGCTGGATGTTTTCAGCTATCACTATTACAACGGCATCTCGGAACGACTTGCTTCCATGATGCCGGGCGGTCACTGGGACAGCAGCGAAGCGCACACGGACGCCTATCTCGCAGTCGCACCGGCGAACGCAAAGGTATACGCTCCCTTGCGGGATAAATACGTTCCGGACGGTCAGATGTGGGTGACGGAATCCGGCGATGCGGGCGGCGGCGGAGACACCTGGGCGTCCACCTATCTGGATGTTCTGCGCACGCTCAATGAGCTGGGCAGCTTCTCCGAAATTACCGACGGCGTGATCTTCCACAATACCCTCGCATCCTCCGACTACGGCTTCCTGCAGCACGGAACCTTTGATCCGCGCCCCAACTATTTTGCCGTGCTGCTCTGGAACAAGCTGATGGGCACGGAAGTCTACGACTGTTCGCATCTGAATGGTGAAAACACGCATATCTATTGTCATTCCCGCAAGGATAGCGAAGCAGGCTGCGTCTGGCTGGTGATCAACAATTCCCTGACAGATGCGCTTGAAGTAAATCTGCCCACAGACTCCGAGTGCTATATGCTTCATGCCGAACATCCCCGCGCAACAACCATGCTGCTGAATAAAAAAGCTTTGTCGATTGAAGAAGCCGTCGCCGGACAAAAACGGAAGGCAGGAACCATCGAGCTCCCGCCTTGCAGCTGCACATTCATTGCCACTTAACACCAAAGGAATGAAACCATGAATTCAAACTCGACCATCTGCCTGCTGAATGATTCCTTCCCGCCGCTGATCGACGGCGTGGCAAATGCAGTCACAAATTACGCCGAACAGATCACCGCGCAGGGAGGCCGGGCAATCGTAGCCACTCCGGCGCATCCGCTGGCGAATGATGATAATTTCTCCTATCCCGTCATCCGCTATCCCAGCGTGGATCTGCGCAAAAAGACAGGCTATATGGCGGGGATTCCGTTTTCTCCCGAAACTGCGCGGCGCATATCCGAAGAAAACATCGCCCTGCTGCACAGCCACTGTCCCATCGTGTCCACGCTGCTGGCAAGGGAACTTCGTCAGCTTACGGACGCACCGCTTGTGCTGACTTACCACACCAAGTTTGATATCGACATCGCCAACGCCGTTCCGGGCAAGGCTCTCCAGCACGGCAGCATACGCGCGCTTCTGGAAAACATCAACGCCTGCGACGAAGTATGGACTGTGAGCAAGGGCGCGGGCGAAAACCTGCGTTCGCTGGGCTATGAAGGGGATTATCTCATCATGCCCAACGGCGTGGATCTTCCCCGAGGGAGGGTATCGGAAGATGCAGTGAATGCAGTTACTGGGAATTATGATTTTCCGGATGATGTGCCGGTATATCTCTACGTGGGACGCATGATGTGGTACAAAGGCATATGCATCATCTTGGATGCGCTGGCGAAGTGTTCTCATGATTTCCGCATGGTATTCATTGGTCACGGTACGGACAGGCAGGAGATAGAAGCCTATGCACAAAGCTGCTGCATCATCAATAAATGCGTCTTTACTGGTTCCATACATGATCGTGAAGCTCTGCGCGCATGGTACTGCCGGGCCGATCTATTTCTGTTTCCTTCCACTTTTGATACCAACGGACTGGTGGTGCGTGAAGCCGCAGCTTGCTTCCTTCCATCCGTATTGATTCGAGGCAGCGCAGCATCTGAAGGTGTCGCTGACGGCAGAAACGGTTTTCTGATCGATGAAAACGCCGACAGTCTTGCCGCCTGTCTGGTAACGCTTCATCACCAAAGGCAGAAAATGAAAGATGCTGGCCTGACCGCTGGCATGGAATTGTACCTCTCATGGGAAACGGCTGTCAGCATTGCTATGGAACGATACCAGATCGTCATTGACAAATATCGCTGCGGAGAATATGCTTATCATAGAAAACCCATGGACAAGCTGTTACATGCAAATGGTAAACTGATGGAAGGCTTGGGATTTCTCCAGAAATACAGGGAGCAGAATCAATGAAAGCACATGTTAACCCTCCGGCAGAATCGAGATTCAAGCAGACCGTTCTTTTGCTGATCAGCAATTACGGTCAGCACAATGTCGGAAAGAACGCGGCAGCACTGGCATACTACCTGCTGTTTGCGATCTTTCCGCTGCTGATTTTTGCGAGCAACCTTTTGGGTCTTTTGAAGCTGGATGTATATGCCATCACGCAGACACTCAGCAGCTTCCTTCCGAAGGATATTGTCGGATTGATCGAAAGCTATCTGGACTACATTTCTCACACTTCCGGACATTTGCTGTTATGGTTCTCATTGGTATTTTCCATATGGTTCCCGATGCGCGCGGTCAAAGGCCTTATGGATGATGTAAGGCTGGCCCATCATCTGAGCAAGCCGCCTAATTCGCTGAAATACCGGCTGCGCCAATTGATTTACACCGTTGTGTTTCTGGTCGTCATCATTCTAACGCTGGCACTTTCCACACTGGGCGAACATGTCCTTGGATACATAGGCAGGCTGTTGCCTGAAAACACGCCTCGTATAAGTGGCTTCATTCCGGATTTCTGGCAATATCTCCGCTTTATTCCGATGGCATTGCTTATGTTCGCCGCGCTGGGTGCGCTGTATGCCCTTTCAATGGACAAACGCCCTCCGATCAAACAGATCCTGCCCGGCATTATCGCCGCGCTGATTTCATGGATGGTCGTAAGCATCGGCTTTTCATTCTATGTGGAGAATTTCGCGCACTACTCGCTCATATACGGAACCATGGGAGCCATGATCGTGCTGCTGATGTGGTTGTATATGACTGCGCTGGTCTTAATCCTCGGCGCTGAATTCAATGCAGCTCTAACTAAAATACGATCCATGTCGATATATCCATAGGTCATGAACTGCATATCTCAGAAAAAGAGACAAACACAATTATGTAGGTTTGTCTCTTTTTCTGACTTGAAAGTTATGTTCAAAAGGGTAAGCTGTGACCACATCAAAGATAACTTTCAAGGAGGCACCACCCATGATTACCATTTCCGAGATCGTAGCCAAGACCGAAGCCATGTTCGACCTGCTCAATGAGCATTTCTACCAGAACGAGCTGATCCGCCCGGCCATCACAGTATCTTCCGACAACGGGCGCGGCGCATACGGCTGGTGCAGCATCTATGAAATCTGGCAGGGCGCAAACGAAGCGCACCGCGAAATCAACATAACTGCCGAATACATCAACCGCCCCATTGGAGAGGTAGCCGCGACCATGCTCCATGAGATGGCCCACCTCTACAACATGGTACACGAGATCAAGGACGTAAGCAACAACGGCTACTACCACAACAAGAAATTCAAGGCTACCGCCGAAGCCCACGGCCTTCACATCGAGCATCACGGTACCTACGGCTGGACAGTAACGACCCTGACGGATGAAACCGCCGAATGGCTGGCCCAGCAGCCAGGAATGGATGATTTCACCGCCAGCCGCAAAACCGCCTTCCAGATCAAGGTGAAGGGCGATGATGACGACGATGATGGCGACGAAACCACGATCACCGTAAAGGGCGGACGCAGCACCAGCAAGAATCGCAGCATCAAGTACGTTTGCCCCAAGTGCGGAGCCATCATCCGGGCGACCAAGCAGGTCAACGTAGTATGCGGCGACTGCGACGTACCCTTCGAACGCGCCTGATCCACATGCCAGCCTCCAGGCTGGCATTTCTGTCAACGAAAAACGCCCACCAACCGGGCGTTTATCTGTGTCCTTGGGGAATCAGTACCCTCGGCAGCATAAAAACGCGGTTAGTGGGCGTCTGTGGTTAGCTATCTGCGCTTAGGTATGGGCGGCACGTTCTCAGCTGATATTTCAGTAGGGAATGCTGCCAGAAGCATCCTAACGCCAAGGTGGTAACCTTCCTCGAATTCTTCCTCGCCAGTAATGCTGGCCAAATCTGCCACGGCGTTTGCATAGTCACGAAATGGCTGAATGAGGTCAACAGGAAGCCTGTTTACCAAGGCTTCCTCCAGATTAACGACTCTCTCTATTGCTTCGGCATGATCGCCGTCCGGCTCGTACTTACGCTCAAATGCGGCATATCGGCCAAAATACAGTTCTTTAAGGATATTGTCCATATACGCACCCCTTTGGGAAAACAGTACCATGTTTCTCCCATAATAGGAAGATGACGATGAAAATTTTTCGAGAAGAAAAGACATGTGTGAGCTTGCTTTTTCACCACCCGTGCGTAAGCTGTGACTCAGCCGCAAGGCACATCATAACATCGGAGGTATACACAATGGAATGCGGAAAGCTCACAGC
>RHMF01003838.1_pt1 | contig 17624 bp, 11 predicted proteins | sample 5365151 | NCBI WGS metagenome assembly RHMF01 (sample SAMN10266501, study PRJNA497801) | feces metagenome | isolation source: feces | host: Bos taurus | place: China: Prairie of Fairy Mountain | collected 2017-08-14 | reverse complement strand
GCGGCGAAGGCACTTTGCAGCTCCGCAATGATATTGGCGATTTCGTTGATGGGGCCGGAGAACCGACGGGAGAACTGCATGAAGCTGCTCAGATCACCCAGGCGAACCTCGCCCTTCAAAAACAGCAGAGAGCCGAAAATACAAACCAGGGACAATGATACATTGTTGATGAAGGTGACGGAGGGACCGGTGATGGTGCCGTTGGCTTCTGCCACGGTGTAGGCTTCCACAGCCGCGTCGTTTTTCTCGTCGAACTGCTTCAGCACCTCATCCTCACGACCGTAGGCCCGGATGGTCTTCTGACCGTTGAGCATCTCCTCCACAAAGCCGTTCAGCTGACCCAGCTTAGCGGAGCGCCGCCGGAACAGGGGACGGACCATATTGGTCAGCCATCGGGTGAAGAAGAAGGTAGCGGGAATGGTGATCAGGAAGATCAGGATCAGCTTGGGGGCGATGGTCAGCATCATGATGAAGGATACTGTCACCGTAACCACACTCTGCAGGATCTGCAGCATGTCCGAGGACAAGGACTGGTTCACGGTGTCCACATCATAGGTGATGGTGGAGATGATATCGCCGGTCTGGTAGCGGTCGAAGAAGCCAACGGGCAGGGAAGTGAGGTTTTCAAACACATCATGGCGCATCTGCTTGGAGATGGTACGGGACAGCCGGATCATCACTGCATTGAGCAGGTAGGTGAAAACCGCGGCAATGAGGTAGAAAACAGCCATCAGGGTGGCGCAGCGCCAGACGGTGTCAAAATCCACCTTACCGGCACCCAGCTCGATGGCATTGATGGCCTCGCCGGAGAGCTTGGGGCCATACAGGGAGAGCATGCTGGAGGAGAGGGAGAGGAGCATAGCCAGAATGACCAGAACCCGGTTGCGGCCCATGTACCGCCACAGCCGCCGGAGCAGAGCCCAGACATTCAGCTTCTTGCCTTCAAAGCGCCGCTTGTCGCCGCTGACTTCGGCCCGGGTGTAACGTCCGCCGCCGATGAGATTGGGATTGGCTGCCATCAGACCGCCTCCTTTCCGTCGCCCATCTGGATTTCAGCAAGATAGCGATATTCGGAGCAGGTCTGCATCAGCTGCTCGTGATTGCCCTTGCCGATCACCTTGCCGTCCTGGAGGACCAGGATCAGATCCGCGTGGCGGAGGCTGCTGATTCGCTGGGCCACCAGCACGGTGGTGGTATTGCGGTAGTTGCTGCGCAGAGCCTTGCGCAGGTTGGAGTCGGTCTGGTAGTCCAGAGCAGAGGAGGCATCGTCCAGAATGAGGATCTCCGGATTTGCCGCCAGGGCCCGGGCAATGAGAAGCCGCTGCTTCTGTCCGCCGGAGAGGTTGTTGCCACGGACCATGACCTCGGCTTCCAGCTTGCCTTCTTTCTGGTCGATGAATTCTGCCTGGGCATCCTCAGCGGCCCGGCGCAGGTCCTCCTCAGGAAGATCCCGGAGGAAGCGGATGTTGTCGGCAATGGTACCCTCCGCCAGGAAATCATTCTGGAAGACCACACCGAACTTGGGCTTCAGAATCTCCGGGGGGATGCTGCGGATATCCTGACCGTCGATGAGGACGGTGCCGGAATCCGGGTCGTACATTCTCAGCAGCAGATTCAGAATGGTGGACTTGCCGGAGCCGGTGGGACCCAAAATACCCAGGGTCTGACCGTGCTCCAGCTTGAAGGACAGGGAATCGGTGTTTTTGCCGATGCCGGTGTAGGAGAAGTTCACATCCCGGAACTCAATGTGGGGTGCGTTCTGCTCAGCTTCAGAAGCGGGCAGGGGAGTGAGGTCTTCCGGAAGGGCCAGCACATCTGCTACACGGTTGGCGCTGGCTTCACCCTTGCTCCACATGACGAAGATCCGGGTGATACCCAGCATGGCATTGAGGATCATGGTGAAGTACTGCAAGAAGGCTACGATGACACCGCTTAAGATCGCACCGCTGTGTACCCGGTAGGCACCGATGACCACCACCAGGGTCAGACCCAGGTTCAGAGTCAGGGAAGAGACGGGATTGGTGATGGCGGTGATGAAGCCGGCCTTCATATCCACGGCGGTCAGGTCTTCGTTTACCTGACGGAAGCGGTTTTTCTCGTATTCGGTTTTACTCAGGGCCTTGATCACCCGGATGCCGGTGATGTTCTCCTGGACGGTACGAACTACCCGGTCCAGAACACCCTGCTGTTTGGTATACAGGGGAACGCTGGTCTTGGTAACAAAATATACCACAATGCCGATGACGGGCAGCAGGCCGATCAGCACCAGAGAAAGCACCGGATCCATAGTCAGCATCATGCCGATGCCGCCGATGAGCAGAATGGGGGCCCGGATGCCCAGCCGCTGAAGCCGGGCCAGCAGCTGATTGACATTGTAGGTATCGCTGGTGAGCCGGGACTCGGCGGAGGGGATGGTCAGGGTGTCCATCTGCTTTGCGGAAAGTCCCTGAAGCTTTTGGAACAGGTCGTGGCGGATGGCCCGGGTGATCTTGCCGGAGCTTTTGGCGCTCATCCGGTTGGCCCAGATGTTGCAGCCCAGGCAGCCGGCGGCGCACAGCAGCATCAGACCGCCGTAGAGCCAGATGGCGGCAGAATCTCCCGCAGGGACCTTTTTATCCAGCATCACTTCCATCAGGCTGGGGATCAGAAGCTCCAGCACAGCGCCCAGGAGCTTGATGAGCATGGTGAAGGAAATGAAGCCGAGGTAGGGGAGTATGTATTTTTTCAATCGGATCAAAGAATCGGCCTCCTTTGCGTTAAGTTGCATATGCAACTATTCTATCGGATTTTGCACCTAAAGTAAAGACCAAACTTTGGAAAATATCGCATTTTGGGATGCCTAAAAGACGGAAAATTGCTGCATCAATGACATCTGTTCACGAGTGATATACTTCTGTATCCGCAAATTTGAATGAATTGTAAATTGCTACAAGGAATGGGGGAAATACCCTGTTTTTGCTGTGCAATATTGACCTTTGACTTGCGTATTATTCAGTTTATAATGTTATTTGACGGATTAGTGTGTTTGGTGTACATACAAAAACCGTAAAAATCCCGGCGGAAAGCGGAAGAGTCCGCCGGGGCACATAATAAGGAGGAACAAGAATGAGAAGCAAGCGTTTGTTTGCCATCCTTCTGGCCTTCTGCATGGTCTTTTCCGCTCTGGCACCCGCAGCATCTGCTGTTGCGGCTCCCCAGCTGAGCGTGATTGGCCAGCAGGAAACCGAAAAGAAGAATGAAGCAACCAAGATCGAGACTTCTCCCAATGCAAATGGTCTCCTCGTCACTGAGCAGAACGGCTATAAGACCGGTCTGAGCATGCGCGATGAGTCCAAGCTGCAGGTGGAAGTCAACAACGGCGAAATGGCCGATAACAGCTGGGAAGTCAAGCCCGCCGAGGGCAAGCCCACTGTTTCTCTGCTGCCCACCGAAACCAACGAAAGCCTGGAAGAGCTGAAGGCTGCTTCCGAGCTGTTCAGCGTGGAAGAAGTGGTTTACGCTTTCGTCGTGATGGAAGACAAGCCCCTGGCTGACAGCTACAAGTCCCGGGCTCTGGTCTCTGCTGACCTGGAAAAGCAGATGATCGAGAAGCAGGATGCTGTCATCGCCAACATTGAGAAGACCGTCCTGGGCGGTGAGAAGCTGGAAGTTCGCTACCAGTTCACCTACCTGACCAATGCCTTCACTATCAAGACTGCCTTCGGCAATCTGGAGAAGATCGCAAACCTCAAGGGCGTCAAGAGCGTCTTCCTGACTCCTGTCTTTGACCCCGCAACCACTGCTACCCCCAACACCGCTGCCTCCGGCGCCATGACCGGTGTGCACACTGTCTGGGAAGAGCTGGGTTACACCGGCACCGGTATGAAGATCGCCATCATCGATACCGGTCTGGATCTGGATCATCCTTCCTTCGCGGCTGATCCCGAGACCAACGAGAATTCCCTGACCCAGGCGGACATTGCCAGGGTGCTGACCGATCTGAATGCCTACGCACGCAGAAACGTCATCACTGCTCAGACTCTGTACCGCAGCGCCAAGGTTCCCTTCGCTTTCAACTATGTGGATAAGAGCCTCACCGCCGACCACTCCTCTGACAGCCAGGGCGACCACGGCACCCACGTTGCCGGTATCGCTGCCGCCAACGCAACCGAAGGCACTACCGTTGTCGGTATGGCTCCCGATGCACAGATCATCGTCATGAAGGTCTTCGGTGCAAACGGCGGCGCTTACATGGACGACGTGGCTGCCGCTCTGGAAGATGCCATGGTCCTGGGCTGCGATGTTGTCAACGCATCCCTGGGTTCTCCCCGTGGCTTTACCTCCAGCAACTCCGAGATCGACCTGATCTACGAGCGTCTGGCCTCCCAGGATATCGTCGCTACCTTCTCCGCAGGTAACGAGGGTACCAGCTCCTACGGCAACACCTGGGGCACCGACCTGAACCGTACCCAGAACCCCGACAACTCCTCTGTCGGCTCTCCCTCCACCTGGCCCAACACCCTGTCCATCGCCTCCGCTGAGAACAGCGAGGTCATGACCGACAACCTGGTGCTGGCCGATGGCACTGTGATTTTCTATCAGGACTCCATGCCCGCCATCTACAAGGATGCCGGTTATGCCGAGTACGCATGGGCCGTCATGATGAAGGAAATCGCCGGTGTGGAATTTGAGTACGTCATCGTTCCCGGTCTGGGCTCCGTGGAGGATGTTGCCTCCGTGGATGTGGAAGGCAAGATCGCCATCATCAAGCGCGGCACCCTGAGCTTCGTTGAGAAGATTCAGAATGCCGAGAACGCAGGCGCAGCAGGCGTCATCATCTGGAACAACAACGATACCGACGATATCTTCTCCTTCGGTATGGGCTCCAGCGACGATACCTACTATCCTGCCATCCCCGCTGCTCTGATCACTCTGTCCGATGGTCAGACCATGGCTGATGCCGAAACCAAGACCATGACTGTCTCTGCCGAGCAGGCAGCCCGCCCCTGCGAGGGCGGTCAGATGAGCTCCTTCTCTTCCTGGGGCGTTGCACCTGACCTGTCCCTGCTGCCCGATATCACCGGTATCGGCGGCAATGTGTACTCCTGCTACGACGGCGGCAAGTACGGCCTGATGTCCGGTACTTCCATGTCCGCACCTCAGATCGCCGGTGTCACCGCTCTGGTGATGCAGCATCTGTACACCATCTATCCCGATGCCCCCGACGGCACCATCCGGAATCTGACTGAGGCCATTCTGATGTCCACCGCAGATCCCATCATCAGCTCCGGCAGCGGCGTGGAGGCTTCTCCCCGTCAGCAGGGCGCCGGTCTGGTCAATGCCCACGAGGCTACCACCACCACCACCTACCTGACTGTGGGCGGCGGCCGTCCCAAGGCTGAGCTGGGTGACAATGCCAACGGCAACTTCACCTTCAGCTTCGAAATCCACAACTTCGGCACCGAGGACAAGACTTACACCATGGGCTCCTCTCTGCTGACCGAGTACGTGGCTGCTGCTTACGGCCAGTACTTCATGCTGGGCGAGAATGCTGCTCTGTCCGGTAAGGTCACCTTCGACAAGGATACCGTTACCGTTCCCGCAGGCGGCCGCACCAGCGTTACCGTCTCCATCGCTCTGTCCGCTGCCGACAAGGCTTACTTCGCACAGGCCTGGAAGAACGGCGGCTACGTGGAAGGCTATGTGTACCTGTACAACGAGGAAGGCGCTTCCGAGCTGAACATGCCTTTCCTGGGCTTCTACGGCGACTGGACCAAGGCTCCCGTTTTCGATACCGCTTACTGGTACGATAACAGCTTCTGGAGTCTGAATCCTGCCGGCGGCCTGCCCGAGGGCGACGAGTACTACCATGTTTTCTGGACCGACCTGGCAGGTACCGACTGGACTGGGTTCTGGGTATGAACCCCTACTCCGGCGCTATGGTGGACAGAAACCGCAACATCATCTATGATCCCGCTCACAACGTTGTCTCCCCCAACGGCGACGGCGTCCTGGACGGCATCGAAGAGATCTACCTGTCCCTGCTGCGTAATGCCAAGGTTCTGTCCTTCAACTACACCATTGACGGCGAACTGGTGCATCAGGATATCATTGAGAACAACCCCAAGACCATGTACATCTCCGCCTACGGTCAGGTTGTTCCCTGGATCTACTCCTGGTACGGCTGGGATATCTACGACTTTACCGATGCAAACGGTAAGGTCCTGCCCAACGGCACCGAAGTCCTGCTGACCATTGACGCTTATGTGGACTACGGCACCGGCGGCAAGCATTCCATTGAAGTCCCCATCACCGTTGATACCCAGGCTCCCCAGCTGCTGGGCGTTCTGGAGGCAGGCAACGATGATGAGGGCCACATGATCGGTGTTCTGGTGGAGGACGACATTGCCATGGCGAGCGTTGTCCTGATGAACCCCGCCGGCACTGCTGTCTATGCACAGGTTCACGACTACCAGCTGTACGATGCGAGCGGTGCCAAGATGGCTGTCTTCGACATCACCGGTCTGGGCACCGAGTTCTCCATCGCTGTCTGCGACTACGCCTGCAACGAGTCCTACTACGATGTGAAGTACACCGGCTCCGAGAACGGCAACCTGCCCGAGATGGATACCAGCAAGCTGTACGGCTACCGCGTCCATGATGAGATGCTGCAGAGCGATCACATGTACGGCTGGGTTTCCACCAACAAGCCCGTGAACGGCGAATATGCCAAGATCAACGTCCTGACCGACGATTATCTGGAGTTCGCTGCCATCACCGCTGCCGAGTATGTTGGCGGCAAGATCTTTGCTGTGGACGCTGTCTACAACTTCGTGGTTATGGAGCCCGGTCTGTGGAACCGTACCACCATCGCTAACCTGGGCGTTTCCGTTATGGATATGGCCTTCGACGACACCACCGATACCCTGTATCTGCTGGCTAAGGACGAGTGGAGCGACAGCTACCTGTACACCGTCGACCTGCTGACCGGCGAGCTGGAAGAGGTTGTGGGCTTCGGCTACTATAACTACGGCCCCTGGGCAATCACCTTCGACAATGAGGGCACCCTGTACGCCATCAAGGTTGGCTCCTCCAACCTGTTCACCGTGGATATGACCACCGGCACCATGACTGCCATCACCGATGCCGAGGGCAACACCTTCGTCATGACCGATGACACCGGCGCCAAGATCAGCCCCACCGCCTACAGCCAGTCCATCACCTACTCCGAAGAGGACAACACCATCTACTGGGCACACTTCAAGTTCAGCTGGTGGGGCTCCGCTTCCGGTATGTGTGCTGTGAACCTGACTGACCTGACCACCTCCTACTCCACCTATGAGGCACAGGCCTACGACGAGAACAATCAGCTGGTTGACTACTATCCCGCTACTGAGATCGTCGGTCTGATGGTTCTGGAGGAGACCGATTACACCATCCCCGAGGCCACCGAGCTGACCGGCATCGTTCTGGATGCTGAAAGCATGGTTCTGACCGTGGGTGAGACCGCCAAGGTCAAGGCATCTCCCGCTCCCTGGAACTGCGAGCTGACCAATGTGACCTGGACCTCCTCCAACGAGGCTGTCGCTTCCGTCTCCGAAGGCGAAATCCTGGCAGTGGGTGAGGGCACCGCAGTCATCACCGCTTCCGTTGGCGAGCTGTCCGCCGAAGTGATCGTATCGACGGCACCTTCTTCGCCTACAACTACTTCTCCGGCGACGACAACTACGGCACCATGATCGCCGTGGACCTGGCTTCCATGGACTACTCCATGGTTGGCGATGTTCCCGCCGACTTCCTGGCCGGTGACTACAACGGCCACGACAACTGCTTCTACGGCTACACCGAAGGCGGCCAGTTCTGGCGCCTGAACATGGCTAACGGCGAGGCCGTTGCCCTGGGCGATCCCGTGGGCGCAGTTCCCTCCGATATGGTTTACGACTACACCACCGGCATCCTGTATGCTGTGAATGTGGACGGCAACTACGGTATCTCCACCATCAATGCCGTGAGCCTGAGCAACGGCAAGCAGGTGGAAGTGGCCCGTATGGAAGGCGACATCCTGATGACTCTGGCTGTTGACCTGGAGGGCAACTTCTACTCCATCGACTATGCCGGCAACCTGCTGAAGCTGGCTCTGGTGGATGGCTATGTGGAGGCCGAGCTGATCATGGAGGGTCTGGGCGACCTGAACTACATGCAGTCCATGTGCTATGATTACAAGAACGATGTGATCATCTGGGCCTGCCCCGAAACTGCCAACATCTACTGGCTGGATGTGAAGGCTGATGTGCCCTACGGCATCGCTCTGGGCGATCCCACCGGCGCTACCTTCCAGTTCATCGGCCTGTTCACCGTCCCCGCAAGCATCCCCGCACTGCCCGAGGTGGCTGTTGAGAGCGTTTCCGCTGAGGATCTGATGATCTTCGTCGGCACCTCCAAGCTGCCCAATGTGACCATCCTGCCCATGAACGCTACCTGCTCCGACTTTGCATGGACCTCCTCCGATGAGTCCGTGGTCAAGGTCAACGCAGACGGCACTCTGGCCGGTGTGGCTTCCGGCAACGCAACCGTTTCCGGTATCCTGACCGACTCCGTCAGCGGCGAGACCTTCGAGACCAGCTTCCAGGTCACCGTTATCGAGGCTGCCGACAATCTGTATGGCCATGTGCTGACCGATCTGGCAACCTACAACGGCTACTACTGGGCTCGCCTGTATCCCATGCTGCCCACCAGCCCCGATATGCTGGGTGTCACCGATCATATCATGTATGCCGAAGAGTACTACAACGGCAAGCTCTATGCCTTCGGTTACGACCCCAACATCTGGGACGGTCCCAGCTGGTCCCTGTTCGTGATGGATCCCATCACCCAGGCCATCGAGAGCAAGACCCTCATGGACGAGAGCTTCCCCTTCGTCTATGACATGACCTACGATTACAACACCTCCACCATGTACGCAGTGGCAGGTCCCAGCGAGAACGACGCTGACCTGTACATCGTGAACATGGAGACCGGCGAGCTGACCCTGTTCATGGAGACCACCGAGTTCTTCATGAGCCTGGCTGCCGGCCCCGACGGCAAGCTCTACGCCATCGAGAATTCCCAGGAAGAGCTGCTGGGCTACGATGACTGGGGTTGGGAGATCTACGGCTTCGGCAATGCCCAGCTGTACACCATCGATCCCATTTCCAAGGTCATCGAGCACGTGGGTGACATTGGTCTGCAGTCCAACATGATTGCTTCCATGACCTACGACTACGACACCGACATGCTGTACTGGACTCCCGTGTTCCGTGAGAGCTTCTACTCTCCCATGACCACCGGTCTGGCTATGATCGATCCCGCTACCGGTCACGGCTACAACCTGGGCATGATCGGCGCTGCCGGTTCTCAGGTCTCCGGTCTGTACGTCATCTGCGATGAGTTCCCCGCTGAGCCCGAGGCTGATCTGCTGGGCATGGTCATGAGCCCCGTGAAGGCCGACCTGGTTGTGGGCCAGACCGCTGAGCTCAATGCCATCACCATCCCCATGAATATCGGCGCCGAGATCACCTGGTCCTCCTCCGATATCGATGTGGTTACCGTGGACGAGAACGGCACCATCACCGCCATGGGTCAGGGCAGCGCTGTGGTTACCGCTACCGCTGAGCTGAACGGCAAGAAGATGAGCGCTGAGTGCCGCGTTTCCATCCTGGCTGAGGACGCTGCCTTCCTGACCTACAACGTCACCGACGGCGGCTGGGCTGAGATCAGCCGTGCAGACGGCGAGATCGTCACCAACCTGACCGAGGGCGAGGCTGTTGCAGTTGCTGCCTTCACCAACATGAACGGCACTGTCTACGGCTACGACGTGGAGAACAACCTGTTCAAGCTGAACATGACCACCTTCGAGCGTGAGACCATCGGCCAGATCGATGCCACCGCTCTGATCGAGGAACTGATGCGCAGCTTCGGCTACACCGAGGAGGAGATCGCTGAGCTGCTGCCCACCTTCGCCTTCGAGATCCGTGATATGGAATATGATGCTGCCAACGACCGCATCCTGGCTCTGGGCAACATCTACAACGCTGAGTACGGCGAGGTCAACTCCGGCTGCGGCATCTACGAGGTCAACCTGACCGACGGTTCCGTGACCAACCTGTTCACCTTCCATGATCATTACTACGTCATGGCTATGACCGTTGACACTGAGGGTACTGTGTACTTCTACAATACCTTCAACGACAACTACGCATCCCTGGATCTGGACACCGGCATCTGGAAGAACGTCATTTCCCTCCAGTCCCAGTCCTACTACGGCGACAACACCGCTGACCATGCCATGTACTTCGACTCCATTACCGGTAAGCTGTACCACCTGTTCACCGGCAATGGCCTGTACCACCGCATGTTCTCCGTGGATCTGACCACCGGTGCCATCACCCTGGAGTCCAATTACGTCGGTGCGGTCACCTACGACACCTACGACTACGACACCTGGGGCTATGTCGGTGACAACTTCGCCGGTCTGTCCTTCATCAACAAGGATGCCAACAGCGGTATGCCCGAGGCTCCCATTGAGCCCAAGGACGGCGTGGAATGGGACAGCGCAAGCACCTCTCTGGGCGGCAGCATCGGCCTGAACTTCTATGTGAAGCTGCCTGCTTCCATCGTCAACGATCCCACCACCTTTGTCCGTTTCACCTACAGCAACAAGGTTGTGGACGTTCCCATGGCTGAGGCTGTTGTTTCCGAGGAGGACGGCATCATCCGCTACCGCTTCTCCCTGGCTCTGGCAGCCAAGGAGATCGCCGATACCGTCACCGCTCAGGTGATGAACGAGAACGGCACTCTGGGCGAGGCTGTCCAGTACAGCGTCCAGAAGTACTGCGCAAACAAGCTCAACAGCGAATCCATGGCTGATCTGGCCAAGGCTCTGCTGAACTACGGCACTGCAGCTCAGCTGCTGTTCAACCACAACACCGAGAATCTGGCCAACAGCGTCCTGGACGAGGCTGACCGGATCCTGCCCGATGTGGATGCTTCCGCCTTCGCTTCCAAGGTTACCGGCAGCGAGGAGGGCATCGTGGCCAAGAGCGCAACGCTGATGCTGGAGGACAAGGTTTCCGTCCGCGTCTACTTTGAGCTGGCTGATGGCGCCGATATTGCCGACTATAGCTTCACCATCAACGGCGAGGCTGTTGAAGTCCAGCAGAACGCCAGCGGCTACTTTGTGGAGACTGCTCCCATCGCAGCCAAGAACCTGGACGAGATGTTCCAGTTCTCCGTGGGTGGCCTGACCGTCACCTACGGTCCTCTGAGCTACGTCAACAGCAAGCTGGCAAGCTCCAATGCCGATATGGTCTTCATGGCAAAGGCTCTGTTTGCCTACAATGCCGCAGCTGATGCCTACTTCGGCGGCTAATCTCCCATAGTTTCCTGAATCCGATCCGGCCGCACCTCGGTGCGGCCGGATTTTGTTGGACATGCTGAAAAAACTGTGGAGAAAGCTGTGGAATATTGTGTAAAATTTCATGAAATTTTACTGGAAAATTGACTGCAACCATTGTATAATTTAGTAAACGCTCTTTTGCGTAATTTACATTACTCAGAAAGGAGATACCAAAATGAAGTACGAGACCCCCGAGCTGGAAGTTGTTCTGTTCGAGAATGAGGACATCATCACCGACTCCAACGAGACCGAAAAAGATCCCCTCTAATCCATCGTCCGGATTACTTTCTGTAGAATTTAAATGGAATCGGGCGGATGAAAATCTGCCCGATTTTTCTTAACAGGAGATACGTCATGAAAAAGAAACTGATCTTTGCCCTGGTGGCCCTTACGATTGTGCTGGCCTGCGCAGTTGGTGCAATTTTGTTCCTGGAGAACCGGCCTGCTGTGCCCGGTACCGAGGGTACCGAAGCTGTCGGCCCTTCCGGCGATGCCCAGACTCCCGGCAATACCGAAGAGGCCGATTCCACCGTCCCTTCCGAGACTGCCGAGGCCACCGAAGAGCCCATCGAGATCTCCCTTCCCACCGAGGACCCCAATGATGTGATGCCCGAGGAAACCTTTACCGATGAGGACAGAGTTCCCGCCGTCACTGTGGATCCCGATGCAACGGAAGGCACGGAAGACCGTGAGTCCAACGAGACACCCCCGGACGTTTTTGAGACAGGTGACTGATCGGTGAGTGTACATACATTTTCCATGCAGGCAGCGGACATTGTGTTTTGTGTCAGCTGCCAGCATGCTTCTACTCTGCGCCACTGCCGGGATTACCTGACGGAGGCCCCTGCCCAGGAAACCATCAGAATCACCCAGGCGGATATTGACGGGGAGCGCAAGCGGCTCCTTGCCAAGAAAAATCCCGGTGAAGCCCTGGAGGCATCTACCGATGAAGCCCTGGAGCGGCTACATCTGTGCCGCCGGATCGCAGAGCTGCTGCCCAAATATGACCGGGTGCTGTTCCATGGCTCTTCTCTGGCTGTGGATGGACGGGGTGTGCTGTTTACCGCCAAAAGCGGCACCGGCAAGTCCACCCATACCCGCTTCTGGCGGCAGGAATTCGGCGAGCGGGTCCGGATGGTCAACGATGACAAGCCCTTCCTGCACGTCGGTGAAAATGGGGTCACGGTCTATGGCACCCCCTGGCGGGGTAAGCATGCCCTGGGCGAAAATACCCGGGCACCTCTGGAGGCCATCTATTTTGTCAACAGGGGAGAGGAGAATTCTGTTCAGCCCATCTCTCCCCGGGAGCTGTATCCGCTGCTGCTGCAGCAGACCTACACCCCCGATGACCCCAATGCCATGGTCAAAACTCTGGCCCTGGTGGAACGGCTGAGCCGCAGCGTCAAGCTGCTGAAACTGTACTGTAATCTGGATCCCCAGGCTGCCCATGTGGCCCTGGATGCGCTGGATGCGTAAGATAGGAAGATAATTATGAAGCTTCGCAATGGATTTATTACCTATAATTCCGGCTCCGAGCAGATCATGGTGGCTGCCGGTGCTGCCTCCGATGTGTTTCGGGGCATGGTCCGCAGCAATGCAACTGCGGCTTTCATCATCGATTGCCTGGCCCAGGAGATCACCCTGGAAGAGCTGACCGAGAAGCTCACTGCCCGCTATGATGCTCCCCGGGAGATCATTGTGCGGGACCTGCAGAAGGTTCTGGATACCCTGCGCAAGATCGGTGCCCTGGATGAATAAGAGCACCTATGAGCAGGAGCTGAGTACCAGGGGCTTTCTGATCTACACCACAGTGGGCAGAAGCATGCGGCCTTTTCTTCGCTCCGGCGAGGATCTGATCCGGGTGGAAAAGCGTCCTGAAGGACGGCTGAAGGCCGGTGATGTGGTGCTCTACCGGAGAAAATCCGGCAAGTATGTGCTGCACCGGATCCTGGTTGTCCGAAAGGATGACTATGTGATCTGCGGCGACAACTGCTGGCAGCTGGAGCCCGGCATCCGGGACAGTCAGATTCTGGGCATTCTCACTTCCGTGATCCGCAATGGCAGACCTCTGGATGTGACCTCCTTCGGCTACCGGCTGAAGCTGAACCTCTGGTGGATGCTCTATCCCATCCGGGCCCTGTTCCTGTGGTCCCGGCATATGGCAGGTAAACTATGGTTAAGGATCAAAAAAAGAGCCTCCTGAGCAGCCCGGCTCTGCTTTGGCTGCTGGAGGCCATCAAAGGTAAAAAAAGATACGTGGCAGTGGAGACTCTGCTTCAGGTCCTGGTCGGCCTGGGGCACATTTGCTATTCTCTGCTGTTTCGGGAGATGATCGACCGGGCTGTGGAACAAAACAGGCCCGGTTTTTTCCGCGCTCTGAGTGTGCTGGTGGTGGTAGCCGTTCTGCGGATCTTACTGCGGGCGGGCATTCGCCGGATGGAGGAATTCTCCTGCGCCAAGCTGGAAAATACCCTGAAGGAGCGGCTGTTCGGTCAGCTGCTCCGCCGGTCTTACGCGGATGTGACGGCAGTGCATACGGCCCAGTGGATGAACCGGCTCACCTCCGACACGGTGGTGGTTGCGGGCGGCATTGCCCAGATCATTCCCAATCTGGGCGGCATGGCTGTGAAAATGGTGGGTGCCTTCTGTGTAATTATGATCATGGAGCCCATCTTCGGCTTCCTGGTCATTCCCGGCGGTGCGCTGCTGATTCTGGTCAGCTATTTTGTGCGTCCCGCCATCAAGCGGCTCCATGGCGAGATCCAGGAGTCCGACGGTCAGGTTCGGGTGCTGCTGCAGGAAAGGCTGGATAATCTGCTGATCGTCAATGCCTATTCCCAGCAGGAGCAGTCTGTCACCATGGCCCGGGAGGCCATGGCAGACCACCGGAAAAAGCGGATGAAGCGGAATCTGCTGAGCAATATCAATCAGGTGGGCTTCGGTTTCGCCATGCAGGGCATGTATCTGGCTGCCGGTGGCTACTGCGCCTGGGGCATCCTGAACGGCACGGTGACCTATGGCACCATGACCGCCATGCTGCAGATGATCAGCCATCTGCAGTCCCCCTTCTCCGGCATCGGCGGTTATGTGACCCAGTGGTACGGCATGATCTCCTCTGCCGAGCGTCTGATGGCGGCGGAGAAGCTGTCGGAGGACGAATATGCTGATCAGGCGGATCCGGAAGCATCCCTTGCCTGCTATCAAAATGATTTCCGTGGTATCGGCCTGGATAAGCTGGTGTTTTCCTATGTGGAGCGCAGCTCCGGCCACGACCTGGCGGTGACCATTCACTACGAAGACCAGTTTTTCCACAAGGGGGAGTTTATCGCCCTTGCCGGCCCCTCCGGCTGCGGCAAAAGTACGCTGCTGAAGCTGCTGATGCACATTTTCCGGCCCGATTCCGGTGAGATCTATCTGTCCGGTGAGACGAAACGGCCCATAACTGCTGCCGACCGGGGTCTCTTTGCCTATGTGCCCCAGGGAAATATGCTGATGAGCGGCTCTGTCCGGCAGATTCTGGCCTTCTACGACCAGGAGGACATGACCCGGGAGAAAGAACTGCGGGAAGCGTTGCGGATCGCCTGCGCCCAGGAGTTTGTGGATGCGCTGCCCCAGGGAATCGACACGGTGCTGGGTGAGCATGGTGCTGGTCTTTCCGAGGGACAGATCCAGCGTATTGCAGTGGCCCGGGCCATTTTCTCCCGGCGGCCCATTTTGCTGCTGGACGAAGCAACCAGCGCACTGGATGAAAAAACGGAAGAAACGCTTCTGGATAATTTGAAAACCATGACCGACAGAATGGTGCTCATCGTGACCCACAGGCCCAGAGCCTGCCAGGTTTGCGACCGGGTGATTTATATGCAGGCTGCGGACAAGGAGGAGATCTCTCATGACGGAAAAACAACTGAAAATGCGTGAGATGGGTATGGAAGTATCCTATCTGGCTGCCTGCGCACTTCAGGGAAAGGTGCCGGAGAATCCCCCTTCCGATCCTGAGGTGCTTTATAAGTTCTGTAAGTTTCACTCCATAACCTCCATCGTGGCTATGGCCCTGGAGGAGATCTGGAAGACCGCTCCCATTGACGAAGCGGTGATGAAAAAATGGCGGCAGAATCGGGATCAGGTGATCCGCAAGAATATCCTGCTCAATGCGGAGCGGGAGCGGATCCTCGGCTATCTGGAGTCCATTGGCTGCTGGTACATGCCCCTGAAGGGCAGCCTTCTGCAGTACGATTATCCCAAATTCGGCATGCGCCAGATGAGCGACAACGATATCCTCTTTGACGAGTCCATGCACCGGCAGGTCTACGAGTTCATGACCGGCAGCGGCTATGAAGCGGTGACTTATCAGCAGGGCAAGGACGATGAATACGTCAAAAAGCCCCTGTATAACATCGAAATGCACCGGGCCCTCTTCGGCAATGCGCTGTATCCGGAGCTGGCGGAATATTTCCGGGATGTAAAACAGCGGCTGCTCAAGGATGAGCAGAACCGGTTCGGCTACCATTTTTCCCGGGAGGATTTCTACATCTACATGGTGACCCATGCCTATAAGCATTTCATCCATGGCGGTATAGGCATCCGGAACCTGCTGGATGTATATGTCTACGACAGTAAATACGGTGCAGAAATGGATTGGGAGTACCTGGGCAGGGAGCTTGGAAAGCTGGGTGCCTGGGAGTTCGACCTGAGCTGCCGCCGTCTGGGCAAGAAGCTTTTTGCGGATCCCGATGTCCAAAAGGAATACAGTCAGGAAGAACTGGCTGTTCTGGATAATTTCTTCTCCTCCGGAACCTTCGGCACGGAACAGCAGGCAATGGAAAAACGGCTCAAGGCTCTGTCCGGGGATGGAAAATCCGGCGGTAAGCTGCGCTATGTGCTGCAGCGGCTGTTCCCCAGGCTGGAACTGCTGAAGGAGCGCTACCACATTCTCTATCAGCACCCCTGGCTTGCGCCGGTTTTCTATGTGATCAGATTGTTCTCCCTGATTTTCCGCAGGGAGGCCATCGGCAGAGAGCTGCGCAACCTGGGCAATGCCGAGAAATAAAAATCAGACCGTCCGGTTTTCCGGGCGGTCTTGTGTTTTTGATGAGAATGTGCGATAATGAAGAAAAGTATCTGAAAACGGTGATGAAATGGAAAAGACAGAACTGCTCCGCCGGGTCTACGGCTATGAGAATTTCCGGCCCGGGCAGGAAGAACTGATCGACGCAGTGCTTTCGGGCCGGGATGTGCTGGGAATCATGCCCACCGGCGGCGGTAAAAGCATGTGCTATCAGATCCCCGGACTTTTGCTGCCGGGGCTCACGGTGGTGATTTCTCCGCTGATCTCCCTGATGCGTGACCAGGTCCAGGCTTTGATGGCAGCGGGCATTCCGGCAGCCTACTTAAACAGCACCCAGAGTGCCGCGGAGGCAAAAAATGTCTACCGCAACCTCTATATGGGCAATATCAAGCTCCTCTATGTGGCTCCGGAGCGGCTGGACAGCGAGGGCTTTGCTGCCGTAGCGGAGAAGGTGCCCATCTCCTTTGTGGCGGTGGATGAGGCCCACTGCATCTCCCAGTGGGGCCAGGATTTCCGGCCCAGCTACCTGCGGATCGTGAATTTTATCGAGGGATTGCCTGTGCGGCCTGTGGTGGGTGCCTATACAGCTACTGCAACCAGGCAGGTGCAGCAGGATATCCGGCGGCTTCTGATGCTGCAAAACCCTGTGAGCCGCGTCACGGGCTTTGACCGGCCCAATCTCTATTTCGAAGTCCTGCACCCGGAGAGCAAGGATGGGGAACTGCTGCGGCTCCTGGCCTCCAGGAAGCGGAAAAGCGGTATCATCTACTGCGCAACCCGGAAGAATGTGGAAACGGTCTGTGATTTTCTGAAAGACCGGGGCTACAGTGCCACCCGTTACCATGCAGGCCTGGATGAGAAGGAGCGCTCCGCCAACCAGGAGGATTTCCTCTATGACCGGAAAACGGTGATGGTTGCCACCAATGCCTTCGGCATGGGCATCGACAAGTCCAATGTAAGCTTCGTCATCCACTACAATATGCCCCGGTCCATTGAAAGCTACTATCAGGAAGCGGGCCGGGCAGGCCGGGACGGCAGCGATGCGGAGTGCATCCTGCTCTATTCTCCCCGGGATGTGAGTACCGCCCAGTTTATGATCAACAACGGATCGGAGAATGAAGAACTGACGGATCTTCAGCGGGAGAT
>RHMF01000442.1_pt1 | contig 17633 bp, 13 predicted proteins | sample 5365151 | NCBI WGS metagenome assembly RHMF01 (sample SAMN10266501, study PRJNA497801) | feces metagenome | isolation source: feces | host: Bos taurus | place: China: Prairie of Fairy Mountain | collected 2017-08-14 | reverse complement strand
CAGAAAAGTCATGACGGCGATGATGATACCAGTGAAATACATTCGCTTTGTTCGTTTAAAAAAATTGCGAGTGCAAAGGTACGGATATTCCTTTACACTCGCAATCCTAATAAATAGGGATTTTCTCCTCTTTAGAGTATCCTCTGCGGATATTGGCGCTGGCGCACAGCCTCGAACATCAGGATGGCGGCTGATACGCTGACGTTGAGCGAATCGCCAATGCCCAACATGGGGATGCGGATGTGTGCGTCGGCAGCCTGGCGCCACTGGTCGGTCAGCCCCGTGGCTTCCGTGCCTACGACTATAGCCGTAGAGCGCGTCATATCAGACTCATAGTAGAAACAGGAGTCTTGCAACTGGGCCGTCAGAATCTGAACCTTGTTCTCCTTCAGCCACTTGATGCACTCTTCCGACGAGCAAGCCACACACGGAACACTAAAGAAGGCTCCTACCGAAGCGCGTATCAGATTAGGGTTGTAAAGGTCGGTCAGCGGGTCGCACACGATGACGGCATCAGCATTGGCAGCATCGGCCGTTCTGAGCACCGCACCCACATTGCCGGGTTTCTCGACACTCTCCATCACGACGACAAGTGCACGCTTCTGCAACTTCAGGTCTTTCAGCGAGTGCTGACGGACGTTCACCTCGGCTATCACACCCTCGGTACCACCCCGATACGCCACCTTATTATATATATCAGTGGTGATCTGGAACAAGCGGGCACCATTCACCTGCGGTTCCTCCATCCCAAAAATCTCTGGACACCAGAACAGCGTGTCTACCTGATAGCCGCTGTTGATGCAGCGTTCTATCTCCCGACGGCCTTCTACGACAAACAGCCCATGCTGGCGACGCACGGAAGACTTCTGCTGCAACTCCAACAGAAGCTTGATTTTCGGATTCTGGGCACTCGTTATCTGTTCCATCTTCATGGGGGTTACAGGTCCTCACATTCTTTCAGCCACAATGCGCTACAAGCATCGCTGGGCATGCGCCAGTCGCCACGTGGTGACAGAGAGATGCTGCCCACCTTTGGTCCGTCGGGCAGACACGAGCGTTTGAACTGTTGCGAGAAGAATCGGCGGCAGAAGGTGGTCAGCCACTTCTTGATGGTCTCCTTGCTATACGCGTCGCCAAAGGCTTTCTGAGCCATCAGATATATCTTAGCCGGACGGAATCCGTAGCGCATGAAGTAGTAGAGGAAGAAGTCGTGCAGCTCATAGGGACCCACCAAGTCTTCCGTCTTCTGCTGTATCTTTCCATCCTTATCAGCTGGGGTCAGCTCAGGCGATATGGGAGTGTCAATAATGTCTATCAGCGTATCTTTCTGAGCGCAGAAAGCCGGCTGAGTCGACAGGTATCTGATGATATATTGAATCAAGGTCTTGGGAATGCCTGCATTCACCCCGTACATCGACATGTGGTCACCATTATAGGTTGCCCAGCCCAGCGCCAGTTCCGACAGGTCGCCCGTGCCAACAACCAGTGCATTCAGCTTGTTAGCCAGGTCCATCAGTATCTGTGTACGCTCGCGAGCCTGAGAGTTCTCGTAGGTGGCATCGTGGATGCTAGCATCGTGACCAATGTCTTTGAAGTGCTGGGTCACCGCCTTCGAGATAGAAATCTCCATCTGTGAAATGCCCAGTGTCTGCATCAGCGTCGAGGCATTGTCGTGGGTACGGTCAGTAGTGCCGAATCCGGGCATGGTCACACCTACGATACCCTTGCGGTCCAGTCCCATCCTGTCGAAGGTACGCACGCATACCAATAAGGCCAGCGTAGAGTCCAGTCCACCGCTGATACCCACCACCACATGCTGGCAGTTGGTGTGCAGCAGTCGCTTGGCCAGTCCGGCCGTCTGAATGTTCAGAATCTCTTCACAGGTGCTTGCCATCTCGTCGTCAGCAGGTGTAAAGGGGTGAGCATCAATCTGTCTGATCAGCTCGAAGGGATGTTCGCCCATGACATCCTTGGCATCGATGATGGTCGCATGTGCATGACGCTGGGCATTGATAAATGTCGAGTTGGTATGTCGCTCAGTGCGCAGGCGTTCAACGTCAATCTGGGCCACCTGCATCTGGGGCTGCAGCGAGAAGCGTTCGCCCTCAACCAGCAGCTTGCCGTTCTCGAATATCATGGCATTGCCACCATAGACTACATCCTGAGTAGACTCGCCGAATCCACACGAGCTGTACACGTAGCCACTCATCGTACGGGCACTCTGCTGTGCCAGTAGCGAGCGCAGGTAGGCGTGCTTGCCTATCAGTTCGTCGCTGGCCGAACAGTTCAGGATGATGTCGGCACCGGCCATCGTCAGGTTATTGCTGGGAGGGATGGGAGCCCATACGTCCTCGCAGATCTCCACGCCAAACTTCACACCATCGCCGGTCTCAAAGAGCTTGGGTTCGGCCGACATGCAAACCTGATTGCCGGCCAGATAAATGGTCGTGGGGTTCAGGTCTTGAGCAGAGGCAAACCAGCGCTTCTCGTAGAACTCGTTGTAATTAGGCAGATAAGTCTTGGGCACCACACCCAGGATGGTTCCGCCTTGCAGCACGACGGCACAGTTCAGCAGCAGACCGCCCACCAATACGGGCATGCCTATCACGCTGATGACGTCTAACTTGCGAGTGAAGTCCATCAGGTCTATCAGACCCTCCTCGGCCTTCGTCAAGAGCAGTTGCTCCTTAAACAAGTCCTGGCAGCTATAGCCCGTCATACACAGCTCGGGGAAGCACAATACCTCCACGCCCTGACCCTCGGCCAAGGCTATCAGTCGCTCTATCTCCTTGACATTATAGCCAATGTCGGCAACCTTTACGGCAGGTACAGCAGCTGCCACTTTAATCAATCCGTACTTCATATCTTTACTTTTTTACCTTTTTACTTTTTTACCTTTTTACGGTATCAGCAACGACGAGTCGCCATAACTCAAGAATCGGAAGTCGTGCGACAGCGCATAGTCATAAATCTTGCGCCAGTCGCCCTTTACGAACGCGCTCACCAGCAGCAACAGCGTCGACTGTGGCTGATGGAAGTTAGTCACCAACATCTTCACGATTTTGTATTCATAACCCGGAGCGATGATGATCTGAGTCGACGAGTGCAGCGTAGTCAGCCCGTTGCGGTCCATCCAGTCCAACAGTGCCTGCAACGACTCCGAAGCACTCCTCACTCCACACTCCTCACTCCACACTCCACACTCATATGGTTCCCACTGTCCTACATGCAGGTCTTCCTCCTTGACGTCAGGATTCTGCATCACCTTCAGACCCATGTAGTAAAGGCTTTCCAGCGTGCGAACACTGGTCGTGCCCACAGCTATCGCCCTACCCTCGTGGGCCAGCAGCCGCTCAATGGTATGGCGCTTCACAGCCACCGTCTCGGTATGCATCTCGTGCTGACCTATCGTGTCGCTCTTCACGGGTTTGAACGTACCGGCACCCACATGCAGTGTCAGCTCCTCGCGCTCAATACCGTGAGCATCCAGATCGCTCAGCACTCGGTCAGTGAAGTGTAGCCCCGCCGTGGGAGCTGCAACACTGCCTTTTATCTTCGAATACACCGTCTGATACGTTGTCTTGTCGCTCTCTTGTGTCTCTCTGTTCAAATAAGGAGGGATAGGCAACTCGCCCAATGCATCGATAACCTCGGCAAACGACATGTCGCCCGTCCAGTCGAAAGCTATGCGCTGGCTGGTGCCCTGCTCACCCATTCGGGTGGCCGAAAGGCTCCAAGTGCCCTGGTCGGCAGTCAGCGGGCCTTCTTTCCATTTCTTCGAGTTACCCACCAGACAAAGCCACTCGCAATGGCCCTTCGTCTGGAACATCTGCTCATAGTCAGCAGGCATGGCCGGCTCCAGCAGGAATATCTCAATCAGCGCACCCAGGTGCTCACCGCTGGCCGTCTGCTTACGGAAATGCAGACGCGCCTGAATCACCTTGGTATTGTTAAACACCATCAGTTCGCCCTTCGGCAGATACTCCGGCAGATGGTAGAAAACATCCTCCTCGACAGTCCCCTGACGGTATATCAGCAGCTTCGAGTGGTCGCGCTCAGCCATCGGAAATTTAGCTATCCGCTCATCCTCCAGCTCATATTGATACTCACTAATATGTATCTCTTTAATATCCATACAAGGTGCAAAGGTATAAAATAAAAATGGTTCCACCAAATTCGCAGTAAATTTTATGGGTTCAATGAACCATGACATCGATCACCACATCCAGCATTTACCCCTTTTACCCACTTTTCCCCCACTTTTTACCCATTTTTTACCCATTTTTTACCCACTTTCAATTCATTCTTACCTCGTTTCAATCTCGTTTTGATTTCATGTCATTAATTTTAATGTTAATTCTTTCATAATTTTTTTGCGAAATATTTGGAGGCTCGTTAAATATTTAGTATCTTTGCAGCAGAAATATTAATTTTATAATTATGGCTATATCAATCTTAAGCGCTAAGCAATTTGCGACACAGCTAAAAGCAACAATCCACAAGACTGGAAAGCTCGGATTTACCTCCGAAACAGCAACAGCTCTAGAATTGGATACAAGAAAGTACGCAAAGTTTGCGCAAGACGACGAAAACGGAGCCTTATACCTTATTATAAATAATGAGTGTAGCGAGGAGGCTTTCAACATTCGTGAAAATGGCGGTTACTACTTCGTGCCCACGAAGGTGATGTTCGATACACTGGGATACCATTACGAGAACGGAAACATCATGTTCGACCTGGTTCGCCAGTCCTCTCTAGACGATGACCTCCAAGGTCAGGTATACTACATGAAACAACGTCAAATCAAAAACAAGGAAAAGAAAAATGATATAACATCTGAACCATGAAAAAAGGCTCCGCATATCGGAGGATATAGCGGAGCGCACTAAGGGACTGGCCTCACCAAGCCTAGGAAACTTAACAGAGGCCGGTTCTTTTTCAAACCCAAAGGTATGGGCTCAAAAGCGGTTGCAAAGTTAATGCAATTTTTGTTATCCGCCAAACATTGACCATCCTTAGTTGTGTTGTTTGTTAAATATTTGTTAATTTTCAACTAGGATAACAAAAATCTAAAGTAAAAATGGCAATATACAATGACCAATTTTCGATATTCCCAAAAGGATACCGAAACCAGAAAGGGCAGGCTGTACTGGCCACCCGACCCCAGCAAACACAAGGAATAGCCTGGGTATATGATTACATCACTTCAGTCCGTGCACAATGGGCTACAGAGACCCTACGCTCCATGCTGGCGACGGCTACCAAGGACGAGCTGAGCGACTTCAAGAAGCTGAACTTCGAGGCGGCTACCTTCAATGGCATCTTCTCCTATCGCAGTGCGCGGAACATTGTGACTCGTTCACCCTTCATCGTCATCGACATCGACGACTTGTCATCGACCGAAGAGGCCAGGCAAGTGCAGCAGACGCTCATTAGCGACGACAAGGTGGAGACGGCGCTCTGCTTCGTATCACCCAAAGGACATGGCGTGAAATGGATTGTCAGTCTGCCTCAGTGGGCACAGCACGACGACTTCAAGCTGTCTTTCATGGCCATGCAGCAGCATGTGGCTTTTCACTACGGCATAGCCATCGACAAGAGCGGAAGCGATGTTTGCCGAGCCTGTTTCCTACCCTACGACCCCGAATGTTTTATTAACCCTATTTATTTATTACGATGATGAATAACAATTACACCGATCTTGATCACCTGAAACTGGTGGCCGAGCGCCTTGCTGAAGCAGGCAAGGACATCACGGCAGACTATGCCGACTGGATTAGCGTAACCTTCGCCTGTGCATCGTTAGGCGAACAGGCTCGCGAGGCTTATCATACCATTTGCTCGCTCTATTCTGGCTACAAACGCGAGGAGTGCGACGAAAAGTTTTCGAACTGTCTGAAAGCTGGCAACGGCAGCGTCACCCTGGGCACGCTGATAAAGATGGCACAGGATGCGGGTATAGACACAACGTTGCCAAAAGGTCGCCGGAAAAAGACGGAAGGCCAGAAGAAAGAGGAACAAGAGAACCGCATCAATGCCATGCGCGAGGTCCTAAACCAGCAGGCCCAGTGGCGTTTCAATGTGTGGCGACAGCGTCCTGAGGTGTGTGAGCCGGGAGCCGACTGGCGCCCCATACAAGACCGCGACCTGGACACCTATTATTGCCGTCTGAAAGAGCAGGGTCAGAAAGTCAGTCTGCAGGATGTCAAGTCACTCATCTTCAGCCGCGACTTCTGTCAGGACTTCGATGCCATCAAGGAGTGGCTCAGCAACCTGAAGCCGTGGAACCCTGACAACGATCCGGATTATCTCCATGACTTCTACATCGGACATCTGGAGTTTGGCGACCCAGAGAATGAGCCGTTCTACGAACAAATGCTCAAGAAGTGGCACACGGGGCTGGTGGCACTTATGCTGGGACGCATCAACGAGAACCCGCAGATGCCCATCTTCAAAGGAGCACAGCACATCGGCAAGACCTTCTTCGTGCGCCACATTCTACCACCCGAGCTCAGCGACTACCGCCTGGAGGTGGGACCATCAGAACGCATCGACAAGGACTTCATCATCTCGCTCTCCGAAACACCACTCATCCTCTTCGACGAGATATCCTTCGGTTCCAACCAGAAGAACGAGGCCTTCAAATACATCGTCACCTCCAGCCGTTCCAACGTGCGCGATGCTTATGCCCACTTCCGTGAGAGCCGACAGCGCAGGGCATCGCTCATCGCCACCACCAACGACGACTACTTCATCCGCGAAAGTGAGGGCAGCCGACGCTATCTGGCTATCGACCTCAAGGACACCGTCGATCTGGACCAGTTTCCGCTGCCCTACGAGGGAGCCTATGCACAGGCACTCTACCTGCTCGACCACGGTTTTGACCCAAAACCTACCCACGACGAGAGCCAGCAGATTACACGTCACAACCAAGGCTTCATGGAACCTAGCGACTGTGAAGAGGCCATCCTCACCTTCCTGCGCCAGCCCGACGGTCTTTGCAGCTCGGAGACCATGTCAGCTGGCGACATCATGCACGAGCTGAATTATCGCGGATTCCACGGAAAGGAGTATAATGCCGTCAATATCGGGAAGACAATGAAGAAATTGCAGTTCGAGAGCAAGACGGTCAGAGGAACCCGTAAGTATCTTGTTGTAAAGGTAGATATTGGTCTTCATAATACCCAAAACAAAGAAGATGCCAAGGAATTCATACCAGAGATTTTCTAATATGAGGGTGGAGATGGTGGAGATGATTTCTATATAATTGGAAAAATAAATCCTAATTCTACTTGTAACTTTTGCAAGGTGATTTAGGATTTATTTTTGATCCCCCTAAGAAAACATCTCCACCATCTCCACCCTCATTTGCCATAAAGCCGGAAACGAACTCTCAATCAATGCGATTTATACTTAGGTAAAACCACCTTTTACCTAAAGTAAAGTGTTAGTTTACTTTAGGTAAAATCTTCACTCAGCCCCGTGATATCAGGATTGGGTACCACAAGTAACAGAAATCCCCGAGACTCAATGGAATCTCGGGGATAAAAGTGCACAAACGGGGTCTCCACTGTGTTCTTCAGAAAACCTCCTCTTCGTTGTATATCTCGCCTCCAGGCATGCCGAGGTTCTGATTGTCGTAGCCGCCTGGGCTGCCAGCCAGGATGCATTGCTGCTGTAGCTTGACAACCTGCATGGTAGGCTTTATATATGCTTTTTTCATTTCAGTACCTCCTTTCTGCCGTTATGAATATATATTCCTTTCGTGGTCGGCTTGCCAGCGAGGCGACGCCCGTCCAGCGTAAACCACGCGTCATTGTGCATTGTGCATTGAGCATTGTGCATTGAAACAACGCTAGTAGCATCACCGCCAAATACCATCGTCAGCCCCTTGGCCAGTGATGGACCACCGTTGACGAGCAGGTAGGCCTTGCGGGCGGGCATATAGTCAGCGGTATATTGATAGAAACCGAAGACGTCGTTCTTCTTGCCCAGAACGTAGAATGTGCCGGTACCCAGCGTCGATTTCTCTGTGCGCACATCCACGCCGTGCAGATGGTTGCTCACGGTGTACTGCGCTACGTCTGTGCTCTTCGTCATGCTGATGCTATTGTCTTCACCCACGATGATGACAGCCTTACCAGCGGGAATCACCTTGCCCAGCTTATGCAGCGTCAGCGTGCTCGATGCATACGTGGCCGTATAGGCATAGGCATCCTCTGCGTCGTCAATCTTATATCCTGCGTCGCCACAGTAGAACGTGGTCCAGTAGTCACCGTTGGCAGCATTAGCAGTGAGCGCAATGTTGTCGCTAGGCGTCCATGTGGCACCGACAGTCACGTCGCTGGCGGGCATGGTGAATGTACCATTGCTGACGGTAACATCATTGCTCTCGTAGCCGCTGAAGTCGTAGCCCGGGCGGTCGCCGTGGCCGAGGGTTACGGTAGCATTGTTGGCAAAGTAGTAGTCATTACCATAGCTGTAGGCTGCGGTGCTGGCGGTGAGGCCGTCTGAGAGGCGAACCTGATAGACCTGCTGGTTGCCGCCACCGTCGGTGTAGTTGCCTACACCGCAGACTGGCAGGCCAGCTGGATTGTGGTATGTGCAGCCGCTGATGGTGGGGGCGGCGGTGGCTTCCGACGTATCTTGGTTCTTGCCGACGATGGTGCCGATCTCGCTGCTGCCGTTGACGGTGGTGGCGTTGACGGTGGTGGCGATGACGGTGCAGCCGCTGATGGTCTTCACGTCGGTGGATGAGTAATAGTTGCAAAGTCCGACGATGCCGCCGACTCTACCATTCCGACCGCTGATGGTACCGTTCACCACAGCACAGTTGCGGATAGTGCCGGCATAGAGTGCTCCTACAATACCGCCAACACAACCATCCCCATAAAAGTTAGGGACGACAAGAGTGACGCCCTCGATGACGGTTTCAGAGGTTCCGATTGTGCTGAAGAGACCGATGTTGGGGTAGGTAGAATTGAAGCGGAGGCCGGTGATGGTGTGGCCTTGTCCGTCGAAATGACCCTTGAAGAAGCTGCCGTCGCCATAAAATTTGTCAACGCCGATGGGCAAGAAGTTACCACTGCCGTTGTTCGCATTGTCGTGGCAGTCGGCAGGCATATTGGTAAAGTCGAGGTCACGGGTCATCTTGAACGTCAGACCCTCGCAGTTGTGGTCAGAGGCGCTGCGCACGTATTCGGCCAGATCGATGAGGTCTTGCTCGTCGGCGATGGCATAGTAGCAGCCGTCGACATTGGTGCAGTATGTCTGGCCTCCGATGATGAAGTGCGTACCAACAATGGTGAGACCGCTGATGGATGTAAAAGTATAAAGACGTGTGACATCGACGCTGCCCTCTGTGGTGTTATTGTTTTCGCCAACGGCATCGTAGCCGCTGGTGCCCGCGTAGTAATAGGTGCCGCTAATGGTACCTTTTGAACTGTTTCTGCCTACCACCACACCAATGTAGGTGCTGTTGTCGTTTATATTGATTGTTCCGACGGTAAAACAGTTTTGGATGCTACCACCGTTGTAACCTGCTATGCCGCCGGAATTCTCGCTCTTCTTAGAACCGGTATTTCTGATGGTGGCGAAGTTAGTACAATTCTTGATAGTTCCAGTGGAGTATCCACAGATACCGCCGAAATGCTTTTTGGTATCAGAAGTGTTAGGTAGGATGGTGCCGCTGACGGTGCAGTTGTCGATAGTGCCGCTGCTGTTATAGCCAACAATGCCGCCCACACGTTGTCCTCCCTGGACAAGGCAGTTCACCACATTCACATTCTTGACGATGCCACCAGAGCCAATAACTCCGAATAGACCGCTGCGCACGTCTAAGTTAGTATTGAGACCACTGATGTTATAGCCTGCGCCGTCGTAGGTGCCCTTGAAATAGTAGTAAGTAGAACTTTCTAATTTCCCGATAGGTGTCCATGTACCACTGAGGGTGATATTGCCGGTCTGCTTGAATCGCTTGCCCGTGCAGTTGTTCTCACTATTGTCGTTAACGTAGTTGGCAATAGCAGTGAGGGCTTCCTTGCTGTCCACTACATAGTAGTCACCGTCAGCATCGGTCTCGATGGTGAACTCGTAGCCGCCGAGGGTCTCGGTGGTCTGCGCCCACGCCGTCGCCGAGGTGAGCAACATGAAGAGCAGGGTTAAAAATAAAGTCCTGAAATAATTTGGTTGATTCATTATGGTTGTGTTTCTTAGTTGTCCTGTTAATGGGGGTATGGTTGAGGGGGAGATTAAAGTGCCACTTTGCCGATTCCTTTCATTTCAAGTGCCACCTGTACACCCAGTGCACGGAAAGCACGCATCATAGAGGATAGGGTAATGCTCTTTCCACTCTCTAAGCGGCAGACCTGTGAACGCTGCACGCCCATCTTCTCGCCCAATTCTGCTTGGGTGAGTTTCTGTGCCTCGCGGGCCTGTTTGATAGCCTCACCAACACGATAGGCCTGTACGGCTTCATCAACACTCTGTTCGAATGCATCACGCTCAGGAGTTCCTACCTTGCCGTAATCTTCTTCTAGCAACTCTTCAAAGCTATAAAGCTTCATATCTCCAACTTTTTTCATATCTTCTTGTTTTTATTTTCAAAATATAGTTTTCTTAAACCTTCTGCCTTTGTAATTTCACTTTGAGGAGTCTTCTGCGACTTCTTGACAGTGCCATGGGTGGCTACGACCAGCCTGTTTTCGTCTTTGTCCCAAAATGCAAATAATCTATAGCAGGTTTTATCGTATATGGTACGAAACTCCCATATCTCCGTGCCGCCAAGTTTCTTGAAGAGCTCCTTGTCACGCTCTCCCTTCTGAACCCTACGGATATTGTAGCCTATCTTTCCACGAATCTCCTTTGTCAGGGATTTCAAGAAGTCACGTGCCTCTTCTAATAAGTCAAGTTCAAATAATGTCTGTTCCATCATTTATGGATTTTCACGATGCAAAGGTACGAAATGTTTCCTAAATCCGCAACATTTTCCCATTATTTTTTGTATTTGTTCGTTATGCGCTGCCCTCACAATTGTTCTCTTTATGTTTAGAGTATATATTCCTTCTCGTCTCATCATCGGTTATGGTTGGTCTTTTAAGAAGTTTATATTTGCTACTCGCTCACGTCGAGTTTAAGCAAATCGAAATACATCAGGCGGGTATTTAGTGGCAAGCGTCCAACAGTTCTTCTATGGTCATAGGACGTATGCGGGACTGTCCCCCAGTGCGACTTGTCGCACAGATGGGACAGTCCCGTTTGCGTTTCGTTTTTGATTATTGCGGCCAAGAGGCGGAATGGACGGCTTCTTGGATGCCTTGTAAGGCCCAGGGGCAGAAGATGGTCAGGGTGGCGCGATTGATGATGGTCATGGTGCCGCGGTCGCCTTGCTGGTCGGGGCTGTTGATGTCCCACACCATAGGAACACAGCCATGCTGGATGGCCTGCAGGGTGACATCGCGGAACCAGGCTTTGATGGAGGCATCGTGCTGTGACTGATGGTCGCCAATCTGACGCCAGTTGGCACCATATTCGCCAATGATGACGGGATAACCCTGATCGAAGAATTTCTGCTTCATGCGGCTGAACTGGGCTTGCGGATGACCGGGTTCGCCCCAGGTACAGTTGTAGGGACTGTCGGCAACATGACGATCAGCGCCCCAGAAGCGCTTGCCGCCCTCCTCTACCCCACAGAAATCCCATGGCTCGTAGTAATGGACTTCGACCATCAGACGGCCTGCACCAGCGGGATCGGAAGGCATGCGGAAGCCGACGGCGGGGTCGGTAGTAGACGAGATGCTGGTAGAGGGGCCCTGAACGACGAGGGTGCGCTGGGCATTGCGGCCTCCCGTAGCACGCACGGCATCGACAAAGGCTTGGTTGTAACGCAGCAGAATGGGCGTCAGCTCCTGATGGCGGTCGTGGAAGAGGTTATACTGCTGGAAGGGCTCGTTGAGACCGGCCAGGAGCAGATGGTCGTCGTAGTCGCGAAACTCCCGGGCTATCTGCGTCCAGAGGTCCTTCAGCCGGGCTATCTTAGCGGTGATAAGAGACTCGTCGACGGGCTGGAACTCGTCAACAGACCGACTGTAGCCCTGCACCTCGATCCAACCGCCGTCCCAATGGTCGTTGAGGACGACATAGAGGCCGTCGCGGATGCAGTAGTCGACAATCTGACGGACACGGGCCATCCACGAGGAGTCGATGACGCCCTGAGCATCGCAATGGATATCCCACGAACAAGGGATGCGCACCGACCGGAAGCCCTGCTGACGGACATAGTCGATGAGGGCCTGCGTGGTAGGTGTCTCCTGCCAAGAGGTCTCACCACCAGTGGCCTCGAGGGTGTTGCCCAGATTCCAGCCAGGATACATCTGACCGGCCAGCCAGCGGGCGTCGGCAGAAAAAGCTGTGGTGGCCACGAGAGCCACCAACAGCATTGTATAGAGTCGTCGGATCATGACTCACAAGCGCACTAGAAAGGCCAAGAGCCTGCTGCTGCACCGGCTGTGATACCATCCATAGCAGGATGGCCGAGAACAGCGCACTTAGCACGGTCGATAATGGTAGAAGAGCCACTCTCCTTGCCAAGACCGGCGATGTCGTTGGTGTCCCAAGCGAAGGGCACAATACCACAGTTGACAGCGGTCTGGTTGAGATACTGATAGTAGTACTTCACCGAGTTGTTGTGCTTGGTCTGGTCATCGTTAGGCAGGGTGCGCTGCAGCGCAGCATACTCGCCGATGATGACGGGATAGCCCTTGCTGGTGAAGGTATTCTTGAGGTTGGTGAACATGCCGTCGAGGTAGCTCTCCTCACCATAGGTGGGGTTATGGTTAGCACCGTGATTGGCAGCGCCCCAATAGTAGTAAGCTTTATCGCCAGAAGCATCGAAGGTGCCACAGAACTGACCGGGATCATAGTAGTGAACCTCGACCATCAGACGACCGGCAGCCTCGGGCAGCTTGTCGGCAGGCATGTAGTTGCAGGTAGACGTGATGCTGGTCGATGGGCCCTGAACGACGAGGGTGCGCTGGGCATTGTTGCCGCCAGTAGCACGGACAGCCTCAACGAAAGCCTGGTTGTAGCGAATCAGGATGGGTGTCAGCTCCTCGTGATGGGTGCTGAACAGGGTGTACTCCTGGAAGGGCTCGTTAAGACCGGCAAAGAGCAGATGCTCATCGTAGTCCTTAAACTCGTTGGCAATCTGGGTCCAGAGGTCCTTCAGACGGGCAGCCTTAGCGGTGATGACAGCTTCGTCGACGGGCTGATAGCTGCTGGCGGACTTGCTGAAGCCCAGCACCTCGATCCAGCCATTGTCCCAGTGGTCGTTGAGCACGACATAGAGACCGTCGCGGATGCAGTAGTTAACGACCTGTTTTACACGCGCCATCCAGTCGGCATCGATGGTGCCACCAGTGGAATGGATATCCCAAGAGCAAGGAATGCGGACAGACTTGAAGCCTGCAGCCTTGACGGCATCGATAACGGCCTGCGTGGTCAGGGTGGGTTGCCATGAGGTCTCGCCACCGGTAGCCTCGAGGGTGTTGCCCAGATTCCAACCGGGATACATATCCTTAGCAATCTGCTGGGCATTCTTGGTGATAGCGCCGGAGGGAGCGGCAGGATTGCCCTCAGCCTGCGTGACGGCAACGGTCTGCGAAGCGGAACCGGCAGTAACGGTAACGACGGCAGTACGCTCGTAGGCCGTGGTATTCTCGGCAGCAGTAACGGTAACAACGGAAATCTTGGTGCCCGACTGCTGAGCGCCAACGGATACGGTACACCAGTCGGCACTGCTCGTGGCTGTCACCTGAACGGGAGCCTGAGCATTGAAGGTCAGGTCGCCACCAGCACTGGTGAACGACAGCGTGACAGGAGCGACAGTCAGCTTGCTGACGGGCTGGCCGCCACCATTATCGTTCTCGTCGTCGCTGCAGCTGGCGAAGCTGACAGTGGCCAGCAGGGCCACCATCAGCATGAATAGATTCTTTATTGTCTTCATTATTATGATGTTCTTTGTCTGTTAAACATGATTACCATCCTGCAGGAACTGGGTAGAGCTTGCTGGAGAACTTGCCAATGGTATAGACTGACGAGGTCTTGAAGCCCAGTGAAGTAACGCAGTTGTTGTTAGCGACAGAGGTAGCGCCCGAGAAAGCGGGATCGGCGGCTGTGCCGGAACCCCAGATATTGTGCAACTCGATACGGAAATTGCCATTGTTCTCGATATCGCCATACTTGATCTTAGCACCGTCGAAGGGCACATTGGCACCATCGTTGGTCACAGAGACGAGCTGAGCGCTAAAGCCGGGGAAGAAGCTGCGAATGCCGACAATATCGACGAGGTTGACAGCACCGACGGCAGGACCTACACCACCGCAGTCGGCAGCAACATCGAGCGTGAGGGCCACATTGGATGTGGTCTGGAGCTCATACTGGTGGGTAGCGCTGTTATAAGCAGCCTTCACGGCACCAGCATTCTCCTTACCCCAGTTGCCGGGCATGTTCCAGCTTTCGTCGAGACCTACAGCGGTCTGCTTAGCGGTGAACGAGAGGTCGGCATCGAGCGATACGATGGTAAACTTGACCGAGAACGTCTTGGTGAAGCCAAGGGCCGTCTCATTGGTCGTCTCACCACCACCCTTCTGGAATGGGGTATCCTTCAAGCCGTTCCAGCTGTCGTTATGGCCACAGCCCCAGATGTTAGCCATCTCGATGCGGTAGTTGCCATTGCCCTCGATATCGCCGAAGAAGAACTTGTTCTGGTCGAAAGGAATGGGCTTGCCGTCGACCTTGATGGTGTCGACACGGGCGAACACATTAGGATTAGCAGCAGCAAAGCCCTGCAGGTCGAGTACATATACCTTACCATTAGCACGGGCATCGACAGCATTGAACGTGAGTTCGTAGGTGCCTACACCAGAGCCGGGGATGGTCATCGTGGCCGAAGCCCAGCCGTCAGAGCAGTCGCCGTTAACACCGTCGCCGTAGCAGAGCAGCGAAGCGGTGTAGCCGTACTTCTCGAGCTGTGGAACGTAGTTCACACCGAGCGTACAAGGATCGGCATCGCGGAAGAAGCCCAGCTGGAGCTTCTTGTCGCCCTGCTGCATGATCTTGATAGCGGTCTTGCGGTTGTTGACGAAACCATCAGTGAAATTGGTGGGTACGAGGAGGTCGACTTCGGAAGTAATGGTGAACTTGGCGAGATCAATCGTCACAGCACCCTTCTGAGTGGTCGAAGTACCATCCTTGGCAATCTTCGTAACAGAGATAGAGTCCTTGCCATCAACATTATAGATGGTCATCGAACCCTGACAGCCCTCAACACCGTCGAAAGCCCAAGTGTTGGTGGCATCAGCCTCCCAAGCCCAAGAGTTGCCTACGATAGGCTCGCCATTGGTGATGGTACGCCAAGAGTCGTCAGTGCCATAGAAGAACACAGGACCGGCCCACGAGGTGGTGGTGCCGTCGGCCTTGATGTCAATCTCCCAGGTGTTGTAGAGCCATTCCTTGTTGAGCTTCACATTGCGAGCAACAGAAACGGGACGGACAGCGAGTGCCTCATAGGTGGCACGAGTGCTGCGAGCACCTGCTGACTGCGAGAACTCGTAGTCGACAGCAAACTCCTTGTTGGTGGGATTGATGCTACCCGTGAGGTAGTAACCCTTGACATTCTCATCGCTGATGTCGTGACCCACACGCTTACCAGCGGCAGGCAGGAAGATGGTGTTGCCGTTAGGACCGGTCACCAGGTAGCCATAGGCACCACTCTCGTCCTTCACCCACTCGGTCTTACAGAGGCTGAACAGCTCCTCGAACTCAGTGGCGGTAGGCAGGGTAGCCTTGCCATCGAGGGCGATGTTAGCAATATCGACGTTTGTCTTATAGGTATCAGTAGAAGCATAGTCGGCAGGATCGATGCTGGGGTTGCAACCGGTCACATCGCCAAAGCCGAACAGACCACCGAAGTCGGCCTCGCTCTTGGCACCGATATTATGCTTAGCCCACTTAACAGAGAGACCCAGGTCGACAAACTCGTCGTTGACATCGATCTCATGGGCAGCAGTAGCAAACGACTTCACGTCGCCGTAAACCACACCGGCTCCCAGGTCGAGGAAGGCAGCGTAATAGTAAGTGGTAGAGGGCAGCAGACCGTCCTCGTCAAAGGAGAAGTTGTCGGCCAGGCCTTCAACGGTCAGACGCAGACCGGCACGTACGGTCTCCACATTGCTGGAAGTAGAGATGACGATACCAGCAGTGACATCATTGGGATACTTGCTGATAGAGCCCGCCAACGTGGCTGAGGCATAATCGATATCGGTAGCATCGCCGGTAGTAGCTGTGGCATCGGTGGCTATCAATGTCTTCACCTCACCGGTATAGGTCAGTTTGCCCTGCAGCGTCACGTAGGCCTGATAGAACACAATCTGGTTGGCCATCAGTCCGTTGATGGTAGCAGAGAACTCAGCACCAGAAGCTGCGGTGGCCGTCTCGGTGAGTGCATTTTCAGAGAAACCATATTTAAAACCAGCGGCATAGGATGCCGTATTCAAGCTTTCAAGTCCCTTCACCATGCCATGAAATGTAGCGGTGGTGGCGGTGACATCCGAAGACCCTGTCACAACAGAGCCATCGCTGAGCAGTGGAGTGGTATTGGCGAAGTAGTCGTCCTTATCACTGCACGCGGTCAGCATGGCGGCTCCCATAAGGAGCGCCATGACTGCGGAAAATATTTTAGTCAGTTTCATAATTATTAATTATCAATTGTCAATTATCAATTGTCAATTACTCAATCGTGATGCTCTCTACGGTGCAATGCGAAGCATAGTCCTCATCAGGCAGCGTAGCATAGCCATCAAACTGCATCGTAATAGTCAGAGCAGAAGCACCATCGTCCCACTTGACAGTAGAACCGGTGTCGTTGGTCCACGATACGGTGTAGGTACCGTCGCTGTTCACATCAATAGCACGAGCGTAGCCGAAGCAGTCGGGCTCCCAGCTCTGCTCAGCGCCGCGGTTGCAGCAGAGCACCATCTTGGCGGTCTGAGAGAAGGTGAAGCCAGAGAGTTTAACGGTGATGTTGATCTTCTGGTCTTTCTTCAGCTTCACAGCAGCAGGATCAATGGCGTCGTTGCCACCACCCCATGGGTTGTAAAGCTGGCAGCGGAAATACTTTCCTGCCTCGATATAGTTGTTCACGTTAGCAGCATCGAAAGGTACTACGGTAGGACCGGTCTGACCGCCACCAACGGCCTTGTAGCTGAAGTTGGCCACGAGGTAGTTGTTGATGTTGCCATTGGTATCCTTGCCGTTAGCCACACCGAGAACGAGCTCAGAGCCTGGGTCACACTTGAAGACCTGCCACTCCTTACCCTTCACCTCAATGGTGCGGGCATCACCGGTAACGGTGAAGAAGCTGACCTCCTGGTCGAAGATGATCTTGCCTTCGTCGATGGTGTAGTTGCCAGCCAAGTTGCCATAGGTGAAGGTTCCCTTCTTGGTCAACGTCAGCTCGTTTTCGGTAACCACATCCTCGTCGGCCTTAGGAGCCCAGTTGGTACCGTAGTTGCCACCGGTAACACTCTCCCAAGCACTAGAACCACCATTCCACCACATCCAGTCGTAAGGTGCA
>RHMF01000441.1_pt1 | contig 17637 bp, 17 predicted proteins | sample 5365151 | NCBI WGS metagenome assembly RHMF01 (sample SAMN10266501, study PRJNA497801) | feces metagenome | isolation source: feces | host: Bos taurus | place: China: Prairie of Fairy Mountain | collected 2017-08-14 | reverse complement strand
GCATTTTCTAACAATAATGTGCTGCAACGCGAATAGGCCTGTGGGCAGTTTATCTGATTTAGATGTTTTATTGTTTTAATTACCACACTATCGGTATGCTTAAAGTTGTGGAGGGCTATGCTGTTGTTTGCAGCCACATTGTATGCTGTGCAGTTGTTGACTGTTATAGGTGTTTCACCAAAAATATACCCTATATTATGGGTGTCAAACAACGAAAGATAAAACGACGGAGTATTTGGCGCTGCCACCAACGTATTGTTGTGTTGAAACAAAAACACATCTATATGTCCGGATAGAGAAGGATAGGCAATATCTTTCGACGAAAACAATATAGGTGTAGCTATCTTTTCGAGAGTGTCGAGTGCTTCGGGCAAAATGATATCGTTTACGATAGCAAAGGGTTTCGGTTTCATTGCATATTATCGTAGTTCAAAAGATTCTCCCAAATATACTTTTCTTACGTGTTCATCGTTTGCCAAGTCTTCGGGGGTGCCCGATTTTAATACCGAGCCTTCAAAAAGCAAGTATGCCCTGTCGGTAATGGATAGCGTTTCGTGAACGTTGTGGTCGGTGATAAGGATGCCTATGTTTTTATCTTTTAGTTTCCGCACTATATTTTGTATGTCTTGCACTGCAATGGGGTCAACACCGGCAAAGGGCTCATCTAAAAGCAAGAAACTGGGGTTCATAGCCAATGCACGTGCTATTTCGGTTCTGCGGCGTTCGCCACCCGATAACTGAATGCCGAGACTTTTGCGTATATGTTGAAGGCCAAACTCGTCCAACAATTCTTCGAGTTTATTTTTACGTTCGGCTTTGCTTAGTTTAGTGAATTCCAATACAGAGGTAATATTGTCTTCTACAGATAGTTGGCGAAACACCGATGCCTCTTGTGCCAAATAACCTATGCCGTTTTGGGCACGTTTGTACATAGGCATATCGGTAATGTCGGTATCATCTAAAAATACTTTTCCGTCAAATGGCTTTATTATACCCACTATCATATAAAAAGTGGTGGTTTTGCCGGCACCGTTAGGCCCCAACAATCCTACTATTTCGCCTTGCTTTACCTCTACCGAAACACCTTTTACTACAACGCGTTTCTTGTATTTTTTTATAACGTTATCTGTGCGTAATATCATCTCTTTCGTCTTTACTATCAGACTGCAAAGGTACAAAAACTTTTTTATTTATTTTCCTTTTTTTTCTCTCTTGTTTTATACTTTTATATATTGTGTTGAAATATATTGTATTATGGAATATAATATTTTGTTGCCTATAGCAAAATAAAAAGCAGATAAAAGCGTTTTTAGTGTCGAGAATGTTTTATATGCAAAAAATATGGAAGAAAAAAATATAATAGAGATACGTAATAAACGCGCCGAGTATGAATATTTTTTGATGGACACCTATACCGCTGGTATGGTGCTTATGGGCACCGAAATAAAATCGATAAGAGAAGGTAAGGTAAACTTGTCCGATGCTTTTTGTACCTTTCGTGAGGGTGAGTTGTATGTAAACGAAATGCATATAGCCGAATACAGATTTGGATCTTATTTAAACCACCACTCAAAACGCGAACGCAAACTCTTGCTGAATAAGCGCGAACTGCTAAAACTTGCCAACAAAAGCAAAGAAAAGGGATACACTATTATTCCCGTTATGCTGTTTGTAAATCCTTCGGGATTGGCAAAACTGACTATATCTTTGGCAAAAGGTAAGAAGTTTTTCGACAAACGAGAATCCATCAAAGAAAAAGACAGCCGTAGAGAAATGGACCGAGTGCATCGTATGAAATACTAAGACTGTGAATAATAATGTAAAAGGAAAGAACATTTTTTTTTCTCGTTGCGTTGCAAAGAAAATCCTCGTGAAGTACCGTGTTGCTGTATTACGAGGATTTTTTTTTGCCACCTCTCTTTGTGGCAAACACCAATCTTAAATCATTGTCTTTTAAACTCAATTAACAAAGAGGTGTTGAAATAAAACTAAGCATAAAGCCTTTAGATTGTAAAGTTCTGAGTACTTTTACAAAAAAAATAAAGATATTATGTTTAAGTCTATTTTATTGAATATTAATGCTGTGTCGTCAGCAGTGGCAGTCGGAAATGAAGCAAATGTGGCTGTAGAAAATGCAATAACAACCGAAAAAATACCTATTATGGACCTTGCTTTGCAGGGCGGTTGGGTAATGTTGGTATTATTAGCCTTATTGATTTTGGCAGTTTATATCTCTGTCGAACGTTATTTGGCACTTAGCAATGCGTTGAAAGACGACTCTTCGCAATTTATGAACAACATCAGAAACTATATCCACAAAGGCGATATAGAAGGCGCAAGAGCATTGTCAAAATCAACAGACTCGCCAATTGCCAGAATGATAGATAAAGGATTGTCGCGTTTGGGACGCCCTCTTAACGACATTCAAACAGCTATCGAAAATGTGGGTAAACTTGAAGTTGCCAATTTGGAAAAACGTATATCATTGGTAGCCACTGTGTCTAGCTTGGGACCTATGTTGGGTTTCTTGGGTACGGTAACAGGTATGGTAACTGCATTCTTCGATATGGCTAATGCCGGAAACAATATTGATATACAAGTGCTTTCGAGCGGTATATACGAGGCTATGGTAACCACTGTGGGTGGTTTGATAGTGGGTATTATCGGTTATTTCTTGTACAATGTCTTGGTAACAAGAATAAACAAAGTGGTATTCTTGCTCGAAGCTCGTGCTATGGAATTTATGGACCTTCTTCACGAACCGGCATAACATATATTCAACCACAATAAAATATTTCGATTATGATACGCAGTCAGAATGAAATAAAGATAGAATCCAACTCTTCGACAATGAGCGACTTGGTGTTCTTGTTATTGATATTTTTTATGATAACATCAACACTTATAAGCCCCAATGCCGTTAAACTGCTTTTGCCCGAAAGCACCAGCAAAACTATGGCAAAACAGAATGTAACGGTATATATCGACGAAAGTTATAACTTCTTTGTGGGCGAACAACCTGCTGCCGTCGACGTGTTGGAACCTATGTTGGAAGCCGAGATAGGAGAGGTGCAAGACGCCTGTGTGGTGTTGCGTGCCGACAAAACGGTACCCGTACAATACGTAGTAAATGTTATCGATGCAGTTAATGCTATCAACAACAGATACGATACAAAGCATAAAGTAATATTAGCCACCAGTCCAAAATAGCAGTTATGTTGCCATTAAATGTTGATAAAAAGAATTCCATTATAGCCGCAATCGTTACGTTGCTGTTTTGTTTGCTACTATTGGGTTGCTGCTTTTGGTTGGGAATGTATCGCCAAAACCCTCCGCCACCCGAAGAAGGCGTAGAGGTTAATGTGGGCGACTCGGACTTTGGCAGCGGCGATAGCCCCGACCCCGTGTCCGAAACAACAGCCACTCAGCCTAAAGTGAACAACGCCAGCAATGAGTTGTCGGAAGATATCTCTACTCAGGCAACCGACGAAACAGTGGCTTTGGATAGAAACAAAAAGAAGCCTACCGAAGAAAAACCACAAAAAGAGGTCAAAGAAAAGGTAGAGCAAGAACCGGAGATAAACCAACGCGCAATATTCCCGGGCAACAAAAACAAAGCCGACAAGGGCGGCAGCCAAGGGGTAACAACCGGTAATGGAAATCAAGGTAAGGAGGGGGGCGACCCAAACTCTAACCGCTATGATGGAACACCGGGAAAGGGTGGAATGGGATACTCACTCACAGGTAGAAAAGCAGCAGCATTGCCAAAACCTAACTACAACTCTCACAAACAAGGTAAAGTGGCCGTGAAGATTTGGGTGGACCGTCAAGGCAATGTGATAAAAGCCGAACCCGGACAAAAGGGCTCTACTACAACCGATGCTTACCTGCTACAAAAAGCAAAAGAAGCTGCTATGGCGGCAAAGTTTACTCCAAACCCCGATGCCCCCGAACAGCAAATAGGTACAATAACCTACGACTTTAGAAACTTCAACTAAAGTAGTTTAGGCGAAAACAAAAACATTATTATAAAGGTGAAGAGGATGGATTGCTTTTAAATCTGTCCTCTTATTTTTTTGGGGGGCAGACTACAACTTTCAAGAAAGAACACAGTAGGTAGGGTGGTAGGGTAGGTAGGGAGGTAGGGTTGGTAGTGGACTGTGCAGGCAATAAAAAAAAGATGTGGAATTGGCTTCCACATCTTAAAAAATAAATGGCTAAAAAGAAAATCGTTTACTATTTATTATCCTGCAAAACCGCCACCACCATTGTTGTCAGGACCGTCGGGGTTTACTGCTTCTTCGCCATCACCGTCGGGGAGTTCCACTCCGTCGTGGTTTTGATTGATGCGCTCATACACTTTGTTTTCTGCTTCTATGTCCACACAACGCCAAATGCCGTCCAGCTCTACATCCACATTGGCTAATTTTTCTTTCAATTCAACGGCAGGATTGAAATTGATTTTCAATTTGTTGAATTGCTTTTCTATACCTGCATCTTGGGCTGTTTTAGCCACATTGCCATCCACGGTTAAACTGAATGTTCCAAAACCATCCAACTGAAGTCTGTGTCCCTCCATTAAATAGTTTTCCATCATTTCGGTTAGTGCCACCAATGTGGCCGATACTGCTGATTTGGGTACATAACTGGTTCTTGTTATTTTTTCTACCAAATCGTTGTTCGTAATAGTGCTGTAGCTTATTGGACGCAACACGTAAGCACTTTCTAATGTGTTTGTTTTTAAGAAGTTTACCTTCTGCTCTTGTGATTTTAAAATAATCTTTCCCATCTTCCTAATTGTTTTAATTTAATTATTATTGAGGACTTGGAAGCTCCCCCCCCCTAAAGGGGCATTTAATCTTCCCTCCTTTAGGAGGAATAAAGGGAAGGCTTGTCCGTTGTCCTTTTATATATAAATAGTAGGCAATTTTGGAAAATACAGAAAAAAATGAAAAAATATTTCTATTTTGCACAATAAAATACTAATAATTGAGTTTTATTAAAACAAATTTTTATTGAAAAAAGCCAATAGCTCGGTGTTGTGAAACATCGGGCTTTTTTTATGGAATTACGGATTTACGGAATCACGGAATATCCTTCTATACCTTCTATACTCTCTATACCCTCTATACCCTCTATACCCTCTATATCCCTCTATACAAACTTCTACCAATCTGTTTAATGAGACAATTAGTCAACGAGTGTAGTGCGGTAGCCACTTGTAGTCTCGTTGACTTGTAGTCTCGTTGTCCGTAGTCCATAGTCCGTAGTCTGTAGTCCGTTGTCCGTAGTCCATAGTTATATTTTAGAGAACAACTTAGTAGCATCATCAAACTTCCACACTTGATTTTTGTTCCAGTTAGTAACAATGTTTTCAACTGTTTTTTTTGTTTTGCCAAAGTTAGTGATAACAACGTCTACCAATTGCTCGCGACTAAAACTTTGAGGCAAAGCTTCGTATATGTTTTTATACATCATTTTCTTTTGCTTGCTACCGCTATCTATATCGTTATCTATATCGTTATGTTTAGCGTTTAAATAGGCAGCTTTTTTCCCAAATATCTTATTTGCGCCGTACACAAAGTATTCATAACAAAGTTTTACCAACGAAATCATCCAAGGCTCTGCCTTTGGCAAGTCGGTTATGATATTATCTTTAATAACTTTTGTTTTACCCTCGTGTTCTATTAGATTGTAACCTTTTTCGTATAAATCCATCAAGTAATATTCACGAACAACACGCATTGCCGATACGTAATTTCTTTCGGTCAGATCCTTTAAATATTCATAACCTTTAATGCAGTGAATATCAAAATATTCATAGATAGTGTTGTTTTCATCACCTACATCACCGAAGATTTCGGAAAAATCCAACAATCCTTGTTGCCTACGAGCCCAATCCACATATTGTGCTATAGCTTCAGAGTTGTAAGGCTGTGCCACTGTTTTTATTTTTTGTTTGTGTCCGGTAATCGGATCTATATAATAATCTTTCTTGAAAAAGCAAAAACACATTCTGTTTGCTGCTCCATCGTTTAATGCCTCTGTAGGTGTATGCATTCTGATAGCAGACACGGTAGCACTAATGTTTAAAGATAGATGCAAGTTGCGGATAAATCCACTTACACCATCTTTACCTGCCGTACCACACTCGTATTTATCACCATCATAACCATTCTTGATGATTTCAAAATCCAACCCACCGTGTTGACTTTTTTGCTGTTTGCGAAACAAACCAACCTCACTACACTGCACGTACATTACAGGGGTTTCAAAGTTGTTATTATTAGCACGAAACATTTCTTTTTTCGCTTTTGCGGCTGTTCCATTTCCTATTACCACACAACTATTTGTTGTTTCGTCGTTTTTTTCTTCGTATGTTTTATAGAACGCAAATTCCTCAAACATAGTCTTCCCAAATCCTCCCTCAAAATTTTCTGTACACGTACTTTTACCCGTACCTGTAGAAGCAACAGGTATTATCTGAAGTGCGTTTTTGTACACACGTTCCGTATAGTCTTTATGCTTCACTCCCGAAGTATACGCAGTTAACAATCCTGCTGTACTCATTATCTGTATGGGTAAAGCGTTAAGGTTTTTCTTTTCAATAAAGTATGTGGTCGAATTGTCAACAAACAAACGTGGCATATCATCTTCGTACTCTGCAAAACGGTACACAAAATCTTCAACAGTGGTACTTGGGCGTAATGCCAAAGGCAAATCTTCGTCGGCTATTTCGGTAGTAGGTGTAGTATGGTTTACCCAATTTTCTTTTTTAAATGCCCACATAAATGCGTCATAAGCTTCATTACTGTTTATTGGGTCATCCACTGTGTCTTTATATTCAGGCAAAAACTGAACATATTCCATAGCATAGTCAAAGATAGGCTCTGCCAAGGTTTGTGTATAATCCTTTGAACGAAAACGTATTCCAAGTTTCTTCCACCAATCGTGACGCTTAGTCTCTACATATTCATTCTCATAAGCATAGTACTCTAAAGTTTGAAAATCTTCAACATCGATGTAAATTGAAATATCGTCAATATCAGGATATTCACCGGCTTCGAATGGTAAACCGTCAGCTGTTTTGGTTCTTTTGATTACCATTTCTTTAGCAGCAGGTTTATACACCACTCCTGTTTCTATTTGTGGCAATACCGTTGGATTGTCTGCCGACAACACTGCTGCGGCACCTCCCAAGTAGTATTCTGATGTTAGAAAACTTGCACGGCTGAATTGTGTGCAACTTCCATCAGCTTTTATTTCGCAACCCAATGCCGAGTTTATTAACGTACAAATGTGCTCTTGGTTTGCCACTATAGTAGCTGCTACGTCAGAGAATGGGGTGAAAACCAAATGAAACCCTTTGCGTGACGGACTCAAGTTCCATAATAATACTTTAGAGTTAATCTCCTCGTTTTCTTTAATGTATGACAATATTTTTTCGCATAATGCGAACTCTATATTATCCACATCCAAGAATACCAACCCATTGCTTGAACAAGTTTCGTTTGTGCGTTGTTTTGAGTTCACTTGCCCCATAGGCACAAATGCCGGAAGTTGCTCCTTGCAACTCTTATACTCTGCGTCAACGCCCTTTTTCAAAGAGAATAATTTTTTGCTTGCCTGTTGCAAAGCATCACTTTTAAGTATAGCTTCCAAACCACGAATGTCGATGATATTCACACAGTTATCTTTGCTCTTCACTGTAGGTTGAAACCCTATTGCGGTGCAAGGTGATAGAGGTGCATTTTCTACTGCCCAACCTTTTGCAATTAATTGTGCGGTAAGTTTTTGCATTTCGGTTTGAGCATTTTTTACTTCTTGTTCGGCAACACTTACGTTTGCAGTAGCTGTTGTTGCAAATGTTTGGGTAGTGCCGGATACACTGTATCTTTGATCAATAAGATTTTTAACTGCCTGTTTAGCAGTTTCTTGAAATGGTTTGAAATTGTAGCGCACATATTCGCTGCTATTGAATACTGCTACTTCGCCAAAAAACTCAACCTTATCACCTTTGTTGATGTTTGCAGCAGCAGAATTATCTCCCCAAATGTTTTTCCACGCACCGCCTTTTATCACCGTGCCATCTTCGGTAGCAACGGTTATTAAAGTACCTTTGCTAGTCTCTTTAATGTCGCTAACAGTGCCGGTTACTTTAAACAGATTGTAGTTAACTGTTTTGTCTTCTACTTGCTCAATATCGGTTATTCTAGCAACATTATTGTAGCCCACAGTGCTGTTGTTGAAACTGATTCTGTACAACTTATTTTCGTCAATTCCCTCTACCAATGAGCGATTTACTCTCATCGCTCCACATTGTTTACCCGCAAGAGATGTGGGGTAAACCATAGCCTCAAAATCATTTATGTTTGAGGTTCTCTTAATTTTTGTAACTATTTTTACCATAAATTATTTTTTAGTTTAACCATTATTTTATGCTCTGAGCAATCGTTGTTGCTCTTTTTTACGAAGTCAATTCGAGCTACATTGGCTTCTAATTTTAATTTTACCATTTTATTTTATTTATTAATAATTTAATTATTATATTTATAAATATCAAGAAAAATATATTTTTTCCGGAAAATGAATATATTTTTTTAAGAAAATGGATATATTTTTCTTGATATCGGATTTTCTTTGATAATTATTTTTTGGTTATAATTATCTGACAATGTATTTCGGTTAGCAGTTTTGCTATCACAAATTCGGCTTTGTATAAATCTGTTTGATAGTTTGCTTCTGCTTCTGTTTGTGTGTACCAAAAATTCTTGTCGGGTTCAAAATAATACACCCCTCCGGCACCATATTCGGTTGCCAATATAGGTATTGTGGTGTTGTATTCTTTAGGGTTGTGGGTTAGGCATAATTTTGGCAAATCGCCCCAAAAATCAATACCTATAAATAAATCGCTGTTAAAGAAATCTCCCATACACACATACTTCTCCCATTGGGTTATTATGTTGTGTTTGCCCGTTTCGGGAAGATCTTCGGGTGTAATGCCCCATCTGCAATCAACGAAACAATTCAATGTTTCTACCTCTTCGTTTTGTGGTAGGCTACTGTGCTTCACCTCTTCCACGGTGTTAATTTTTTTTATTCATTTTTATATATATTTAATTTATTAAATTTGTCTAAAAAAAGGGGGTAGTTTTTTTAGGCTACCCCCTGTGATGAAAAGTTCAATCTGTCAAAATGGTTTATGCTACCAACTTTAATAAGTCTGTTGGAGTTTCGAATAAATAGTCGGCGTTTGAATGTAGTAGTTCGTCCTTTTCTCTGGAGCACCACAAACAACCACCTGCTTGGCAACCAAATATCTTGCTTTGCTCTATGTCTTTTAGTTGGTCGCCAATGTAAATGATTTCTTCGCGCCTCAAATCGGGATAAGTCTGCAATAATATTTCCTCGGCTTGCTGTAGTTTTACGCTTTTGGGTGGTACTTTAGCTTCGGTGTATGGATAAGTTGCCTTTGTGCCGTATCTTCCTATGATGTGAAAAGCATTGATCTTTTTCCACTTGTTCATTTTTTCTAAAAAGTTCTTTTGGTTGTTGGAAAGAATGAAAAACGGTATGTTTTTTGCTCTAAGTATTTGTAATACTGTTTCCCAACCGTCAACCAATGGTAATGTTTTGGCTACCTCTTCCATCTGTTTGCGTACTTCCTTGTTTCGCGATCTGAAATCTTTCTCTATTGATGTAACGTCAACCAATGTAAGGTCGAAATCACTGATGATTACTTTGGGTTTCTTCATTATAATTTTGTTTTTAGTTTATAATTGTATTAATTCTTTATTTGTAATTGGTTTAACTACCTTTTTTTTGTGTGTTGTTTACAACACGTTTTTTTTAAAACTTGCCGGCCCCAATGTACCCGGGTGTGTTTTTGCACAAGATGTCAAAGAACTCTTGAGGACTTTTTAAGATGTTTTTCAAAGTCTTCGTATGTTAGTCTGAAAAAGTTTCAAAATCTTACGCTGAAATGTGAATTTTTTTTAGATTTAGTTTTAAATTGTATCACCTGCTTGCGGGCAGGTGATACAAATGTTGCCTATATATATCCTTTTTTACCCTAAAAGTAGCATTTTAAAGTGCTGCTGTTTTGTATCTTTTTTTTGGCTCGGTGTATAAGTTGTTCCACTGCGCCTGTGTTGCAGCCTAATTTTTGAGCTATCTCTTTCTGTGATGTGTTTTGGAAGTAGTACAATTTGATTGCTTCTGCTTGTCGTGGATTTAGCTTTCCAAGCTCGCGGTGCAATGTTTTTATTGTGTTATTGTATTCTTCTGTTGCGTCCTTATCTTCAAAATAGTAGTCCTGAAGTAGATCTTCTTGTTTTTCGTTGTCAATGTGGCTGTATATGTATTTCTTGTTTGCTTTGCATTTGTCGTATGCTTTGTATTTGATGCAACTAAACAGGTAGGTTTCTATTGTGGCATCTGCTTTTCCCTTGTATTTGCAGTCTTTAAAGTTTTCTAAAAATACTTCTTGTACAAGGTCTTCGGCTTCTTGTTTGTCGAAGTTGTACTTGTATTCTGTTCTTTCTACTAATGTGTTGTACTTCTTTTGGTATGTTGTCTCCAACAGTTTGATGATTTCTTTTCTCGATAGTTCGTTCATTTCTTCGTCTTTTCTCTTTGTGTTTCTTTCTGTTCTTGCCATAATATTTATTTTTTTTTGTCGTTAATATCTCTTGTATGAAAAAATCAATCTTTTTTCAATCATATAACTGGTGGAAGTGTCAATTATGAAGTGTAAAATTATTAAAAATAACAAATAAAATAATAAAAAAAGTTATTAACGATATACCAATTCCCTACCATCCCTATCTCCCTACCTCCCTACCTTCTGTTTTCTTTTATATTATTATATATATTATATATATATATAATATGTGATATCGATATTTATGTATGGAAAAAGAGAGTGTGTACTGTTTGGGGTGTGGTGTTATGTTTTGGGTGTAATGGTGTGTACAAAAAAAAATCCCATATATGTCTTTTTTTTCGTTGCATATATGGGATGATTGCGCGTGTGTGCAAACGGAGTATTATTGGTTGTTTTGGTATTTTGCTTTTTTAGATCCGTCGTATAGTTCAAACTTTAAGAAACGGCATTCCAGCGCACCGTTGTACAGTTGTATTTTTCGTGATGGTCTTAAACCAATGTTTTTCATAGCTCTGAAGTCGGATGTTATCAGCCAGGCTGTTTTCCCTTCGCCAAAGCTTTTAAAGCGGTCGCCTATGGTGCTGTATAGTTTGTTTAGGTCTTCTATAGCTATACGTTCGCCGTATGGTGGATTTGTTATAATCATACAGTTTCCTTCGGGTGCTTCTTGGTTTTCAAACGATTCGTTGAACAACATAATGTCGTGGTGCAGTTTTGTGAATCGTAGGTTTTTTTCGGCTTGTTCCAATACTTTAAGGTCTATATCGCTGCCCCATATTTCGTATTCAAAATCGCGTATACCGCGGTCGGCACGTTCTCTTACGCTTTTCCATTCGCTTACGTTGAACTCTTTCCATTTCATAAAGCCGAATTTCTTACGGTAGTATTGTGCCGGTATGTTGTTGGCATACATAGCTGCTTCGATAAGTATAGTGCCCGATCCGCACATAGGGTCGAAGAAGTTGCTGTCGGCTTTCCATCCGCTAAGTTGTATAAGTCCGGCAGCCAACACCTCGTTGATAGGTGCAATGCCCACGCCTTGACGGTATCCGCGTTTGTGTAGCGACTCGCCGGAGCTGTTCATAAGCAGTGTAACTTTGTTATCGTATATGTGTATGTTGAATTTATAGTCGGCGTTTTCGGTGTCTACCGTCGGACGTTTTCCAAACATTCTCTTAAAGCGGTCCACTATGGCGTCTTTTGTTTTAAGTGCGGCATAGTATGAGTTTGTAAATATCTTGCTGTTGGCAGCTGATTCAAAAAAGAAAGTGCAGTCTACGTCTAATATCTGTTCCCATTTAATGGCGTAAACATTGTCGTAGAGTTCATTTTCGTTGTTTGCTTCAAATTCGGCGAAGGGTTTCAAAATCGACAGTGCAGTGCGGCAACAGTAGTTTGCTTTGTATAGCGTATCCATAGTGCCGGTGAAAGACACGGCTCTGTTGATTGGTTGCACATCTTCGGCGCCCAATGCTCTAAGCTCGTCGGCCAAAATCTCTTCGAAACCAAACATTGTTTTGGCTATCATCTTGAACGATTTGCCTTGCGCGGGCTTGCTTTCCTTCAATATTCCTTTATTTGATTTTACTATGATCATCTTACACTAGTTTTTTGATGGTATGTATTATTTTATTTTGCTCATAAATTTTTCGCTTTCCACAATGTATCTTATGTGTGTTGCTTCGCCAATTTGAGCCACCTCGTCGTATGCTTTTATGTCGAAGTATAGGCGTTTGCCGTCAACCTTTGTAAGTGTTGATTGGCAGCGCACTTGCATATTCATATGAGTTGCTTTAATGTGTTTTACATTAATTTCGATGCCCACGGTGGTGTATCCTTGAGGCAATAAATCGCCCACACTAAGGTGAGCTGTTTGCTCCATAAAGGCCACCATTGCCGGAGTGGCAAAAACGGGTAGCAATCCCGAGCCGTGGTTGGCAGCCGAATCACGTTCGCCAACAGTTTTGGTTAATGTATTTTCGATTCCTTCTTTGATATTTATTTCCATAATATTATAATGTATGTTTTTGTTTTGTGTTATTAATATTCTTCTTCTTTCATTAAAAGGTTTTGGTGTATCTTACTGTTGGCTATGCTGATGTTAAGTTCGTAGCCTATAAGCAGTATACACGCCGAGAGGTATATCCACAGCATAAAAATAATCAGTGTTCCTATTGAGCCATATAAGGCGTTGTATTTCGAAAAGTTGCTGATATAGAAGTTGAAACCACCTGTGGTCAAGAAAAACAGTATGGTGGATAGGGTGGAGCCAGCCGAAACAAACCCCAAACGTTGTTTCTTTACGGGTGCTATGTAGTATATACTCGAAATCAATGCCATAGTAAGTCCCACCGATATTATCCATCTGCCTACGTTGAGGGCATAGTACCAAAAGTTTTTTGTAAGGATTCCCATATCGGTAAAGTATAACATAAGTTTTTTGTAGCCCAGCATTATCGACAATACAAAGGTGATAAGGAAATAAAGTATTATCACCAAGTATAGGCATATAAGTTTCCGTTTTAAGAAACTGCGGCTTTCTATAGTATTTGATGAGTGGTTAAAGGCCTGAATGATAGAGTCCATACCATTAACGGACACAAACAGAGTGGCCAAAAATCCCACCGATAACAGTGTGTTGTGTTTGTGGCTGAATACCTCGTTGATTGTTTGTATTACAGACGAATATATGTTTGTTGGGAGTATTTCTTGTAGGTTTGTGTATAGTTCTTCCAGTATTCCCTGTACGGGGAAATAGGGCAGAAGTGTAAACATAAACAGCAACATAGGAAACAACGCCATAAAGAACGAGAAACTCAGCGCTTTGGCCCGTGTGATGATAGAACCGCGCAAAAGGCTTTTGATGAAGAATTTAAGCACATCGAACAACGGTACCCCTTGAAAGCCGGGCAGCACCAACTTTCTGATGTAGTGCAAAAACGTGCGTGTAGGGCGCCAATATAGTGCCTTGCGTGTGTAATTGCGATACAATTGTTCGATGTTTATATTCTTCGGTTTCACTTATGTGCGAATTAGTTGTAGCTTACCAAACTTATATCTAAACTTTTTATGTGGTGTGTAAGAGCCCCCACCGAAATAAAGTCGACGCCTGTTTGAGCATAGTTGCGCAATGTATCTTGCGTAATTCCGCCAGAAGCTTCGGTTTCGTATTTTCCGCCAATGCGTTCAACGGCTTGTTTTAATAGTTCGGGAGTAAAGTTGTCGAGCATTATTCTGTGCACACCGCCCACTGTCATAACCTCTTCCAATTCGTCCATATTGCGAACTTCTATTTCTATTTTTAGGTCTTTTCCTTTTGCTTTTAGGTATTCGTGTGTGCGTTGTATGGCTTGCGATATGCCGCCGGCAAAGTCTATATGGTTGTCTTTTAGCATAATCATATCGTATAATCCTATACGGTGATTTGTTCCTCCACCTGTTTTAACGGCATATTTTTCCAACAAACGCATATTTGGTGTGGTTTTTCGAGTGTCTAACAAACGAGTGTGCAACCCTTCAAGCATACCCACCATATAGTTTGTTTGTGTGGCTATACCGCTGAGGCGTTGCATAAAGTTAAGTGCAGTGCGTTCGGCAGTAAGTATCGACCCCGAAGCACCTTCCACTATCATTATAAGGTCGCCTTTTTTTATTCTGTCGCCGTCTTTCAACAGTGTGGTTACTCGTGTGTTGTGGTCAACGAGTTCAAACACGCGTTTTCCAACCTCGATACCACAAATAATGCCTTCGGCTTTTGCCACCATTTGTGCTTTGCCTTGATAGTCGGAGGGTATACAGGCCAATGTGCTATGGTCGCCATCTCCAATATCTTCGCGTAGAGCCGATAATATCAACTCGTCCAAATTTGGTATTGTCATCATTGTATAAATAAAGTATTAAGTGAAACAAATATACAACAGAAAAAGACCCAAACAACGGTATTGTTGTTCACTATTGATGTTATTTTTTTATTCTCCTTTTTCTGTTTGCTCATAAATAAATGTTTTTTTCCTCATACAGAGGAATAATAAAAAATGTTCTAACTTATTGCATTACTATACATTGTATGCCTAAAAGACATTGTATGTACGTATGCTTTATCGTGTGCAAAGGTAACAAATATTTTTGGTCTAACCAAGTGTTGTACAAAAAAATACAAAACTTTTTTTGTTGATACAATATGGCTTTGCAATGGCGGGCAGCCAAAGTTTGAAACACCTACGTGTTTTTGATTTTCCCTGGCGAGGAAGATTGACCATCATCGCGTAGTTTATTGTACATCCTCGTGAGGAAAAATATATGTTATAGCAATACTTTTATATGCCTATATAATATGTTGTAATATAATGATATAGTGATTTAATGTTTCACCCTCTCAAAAACACCCGGGTTTCATTCTTTTGACGGTATATCATCAATCTGCTGACAATAGGGTCTTATTCTCGCGACACCCTACCGTCAAATTTTCCTTGTTATTTCATTGTTGCAATAGGACAATAATGGAAAGAGTTTTGTCGATTTGAAAAAAAAATGTATCTTTGCAAGGTATATTATATACTATATGTATATGTAAATAAGTGATAATTAATAAAATAAAAGGATAAAATATGAATATGAGTAAAGTAGTATCGGCATTGATGCTGATGGTATTTGTGTTAGGAGTCAATGCTCAAACAATGGAGGGAACCAAATTTACAACCCCCGATTACGAATTTACAACTCCCGAAAGTTGTGAGCCTTACAACCACAATATTATGGAATGTGTAAATTGGTTGGAAAATGTGTCGCCCAATATATTTGAAGAAGAGCAGGCAAGAGCCAAAAAGTTTCTTGTTGATTGGGCTACCCTAAGCGATGATGTGTCGATAGTTATGGACGAAAAGATAGTTACTTTTATTAAATCTTCGCCCGATATGCTTACGTATTACATTGGCGGTTGGGTAAAGAAAGCCTTGACAACCAAGAATAAACTATTTAAAAGCGACTATGCTTATGCCGGTTTGCAAAGTGTTATGAACTACTACAAACGCTATAATAAATTGGTGAAAACCGATTTTAATATCGAACAGTTGATAAAGAAGGAAACAGAAGGCGGATTGCTTATTCAACTGCAAAAAGATATGATAAAATACGACTTTAAGTAAAAAGTGGTATATGTTTGAAATATAGAAGATAATCGGTAAAATAAATATCGTTTACAAAATGGATATGGAAAGCCAATTGAAAGGAGAACAGACCCGTGGTAAGTTGATATTGTTTCCTGTAAGCATAGGCAACGAAAATCTTGCAACGTCGTTGCCTGCATATAACAGCGAATTATTAAATACTTGCAACACCTTTATAGTGGAGGAGTTGCGTACAGCACGTAGGTTTTTGAAAAAAGCCGGTTATGTGCATTCCATCGACGATACTGAGTTTTATCTTCTCAACGAGCATACTCAGGAAGTGGATATTGCCAATTATTTAGATGCCATAGATAAGGGGCATAATATAGGATTGTTGTCAGAAGCAGGATTGCCTTGCATAGCCGATCCGGGTAGCAAAATAGTGAGGATTGCTCATCGAAAAAATATTGATATTGTTCCACTTGTGGGGCCATCCTCGTTGATGATGGCATTGATGGCATCTGGCTTTAACGGGCAAAATTTCAGTTTTGTGGGATATTTGCCCATCGATAAAAACGAACGAATAAAAGCCATTAAAAAAATGGAAGAGAGGGTGTTTAAAGAAAATCAAACACAGATATTCATCGAAGCACCTTATCGCAACAATCAGCTGTTGCAAACATTGGCTGATACCTGTTCGGGCAACACATTGGTGTGTGTGGCTTGCGATATTAGTTTAAACACTCAGTATATCAAGACTATGCCTGCCAAAAAATGGAAATCGTGCAACGAAAGCTTTCATAAGCGAAACACTGTTTTTTTGATTTATAAATAGTAGTCTCGGTGCAACAGACCGAAAAGTGTGTAATACACTCAAGATAAATTTGGATATATAGAAAACGTAGATAAATGGGTAGCGAAAATAGAGAAATATATTGGATTGCATTAAGTATGGTGCCGGGTATAGGGTGTAAAACAGCGCATCAGTTGCTGGAGGTGTTTGAAGAGCCTGAAAACCTCTTTATTGAAACACGCAAGGGGTTGGAGGCTGTATTTGGCAAACGAACAAACATAATAGACGCCATATTGTCGAAGTCGATGTTTGCCGAAGCTGAAAAAGAGATAAAGTATGCTTCTATAAATAATGTAAAGATATTGACATATAACAGTCCGGAATATCCACAAAGGCTTAAACGTACCGAATGTAGCGATAATCCTATTGTGTTGTATTACAGAGGAACAGCCAATCTTAATTCTCAAAAGATAATAAGTATAGTGGGTACACGCAAGGCTACCGATTATGGCCGCCGAGTGGTAGAGGAACTCATTGCCGATGTTAAAAACGAAAATGTAATGATAGTCAGTGGTTTGGCTTATGGTGTGGATACTCTTGCCCATCGTATGGCATTACAAAATGGTTTACCTACGGTGGGAGTGTTGGGCCACGGTTTGGATATGATTTACCCCAATGAGAACGTAAGTCTTGCCCGCGAGATGTTGGGTAACGGAGGTTTGCTTACCGAATATATGACAGGCACAAAGATAGACCCACACAATTTTCCATCACGTAATAGGATAATAGCGGCTTTGTCGGACGCTGTGGTGGTGATAGAGGCAGCCAAAAAAGGTGGAGCTCTTATTACCGCCGAAGTGGCCGGAAGCTACAACAGAGATGTATTTGCAGTGCCGGGCAAAGTCTGCGACCAATATTCGGAGGGTTGTAACAACTTAATAAAAAATAATAAGGCACACTTAATGCAATCGGCACAAGATTTGTTTTATATAATGGGGTGGAAGAAGAATGGCAAACGCGAGAGTGTGCAAACTTCGATGTTTGTAGAGCTGACACCCGAACAAAAGATAATA